>Ga0315915_1000438_pt1 | contig 42075 bp, 20 predicted proteins | sample MpolbnodulesMG_FD_207738 | JGI IMG/M metagenome (GOLD analysis project Ga0315915, IMG submission 207738) | Medicago polymorpha root nodule microbial communities from Los Angeles, California, United States - branched nodules | ecosystem: Host-associated > Plants > Roots > Nodule | place: USA... | reverse complement strand
TTTGCATAACAATATTAGTCTGGCTTTCAATGGATTAGCTTTGGTTTTCAATAGATTTGGCATTAATGGGTGTGATTAACTATTATGAAATATAGTTCCAGTAGATCTAAATTCTATAATGTCTGATTATTTGTTTCACAGCAGCAGATGTGAGTCAGCAATGACTACCAAATTAAAAATCCATAAATTCTGCAAAGTAAAAAGTTTTGAAGTGGGAAATATAGGTGGGACGCAAGGTCAATTGTCAGGCTCTATTATGGATCCATTAACAAGCCCAATTGCATATTCAAAGAATGAAGAGTCGTGTATTGTTCATGGTGATGGTTTTTCTGGTTTGTCAAGTGACTCAAATCTCAGCATAGCCGAAGTCGTGCCCCAAGTATTGCCAGAAAAAGAATATATTTATGCTGGTGAAAATATGCATTTCTGTGGGTTTTGACAGCTTTATGGACATGGCAGTGATGAGGACGTGTTCCTAAATGTTTTTATTCTCAACTAAGAACATGCTCGCTTATAGATTACAAAGGTACGAAATGTGAGCTTCATTTTGCAGAATATGTTTTGAATAATGCAAACTTACTGCGCACAATGACAATTAACGCCTCTTCTGAAGATTTAACTATAAAGTACCAAATGCTGATGGATTTATCTTTGTGTCCAAGGGGCTCTCCTATATGTAATCTTTCATTCATTTGATTGAAGGTTAGAACACTTCTACATAAATTATATTTTCTAATTTCTAATGTTATATTAGATTCTAGATATGCTGAGTTTTCTACATCTGTTTAATGGGGTAACAGAGGTTTAGTTCAATATTGGGGTTGGTTGGTGGTGTTATAGGGCTGGACTATTTTCGAAGTGTTTTACTAATTGCAACCTCATATAACTTACTATTTTTCCTTTGGTTCAAGTTGTTTTCCTTTTCTTGAGATTTGTTATTTGGTATTGTTATTTTCAATGATGGAGGTTGTACAACAAGGTCTACAAAGGTTTGCTGCATATATGAGTTTACAACAGGCGTAAACACCCCACCCAACAAGACAACACCCTACACAAAGCAGGCCTACTGCCTAGACACATAGAAGCTGCGAACAGCAGCTGCTGCATACACATAAATTATCAAAAAACTCCCACAAAACAGCAACAAACAAACAGCAACATCCCCCTCCAACAGAAACAGGCAACAAACAATGCAAGTATGTGACAAAGGACTACTAACTAAAGGATGTATTACAGTAGAAACATGAATTATGAATTATACCGTTTTGACAATCAATGAAATCCATGGTAGGAACATGTGTGCAATTTCGATACGTTAATATGTAATTACTATGAAGTGGCTGGGTCAAGTACAAGTAAAATAGGATGTTACTTTTTTTTAAGCATGTAATTAGGTGTTTAATGTAGTTTTATTTTGTTGGTTGTAATGATTATACATTAGAGATGGAGTTTGAGCTTTTATGCTAAGTTCTATATTGTTAAAAATAAGTCTTCAACTTTAATAGACCCGTCTGATATCACGAGTCAAACATCTATTTTCTTTGGGGTTTGATATTTTTAATTAGTTTGTCGTATCTTTTTGCTGGATCGCGCTTCAGTGACATTAAAGCGCCAAAGTCATGTGACTTTGAACTATTGTAAACTATTAGATTAATCCTACACTACATGCTTTGCCACGTGTCCATTTTGTTTGAGAGAAAAAAAACAACAAAAAGAAACTGCATTTCCATCTCTTTTCTTTCCTCACGCGCGCACCGCTTCTAGCCATACACACACCATGGACCAAAATATAATCACCGGAACACCACCTCCACAATTGGAGTTTCCGATGGTAGAAACACACCAAACCAAATTTAAGACCAACAGTAACAACGTTGACAAAGCAAAGATCGGCGTCGGCGGGGAGAATCGGCTCTATGAGATGGAAGAAGTGAGGATGGAGCGAAGTGCGGTGGCGACTCGAGATAGAGGTGGCCGTCGGAGTACAAGACTGAGATCTGGTGGCAACTGGCTGGGAGGGAGAAGACAGTTTTTTGTAAGTTATAATTCTCTATTTTTAATTTTTTCAATAAAACATAAAAAAGAAGGAAGAAAAGAACGACGGCAAAGAGGCGGCGGATGGTGGTTGAAATGGTGAGGTGGGTTGAAGAGAGGTGAAGAAGGGGGAAGAAGAAAGGAACGCGCAGCTCTGCGTTTCTGTTTTGTTTGGATCTACACACACTTCTTGCATTTTGTTTGTTTTGAAATTAGGCATGCCACATGTCACTAACTAATTGGTTGAATGGTAGGTGTCATTGGCGCCTTAAAGGCACCGAAGTGGTGCCCCACAAAACCCATGTTTTCTAACAAAAAACTAATTTAATATTTTTTATTATTTAATTAATTAAAAAAAAACTGCTACATGCTTGTTGTGGATTTCGCGGTTCTTTTTTCATGGTATATAGCACCCTTCTTATTAAATTTAAGGGAAATAATATTTAAACATTCATTTGATTGATAACTTTTGTGACAACTTTCTCTCTCATACTCACATTATTTTTTACTTTATCTCCATATTGCTATGATTTCCGTGCTAATACTACTTTTTTTTTGTAAATTATTATTGTAAAATAAGTTGCCATCAAATTAGTTATTCAAATATCACTCCTTTAAATTTAAATATTCACAATAAAGGTAGCCACGTTTTGTAAAAGAACAAACAAAGGTAACAACGTTTTGTCAAAAAAGAAAGAATAAAAAAGGTAACAACGTGATTCTCGAATTTGCCAGCTAGTTTCACGATGAACACATACTGTAGCCATTGAAGAAAACAAAATTACCGCATAATATCTCCAACCACTGGATCGCAAGAAATATTTTTGACGTGGGGAGTGTCCAAATTCCAATTGGAGAAGAAGATACTTATAGGCATAAAATAAGTAATATTAATTTTGTCACATTAAAATTCGAATCCAATTTATGTGTAAATGAAGGAATAAAAATAGTTGTCTTTTTCTTCTTGGTTGGGTATATAACTTACAATCTAATCATAAAAATTTCTTAAACTGGTTCTTAGTCAAAGGCTACAACTGTAAAATGAAGAGAAGATATATATTTTTGGATCATTGGAGAGGATGTGTTTCTTTATAAAAATAAAAATTGATAACAATAACTGGCTTAAGGATTTCTGGGACCCAAAAGGAGTTGATTATTAATTAAATAAAATACATGACAAACATGACCATAAAGACCACATGGTGATTAAAATGAATAGGTAATAGGCTGATAATAGACACGTCGCATGTGCATTCCTCATGAGTTTAGCGTTAAGTGTGAACTACAAGAGTATTTGTCTACCTAATATGTTGATCTTGAATAAAAAATTATGCCTAAATACAAAAACTTCCTTAATTTTTTTCAGTGGAAATACAAAAACTCCTTAATCTCAAATCGAATTGGTCGTAGTATTATTGGTTAAAGTCTTCGGTAAGTGGTTGGATATGTATATATTATCAAGGCTACTTTTAATTACCACTATTATTTGCAATGGTTACTCAATCCTCAAGCCAACTCGTCTCACTGTCACGGCCACGGAAACAAACAAGTCAAACGAGATATATGACCTCGTTTGGATTAAAAAGTGTTAATGCTGTAAGCGCTTATTACATAAATGTTTATATATAAGTTATTTATTTAACACAAAGTAAATTAAGTTAAATTATTTTTATATAAACTAAAGTTATTTTTATTGACGTTGTATTGGAGTTCAATGTAATTAGTTTTCAATCACTTGATTGTGTCCATGTGTTTAGACATTCCTTCTTTCGAACTGTCCTTTAGAAATATCTTTTGAAAGTGAGATTCAAATTTATTAAATATGGTATTAGAATTGGATTAAAAATGACAAATTTAGGAATTGGAATCACGACTCAGACATAAAAGTGTGAATTGGAGCCTCGCATTGCCAAAACTCTTGTGTTGATGGGTTTGAAATTGGATTGCACACGATTATTGTGTGCCATTGTGATGGACTTCAGCTGTCTGATCTTAAATCATTGATAGAGATCGTTTAATGTTGATTTGATGAAGATGTGACATAAATCGACAAATCTCAAATCGATGACTAAAATCTAATACTTCATGTAACTGTGAGTTTTTATATGATAGAGTATCCTGATGTGTTTATATATGATTAGACACACTCTTCCTTATAACTAATTTTTAAAAATGAAATTCAAGCTCATTTAACCGTTTTCAAAAGATATCACATGGATGGAGCTTATGTAAATGAATAGAGCAATTCTACGAGAAGAAAAACAATCTTTTAAGAGTCGACATGAACAGTTGCAGTTTTATGTAGCATGCCACATTATACTCCATAATGATTGAAATGAACAAAGGAAACTCTTAAACTGACATATTATTGGTATAATATTAGAGATAAAATTGCTAGGTAAATCCTAACAAATGCATTAAGGACATTTGTTAATAAGTCAAAAAAAAAAAATTATCTTAAAAACGGCACATTAAACGCTTTAAAATTTGACTTCTTACAGAAAAAAAATTATCGTTTATTTTGATTCTTGACTTCTTGGCATGGCCCAGTTCAACAAATGATTATTAAAATTTCAAGAAAACAACTTTTTTTAACCAAAATCACACGACTAAGTTTTGAACGGTTGAAAGTATTTAAACTTTTATTCCTCCTTTTATTTGACATTTTACTGCACAGGTATACTTTTCTTATCTTGAAAATGTTATGTTTTGAAATCATTTCATAAAAATGAATAAAATAAATTTGCTATGTGTACACGAAAAGTAAATAGGCGCATATAATCTCCACACACACGTAGAGGTATATATGTATTTATTTATGTATATGTAGTTATGTAAGGCTAGAATTAATTAGCCAAACTCACAATATTCCATGCACCCATATACACGTCCTATTCACCAACAAATTCTTTCCTCTTGTTGGAACTTTGAAGATTAAATTGACATAAAAGAATTTCACTTTATGCCTTTTCCCATCTCACAAACACACACCACTCACATGCTCATTTTTTTAAATTAAAAACTAATATAAAAAAACCAAATGTTCCTATGCCACCACTCTTCCACACCAAGCCTAGAAAATGGAAACATTTTCTTCATCTTCAGTTACTCCTCCAATCTCTAACCTATTCTATCTCCTCTTTTACCTTTGAACCAAGCCCTTTTCTCTGATCATTTTATTCATTCAACAAACATTTATTTTTTAAATTAATTCATATTTATGGGGGCTAGTATTTCTTCAACTGCATCTATAAGAGAAAAAAATAATGAAGACTCTAATTCTTCATCATCTAGAACGGGTCTTGGTGATATTCCAGAGAGTTGCATCTCTTCCATACTCATGAATCTTGATCCACATGATATATGCAAATTGGCTAGAGTCAACCGTGCTTTTCATAGAGCTTCTTCTGCTGATTTTGTGTGGGAATCAAAGTTACCATCATGCTACAAGTTTCTTGCTAATAAATTTCTCGGTGAAGAAAATCTTTCCACTATGACTAAGAAAGATGTCTACACAAAACTTTGTCAACCTAATCGCTTTGATGGTGGTACCAAAGTAAGTTACTCTATCTTAATCTTATTTTAGCATCCTTAATTTTTCATTTAGCTTCATTAGTTCAATTGCTTTGAGTTTTTATCCTTTTGATTTTTTTTCTTCATTCAATTTGATGATTTCTTAATCTGTTTTTCTTTCTGGTATAGGAAGTTTTGTTGGACAAATGCAGTGGACAAGTTTGTTTGTTCATGTCATCAAAGTCTTTGAAGATAACAGGAATAGATGATAGAAGATATTGGATTTACATTCCAACTGAGGAATCCAGGTGAGATATGTTATAATTAATGCTTCTTTTTATTAATTTATAAATATGGATGGAACCATATGTCCCCTATAATTCATCTTTATTTTTATTTTGACCCTGTATTGAAGGTTATGTTTCTGGTCAAAATCATGTGTCTTGACTCCTAAACATTTTCAATTGTCTCTTTTCTGTACCTGCTTTGTGTTTACATAAAATTACTAGGTCGTTGAATTATTCAAGCCTCGCATAAAAAGTTAGTCAAAAAAGTTTCATTACAAAGAGATAAAGTTTCAAAAAGTGTTAATATAATGAAAAGTAACATACCTCTCCTGATTTTTTTTGTAAGAATGAATTAGATCTAATATTTAAACACAATATAATAACATAGTCTATCGATTTTAGCCACCATCAAATTATTCACGCGTCAAGTAAAATAGTTTGCACGTGAGAAGGTTATGGAAAAAACAAATCAAAATCTATCGTCGAAAAGGGATAAGGTCTAAAATGACTTGTAGCCGTCCCTTGTTGAGTCAACAACTATCAAACCCTTTAGATCACACACCCCATATGTTTAGGGGTATGTTGAGAGTCTCACGTTAAATTGCATATATGTTAATATGAAAATGTGTTTATAAGTGGTGCATATGATGGACAAGGGCTGAGTCCAAATTTTAAGTGTAGAAATTTAATTAAATTAATACATTGTTTGTTAATTTTTTTGTTTTTGTCGCAGCTGAGGTAAAAGGGGCTTAATTCTATAAGTTAAAGTCGTTTTTGAACGAATAAAAAATAACCTAATGAAAACTTTGTTCTATAAGTTGAAAAGTTTTTCAAGCAAAAGCAGTTTTTGTGTATGACTTGTATGAAACAAGTAGATGAAAGTTTTATATGTTAGGCTATGTTTTTGGTCAAATAATAAATATTAGGCTATGATGCAAAATAATATGAAAAGAAAAGAGTGATGCTACATATATACATATTTTCAAAATAATGGTTATAGAAGTGAAAGTGGTTCAAATCATTTAAAATCAATGGCAAAATATAATCTGAACAACCCATAGATTAAAATATCATTTAGTTTCTTTTCATTGAGGAAAATTGTAATATCTAAATCATTATCTTTTCAAAGTCTTATGTAGGCATAATTTAACACAAAATTTTTAGAAGGAACTGTTGTTTAATGATTTTATTTATATTGAAAAACTTTCATTATTAGTTGTAGAACATGACATTTTCCTGAAATTACGATGGAAGCTTTCACCCCTATGGCAGTTTCTTAATGAGGGGGCATTGATTTTAAAAGTCTATTTGCAAATTGCCTTATGTTTTTATGGTCAAATAGCATCTTATTGATAATTTAAGAAAAGAATGAAGAGTGCAAGTAATCTGCTCAAAGAATATATTATCGAAACATCATGAAAAAGACCTTTGTTTAAGGGAAAGTAATGTTAACAAATATCAATTAATGGCTAAAGTAGAGAAGCAATGCTATATTCTATTCGTGGTATATGATTAGTTGTGTTACGTCAATTGCTTGCCACAAAAGCTTCTATTTGCCCAATTATATGAAGTGTCTTTTTTCTAAATTTATATATTATATTAATAAACTTAGGATATATGCATGTTTTATTTTATTTTGAAAGAGGATATATGCATGCTTTTGAATTATGCGCATTTTACTTGGCATAAAGACACCCTCTTCCCATTATAATATGCGATTCTCAACCGTTAATATTACTGCTTTTTTCACCTAAGACAAACAGAATTATAAGTTAGTGATAAAGTGACAAAATAATATTACTAGCATATCCTGTAAAAAAAAAAATAGTAGTCACGCACATATAATTTAATAAAAAAAATACAAAAAATAAACATTAGGTTTAACTTTTAAGTTAACATAATTGAAAATGCAAAATGGAAAGTGTAACTAAAGTATTTTTTATTTTTTATTTTTTTTGTATTTACAGGTTCAAGAATGTGGCATATCTTCAACAAATGTGGTGGGTTGAAGTAATAGGAGAGGTAGAGTTTGTATTCCCTGTGGGAAGTTACAGCATAACTTTCAGACTCCAATTAGGAAAGTCATCAAAACGATTAGGCAGACGTGTATGCAACGTTGATCAAGTGCATGGCTGGGATATCAAGCCCGTTAGATTCCAACTCTCTACATCGGACGGTCAGCGTTCGATCTCAGAGTGTTATTTGCATGGGCCGGGGCAATGGGCTTATTACCATGTTGGAGATTTCATGGTTGTAAAGCCCAATGAGCCCATAAAAATCAAGTTTTCTTTGGCTCAAATTGATTGTACTCATACCAAAGGTGGCCTGTGCATTGATAGTGTAATCATTTCTCCAACTGAGTTTAGAGATGGACTCAAAAAATTATAGCTGGCTAATATAATGTACACAGTTTAATTATGTACTTATATTAGAGAGGGAAAAAAAAGAACAATTTCTTTTAAACAGATAACATAATATTTGTGTTTGTGGTAACTGAAAATTACTCAAGTTAGCCCTTTATTTTAGGTGGGTTTGAGCGTTCTTCTGTAACTTGTATGCAGTTTACTTTTATGAAATATATATGCAGTTGTTATACAAAGTTGAAATGTTAATTTCTGTTGTTATTTCAGAATGGATTACGGTTTATTTTCTAAAAATTTGTGTTCAAATCCATTAGTGTATCAAGTTTATGATCTTGCATTTGATATCTTTTGCATGTTCAGGAACATAACTTTTTCCTCTTTAACATTCGGGAACATGAGAACTCATAAAAATAACTTGGATAAAGACTTACACATTACTAACATATTTTAAAATTTGAGTTGAATCTAATTCAACCCCTACAACAGGTTTAAAGACCGCCAAAAGACTTGCACGCTACTGATACCATTGTATAATTTGGGTAGGGTCTAACTCATACATGATTTTGTTGTTTTTGAAATACACATTTATGACATTAGAGTGTACAAGAATTCCTAACTGGCTAAATTGATTGCTTTGACCTTTCGTGTAAAAGGTGAATGACTTTATTTTATGTTCTGAATTCAAAAAAGTCCTTACAAAATCATCGAATCACGTTCAGAATGCTAATTTGTAGAGAGAAATTTTTCAGTTATTTTCAATCAACCCTTGTCTATAATATTTGTCAACAAGCTGGTCCAGTGAGTCACTTGAATTTAACCAAGATATATAGCATTAGCATATGATCACAAAAACTTCTCCAAGCCATATACCAAGTTCTTCAAAAATGGTAAAGGAGAAACAAAAAGATTGAGTCAGACCAAACAGAATGATCTAAAAGAAACTATAAAAGCTTAGACTTAGAATAGTTGAGGTACCTTGAGGCGCACTACTTTTCTAATGGCTAACAACAAGCCTGGCATAAGACATTGTACATCTGTGATATCATGCTTGATGGTGTAAATCTGCAACAATCGACCTCATAATGAGAAGATGGTACACTTTGGTTCCTTAAATTGACTAAATTTTTAAAGTAATGACATAAAAAATCTTCATTCAAACTAGTCTTTCTTTTGAATCAGTTAATTTAGTTTTGAAAATTGTCGCAAAAAGACTAATGTAAATCAATGATTTTCAATTTTACGAATCATTTTTATATTTTCGTGTGTAAATTGGTTATTGACATGTAGAATAAAATGTGTTCACCAAGGACATACCTCTCCTAGACCAGAGAAGTGAACTGTTGTACTAGAGGGAAGCCCTGGTAAAACCAAACTGTGCACGCGAATTCCATCTCCCAAAACTTGACCCCTTGCCTTTGTCGTGTGATAAATAATTAAATGAAACAAGTTAGACATCTCACTTGTAGTATTTATTGTTGTGTGTATTCATATGAGCTGAAGTTGTTTATGTCCTTACCAAGACATCTGTTGAGGAGTCTTCTCTGTTATAGATTTGACCGAGGTTAGAGAGGTTGTTAGCAATTTGGTTTGCTTCTGCTGATGGAAGATCCTGTTAAACAAGGGCTTTTCAGTATATTTGGTTTCACATCTTTTATACATTCCCCGTGTCCGTTTGGAACTGAAAATTTTATTAGATGTAAAAGCTAGTTATACTAGTTAGTTAAGTTAGTTAGTTTAACTAACTAGTGTAATGAACTTTTACCTTAAATAGATTTTACAATATTACCAGTCATATTTTAAGTGGATACAAAATAAACAAGGAAAAACCAAAATTATTCATTCTTACATTTGCATTAGCCTTGGATTCCACGATTTCGACGTTGCGGTAATGGAACGAAGCTGAAATTGCAGCCTGCTGCAATAATATTGATCCTATGGAAAGCGTTGGAGCAACCAAGACACCCTGTCATTATAGTTAACCAAATGCCAAAAAAGAACAAATGGTTTAGTAGTAGCAGATTTAGTCTAAAGCCTGTTTTTTATAGAGTATGAAATAACTGAATGGACAGTAGAATATATAGAAAAGAGAACATAATTAAGTTCAGGTAGACTAAATATTTGTTCTTTATGTATAAGTCTCACCCCTTGCTCACCATGCTGGCCTTCTCACAGAATGCAGATAATGCTGCAACCGTATCTAATTTGATTCGCGGCACGTACACGACACTTTTCATGCCAAATGCTGTTGCCTATATAGTGAAGAAGAATCAATCAATGGTCAAGTATTACCAAAACACAGCATAATGCTACAAATATAATTTATGAGTTTCTCAACATAATCTTGGTCTTCAATCTTGATTCTTGGCCTATTGTCCTATCACCTGAAGTTGATTCCTTTAGCTATGAAAAATTGCTTTAAAATTCTGTCTATTACTATCAAAGTAATGCTATTGCTAGCTAATTAAGAAACCCACTAAATAAACTCTCAGTCTTAGCCAGGAACCATTTAATTTACACTTTATCTTAAACACATATTTGGCCAACTATATAAAGTATGTTGGTAACCAGAACACAAACCTGTTTTACATTGTCATACACTGCGGAAGGGTCGGTGAAATCGACTACGACCGCTGTGGCCTTGGACTGCAAATTGCAATTCAAAAAGTCATTGTAGATACAAAAAGATTAAAGAAATACTAATTGAACAATACCAAGTTTGTTATTGCTAATTCACAATTTCACATTACCTGAGATATAGAGCCCAAAACCATAGTAAGGTCGTTTAGTATAGGTATTTCAAGAGGCTCTTCCATGCCACAAAGCTATGGGAAAAATAAAAATTAGGCCATGTTAATTAAGTGCTTATATAAAAATTATTTCTATAATAAATAAAGTCAAACTATTTTCATATAAAAGCTATTTCCATAAGCTCTCCCGTACAAAAACCTGTCCAATATCTTCCCCAACATGTTGAGTATCAATAGCTCCAGCAACTTCCATTCCTCTGGCCTTTGTCACAGCTAATACCGCTGCTCTTCCTATTTCCTTTGCTGCTCCATTTATTACAACCTGTTCCACAAAGGGTGTTGAAAATTGAAATCACAATGTAATATCTCATTTGAACTGAATCAAAGTGTTGAATTTTGAAATGCTCTTTAAGTTAGTACCTTTATATTGCTTTGTATAGGTTGTGCTGTGCAGGAAATTATAGAATGCTTGCTTCTGCTTTTGACCATTTGAGAATTCAAGTAGTTGATGGAATGAAACTGGCAGCTTAAGGCTGCCATTGCTGCTCAAGTCTCCGTGACCAAAAGAAGATAAGCCTATATATTTTGTGATACACATATAGCTTGAGCTGGGTAATATTTTGATAGATAAGGTAACGTTTTGAATAATTCTTAACTTATTACATGTGCTTATACATACAGTTGATTAAAGATTTAATGGAGTTTTAGGCTACTTGACTAATTGAAGGTTTTTGGTATAATTATTATTTTAATTAATACTATAATAGACTAATTTGGGTTATCAAACTCACAGTCCACTAATTCGAGGAACTAATCATACAATCCACTAAGAGAGACCAATTAAAGCCGGAGCAAGACATGTATGAACCGGCTTAACCATAAATTGTTGACATTTTAAAGAGTCAAACCCGAGACCTAAAGAAAACATGTTTCTAAGTCTCAGACCTTTATCACCAAGTGAATTGTTTCATAAAAGGGTGTGTATTTTCGTTGTCTATCAACACAATTCTAACTTTCTATATTTTTTAAATAAATTAGCATTTACTATTATCCCTAATAATAAAACTAGATCATTTTTATTGAAACGCAAATAATAATTTTGATTTGCCATTCAAGTTTGAAAACAAATACAAGGGCTTCTATGATATGACCTGGACACAAATTGGTTTAAAAACCAATAAAACAATTTAGATACCATCAGTTATGGATCTGGATTTGGTGTTGTTACAGCAGGACGCTGTAACAGATTTTGGTCATACGATCTTCAATCGACGGCTGAGATTGTTTTACCGTGTAAAATTGATTTTTTAATCTGAACCGTTGGATTACAAATCAATGGTCGAGATTCCCTACAGCGTGAAACTGCGTGCTGTTTTCACAGCGGGGAATCCGGGTCCATCAGTTATCCCCCTACCCCCAACAAACCAACTTAAATACCAACTTTAACCCTTTTATTCACCCCTCGTACATTTTACTGGAAAACTTGAAAAAAGATTTTCGAAACCGACTAACATGCATGTAATCTTAGGGAAATCGATGTTTGAAACACGATTACATTATCCTCGTAAGCTTAGTTCAATTGATAAAAGAATAATGTATAATATATGCAAGATTTAAGATTCGAACCTCAACCACCACCAAAAAACAAAGTTACATTTGCCATGGTTAAACTGTGGTTAATTCAAAGATTGGTTTAAACTACAAAGCTTAGAACTAAATCAGTTTAAATCCTGAAGAAAGCTAATTTAATCCATATACTTACAATATCCAACATAAAAAAAAAATTGACTATTTTTTTTTGTTGCAATCTGTTGACAATTAAGTTGAATATTTGTTGCATCTAATTAGTGGTTTTAGAATGTCGGTTAAGAAGTTAGAGGTCCAGAAATCAAGTCCTGATAAAAAAAAAAATTAACTTAATAATTAACATACTGATATTTTATTAAAAAAAATGATTGACTTTGGGCCCGTTTGGATTAGCTTATTTTAGAGCTTATATAAAACAGCTTATGCAAATAAATAAGTTTTTATGTATTATTTATAAGTTTTTAAGGTATTTTATGAAAAAACCGGTTATGAAGATATAATTTTCGTTAATGAGAGCTTATAAATTAAAATAAAAGCTTATTTATTTACATAAGTTATTTTTCATAAGCTCAAACCAAACGGGGCCTTATTCTGTGACTACTAACAATTAACATATTGTCTCTCAAAAAAAAACAATTAACATATTAATTCCCTAAAAAAATAAACAATTAACATATAAATGCCGTCCCCCGTGTAAACCGTACGACTTTTTTTTTTTTTTTTGACGTTTACGACTGTTAAATAAGTTTTGTTCCAACCTTTCTGATTTAAACCGATTTTAGGGTCCGACCGTGGCAAATGTAAAACTATTAGTTTTAAGATAGTTGTGTCAAAATTCTTTCAAAACAAAAAAGTTCAACTTTGCCAGAATGGTTGATTTTACACCTATAACCTATAAATCCTCAAATTAAATATATATTACGAAAAGCTATATAGATTTGATTTCAACTCAAAGTTATACCTGTGAGTGACGGATTCAGAAATTTTGACTTGCAGAGGAAATATTTTATATGATAAATATTTATACAAAATTTTTAGCAATGCAAAAATGATAAAATAATGACATTATTATCATTGAACAAAATATTTGACATTGTAAACATTATACTGTTATATACTGGAAAAGTTTAAGACTTATAACATCTACAAATTAAAATTGTTATTTGCGTGTCTATATATTTAAAAAGTATGGTAAAAAATTATTTAGAATTTCATCTCAAATCCATTTACACATTTTATTTTATAAAATTTACGAAAAAAACTCTATAATATAAATTTCTATTTAATAAGAACAATCTATTATTTTAAGAGGGAGCAATAGTTAAAATATCAAATATTTAACACATAATATAAAAAATTAGTGGGGGCAATTGCCCCCAATTTACTATGTGTATTCCGCGCCTGATACCAGTAGTTGTGTTGCATAATGCATATGCGCTGCCCTTGGTTTGTTTAAAGTTATAACTAATAGACGTCAAAATCTAGTTCCATATATGTGTCCTCTTTTTTTTTTTTTTTTTTTAACTTTGCAAATTGGAAGTGTGTATCAAAGTCGATGATGTTTGACTATGTATTTCTAATTTTATTTGTTATGATGAGGGCATGATGCGTGCCTGCTTTGTTGTGAAGCATCTCAGCCGTGCAATTGCAAGAGCACGTATGGTGCCATGTCCTTTTCAATGCAGCTGGTTTTGGTTTTGTTCTCAAATTTATATCTAGAACCTAGTTCTCATAAAAAAATGGGAACTTCCATGTTTAACCGTAGTCCTTATATCATTATTCACTTTTATCACCAAACAATAAATCATAATTTTGTAGCATCTGAAAAGAGGCAAATAGTGTATTGAACGATTTTTTGGTTAAATTTGACAAAATGCTATTACTTCTTGAATCTTGATGCTTTGGTAGCTGCTAGTAGCCTGTTACTGTTAGTATCCGTTTATATTCAATGTTTTCTATTTTTATTTTCACTTAAGAAAATAAACATAAGATAATATAGATTTAAATCTTTGGTTTCCTTAAGGATTTCTGGGTTGACATGAAACAGGATATTATGCGGTTTATGACGGAATTTCATCGTAATGGGAGGCTGTTAAGAGGTATTAATTCTTTTTTTATCGCCCTTATTTCAAAAACGGACAACCCCCAAAAGTTAAATGATTTTCGGCCTATTTCGCTGGTGGGGAGTATCTATAAAATTTTGGCGAAGATTATTGCCAATAGACTGCGTCATGTGATTGGTTCGATTATTGCTGAAGAGTAGTCAACGTTTGTTAAAAATAGACAAATTCTTGATGGGATTCTTATTGCAAATGAAATGGTGGATGAGACGCACAGATTAAAAAAGGAATTATTGTTATTTAAGGTGGAATTTGAAAAAGCGATGATTCCGTTGATTGGGGGTATTTGGATGCGGTTATGGAAAGGATGTCTTTTCCCGATCTGTGGAGAAAGTGGATTAAGGAATGCATATCAACTGCTACAGCCTCTGTTTTAGTTAATGGTAGCCCAACCGACGAGTTCCCCTTGGAGAGGGGGCTGCGACAAGGGGACCCTCTCTCTCCTTTTCTTTTTCTGATAGCTGCGGAGGGGTTACATATAATTATGAAGTCGGTGGTTGAAAGAAACATTTTCGTAGGATACACAGTCGGGGCAACTTCTTCGGCGTCAGTTACTCACCTTCAGTTTGCTGACGACACGTTGATTCTTGGAACGAGGTGTTGGGCGAATGTAAGGGCGATGCGAGCGGTTTTTGTCTTGTTTGAGGCTATGTCTGGATTGAAAGTAAATTTTAATAAAAGCATGTTGGTCGGTGTCAACGTCTCAGATTCCTGGCTGAATGAGGCGGCCTCTGTCCTTCGTTGTCGTGTGGGGAAAATGTCGTTTGTGTATTTGGGTCTTTCAATCGGTGGTGATTCGCGTCGGTTGATTTTTTGGGAACCTCTTTTGCGTAGCATTAAATCAAGATTGTCTGGTTACAATAGTCGGTTCTTATCGTTTGGAGGCCGGTTAGTTCTTCTAAAGTCTGTCTTGACCTCTCTATCTGTCTATGCTCTTTCCTTCTTCAAGGGTCCGTCAGGTATAATTTCTTCCCTTGACTCTAATTTTACAAAAAAAAATTGCGGGGGTTGTGAGGATCATAGGAAACTTTCTTGGGTCAGTTGGACCACTATTTGTTCTCGGAGGGAGGTTGAGGGAGTTTAATGATGCGTTGCTAGGAAAATGGTATTGGCGCTTATTGAAGGAGAGGAGTAGTTTATGGTACAGGGTATTGGTGGCGAGATATGGTGAGGAGGATGAGAGGTTGGAGGTTGGGGGCCGGAGTGGTTCCTCTTGGTGGCGAGAGATCGCTAAGATTAGGAATGGTTTAGGTGGAGTAGGAGGCGGGTGGTTTCAGGAGGGTGTATCACGGTTGGTGGGAGACGGGGCAGATACCTTATTTTGGCATGACGCGTGGTTAGGTGTCGTACCGTTTTGTGTGCACTTTAGGCGCCTATTTAAGCTTGCAGTGGATAAATCTACCACGGTTGCGTAGATGTTTTCTAGAGGGTGGGAGGATGGCGGAGAGGGTTGGAGATGGAGGAGGCGGTTGTGGGTGTGGGAGGAGGAAATACTAGGGGAGTGTATTATTTTACTTCGTAATGCTTGTTTGCAGATTAATGTGAAAGATACTTGAAAATGGCATATGGATACCTCTACCGGTTATACAGTTCGTAGTGCTTACCAGTTATTGACTACTTAGGACACCTCTCAGGTGGAAGGTGTTGTTGCCCTAGTTTGGCATAAACATGTTCCACTCAAGGTCTCAATTTTCGCTTGGAGGTTGGTAAAGAATAGGCTACCTACACGGGCAAACTTGGTGCATCGTGGTATCCTGTCAGACGCGGGTGCTGGTTGTTTATGTGGGTGCGGCGATGCCGAGACATCTCAACATTTATTCATCTCTTGTGATTTTTATGGTACCTTGTGGTCTCAGGTTCGATCTTGGCTTGGTGTGTCAGGTCCAGACTCCTTTACAGTACCAGATCATTTATATCAGTTTACTCATTCAGCAGGTGGCGGACGAGCAAAATGCTCTTTCATGCAACTTGTGTGGTTGATTAGTGCGTGGATAATCTGGAATGACCGTAATCAGAGATTGTTTAACAATTTGGGAAGCTCTATTGACCAGTTGTTGGACAAAGTATAGCGGTGCTCTCTTTGGTGGCTAAAAGCTAACAATGTTGTATTTGTTTTTGGTTTCCATTTGTGGTGGTCAAGTCTTTTGGCTTGTTTGGGACTTGGCTACTTTGATTGACATTGACACTATTCTTTTGTAACTATTTGGGAGCTCCTTCGCACGCCTTGTGTTTGGACGAGCTCCCTCCTTATTAATATATAAGTTCCATGTTTGATTGTCCAAAAAAGATTTAAATATTTCCAACCATTATTTTTAAAATTTTTAAAAACAAATTTCGTACTTTTAAAAAATAATAATAATAATACCAGCATTAGTAAGCTTAACAACTTGGATATACTCCCTTGCCAACATACATACTATGCTGACACCAAAAACTTAACATATGAACCATCATGATACTAGCATTAATAAGCTTCAAGAAGTGCAAAAGAAATTAACATAAAAAAAAACAAAAACAAAAAATTAATTCGTATGATTTTGTTGTATTTTACTTGATTAAAATAATCAATTTTTCTAGCAAAGCAAATTTAATTTGGGAAACAGATAAACTTTCATTAAGCTGCCAAACAAAATTATAGAATGTCTTTTTCGAGGGATAGGGATTAGGGCTGGACAAGATTTCGTAAAACCGCCCATTTCAAATAACCCACACGCAAGCAGGTCGGTTTAAGCGGGTCACTCGGGTTATTCGGATTGGTAAAGACGGGCATGAATGGGTGATTACGGACGGTTGCGGTTGGGTAATATACACCCACTGCAACCCATATCCGACCGATTAATAATGGCTAGAATAGATAAACCATTATTTCTTCAATATGCAGGGTCCCATCTAATAAAAATTGTCAGATTATTAAGTCTTAAGACCCACAACTCAGACACTTCACATGCCAAAACTCCTTTTTCTTTACTATTATTACTTTTTTCTTTTCACAGTACCACTTTCCCAACAACTCTTTTCCAATCCCTTTCACACTTCTACTTTCAAACTACTCTCTCTTTTCTCTCTTTCAAACACCTTCCTCGTTTTCTTCTTCTTCATAATTCTTCTCTTACTTTCTATTCACAATTTTAATTGCTCAAAATTCATCATAATGCTTTCACATTTCCACTTTTCCAGACTCTTTCACTTCTCTTTTCCCTCTCCCACAATTCCGCTTTTTCTCCAAACACAAAGTGCAGCACAGTCATACTCTATTCAAGGTTTTTAGATTTATATAAGCTTTCAGATTTGATTTAGAAAAGAAGAACACAAGCTTCTTTTAGAAGTTTGACAATCTTCTTATTTTTTTTTATGGTTATGGCTGTTGTGACATGGTTGTTGTGGTGAACTGCATTCTTCTTCTTCTTCTTCAGATGTTGGCATATGGCTGTTGTGAATTTTTGAAATTTTCTGTCCAAAACTTTGAAATTTTTCTTGCTTAAAATTGAGTTTATGGTTAACCGTATCAACCCACCCGCTGAAACCGTATTTCGCCCAATCCAAAAACCGCCGTAACCGAGTGCTCTAATGGACGGCAGTGGATTTCGTTCTGTCACCCGCGGTTGTCCTTTGGCTTGGGGTTTTCAGGCCGATTTCCGACCGAACCCGGCCGTTGTCCACCCCTAATAGGGATAGAGGGATATCTGATTAGATACAAAGCACCGACCAAATGGGATTTTAATTAAACAATACCACTGCCAGTCACCAGGGAAAGGAATATAGTAGTTAGTAGTTACCTCAAATTAGTAACACATTCCAGGAATCATGGTTATTGTACACTAGTTGTTCATCAATGTAGTTGAGAAGATGTTCGTCATTTCCTTTTTTTTACCAGTTTGTTATTATATATTCTCTCTAGTCACGTTATAAACAACTATTTTTAGATTGGTACAAGTTGACCTTAGATTGGTATGGGGGATCATACCATATAGAATTTAGGCTAAAATGTTGTTTTGGTTCCTAAACTTTATTTTTAGTATCGCTTTGGTCTCATAAGAATAAAAACTCTGTTTAGGTCCTTTAAGTCCTTCTCCGTTATCTGTTTTGGTCCCTTCTGTTAGGGTTGTGAAAAAACTGTTAACTCATGGACACGTGTCAGTTTGGCATTGGCTGAAAACTTAATTCATTTCCTTCATCTTCTCCATCTGAATATTTCAACTCCTTCGTCCATTTATGGAACACAACATGAACATTCAAAGAAAAACTCAGCAAAATAAACTAAAAAAAAATCATAAACCCTAAATTCTCAAACTCCATGAACCAAATCAACCAAGAAACATCACTTTCACTTCAAAAAGATAATTGTTTAAACCCTGTAAATCAATTCAACCAAAATCTTCAAACTCATATCCAATCTTTTCAGATTAATTTTAGCAGCTATCAAAAGCTTCAATCTTTTCAACAGTTTCTGAGAGAGAAAGAGAATAGATCTGCAATTTTGTCAAAAAGTTCTAAAAAGCAAAAATTCCAACAAAAAAAAAGGGAAAAGAAGCTAACTTGACCGGTGGATTTTTGACAGATGAATCCATCATTAGCAAGCTTGATCGACTTCGGTAGCAGAAGTCAAATCAGTCCCAACAAAAACAGTCTTCAGATCCGTCAACGGAAAACCAGCAAAAACAGTGTCGTTTCCAACGATGGCAGAGAGGGTAGTATCGTCCGCGAGATCAACATTGGAAGCAGAAACGGATTTGTTTGTTTGATATATGTTCAGAGAATGGAGCGATTAGATTTATATGTTCATAGACCGGAAATGAAATGGGAATTTGAATTGATTGTTTGTTTGATAGGAAAGGAATTTATGAGGCACAAAGAGGAGTGTATATGTGTGGTATTGTTCTGTTGAGTTGCAGATCTTAAAGTGATTGAGAAAAAAAATTGAGTGGAAAAAAAATTGGAAAATAGATCTGTAGACCTTGTTGTTCTTGTTGTTTTTCCAGAAATTAAGATGGAGAAGATGAAGAAAATAAAATTAAGTCCCTTAAAAAATTAAGTTTTCAACCAATACCATGATGACACGTGTACAACAGTTAACTTTTTTTATTAACCTAACTTAAACCTCTTGGAAGGGACTAAAATGACTACCAAAAATAAAATTAAAGGACTTAAACAGAGTTTTTATTACTTATGGGACCAAAACGACACTAAAAATAAACTTAAGGGACCAAACCAGCATTTTAGCCTATAATTTATTATATTTTGACTATTCAACATGTCTAGTTCAGCCAGAGCATTCAGGTCACGGGGCCTCCCCCTTGAGTGTCCTTAGCTCAACTTGATCGTTAAGGTCGAGTTCCATCCTTCAACATGCCTAGCTCAGTTTGACCATTCAGGTCATTCCTAACTCGGCTCGACCCTCCAGTATCCCTAGCTCGACTCGACCCTCAAACTAATGTATATGGACTATATAGTCCAAATACAGTTATTCAATGAATCTGGAAAATAAATATTTGCTTATAAATATGATCGGATAAAGTATGCGTCAGTTAATCATTAATCACACTTGTTGGTTTCATCGTTGTTATTATTCCCACACTTACGTAGTAAGTAAGTCACACAATGAATCATCTACACATGTCAATGCATAATTTTGATTTTTAATATCTTAATTACTCTCTTTAAAATGCATTATAAACAAAAATGTAATTTGAAAAATTGATATATGCGGATTAAATTTTTAACTACATATATTAATATTTCAAGTTATCAATTTTGTTTATGCTTCATTTTAGATGAAACATTTATTAAAAAAATTATAAAAATTTGATAATTTAAAAGTATTCATCGAGATAACTCCAACACCAACGTCTATGCTACCACTTATTATTATTATTATTTTCTTTTTAAGAAGTATGCTACCACTTATTTATAGGAATACTCCACTCCATACCATAGAGGAATTGTTCGAAAACCACATAGGTTACACTGCCTCTTTTGTAAAGTGTCAGCACTAGATCCCATTCCCACCACATAAGCAGTTTCTAACGTGGAACGACTTTGGGAGTGTCACGTGCGGTGAAACTCGGGCGTGCCAAAGTGTCGGTGTGGAGGATAAGAGTCAGACTTTGTAAGAAATAAAGAAATGTTGTCTATGCTTTTTGCTTAGAATTTAGTACCTTACTTACTTCATGCATCCAAATCCAATGCAGGACATGTGTTTAATGTTAATTCAATTTTGGTGTCTCAATACTCCAAGAGGAGTTTGCTTCCAAAAACCTGAGCTCTAAAAGGAAACTACTTCCTCGTTCCTTTTTGAAAAAGAGTAATGCTATATATTTAGAATAGTTTTATCACGATTTCATTCCGAAAAGCAAATTGTCCAGTCAAATTTTGGCCTGATCGAAAATCATGGGATGCTGGTTTTGCATATTTTTGTTTAATGAAGTGGTTGTGAAAAAGAAAATTGAAATCTAAGGGACACTAATATGCCAAATCATTCGTGAACCAATCATGAAATTTTTTCTCGCTATATGTATCATTACCGTTTGAAAAAAAAGCACTACTCTCGATTTGTAGATGTTTTTATACTTATGGACAATTTGTTTATAAATAGTCTTATAATTAATGAAAGATAAATTAATTCACCATACTTCTCTCGATTTATGTTAATTTCCTGTTTTTCTTTACCACTTTGCCATTGTTCTGTATTTATTTTTTTGGACATTCTTTCTCTTTATTGTCATGTCTACCGCAACTACATATTCACTTTAGGGAATGAAATAATGTCAGTTAAGCAATAGTAGTGATTTATTTGTCAAATTTCTCACTTTTTTCCTGGTCAAAATTACCGCAAGACCAAGACGATTAATGTCAATATTTTATAGAAATAATTGTCTTTGTATTGTTGTTATAGGGAGACATTGGATGCATGGACGATGGATAAATGATTCTCCTTTTTTTTTAATAAGTCAAATTGTAATCTTTTTTATGAACAAATAGGTCAAATTGTATAAAAATGTCTATTCTAGGCTTCTAGCACAAGATGTTCACAAAAAATATATATATAAAAAAACAGAACAAACGTTGCATTATAACAAGAGTGGGTGTAACACACTAAGCAATGCTTCTAATCTCCCAATAATGAAATATCCACACAATAACTAAACCCACTCCCTTACAAAATGACTAAGAATACATTATCAAGAGCTGAAACAATCAATATAAGAAGACATATTGAGGGGTTAATCCACCATTGTTTCAAGTCGTAATTAAATTTTTAGACTAATTAATTCGATTTTAGCCACCACCACACAAATCGTAGTTCAATCAAGAATAAACATAGTTGTTTCCAATCCTTCTGACCAAAGAGACGACATTTACATTCTCCTTATGCGCAATCTATTTTTATATAAATGACATGTAAAATTTGAATCAAACGTGTTACAACTGGACATTAATTTTTTCTGCAAATAAAACATACCCATGGAGTGCTTTCTCTAGTTTTGTCATTGAGCTCAGCCCTTGTATTAAGTTTAGAGTTTTGAAACCAGCGATTGGTGAGCATAGGAACTTAATCGTAATACATACTTTGGTCGTCTCATATAATTCGGAGGCCCTGTTGTAATCTTGACAATTTTAATCTAAAAAGTATTGAAAAAAATTCAACGCCACTTAGAATGAATAACATCTACGTTATGACTTTTACCCACAGACAAATAGACATTTACCTACAGACAATGTATACTTGACAGTAAAATAGTTGAATTTTGGACTTTTACCTACAGAAAAATGAGATTTAGTGACGAATTTTGTCCGTAGGTATAAGTGTTTTTTCCTTTTTATTCAATTTTTTAGGCCCCTTTAAGTTTGAGTTGAGGCCATGTACCAAGGGCCTTGATGCTCTTGCACAGTGCTGCCTCTGCATACTTTCCAAAGTCTACCATCACTATAGTTTTTCTATTTTTTTATTGATACAATGATATGTGGACAAATCTAATTTTCAAATATATCCGCTTAACACCTCATTTTCTCTCCATCTCTTTCTCTTTTCATCGTATCATATGTGTTGTGATGTGTCAAGTATGAGTTAATGTTCCACATTTGATAGAATTGTTTAAGTTAAATTTCATATAAGTGAAATGATCCACAAACTCAATGTCTTATGATTTTGGATAAAGATATGACATGTGCACTCTCACAACTGTGGTTGGTCTTACACCAATGTGATGGTCCTATCCAATGAGGCTTCCCCTCATGACACAATAGCAGTATCAGAGATAGGTTCGACTTGATGGCGGAGTGGGAGAGTTTTGTGTTGTTGGTTCACAAACGAGGAGAGTCTTACATTTGAGGGAGAGAATGTCACACTTGAGGGAGGGATGTTGTGACATGTCAAATATGAGTTAAAGTCCCATGTTAAATGCAAGAGTTGAGGTTGAGTTGTATATAAGTGAGAGGACGCATAAACTCAATACTTTAGAATTTTAGATGAAGATGTGAAATCAAATTTTACTTGTGTAGTTTCTCTTAACCCATTGATACTCCTTCTCATTGCCCATCATCTCTCCAACATATTACACCATCATCTCTAATTTTTTCTCTCTAAAGTATCATTTTTTTTGTCTATCAAATATTTTCTGATCGGTGTGGTTTGCCTTAGAAAAGTGCAATATTCTTTCACATTTTTACAACTTACAATCAAGCATGTCACTTTCTACTTTCCAAATTTAATCCCGAGGTCAAACATGGGACAATGATAAAAGGGTTAAATAAGCAAATGGTCCCCATAAATATATCAATATTTGATTTTAGTCTTCCTAAAATATTTCTTAAGCTTTTGGTCACTCCAAAAATTTTCATCCATAAAATTAGACAATATTTTCCAAAAAAAAAAAAGATTTTTTTTAAAAAAACATCAATTTAATATGATTTTTTTAGTAGAAAAACATAAAAGTGAACTTAAAGGTAAACCAAGAATGATGAAAAATTGATTTTTCTTGTTAAGCAGCCTAGAGGCTATAATTTCACATTTTAAACTGAATAAGTAGAGAATTAGCGGAACCTAATCCGCTCGATGCGGGGATCGAGAACCGAGGTAAAAAATAAATTTAGTTGTTGGGCGTGGAATGAGAAAATACCCGTCGTCCGCCCCATTAACATCCCTACTAATGGACTAAAACAAAAGAAAATAATTTAAGGTACCAAAAGACCTAAAAATAACTGAAAGGACCAAAAACTTAATTAGCTATTAATAAATTAAAACCCATTAGAGTGAGGCCCGTGCACTTCACGGAAAATATTTTGCCGAAAATTTATTTTATATATATTATTATTTTTGACAATATTTTGCATATATTTTTTTCAAAGGAAAATGTTAACCGGTGACCCAGTTAAGAAATTATAGAAGGGGATATTTCTTTGAAAATTGTGTATTCTTTTTTATAAAAGTTTAAAAATTGTTCTTTTCAATGCAAATCATATCTTTTCTTTATACTTTTAGTTTTTTAAAAGGTTGTTATGTATATTTTAAATAGTATTTGGTATTATCTTTAAAAAAAAAATTCAGTATTATGAAAATATGCGTCATAAAATACACATAAATAAAATATTAAAATCCCCCTTCCCCCCAAAAATAATTTAAAATAAAAGCCTCCCCTAATATTTTTTTAAAATCTTGATAGAAACCTAAATTAAAATTAAAGAAGTGCTTTTTATTTCTTAATTTTTTGAATATTAATATTTGTATTATAATACTTTGTTTTTAACTTAAAATAAAATACCTTGTCAGAACAAAAAACATAAAATACAATATTTTTTGTTATAACTAACTTAAAAAAATTATTGTAAAAAAACAAATTTAAAAAAATTGTGGATTTAAAGAAATCGTAGGTAGTTAAGTTAAGAATCTTAAAAGGGAAACCTAAACAAATGCATTTAAGTTTTTGCCTTTTATTTTTTTGTTAAGAAAATAACTTTTTATACATATAAGATCGCATTTAGTAATATACCTTTCAAGTTCTTTTTTAAACAATTACCCCCTTTTGAATTAAAAAAGTGTCCTGAAAATATGTCTTATTTTTTATCGCGGTATAATATTTTTTTTAGGAGCCTAACGTCAAAATTCATACACATTATGGAGAAAGAGAGGTTATACATGTCGGAATATGTGCCACAACATTTAATTATCATTTGAATTGCATCTACATCTACAAAATGATTGGTATATGAATCTTGTTTTTTCATATTTACTCATACCTAAGTGTTATAGAAGATGAATAGAGATTTAATATATATATTCACAAAATATGATATTTAAAAAAAAAATTAAAAATTACAAAAACTAACTTTTTTCTTCAAAACTAAAGATTTTTATAGAATTAAAAGAAGTAAAACTACAATAATTTATTTTTAAATGACAAAATTATTAGTAAAATAAAAGAAATAATAATAAAATATAACATTTTGTTCGGACTTTGAGGGATCAATTATGTATGTCGTGAAATCAATTCCCATTGGTGAAAACATATTTGTACAAATAGTTGAAATAAGTTTCGATCAATTTATCTCATTTCGATATTGTGTTCTTATTCTATATATATTTTTTTATTGTTTCATCTCAAAGAATAACACTTTTTTTTTAAGAAAGAATAACACATAAATTGTTACCTCAAAAATAGTTGTCCAAATATTGTTTTTCATCTCTAAATTTAAATATATTTCTTACAATAAGAATTTTAAACACACCCCATAAACTTTTTTTTTAGCAAAAAAAAAATTACTGTATTCTAGATTAATTATAATACGTGTTATGTCGTGTACAATAATTAATTATTTTGAGAAATGTTGGGGACAATTATTAAGAAAGGATTAATGATTATAAATGAATAATAATGAACAGTATAAGTATATACCAAAATAAAAGTCACAGGATGGCAGCATAGTTAGCTGGCCACACGTTTTTATATTCATTTCCATTTTGATTTTCTGTACTTTCTCTTCTTACTTCACCGATTCCTCCAGAAAAACAAATTCCTCATTATTGGAATTGTTTTTTCTCTCCTATTTTTTTGACTTCACATTCATTTTACCCTCCCAAATTATTTCAGATTTTTCCTCTATCTCATATCTCATATTACGCCACAAAATCCTCATACTCACGTATAAATCTACACATTTTGCTTCATAGTACATCACTGTTTTCATTTTCAGTACTTTTCTTTACTCTGTAATACTTTTCCATAAACTTTTTTTCCGGCACCGGTCACCGGCCGGCGATCTTTCTTTTTTGTTGTTCACGTGAAGACTAAGATTTTGATTAAAGGGTTGTTGGGTTGGATTTTTTCTTCAACCAAACGCCATTGATTCCTCTAAAAAAGGAAAAAAAAAGAAAAAGCTGAAACAAAGCTTTTTTGGTTTTTTCCTTTGTTTTTTTCTTTGTTTTTGTGTCTGTATTCGTGTGGATTGGTCGTGTAATGAATAAGTCAGTGTTTTTGTATAAGAAGAGATTTGGGTGGCTAAGATTTCTGTGACAGAATCAAAGATCTATATCTTGTTTTGGTTTCACAAAATGATGAAGATGAAGAACGTGACGAATCATAATGGAGGTTCGGTTCCCGAACCTAGAGGTTTGGAGTGGGAGATGAGACCAGGAGGCTTGTTGGTTCAACGCCGAACCTTAGACTCGGATCGAGACTCGGTTCCTCCACCGACAATTAGAGTTAAGGTTAAATTTGGTTCCACCTATCATGAAGTCAACATTAGTTCACAAGCAACATTTGGTACTTGTTACACCCCCTTTTTCTTTTTTTTATTATTATTTTATTACTCTCTCGCTACTTTTTATAAGAAACAAATTTATTTTTTAAATTCACTAGATGATTGATGTATTGAATAACTCATATATCTTGATTATATTAATACTCAATGAACCTATATTGGATAATTTGATTTTTTTTTTATGTACTTTTTCATCGATTAATTTTTTTTTTTTATTTTGAGGATTTTTTCATTGATTAATGTTTGTGTTATAGGGGAATTGAAGAAAATGTTAACCGGTCCAACTGGGTTACACCACCAAGACCAAAAGATATTTTATAAAAACAAGGAGAGGGATTCAAAGGCATTTCTTGACATAGTAGGAGTAAAAGATAAATCAAAGTTAGTGGTGATGGAGGATCCTATTTCTCAAGAGAAGAGGTACTTGGAAATGAGGAAGAATATAAAGATGGAAAGGGCTGCAAAATCTATTTCAGAAATTAGCTTGGAAGTAGATAGGCTTGCAGGGCAGGTAATTTTTTTTTATGATATGGTCGGTGATTGTATTTAATGTTTGAATAATTGGTTCTGTTTGATGATATGAATTGCTTGATTAGGTGTCTGCTCTTGAAACAATAATTAGTAAAGGTGGGAAAGTTGTAGAGACAGATGTGCTTAGTTTGATTGAGAAATTGATGAATCAATTGCTTAAGTTGGATGGTATAGTGGCTGATGGGGATGTTAAATTGCAGAGGAAAATGCAGGTAAGATTTTCAAAACAATCTTTAGTGCACTTTTTTTTATTTAACAAATTTTGCCTTAGATTTCCTCTTAAATTGATTTTAGAATGAAGATTAATTTTAGTCTTTAAGAAAAAATTATGACATGTAATTTGGTTCTTATGAAAATAACATTTAGTCCCGGGAAAACGGGATAACTTAGTCCCTACTTTCTAATTTTATTTATGTGTCCCCTTTATGTCACAAGGGACGAGAACTAAGGGTGTGTGATTGTTTTAAGTTTACCAAATTTATTCTAAGGTATTTAGAAAAAATATGTTTGCTTAATATTATAATATTCATGGAACCATAAAAATAGGGATTATAATAGGTAATTACATATGAATTTATTGTCATCTTCATGAGAACTTTATTCCCACCATTTTCTTTGGGAAATTTTTTTTTATATCCCCTGGAACATTTTATACCTAGAAATAAAATTTAGTAAACTTGTAACAAACATAGGCAAATATATTTCTATCGTTTTATTTCTAAGTATCTATGAATATAACTTGAAACAAACGCACCCTAAGTTGTCCTGATTTTTTTTTTCTTCTTAGTGAGTAAATGCTGATGTTCTTTACAGATCAAATTAGGTATCACAATTTCTCATAGAGAGTAAAGTGCACATTCACTAATGATTTTATTGGTAATGTAGTATATTATTGCTTCTAATGGTAGTTAATAATTTTGAAGGTAAAAAGAGTACAAAAGTATGTTGAAACTTTGGATATGTTGAAAATTAAGAATTCTAATGGAGGTCATGTCCCAAAGAAGAAGCCTCAACAAAAGGTAAAATTGCCTCCAATTGATGAGCAACTAGAAGGCATGTCTATTGGGAATCATAAATTACAACCAAGTTTGGAGCAACAATCACAAAGGAACTCAAACGGGAATTCTCTAGTATTTCAGCAGCTGCAGCACAAACCCTCTACGAATTCTACCTCAGAAGTTGTAGTTACTACAAAATGGGAGACATTTGATTCCCTACCGCCATTAATTCCTGTCACTTCAGCATCCTCATCAAGCTCATCCACTAATAATTCAGTTCATCCCAAGTTCAAATGGGAACACTTCGAGTAATTAGTGCAGTGTTTGTGATTGTGTGGATGTGTTTTGGGTTTGTTTTCCACTTGGAGTGTTATTATATTTTTAACTATACATTCTTTTCTGTATTTAGATTTGTTTAGCAACCCTTTAGTCTGTCATTTACATCATCGGCAATAAATGGGGTTGCTATGATAGGGATTATTATCATAAAATAGTTTTTTTCCTTGCTTCTGTCCTCCAAATACATTTGATATTTTGGACTTCTTTTGCTTATATTTTGTTACAAAAGTGAGTACTAGTTATCACTTGTTTCGATCTCAAGCTATATTTTTGAGATAATGTTTATTTTTGGGTTTTGTACAAAGCTCTTACGGTTTTGTCATTTTTAAAAGGTGGATATGTCGATAGAGGAGTGTGAGTGTTGTTAATAATAAACTACAATTTATATCAACTCAAGTAATGCTAGATTTTTGATGTAGCAAAACATAGCTTTCAAGTTAAGGCTAAGGTAAGGGGCTGAAGGGTCTGAAACCCTTAATATGTGGCTTAGAACCTTGTTCTTCACATAGGGCGCCAATGATTTAAACTAGATTGAAGCGCGCAATGGAGTACCATGATTGAGCTCCATCAAAGGAGGTAATATGCTTGTAAACATTTTGTGGCTCAAGTCATTATTTGATTATACAAAGGGAAAGGTTTATTTAAGGAAATGTGTGCACCTTTATCTTAGAGTGTATGCCCGTGTAAATTATGGTAAACGAGGGTGATCTTGTTGAAACCATTGAGGGAATAATGAATCAAGTCTCAACGTGATGCGGAGATCATCATGTGATGTCGATCATATGGTGTTTCTTAGCTGATTTGATTGCTAGTGTTTTAGGGTGTATCATCTTTAAATTCAATTTGTATCGTGTTCAAAACATTAATATTTGAGTATGTTTGATTCTACCTTTAGCTATAAAACTTTCAAATTGATTTTAAATCCAGAATCAATGCTACATTTTTTGAGGGAAGAATCAATGCTACATATAAACTAATATTTTTAGCTTCTCCACCGACATAAAATCAATTATCAAATTTGTTGATATATATACGCACACAAAAACGATTCTTATCCATACCATCCAAACATGAATTTGCAAAAACCACATTTTTTGTGTTACTTTCAACCGCAATCAATTTTATTTACCACACAGCCAAACAAACTTTTCATCTCGTTTTTTTTGTCAAGTAATTTAGTGGCTAGAATTCAACTTTTTTTAAGGTGAATAAATGGATTGTCGGGGTTCAAACCCCAACCCCTGCATATAATAATGCATGTCCCTGTCAACTGAGTTATGTCCTTTTCCCTCTCTTCAGGTGAAAGGGGAGTCAATCATTGTTACATACTTGTTATAACTTTTTATAGGTTCAGCAGAAGTGCTTGATGAAATGTTATTTTATTTTTAGTACTTGCTTCTCGTGGGGGATATTGGGGATACAAACTGACAAAAGAAGAGCCTTTATTAAAGCGTTTTATTACTACACAGATGGTGAAACTTCTTACAATATTTTCTTTTTATTAAAAAGCTTTTTAAAAATATTAAAATTGCACTATTTAAATTATAAGTATGGGCAGTGGTAAAAGTTTTACATAAATATACAACTATACATTCTTAGAGGAATATTTTAAACAACCACCTTTTGTTACAACTTTTGGAACAACTAAAATTTACAAAGAAAGGTAGGTATTATCACAAAAACTAAAGTAATAGAAAAAAAAAATAAAACCCAATATGAGCATGAAAGAGAAAATTATCACATAAGTTGTTACAAAATGGTTGTTCAAATATCCTTTCTCATATCCTTATGTCATGCCATAATATTATATTCTAACATATTTAAACAACTCTTAATTATTTAATAAGTTTGTATAAACAAAGTTATTGAACTCAAGTAATTATCGAACTCAAAGATGAATCGTTTGAAAGAATCCGAATTCTATTCTTCACCACATAGCGTACAATCTAGGTTGTTTCGCTCTCAACTTTGGATAAACTTCAGATTTCTAGAACTTCATTTCTTGAGAAACTAGAGAATTTACACCAAAAATAAAATCAATACAACTTTTTACTATTAATAAAATTTGTTTAAACCTCCACAAGATTTATTTTCAATTAAACAACAATTTTGTCCATCCAACGATGTAGAATCTAACAAAATGAACTAAACTTATACAACATGATAAATTAAAGTTCAAATTTCATTCAAAAGATTCGTCTATGTTTTTAAACAGTTGATTCATATAGGTTTTGTTTGGGAGTTTAGAGAGGAGGAAAATGAAAGACTTTGAGGGATGAGAAATATATGAGAAAATAGAAAATTATTTTATAGTAAATTTTTTAAAAGAGTATCTTTTTAGAAAGTGATAAATTAATGTTTATGATTAATATATTTTTAATATTAAGAATATTATAACAACATAATAAAAATTCAAAAAATTCATTTAAGCACTCTAAAAGTCGTTTTAGTTCCCCAAATTAGGATGGTTTTATATTACGAAGAAAAATAAACCCACAAACCCTTTTCCTTCTAAAATTGTCTATTCTTTTCACGGCTGCTTCTTTTTTTTTCTCTTCAAATTCTCTCATTCCCTTCAAACTCATAAACAAAACCATACAAAACAAATCTGAAAAGCAGTAAAGAAGAAGATATGCCTTTTAAAAAGATAGTATAATTTACTCGCAATAATTATGAGTTAGTTTTAACTAATTATGAGCTGGTAGGATTGGTAATTATGCTGTATTTCTGATCCAATAAGGGATACCTTCCTTCTGGTAGTTTTATCTAGTTATTTCGGATTTTGGATACCTTCCTTCTGGGGCCTCAAAATCTTTGAAGCCAAGGCAATGATGCCTATAAGTCTATTATCTTCTGCTAAGATTGTAACCAGGGGCGGTTGCTAGTATAAGGGAGAGGTAGCCATGGCTACCTCAAAAATAAATACTTTTTTTAGTGAGTAGGTATATTTTTATATTTAGCTATCCCTAATAATATATATTTGGCTACCTCAAGTTTTATTTTAAATGAATTAATTTTTTCCATCTTTATTTAACTTCCGGTCGAACTTCAAATTATATAATCATGTCGTATAGGAACCGGAAGAATAACACCCAAAAGAGATAAATAATAACAATCTTTGCTTTATTTAACAAATAAAATGATTCAATTGTAGATAGATAGATTCACCTTGTTTAATTGATAGATTGATTCGCCTTGTTTTGACACTCCCAGTTCACAACGACAATAGAGAGATCTTTCTCATCAATGAAAAATCTCAAGACAAAACAATGAAACAAAACAAGTGATGATTTTCTTTCAAATAGCTAGGTTATTTATATTGAAAAAGACATTGCAAGTCAGTTTAGCTCAGATGCAATTATGGATGAATTTAGTCTTTGAAGGGCCGCCGAGTTCAATTTTCATAAATAGCTACTATTAGTTTTTATTTCTTTTGTTGTAGCTTTTTTGATACAATCCGCTATTCTATTGTGGTTTTTTTGGTACAATCTGTTGTTGCCACATTTTTTTGGTATAATCCGTTCATGTTGAATCAAGTGTATATTTTATGAAGAACATTTTATATAAGTAATAGTTATTGTGATTTTTTTTTTGCCTACCAGCTTATATTAGTTTTAAAAAAATTTCTTTATATGTGGCCACCTCATGGAAATATTGTTAGCTTCGCCGCTGATTGTAACACTTCAATGCAAACGCGTTATAATAATGCACAGAATGATTTGTTAGTAGCAGTACTTAATTAACCTGGTTTTCCATAAATTAATTACTGATATTGATATTATTAATTTTAGGGTCATGTTAACTTGTGTCTAGCCTTTAGGGCACAAGTTAAGGAGTTTAGAATGAAAATTAAAAATAAATTATATTATTTTTTTTGAAGAAAAAAATAAATTTTATATTGAAAGTATAATTTTTGCAACTTTTGAAGAAAAATATAAATTTTATATTGAAAGTATAACTTTTGCAACTTTTAAGACATTAAATGCATAAGTTCCAAGAAAAACCTTCTACATTTATCTTCTTAACTTATGCCCCAAGAAATTGACGTATTGTACTAATGCCCAGTCCATGAAGAATGGCAAAATTTGCATAAATAATAAATACGATTTTGTTTTGAGTGGAAATAACTAGATACGATTTTTTTTGAAAGAGAATAACTACATACGATTGAATTTATACTTTCTCCATCTTAAAAGTTAAGATGACGATGTAAACATAAGAAAAATATAAGATGACAATAGAGCTGTCAATAAACTGAATCAACTCGAACATAGTTTAAAATTTAATTTGTTAAACTTGATTCATAAATCAAATAAGTTGAACTTGAATTAAAAATCAAGTTCATTAATTACATGAGTTGAATTTCAGGTGTATATAATTTGACTTGTTTCACACAAACACATATATATAAATCTTTAGAAGTGGAAGAGTATTTTGGTTTTTGAGTGTATTATCAATTTTAGTTGTGAAATTTTGTTGTAGCCAATAAGAGTACTACTTGTATTTTTTTGTGTTGAGTTTGTAGAGTCGGCTAACCACCTATTCGTTAGATGTTCGATTGTAGGATAGGTTTAGTATCATGTGTTAAGTAGTTGGAGTGATATCATGTATCCACTTGTGTAATGAAAAAGTATTTTTAAAAGCATCTCTAAACGAACATAATCTAAGCAACTCATCACTTTCGATAGCTTATTGCACATTCAGTGAGTGAATTTCATTGTGTCATACCATATTTATACAATCCACACTATGTTTACTCTGATGGTGCATATTTAAACAAATTATACGTACACCCCCTTGTTGGAAATTGAAAATTATTAGAATTCTGATAAAATCAACTTTTAAAGTAAATATTTACCTCTCACTTATAAACTCATCTTCATGACGTATCTTTTTCAATGTAAGACTCTTAACACCACTCTCCTCCACGCCTAAGATTGAACAATTGAAATGTGACCCGAGTGGTCTGATAGCGAAAGTCTAGTAACATGTGGTCCAACTGATCCTGGATAATATATGTTATGATATTAGAATTTGTCTTATACCTAACTCAACCTTACAAAAGAGGAATGCTAGCGACACTCTCTTTTGAACACTCTCTCTAACACTCACTCTTTTATTAGATGAAATTCATGCATGTCCCACCACTTTGTGTGGGTTCTATTTCCAAAGTGTACACTCACAATGATTTAAACCAATAAAAGAGTGAGTGTTAGAGAGAGTATTCAAAAGTGAGTGTTGCTAGCATTGCTCCCTTACAAAATCAACTTTTAAGGTGAGGAATGCCTCTCTCTCACACACACAAGTCCATGTCTAGACCATATCTTTGTCAATGCAGAACTCTTAACTGATATGCTCTTATCAATATTTTTTCTCCAACTAAAATTTTGATAAAACCAAAGGAGAAGCTCCTTAAACAAGACACTATCTCAACAACTGTTGAGACTGCCCAAAAAAAAGTCTAATCAAGAGCAATGCAAATACCACAACAGACACACAAAGGAACGAGCTTTTGACAAAAAAAATTGGGAGTGAACACTATACCGCCTGTGACTACCATATATCTCTAAACAAAATATACGCTTTAAAATTAACAAAGTTAACGTTAGAGGAGTGGTGACCGGTGACTAGTGAATGCATGTTTAGAAACAAACAAGGGAGTTGAGTGTTTGATTAGAAACTAGAGGGGGTCCGAGTTACTTTAAACCTATGTTGCTCAATTTTTTTTGGTCAATAACCTGTTTTGTTCATTTTTTGGTTTGATCAACTGTTTCAAATTGAAGAAGAGCTAAACCCAATCAACAAATCAAAACCACAATTAAACATCTGGTAGGGTTGTTCTCTTGACTTCCTCTATTTGCTTAGAAAGCTTATAAAACAACGTTCAATATATATCTACCGAGTGGTTTATAAACAAAAAAAAAAAAAAAGTCGTTTGGGTGTACAAACCCATCAATTTTAGGGGACTAAAGGAGCAAAAATTACAAATATCAAATGGCATGAAGCCATTTTCCTCGGCCCATATATACAACAAAAACAATAATTTCCCATACTAATAATTAAATGTGTTAGCTACATATTTTATAAATACAAAGTCCACCCTCCTTTATATTTGTCTTAGACAAGTTAAGACCAATTTTTTTTTTATGATTTGTACTTTTCGCAATTATCTCTCTTTTGATAGAATTCATTTGGCAATTATTAATGACACCATGAAACACGATATAGGTTTATTCAAGAACAATGAGTTTAGATTTACTTGAAGAGGTGCCATGCCAATGGCTGCACAGGATTAGTTAGCTAAGATGTTTCATATTGAAGGTAAAAAAGTTGATGGTTGCTCTTTTGGCTCTTTATCTTGAAAAACAATGTTAAAAAATCATTCCCTCGTGAAACTTTTTAAAACACAAAAGATGTCGTTCGAGAGTTATCCGTCAAACAGTTTATGCATTTTTTTTTTTAAGAAAAAAAACACTCCATAAAGTCTGGCTAGAAGAGGAGCCCATAGCGGCCCATTTGGACAAAGATTGCCCAACTCAAAAATAAGTTCTCTTTTATACCAAAACAAAAGGAAAATTGCTATTCACACTTCAATGTTTGCTAAGAAACACCAATATTTTACGAAAATAACCCATCAGTAATTAACTACTGATGAACTAAATCAGCGGTAGTTAACTACCGATGATGTTATTTTCCATCAGCAATTAACTTTCGTGGAGCATAACACCTTAAATTTTCATTCTTTGAGCGCAAAAAAAAACAATTTTTTTTGGTTGAGTTGCAGATTATTTTGACTCATAAACATGCTGATGCAGTCCTTAGATTGGATGATACACGTGTGTGCATAATTATATTATTAAAAATCAAGTTGCATAATTTATGCTCCACGAAGTGCCGTTGGATTTTTCCCTGTCAACATTCAGAAGTGAAAAATGCTCCACATGATGTTGCTTTGTGAAAGTCTCTATTGACATGTGGTTTGTCTAGCTTCTTTTGTCCACCCACAATCATAATAGTAAAAATGATAGCCTTAATAATGAAATATTATCATTTGAAGCTCCACGGCAGTTATTTGTTGATGAAAAATAACTTTATCGGTAGTTAACTTCCGCCGGTTTAGTTTATCGATAGTTAACTGTCGATAAAGTTATTTTCATAAAATACTGATGCTTCTTAGCAAACATTAAAATGTGAACATCAATTTTCAAACAAAAGATGACACCCTAACATCTTTAATCTGCACCTTTAATTTGCATTATACAATTCTTTATTTTAAGTGTGGGTAAATTTGTAATTGATAGTAGTTTTTTTTTTATAAATAAAAATAAAAATATATGTAGTAAACTATATGTTTATCGTAAAATGTACTCTAAATAAACTACAGATTTAAGACTTGTAGTTTACGGTAAATATTTTACCATAAACTTGAAGTTTTATAATGTACACTTCCGAAAAAAAAGTTTTATATGTACACTTTCATATTGTTTATGGTGCTTTTTTTGGTTACATGTTTATGGTGCTTTATATGAACAATAAGTTTATGGTGAAGAAAATGTGTATAATTAAATTATGTACACTTTCGGTTGGATTCTGCATAATGCCAATTTTGATATGTTAATTTGGCTTCTTTCAGAAAACGAAAATTATACCGAACAAAATGTATACCAAAAATCTGAAATTTACCGTAAAATAATGTGCACAGTAAAATACATGTTTTGAATTAAAAATATGTCTATCATAAATTTGTGGTTCGCGATGCATATTTCAAAAAAAAAGAAAGAAAAGGTACACATGATAATTACGTTGATCCATATATAATCAAGGGACCCAACGTTGATCTAAAACATTATTAAACTATGTTAGTTATTTAACTAATGAGTCGGTCCCTAGATCGAATACATAGTTTTCAAAAACAAAAAAAAAACTAACGAGTCATGCCATGAAGTCATGAGAAATGAAGATTGAGCAAAGACTAAAGAAAGAGACTCAAGTTTGATAACCAATTTAGTTTTATGTATGAGAGGTCGACTATGAAAGCGATCTACTTACTCGACGTGTGATGGAGTGATATTGGACAAATAAAAAAGATTTGTATATAGTTTTCATTGATTTGGAGAAGGCGTATGATAAAGTGTCCAGAGATATTTTGTGGAAAGCCTTAGAGAAAAAAAGAGGGGGCATTTTAATAAAATTCGAAGCACTTTCTAATATTTATTATTGGTGATGGGGCGTTTTACTTGAGGTAATAGACCTTGTTGAGAAATGGTTGAGTTTTAGTAGAATTATTAGAATTTTATTGGATAAAATAATAGGAAGGTGCGTAAAATAAGAGACATTAACATCGGGAGGTGAAAAACATAATAATAAAATAATTGGTGGAGTTAGGGGTGAATGATGATAAATAAAGGGAGAAAATTAGTAATAATAAAAGATAACCCTAGTTTCTTAGTGTAAAAAGAAAAATAGAAAGGTAGTAGAAAAAGAAAAATACGCGAAACCTAGGAGAAAAGAGAAATGGAAGAGGTAAGAGCACAACCTAAGGAATCAAGTTAAAGCATCAATTTTCTATGAATTTGAGATACGGGGGATTATTTATCCTTGAGTGTAATTTCATAAAGGGGAAAAGGGGGGTTCTTAACCCTCACCATTGTTGTGTCTCTTCATCCCCATTATTTGAGGTTCTCTTGAATCTTTTAGATGTTGTGCAATTATTATGAGATTTTGCTATGTGAATTCGATTGTAATTGGTGTTGGATGATAAATATTGGTGTGCATAGGTTATAGGTAAAAAAATTGAATCTGTGTGATATTTGTTCAAATAAATAATGATGAATTAATCTTATGAAAAGTCGTTGTTAATGGATAATTTGTGTGAAACTAGTGGTAATTTGTCCAATTAAGTAAGTGGTTGTTACATGTTCGATCTCTAACTCTTGTGTATGAAAAAATACCATCTAATGTCCTACGTCAAATAAGAACATCATCTCATAAACGAACGTAGAATCACAACAAATCAAATTCGGTGAATAATGTCACTGAAATAATCAAATCATAGTTTTCTCTTTGCTCATTTTTTGACCTGAAGCCCTGCAGAAAAGTTCTATAATTGAATAAATAATATTAACCTAAAAAACAATGGTTTCTGAAAAGAGGATAATATCATCAAAAAATGCTAGGTTGAAATCTTAGGCCCTCCACGTGATAATTGTACATGTAACCACACATTTTGGTCCAAAGTTAAAGAAACAAAGTGAAATAGTCTCTCAATTCTTAACACGAAAATTCTTAAAGTGAAATGCTAGGTTAAAGAAACATTTTGGTCCAAAGGGTCACTATGTCTAATGCCCTAAGACGTAGTAGTAAATTCTTCAAATGCCTTCCCATTCCACAACATCTTCATTGAAGGAGAAGAAATGCAGTCCTATCCTCCAAAGTAGCTTTCACAAAATTCCACTTGCCCATTGTACCCAACGAAAAAAACAATCACATAAAATTCCAATATACACTGTTGTCTTTTTTTATTTTCTTATCTCATGTGATTTTTTGAAGGACACTTTTTCGTTTCCGTAGGCAATTGTCACTATACTTAATATATTAAAACTACCCCTAAGAAAAAGATATTAGAACCGATTCAATTAAATAAAGTAAAATAGATCAAATTAAGTTTTTTGGTCAAAAGTTAAGTTTTTTTTTACTTAATCAAATTAAGTAATTTGATAAATTAATAACGGAAACTAAATAACAAAAAATAAATTTCCATTTGATGTTTTTTAATTTAAAAATATATACATTATTTCAAAAATTAAAAGCACTTTTTAATAATCTACCAACAAAATACATTTTATATTTTTCTATTCTCATTTTTTCTTTTACCGAACAATATCTCAAACTATCTCTCTCTTTTTTTTTTTAATGTTTGTCTCTCCTACCAGCTCTCATATTATCTCCTTTTTTTCTTTTCCTTTTTCTCACAACTAAATATACTTTTCACCTTAAGCTGGGTTCGAACTGGAGATTGATTTCGAACATGATTCTCCATTTATTTATTTTTTGGGATGAAATTCTGGCACTGGATCACTTGAAAAAATAATATTAATTATTCATATGAATTCAAGTCCCTATATTTTAATGTATTTTTTTTTGTCAGGATATATTTTAATGTATTTATTATATATAATTATTTTTTTGACAAGCCAAAATGTGATATATAGATTACCTCTGGTGATTCATCCCGTACAAGGTGTGTAAAAGAGAATCACCATAAAAAATACAGAGTCAAGTCACAGGTGCATCAACAACAAGCACCGAAATAAAAAGGTAAAAAAAAAAGATTATAGTCTGACACTCATACATAACAAAGGGTGCAACCATCAGTCATGATAACTAAAAACAAAAGTTAACAAATTTGCTTTCAGCCACTGGAAAGATAACAGTTTAACCTTGTCTGCTATACTCTGAGAGTCTGCAATCTTCTGGTGAATTTTTTTGCTATTCTGTTCCTTCCAAATGACCCAGACACATGCCATCTAGATTAGCTGAAGGAACGGATAAGACGAACACGGTAACCCCGCCAAATGGCCAAACTGAATGAAATGATTGCGACACCCACCGGGAGCGACAAAGGAGAGACCTAGCCACTGCAACATCGTGAACCACACACTGCTAAAGGGGTCGCAACGAAAGAGAAGGTAGTCCGCGGTCTCCAATGAGCCACACCCTCCCACACAAGTATAGTCTTCTGCGATGAGGATGTGCCGCCGAACTAAGTTATCTTTGGTGGGAAGCCGATTACGAAGAAATCTGCAAGTGAACAAAGAAACCTTAATAGGGACTTACTTATGCCATACATTATCAAACATGGACCGATCAGAAAGGTGCACACAATATTTTCAAGAACTGGTTCATACAATATTTTGACGGTGAACACATACCATTTAGTTTTGTTGAATGCTTATCCACCATCCAATGATTTAATTTAATGTGGTTATTTAATATTTAATTATTTTGAAGAAAATTTAAATTGTAAATTAATTTCACCTATCGAATATTCTTAACGTATAATTTATTTTTTCCTATTTGGATCACCATGACGTCTCTTTGTTTCTTGTGACAAATATATGCTTTTTGCGGCTTGTTATGCGGACATGGAATCGAGTCGAAATGTATGAATGGATAACGCTGCTTCAAAGTCTTCCAACGTTACTGTGTCAAGATTCTCAAACATAGTAAAAATCATGTAAGGAGTGTTATCATATATACATGTGTCATAGTTCGTTTAATAGCAATCAATAACAATAAATTAATCAAAACTTGATTTTGTGAATTACGTGAGGTTCTTTTATTCTTCTAGAATCTCTCTATGTGCATGTCAGCATGTGGGACGTGAATTAATTTGTCAACATACTAAATAATCAGCAGGCCATAAAATGCAAATTGATCCGTGGTGTCAAGCTAGCCGACAGAAATTAAGATGATGATTAGGTTAATTATTTGCCATGCCCTGCTACATTATACGGAAACACTTAGCATAGTTTGGCGATTCTTCACAATCTTTAACATGGATTTTAATTAATATGTGATTGCCAATTACGTGATCTAAGATCTGCAACTCTTAATGCACTGTGCGAGTCATGACTTATGGGCTATCCTAAAGTTATGCGTGTGTGTCTAGAGTTGGGTGTGTATATTGATATGGTTCAATGGATCCGTTCACATTTGCAACAAGAAGACAAGAGCTACGATCATTGATTCAATTATAGTATCATAGATATGTAAAGACAAAATAAGAATAGAATGTATGACAACTCCAACAAAAAAGCATAATGACCCATACAAAAAAGAATCCGAAAAAAATAATCGATAAGTAGTACATACAAGTTTTTTTTTTTTAATAACAGAATATATGTGTAAAAATTATGAGTTTTACATTGTCGATGCATATCGAACAGAGATACCTACATCTTTGAGTTTTAAATTACTCTTATTCACTTTAAGGACCGTACACTCATGGTATACGATTTAAGAATCACATTTCCAAATAACACAACTGAAATTTTAATGGTGATGATCAAATTATTTACATAATAATAATTTAGTCAATAATATTGTGTGCTGGTATATATTATAAAAACAACCAATATTAAGTCCAAATATTATATCTAAAATTATGGTGGTGTATAAATAGTGTGCAGGTATATTTTTTCCTCTTATGATCGTGGTAAAGAAAGTACAGAACCGTGTGATGACTTGTGTTGAAATAGTAGGTGACTTTATGGAAAGTGCAATATGCATTACTAATGCTAAAAGGTTGCACTTGAAAATGGAAAGGCCAGCCAGCCAATAAATGTGTGCCTAAAAAGAAAGAAAAGCATATTTGTGGCTTAGTTTTAGCATCACTTTCAGCGGCAATACACACTCAAAACACCAAGTTGACACGGAATTTGTGGGTTACCAAACAAGTCCCCTAAAAAGGAAGCTATCTCTAATCTATTCTCACATTTCATAATCTTAATTTTTAGGCCCCATATTGATAGTTGACATATAGCTATATTTAGCTTTGGTTCACGAGTTTGCCTTTTCATTTACATTTATACGTGGCCTACTTTTGTCTCAATGAGAGGGAGCCATTCTCTATGTTGTTGCCACTTATCCCGTAATTCGAATTTATCTATAACTATAACCAATGGTAAGAGATAAGTATGATATGATTCATTATTTTATCTAACAAAATCAATTTTTAGGTATTGCTTTTGGCTTTATAGTGCCGTTACCAAGATGACAATGATATTTATACATGTTTTTCTATACCAGTAGTTTCTACGTAACAAATATTTGGTTACAGAAAGGGAATCGAAGTCCTTTTCAGGTACATAGTTTGGTACAAATTAAAATTTGAAGTTTCTAAATGAAAAAAATACATAAAGAATATATGTGCAAGCAACACTTTATCACTTTGAAATGATAACTACTGTTGCTCAGATACCTAATTATTTAGGTAAGTTTTGGCTTATTTTGTTTTAGTAGTGGTATTCCCGATCTTCTAAAATGATCTTATTGAAGGAATTAAATCTAGAGTTCGGTCGGAAGGTCTGACTAAAAATTGTTGCACTCAATAATCGAATTAATATTCTCTTGAAAAATAGTTAAACTAATACTCTAATAATAAAATAAATAAATCATGTTATATCGGTTTTCATAAGCGAAGAAATTTATTACCAAATCTAAGGAAGAGAAAAAAATGACGAAAAAGGAAATAACTAATGGAAAATAAATTAAGTATTATATTATATATGAGAACCACCCCTACGTACAAGAAGTTTATAAAATCCCGACAGACTGTTTTTCTTTGGCTGAATTATGTGTGAGAGGTTTTATGTTATTTCGTTGGCATCGATTCGGTATTTAGAAAACAAATGGTCGAATAATATTTACTAATCATGAAGTTCACATAGTCATACAATCAAGGATATAAAACTCTTTAGTCGTCTGTGAACTTAACTCAGTATGATTGTATGAGCATTACATGATATATGCATGGATCGGGTTGAAACCCATAAAGACCACTTATTCACCTTGAATCCCGAACACACCATTTATTCATCTTAAAAAATGTGTATTTTTGGAATTTCATCAAATCTCTTGGTAAATACCTAGAGGTGTTAATAGAGCCCCAAATTTCAAAAACTACTTAAAAAAGCCCTCACCAAGCCTACTAAATTAAAGCCCCCTAATTGAACAAAATATTTGGGGTCAAGCCCACTCTAAAATCTATTTATTTGTGGGCCTAAAAAAGCTCCACTATA
>Ga0315915_1000437_pt1 | contig 42109 bp, 17 predicted proteins | sample MpolbnodulesMG_FD_207738 | JGI IMG/M metagenome (GOLD analysis project Ga0315915, IMG submission 207738) | Medicago polymorpha root nodule microbial communities from Los Angeles, California, United States - branched nodules | ecosystem: Host-associated > Plants > Roots > Nodule | place: USA... | reverse complement strand
GGTCAATGTGGCTCATCGTGCGCCCATCCCCCCGAAACCACGTAAAGGTGCGCCCCCTGAGCGGTAAATCCACCAACGGATTACTGTCGATGAAAGAATTAAAGTCGTCCACACCCGCCCGATAATGAGCACTACTAACACTTCGCCTCTCCTCCGCGCAATAGATAGCATTAAAGTCGCCACACACACAGACATTTTGATCCGTCAAAGCAGCAAGTCTAGCGGATAAAACGTTCTAGAGGACCTGTTGCCGAGGTGCCTCACAAGGAGCATAAACGTTGAAGACCACAAAGGGTTCGCCCGAGTGCAAAAAGCGACCTGCAACCGCAAGCACGTGATCCAACGACACCGACGACCACACCTCCACCTCATTAGAATTCCAAAGCGTGGCTATACCTCCGGAAGCCCCCTCCGACGGGCGATACGAAAAATTGACATTGACGTCCCCCCAAATAGAGTTACAGACAAAGGCGTCAAGCACTGATAACTTAGTTTCTTGTAGACACAATATAAGAGGATTTTTCTCGCGCACTAACTGACACACCTCCCTCCTTTTTGCAACACCACCCAGCCCCCTAACATTCCAAGATAACAACTTCATTTCTGCAGACCCACACCCAGCACCGCCTCCTCCCCTCCACCCAAACTAACTCTCAGCCTACTCTCCATCCTCCCCACCCTCTCAGACTTTCCTACCCGCCCCTGACAATACTTCAAACATGTTATTTCCAGTAAAATCGAGTCCAACTGTCCTCCCGATGTCCCGAACATCCTCGGACCTCACTTTATCGTTACCATGCAACACCAACCAATTATTCCATTCTTTATTCACCGACGTCTGAGAAGAACTGTTGGAAGAAGCTGGTTTAGAGGTTGCCTTTGCCTTGGAATCCCCAGACACCAACCTCCGTTTCTGCGTGGTCCTTCGCAGCACCCGAAGAACCTCTCTGCGGTCACTTTCTGAAAGACGTGCTATACGCTTCAAGCTTTTAGCACCATGTCGAAGGTAGCCACCTCCCTTCTTCTTAGCACCACCCTTCTTAGCACCAGATACACCGATATTAGATTTAGAGGCACCTCCCGTACTACTGCTCTTAACTTTGTGAACCCACTCCAAACTCCACGGGCCCGATGATGTTGCTCTACCTCTCCCCGGAGGGCACGAAGAGGTTCCCTAGACCGACAATCATCCTTGCACTCATTCTCAAAAACCCGCGCCTGTGTAGGATTAGCTGCCGGCACCACAGGGGGAGTCTCTACCGGAACCACAACCGCCGGAGCAGGTGTGTTAGATGTCTGGACCTTCTCCGACACTCGGGTTGAAGATGACGACTTGATATGGTGCGCGTCGTCCTCGATTTTCCAATCTTCCGACAGACCGTTCAACAATTCATCCACGTCTCCATCTACAAAACCAGTGTCCAGATCTTCCGGCAACTCCGACCTGTCGTCCACTTGAGACGGATCATCTTCTAAAAGGCAAGCGTCCTCTCCCAATGAGAGGCCCCATTCTTCAATGATTTGAAACCCAAGAAGTACACCGTCCACCACTATACTCGCATCGCGTTTAATAATATCCAAAGAACTAGTGGACACCAGAACCCGCGCATAATCGAAGCGGTCTTTGTCTAGGGTTATGTCATCAATACGCAGCAATCGGCCAAAATCATAGACACATAATTTGAAGAAATCGTAATTCCAAGCGTGTAACGGTACCCCATAGATCCTCAACCACGCTACTCTTTCCCGGACCAAAGTATCCTTGTTCCACCTCACCGGCGATGAGAAAAAATTTGCGAAAAAATCTGCCGCTTCTGACAACGTAGTGCTGACATCAACCTCGTCAAGGGACCGCAGGAAAACCTTGTCAGCGCCCAACGGAGTAATAGCTAAATTGACAAAACCCGCGTCAAAAATCCGCCGTTGTAGCACAGGTATCACATCCCTACCCAACACCGTCACCACCACCCCCTTAGAAGCCCACGACATATCGCTGGCCGACGATGTATACTTAGGAATATAAACACGGTTAAGACCAACCTCCGCGCGTTGAGCCTGCGTACCAACTCTGGCATGCTCCACTGCCCCGTCCCTCACCTTCACGTTGTTCCCCTCCACCGGCTTGAACACCACCTCACCACAACCAGCAGCCTCCGCGACCACATCGCTCACACGCACATTACGATTGACTTCCTTGATATTAATATCGCGCCCCGCGTGACGACCAATTCCTTCGCCTCCTACACCTATCGCGTTCTTACTGACTCCTACACCGCTAACACCTACACCATGGTTCTTATTTCCTAACCTATCGAAGCTCGCAACCTTAGCCACAACCCTCCAGTCCCCAAACCACACGTTATTTAGGGCCTGCAGTAACTTGTCGACATCCTTTACATTACCGTAACGAACGAACCCAAATACCCCCCCATTTGCATTCCGTTTCCTCGCGAGATAAACGTCCTCCAAAATTCCACACACCTCAAAACCTCGCCGTAACGAAATATACGATATATTTTCAGGGATATTGGTAAAGTAAAAAGACACGAAAGGTTGCTTGACCTTACCGGGTTTGTCGAGAACCAGCTGTTCCCGTCGCCGTTGTCGCTGCTGAAGCTCACCGCTGTGGTGTCGCGCCCCCTCCACTGTGTGCCTGAAGCCGCGCTGCTGTACCACCTCCACAGACCGCGACCGTCGCCGAACAGGAGGAAGGCGCGCGCGCTGCTGATGCTGAACGTGCCAAGAGTTCTGCCGCCGCCGGAAAACTGCAGAATCCGAGTGCAGGCGCTGATCAACCTCCTCCTTCTGACCTGGCCTTGAGTACTGAAGCACCGCTCTGCCATCATACGTCTGTACCGGTGCATCATGGTTCTGTTCATCCTCCGAGTCACTGTGCCGCAAAACTGAACCCTGCTGAACCCTAACCCTAGCCTGTCATCGCCGCTGCAGTCCATCCCATCCTCTTCCTTGCCGTTGATCCGCCTGAAACCTATCCCGCTTTCCATACGGCTGTTCGAACGCTTTCCTCCTTCTCGGTCTCACAACAATCCATTCTCCCGTATCCCCCATATAGTGGCTCCCTGCTTGGCCCCGTTCCCCCCAGAGTATCTCGCATCCGGTGATGAAGAGAACCGGCGCGGTTGCCCACGGTGGAGATGGGAACCGCGATACACTCGACCACTCTCTCTCTCACCTCTCATTAACAAAATATAATTTAAAATAAAATAAAATAAAATAAAAATAAAAATTCTCTTTCACCAAATTTCTTTAAACAAAGAAAATTAAAACATAAAAGGGCAACAAATGAATTTTTTTTAATGAAAGTAACTACACATATGGTCATCATTTGCGAGCATTCATTCATCATGTTTATTGATATTCTTAGATAGTAAAGTATTGAGCTTAAGTTATTGGGCATTTATATTAGTAAGTTAGAGTCCATTAGATTTTATTATATATTCTCTTTGTTCTATCTCTCTTTCTCTATTTTATATTGTTAACATGGCATCAAGAGCATGGTTTGATCCTCCTTGAACTGTTTGCCGCTTCCGCTATTGAGTTCCCAAAAATTTGGGAATGATGTGTGATTGGCTTGGTTTAATTTTTAGCCTTAGTCTTTTGAAACTTCTTGTTGGTCATATGTTGTTCGTAAAAAAAAACGATTGAAAAAAAAAAGCGTTTGTTCTGTCGATTGCTTGGAAGAAACAAAAGATTAGAGAAATTGGGAACATGATGTTTACTTTGATATGATAATTTGCACCATTCCACTGATTGGTATTATTTCTCTGAGTTTTGAGATTCACGGTTTGGATGGTTTTGAACATGCTTTTGAAATTAATTGCATCACTCATCAATAATTTGGATTATTGAGACATAGAAGTTATTCTTCTGCCATGGTATCTTTCCTTGTTTCTTTGATACTTGTCGTCACTTGGTTAATGATTGTTCGGTTTGCTCCGATTGTTGGTTGATATGTAGTTTTGTTTGAGTTTTGTGTTCGGGTCAGTCTTCTTTTATTTTTGGTTTTTTTATTTGAGTCTAGTCGTGTGTTTGTGGGTTTGTTTGTTCTTTTAGTTTTCGGGTGTTTCTTTATGTTTGTGTTTGTATATGGTTAATTGGTTGTTTGTCTATGTCTGTCTCTGGTTGCTTTGGTTCAGCTTGTCTTGGTTCGTTTGGTTTTATTCGTTTTGGTTCTTCAAGTTGTCTTGATTTAGTTTTGTTCGGTTTAGTTTGGTTCAATTTGTTTGATTGTTGAGTGAGTCAAAATAGTGCTCACAGTTGGTTTGTTCGTTTGTTCGTCTTGGTTGCTTTGGTTCAACTTGTCTTGTTTCGTTTGGTTTTGTTTGTTTTGGTTCTTCAAGTTGTCTTGATTTAGTTTTGTTCGGTTTAGTTTAGTTTCCTTTGGTTCTGTTTGTTTGTTTGGTGAGTTGAGTGCTTACATTTTGGTTGTTTGGTGAGTCGAGTGCTCACAATTTGGTTTCTTCTCTTCCCTTTTGATTCTTCTGATTGATTGATTGCACTTCTCCCCCCTCTTGATTTTTCTGATTGATTGCATTGCACTTCTCTCCCCTTTTGATTCTTCTGATTGATTGCATTGCACTTCTCCATTTTTTTGATTCTTCTGATTGCATTGCATTTCTTCCCCTTTTGATTCTTTTGATTGCATTGCACTTTTCCCTCCTTTGATTCTTGTGATTGATTGCACTTCTCCCCTATTGATTCTTCTGATGGATTGCATTGCACTTCTCCTCCCTTTGATTCTTCTGATTGCACTTCTCCCACTTTTGATGATTCTTTGGTTACTCCTCTATTGGTTCTTATGTATGGCTGCTTCTCTCTACTGGTTCTATTGTTTGGATGGTTCTCTCTTTGATTGGTTGATGGTGATGGTTCTTGCTGCTCTCTACGAAGATAACTCATTTTGGTTGGTTGCTGCTCTCCATTGGTTTTGTTGACAGTTGATTTGGCTTATTTTTTTGGGTTAATTTGTAACAAGCTTAAAGCTTAGTAAGCTTCAGCTTGAGGGGTAGTGTTAGAACTTTATATTATTTAGTATGTTTTTCGTATTTTTTTGACAAATTCACAATGCTTCTTGCTGACTTATTGTGAGTTTGAGGGTAAATGTTAGATAATAAAATATTAAACTTAAGTTATTGAGTCTTTATATTAGTAAGTTAGAGTCCATTAGGTTTTATTATATATTCTATTTGTTGTATCTCTCTTTCTCTATTTTATATTGTTACTGTTAACAATACAACTCTTACAAAATAGATTTTTTTTTTTTTGTTACAATTACAAAATAGATTCTGTACAAGTCGAAATCTTCCTTTTTTTTAAGAAATAAATTTAGGATAATTATATATTTTATCATTGGTCATCTAGTTCTTAAGACCAATAAAAAATGTATTGTTAAAGAGTGTTTCGGGACACTCTTTAAGCATACTAAAATTAAGTAATTATTCCTTAAAAATATTAAAGTTTTCAATTTCTAATGCACTAAGTGCACAAACTTTCATAAAAAATTACTATTTAAGGTTTTTAACCTGTGCCTCGGAGACTAGTTAACATTTTCCATACAAAAATATGTGTCCCCGTGAGTATAACCCATTTAGCAAAAACATGTATCGTAATATAATATAGAGAGGTCGGGGGTTAAAAAACTAATCAAATTTTGTTTCGCATATCTATCCCATGTATCCGCTCCTTTTTCTTCCTTTTTTTTGGTTGAAGAAAAACAAGGAGATCCATTTTCTATTGCCTCACGGCAGGGTACTTTATCACATTTCTTTACGGCGGATGATCAATCACATTGAACGTATGAGATTGTGAAATATCTTCCTTAATCGCACTGATCATTACAATAGAGTTGTTTGGTTAAATCTGTCTCATGTGACAACGTAAGTTACGTAACTTTCCATGAGTTTTTTTTTTAATGATCGTAGTTAATTTTTTGAAGGAGTGATCCTAGTTAATTGTTATTTTTTACACTTGAACTTTCAACCTCCAACTTCTTACCTCCGAATTTAAATTAGTTGAGCTATTAAACTGTGTAACTCTCCATGAGTAGTTGTACATGAGTTTCAAAATTTCTTGTTGAAATTTGTCAATTCAACAGACAACAGTTCACATCTATTATTGTACTATTTTGAATTATTTTTTTGACTAAATTATTTTAAACTTTTGAATTAGTTTTGAGATACTATGAATATGGATAATCATAGAGTATGGACCCTTAATTAATCATTGTTCCTTAAAATTTTCAATAAAAAATAAATTAAAATGCAAGTCATGTAGATCAAAATGATAATAAAATAATTTGATTAGGTAAATAAAATAACTTAACTTCAATATTTATATTGTTAATATATAATTTAGATGTTTTTTTTAGGTAATAATTAGATGTATTTTATTAATGAAGTTGGTATTTGTTTATTCCATTATTGGTAGGAGTACACATAATTCCATCACAGTATTATTGACAGCCTGGTGATAGAACAACACAATTACAGTATTATAATTATTATTGTGTATTTATCTGTGTTGCTCCTAAACTACAAGACCGTCAATTTTTTTACCATAAACTAATTAGAACAATCAGCGGCTGATCATTTTCCATACCTGAATAGAGTTGGAAAACGATTCGAATTTGTTGGGTAACCCACTATTTTAAGTTCGATGAGTTAAATATCGAAATCAAATCCCGTGAATTTAGTTCAGTTGGTAGGAATATTGCATATTATATGCAGGGGTCATGGTTCGAACCCCGACACCCCATTTCTCCATAATTAAATTATGTGAGCTCTATCCACTAAATTACTTGACAAAAAAAAAAATTGAACTCGAGCATCAAATTTGACCGGTCCTAATTAACATGTTAAAAGAATGGGGTGTGACGGATCGGTAGACCTATTTAAATTTTTTCTGGCTATCTTTTTCCAGTTATTTTACAATTTTAGTTTATTTGTTGGTGGGTTTATTTTGTTTGTTTGAGAAGCGTGGACTATTTTTATATTATTTTAGACTTAATTAAATCTACATTGTTTTTTTTTTAATTTGGTATCCTGTTCAATGACCGATTAATTCAGATGGTCAATCTCGCACTCAAATCGTCTGTTAGTAGGACGGTCAATTGAAAACATGACAAAACTTGATATAGACTGATCCAACAAATAAATTGTTGGCACAAAAATATTCGAACCTGACATCTCAAAATGAACAACTCATAGGTCCCAATCGTAAACTTCCACCAGACTCCGTCATTAGGTAGACATTATCATGTGTTGTTTTGATTATTTGATAGCTAATGTAGATGTATGTTTGTGTTGCTAGTACCATTTTTTCTCTCTTTAAATTGTGAATGTTGTTGTATTATTTTACAAGCTGATAGTTGTTATTTGTCTTATTATACTTATGACACGTGGATAAGAAATAATAAGATTTTTTTATCGAACGACCTGCTAACCTGTTAAGGGATGAAGTTGGGGTTTGAGCTCGACTATTCAAGTTGATAAGTATGTCCGACTTCAAACGAATTAATTGTGAAATAGATCAAAATGGAATGGGCTAACTAGTTCTGAATGACGACTTCATTAAAAACACAACTTTAAGGATAGCAAAATGAAAACAACTAAAATTTTGTGATGATTGGGGCCTCGTCATCATGTATTAATTAAAAAAATTAAATAACATAAACTCTTTGTAACAAAAAAATTATACTCTTTAAAACAAGGGTCCTGCTAACCGGTGCCTCCGGGGCACTGGTTAAGCATACCATAAAAGGTAATTATTACCATAAAATAAAATTGTTTTTGACTTTATTATAAATTAATTACACAATTTCAATACATTAACTATTATATAATTTCCTTTTTCATATCCTTAACGAGTGCCCGGGGGCACCGGTTAGCATTTCCCTTCAAATAAAAGATTGATTCATGGGTTAATATGTCTTAGAATGAAGAGATTGATGATTTTGTTGAAAACACAAACCATCAATTTTAGTTGGTGGTTCCAAGAAAAAAGAAGAAATCAAAGCAGCAGTCTGAGACTAATAAAGGGTTAAAGGTTGGTGCTTCAAACCGTTCACTTCGATAGTTATCGTTCTTGCTATTAGTGCGTTTTATTTTATCTATTTTGATCTTTCTATTCTTTTCTTGTTTACTTTTTAATTCTAGTTTTACTTTTTTACTACAAGTTATGCTCTTGTGTTATTTGTAAAAGAAGGTAAGCGTGTGGATTATTGCAAGGCTCAAGTGGACGTCCGAGTTGAGATTGAATATTATCTTTGATTTAGATTTTAAAGCAGTGGTAGATCTTCTTAATAAGCCTTACATTGAAATCTACCAAAACCTCTCAACTTTAAACCTAAACCATGATCATTTTAAGAGTTTACCAATGTTAAAAGGTGAACCTGAGAGATGTTTTTGATTATCGGAAACTACATGGTAGCGATGCTTTCAAATTGACCACATCAACAATATTATCAGGATGTCATTAAAAACCCATGAAAAAATAAATAAATCATGAAAACGCTTATTATTAACCAACACAAATTGGTGTATAAGAATCCACTTCATTTGCTTAAAATACAAGAACTCGATTCACATTTAGACGTAAAGAACTTCAAGTAAATCTCCACTCCAACTCCAACTCACCTAAAATATTTTGAAAACCACTTAATACTATGTCAAAATTTATTAATCTAACATCCTTTTAGCTAAAAAAAAAAGAAAAGAAAAATTAAAGTAGAGGTTATGCAAGAATACAACCAAAATCTGTAGTACATCAATATCTTTCATTCATTGATTCACTCATGTCATTTTGTGTGTGAAGAGGACAAAGCAACAATATATTTGGAAATGGAAGAATAAAGATACAATTACTGTTTTTGTGTAGTGAAATGACAAGACCAATAGGCGGGAATAACGCGCTCTTCATTTGAAAACACAAAAACAAACAACAAGAAAAACAACAACCTAAGTCTCATTCAATATAATTATCACACACCAAATCTCTTCAAAGTAAAACAAACAAACAAAAAGATAATAAAAACTCACCATTGCACTTTTTCGTTGTCTTTGTTTTTTTTCTTTCTCTCCCTTGCACATGGTCCACGCATGCTATCCTCTTCTCACACACACATTATTTCTTTCTTTATTCTTCTAATATATATTTTCTATCACCAAGAAACGTGTAAAATAATATTTCTCAAAAAATCAATTATTATTATGAATATGAATGAATGTTCATTAAACTCTGAAAAATTCTTCTGACATAGTAACATTCTTCTCCGATCTTCGTTTTCTGCAATGTGTAGTAGAAGGTAAAGTACAATTATATCCCTCATTCATGTCTCTTTCAACTTCACAATTTCAAAATTTTTATTTTTTGAATCCTTTGTATGGTAGGTGTGTAATTGTCAGATAAGTTGTTACAATTCTGTGTGTGTGAAGTAAAAGACATTCAATCTTTCAATTTTTATATATATTTTTTTGTTTAATTTTGACGTATGGTGATATTAAATAACAATAAAGTGTAGCGGTGATCTTAATTCAAAGCAGTATCCTTATTTGGGAAGCTTCATAACTTGTTCAAAATGGAGGTAGATAGATAGATATATGAATATTCAATTGAATTGAATTCTAAGCAAAGTTCATAACTAACTCCACCTTCTGTTTTTTTACTATATTTTGCATTTTATTACTGTTTTTACCTTATTTTGTGTTTTCTTTTCATTTTATTGGCATTTGAGATTTGATACTTGATTGATTACAGTGTAGATTTTCCGCAGATCCAGTGGTTACGAGTTTGATGATTTTGTAGGTGAAATCATTTGAGGGAGTGAGGTAGGTGATTGTGCTGCTGCTGGTGGTTTTTGGCTGTGTTTTAAATGGACAGGAGGAGTTGGTTATGGCGGAGAAAGTCATCGGAGAAAAGTCCAGGCGAAACGGAGAGTTCAGGATCAGTATCGTCTCTCTCAGAAAGATTTTCTGATGAACAGGTGGTGTATAAGTAATTTAACTGACTTTGTTTTCTCCAAATTTTGATGGCATATATGTTAAATTGTTTTTAAGTTCAATTTTACTTACTGTCACATGGTTTGGGAGCATTTTTCTCTATCTATTCTTTCACAATTCAGTCTTGTGGGATTGTGTACTAGATAATATGGGTTATGTCAGGGCCATTTTCTCAGGTGAAAATCACGGTGTTTGTTGAAGGAGATAAAAAAAATAGAGGGTGTGAATGTGGAAACTAGAAAAAGGAGTTGTTATTTATAATGTTTCAGACATTGTGAAACAGGTGTTAAGAAACATGGCAGAAGTAAGAAAGTGTGTTTACTTTAAGGGGATACATTCCTTATATATAGAGAACAAGAGAGTAAGTAACAACTAATAAACTACTCGCTAATTACTAACTATAACTATTTTCATCTATAATAACAGGAGACCGGAATAATTGCTCTCGTTGTCCCTACTGTAACTTGAGATAGTTTGTAAATGTCTAGGCTACATGAAAACAATGGTTATTGCTCGGTCTGCAAATTTATCATGGTCTAGTTCGCTTTTTAAGCATTCAGGATTTTGTTGCGCTGAATCTGCTCGATCTGCACATTTTTCATGGTCTCGTTCTTTTTCTAAGCATTCAGGATTATGTTGTAATGAATCTGCTCGGTCTCCATGCCAATAATGTGATGAATCTGATTTTTTTTCTTTCCATGCTGTAATTGTGAAGGTATATCCAATCCAAGCTACTCTATCACCAGAGGTCACATCTAAGCCTGCACCAAATGAAGAAGTTAGTACACCCAAAAAATATAAAGAAGAAGGTATTGACGTGAAGACTCTTACAAACGAATTAGCTGCAGCTCTGTTAGAAATTAGTGCCAAAGAAGACATGGTAAAGCAGCATTCTAAAGTCGCTGAAGAAGCTGTCTCAGGTATTTACTGTTTGGACCAGATATTTAATTCGTAGATTCTTCATGTTTTACACTTCATACATTTCTTTCTCGAAGACTTCATTTGTCAATATGTATCATGTATATCAATAAATTTGCCCTGGTTTGGTAGATAAGTTTTTCAAATGAGAAAGCTAATCCTTTGCAACTGTAATTAATTTTTTTGTTTTACAGTTCTTCTAGTACTGAATTAGTTGCAGCTATTGCCGAACGAAAATTGAAAACTAAAGCCGAATTTATTTTCACAATCATCATGATCCCTGGTTCACGTTAGAAGTTAGGACAGTAAAATGTGCTTCTTTTTGCTTGTCCATGGTTCATTTTCCTTACCTTGGGAAGCCATGATCATAATCTTCTAACTTAATGAGTTTTACAGAAGTTTAAACCAAGGTATTTGAAAAGATATACTGTTTTTCATTCTATTTAGGCTGGGAGAAGGCTGAAAACGAGGTGTCGTCTTTAAAACAACAACTTGATGCCGCAAGACAGAAGAACTCAGGCCTTGAAGACCGAGTTAGTCACCTTGATGGGGCCCTCAAAGAGTGTATGAGGCAGCTTCGCCAAGCCAGAGAAGTGCAAGAGCAAAAGATCCATGAAGCTGTTGCAAATAACTCTCATGACTCAGGATCCAGAAGATTCGAACTTGAGAGAAAAGTTGCCGAGCTTGAGGCTCAACTTCAAACATCAAAAGCAGAAGCTGCTGCATTTATTCGCTCCGATCTTCAGAGGAGACTTGAAGCTGTGGAGAAGGAGAATTCGAGTCTTCAGCTTGAGCTGCAATCTCGACTTGAAGAACTAGAATTCAGGATTGCAGAGAGGGATTTGAGTACCCAAGCTGCTGAAACAGCTAGTAAGCAACATTTGGAGAGCACCAAGAAGGTTGCTAAGCTTGAAGCTGAGTGCCGTAGACTGAAATCCATGGCTCGTAAAACATTTAATGTGAATGATAATAGGTCATTGACCGCATCTTCAGTTTATATTGAGTCCTTCACAGATAGCATTTCAGATGGTGGAGAGCTGAATGAATATGAACCAAGCTGCTCTGACTCATGTTCGTCTGCTTTAATTACCGAATTTGATAAATTCAAGAATATAAAGACTACTGGAAAAATTCATATTGCGCCTTCAACTGAGATTAATCTCATGGATGATTTCCTTGAGATGGAAAGGCTGGCTGCCTTGCCAGATACAGAAAGTGGAAGCCATTACGCTAATGGAGGACGAGTATTGGATCAATCTATTGTTGGTCAAGGTACAATGGAAGCTATGATTGAAAAGAACGCCGAATTGGAAAAGAAGCTGGAGAAAATGGAGGCAGATAAATTTGAGGTAGAGATGGGTTTAACTGAGTGTCAAATGCAGCTTGAGAAATCAGAGAATCGGATAAGGGCAGCAGAATTGAAGGTAGAAGAGCTTCAAACGCAGTTAGCTCTTGCAAACAAATCGAATCATGAAGTACATGAAGAACTGAAAGAAACCAAAACAAAGAAGGAGATAGTTGAGTCGAAACTCAAATTTTCTCAAACTGAGGTAGAAGAACTGATTTCAAAGATCCATTCATTGGAGGACGAGATTCAAAAGGAACGGGCTTTGTCTGCTGAGAATTCAATCAAGAGCAGGAAGTTGGAGAGCGAGCTTTCAAGAATGAAGTATGAAGCTCAAGTTCAGCAAGATGCCAAGACTTTGCACAAGGAAAATATTAATCGCGATTTGAAGTCAAAACAGGTCAGTTTGCTAATGCTTATTCGGAGCTCAAATTTTTATGCCGTGTTTAAGGACTTTTGCAATGTAGTAGCTAACCTTCTAGCATTACTTTTTATGATAAAAATTGTCTAGTGCAAACACATTCTTCAATCCTTTTTTGTTGGTTGAAACAATTTCTGCGTGTTTACACTTACAAAGAAATCTTACGATCATAGTCTGTTGACTACCAACAAGCTGTTGTTGACTAGCTAGTGAAACAGCTTCTCTGCTTCCAGAGTCCAAACTACAACTAAATTGCATTTGTAGTTTAGACTCTGGAAGCAGGAAACTTGCGCTGCCCCCAATTCCTTTGTGTTACTGTTTATATGATCAACATAAATTTAATCATATATGTATTAGTGAGCATTTGAAGCTAATTTTTGTTAAATAAAAAGCATAATAGCAGTTGAGTAATCATATTGCATTAGTCATTTTTTCCATATAAAAAACTTAGTATCTGCTATTTCAGGACAAAGAACTTGCATTGGCTTCTAGCAAGTTTGCTGAGTGCCAAAAAACCATTGCATCTCTTGGAAAGCAGTTGAAGTCTCTTGCAACATTGGAAGACTTCCTACTTGATTCAGACAACAGCCCTATGGAGTTAACTTGTGAAGTTACACAAAGCCCCCAAAAAGGAGGTGAAAAATTGAAATTAAATCATAGTGATTTGAGTATGCCCAAAAGAGATTCAATAAACTCATCTATTACTCATGAGAAAAGCCGTAATGGATTTGGTAAGTTCATACCAAGAAGCAAGAGTGTGAGCAGGGTTCGTTGAAAATCATGTGAAAACTGAAAAGAAGACAAGATGATAAGGCTGAGTTGTAAATAAATGGTTTTGTTCATTCATATCATATATCTTTGGATTCTACTTGTATGAGTCCAAAGTTATGTATCTATAAATAGCAATATTTGAACTTTGAAAAATTGAAATGGTTACAAAACAAAAATATACATAAAAAGTCCAAATTATAGAATGTCTTTATCTAGCGTTTGCTTGTGTCTCTTGCTAATTTATTTTCAATAATTTGACAACTGGTAGGTAGGCTCATCTCATCCCTATATTCTTAGGGAAATTATTTGTACCTTTTAAGGCTAGTACAGTTAAACAATTTTAGTCATGACAATTGGTCGTTAATAGTATAATTGTTTACAACGATACAGTTTAAGCATGTGTTCTCGTCTACTTCGTCTCTAAGTTGATTTAGGTTTGAGCTTATGCAAACCTAAGTTCTCGTTAACGAAAATTTGTATTTTAAATCAATGTCACAATTTAATAATAAACATTTGTAAAAGAATTTTACTAGTTGAAAAAAATTGTTTTAGAAAAGTAAAAAGGTTGTTGGGGTGAAAGAATTTTACTAGTTGAAAAAAATTGTTTTAGAAAAGTAAAAAGGTTGTTGGGGTGAGAGAGGCTCGAACTCTCGACCTCAGGATAACTCTTAGCTATGAGACCTACGCGCTAGCCAACTGCGCCACCACCCCATGATGTTAAATTGACAAACCATATTGTATTTATCTTTTACAAATTACAAACCACTTCAATTTGTTAAAAACTTCCGTTTCAATTTCAACCTTGTTATGGCCCAGTCCAGCCTCAACATCTAAAAGTTCCAAAGCCTCCATGTGTGTGTGTGATGCATGGGAGAACATGTGTAGCGTGTGCAATATCTTATCATGTCAAAAGTCTTAACTATAATAGCATACACACTTGGATGATATGACACTGACAAAACAAGTTTTTTTTCTTTTTAAATTTTAAATAAAAATAAATGAATTTGAAAGAAGTTGCATTTGGGTACATAAAAAAAACGGAAATTTTGGTATTATAAAGAGAAAAAGTTTTGCTTGTACAACATGCAAGCATAAATATTGAAAAGAGCATTAATATAAAATCAGAAACACGTGCCAAAGCATGCATGGTGATGGTGCTAACTGCTAATAGCTCCTCGTACCCCACACACGTGAGTGAGCGTATGAGTGAACTCATGTTGGAAAGGGGGACCACTCTCTAGAAACTCAGCAAACAACGGACATTCTCATTGAGGAATTTAAGTATGAGTGAAGAAATTTTACACCTAATTATTAGTTAATTGTAAATAAATCTTACTTGGCGCTGTTTTCTTTTTTAAGTTTCTGACGTAACATTTGAATTTTATATCTTTTCAATCTCAACGCTAGTTTTTGACTTTTTTGTGTTGTTTATGTGTTTAAAAAAAATTAAATCACATCCTGTAAACATAACTCAATTGATATGACACCACATAATATCTACGGAGGTAGAGGTTGAACCTCATATTTTTCACTTTTTAAAGATGAATTTTTAGGTGTTAGACTATGCGACAAAAAAAATAAAAAATACTAAGGCTTTGTTTGAGAGTTTGGAGGAAAGAGAGGATTTTGGAAAAAAAAAATGAGTAAGTGGAAGAAATAAAAGACATTTGAAGGAGAAAACTTTGGGGATTAAATTTTTATTCATAATATAAAATCCTCCTCGTTTTGAAGAACTCAAAAATTGTATTGGAAGAGAGTTTTAGAGAGTTTATATGAATTTTTCAAATTCAACCTATATAGTTATGATATATTTTTTTTTGAGGGAGTAGTTATGATATTCTTAAAATTAAAAATATATCAATCATAAACATTACCTTATCATACTCTAAAAAAAAGTACTTTTTCAAAATTTGTGAAATATTTCTCCATTTTCTTATATATTTACTATCTCTAAAACCCTCATTCTCCTCTTCTCCAAATTCTGAAACAAAGCTTAAATAAACAATATTTAGGCATCAAAATTTTGATATTGTATCTTTTAATTTTGTGTGTACTATTAAAATGTATTTAAGTTGTAAGGGGCAAGAAAAATAGTTACATACAATGTTTCTATTGTTAATGTTTAAACAACATAAGTGTTTACAAAACCAATACTAGATAATATAAAATATAAAATAAATTATATAATGAAAGACTTACAACTTTGGGTTAAAATGTGATGTTAAATCCAAAATACAGTAACTGCTTATTTACTAGACAAAGAGGGTCTTGAGCATTTTTTCCTTCTTCATGTTATATTGTTATTTGTCATATATTTCTTTTCTGCCACATATATATATTGTTTGAGTATTATTTTGTCAATAGTTTAGAGAGGGTTAAATATGTTTTTGATCCTTATAAACATGTCAACTTTTCGTTTTACTTCCTCTAAAAAATCTCTTCAACTTTTAGTCACTCAAAAGTTTTTCATCTTTACTTTTGATCCCTCATTTCAAGTAAACTCATATGTAGAATTCATATTTTTGAATAAAATTTTGCAGAAAAATTCATAATATTATAAGAATCTCTCCCAAAAAAATTAATTTTTTTTTAACAAAACATAAATTAAATATGAATTTTTATATTTTTGGCAGTTAAAAATTCATATTTAATTTATTGTTAAAAAATTCTATTTTTTTTGGGATGATTTTTTTACAATATTCTACACATTTTTGCACAATTTCATTTTAAAAATACAAAAATTAACTTAAAAATAAGGACCAAAAGTAGTGATTGAAAATTTTATAGGGGGTAAACGTTGAAAGAAAATTTTAGAGGGATTAAAACGAAAATTTTTGATATATTTATAGGAATTAAAAACATATTTAACTCATTTAGAGACGTATCGTTGTCAAGTGTGGTTGGAGTTGCACTTATGTAAAATTCAAATTAGATCTTTGCTCAGATCTAAGATTATATATTTACTGTAAGTGGTTAAAAGTATCAACACGGGTTCTATGGTGTAGTGGTTAGCACTCTGGACTTTGAATCCAGCGACCTGGGTTCGACTCCCGGTAGGACCTTATTTTTTAACTAACGCGGGTAGTCTATTCAGCAACCATGAGATAAATTATTTTTGTAATTTAATAGTTTCAACTTTCAACGCTAACATTTTTTTTGCTCAAAAAAAGAAAAAAATAACACTAACGTTTTTTTTTCGGAGAGAATAACACTAACGTTTTTTAGATAAAAGTATATGGCCAATCTTAAATTTCGACTACTATGAACAAAGTAAACACCGATAGAGCTTGTTTTACTCTCAGGTAGAACTTAGAGACCACTTCATGTATGTATAGCTACTAGTGTCCTCCCGTGCAACGCACGGCTCGGAAACCTTTGAATACGACGTTAGTTTGATTACAAAGACGAAATTAATTTTTAATTAAAATTGAAAACGACAATAACAAACTAATTGTACATCATGGTATAAATTATGTTATAATTAGATTATTTATTGTTGTCGTCAATTCAAGATAAATACTATTGATTAACAATAGTTGCGTGAAGATAAAAACCACAACAACACACAAACACATTAAAGTCGCCAAAATTTGTAAAAGATCTGTCCCAATACTCAACAAGTCTTCCAAGCTAAAAAAAAACAAAGGACGTGTTACACCAACTTCTATTTATATTGTATAGTACGTATAGTTCAAAAGCAAGCATAAAAACGATAGACAAACATCCATTCAAACACTTGATATTTTAATTTTCTTCCAACTCTTCGAAGCTGCTCTAGCTATCTCATAAAATAAGCTATTTAAAGCAAACTCAAGACTTGAGAGAGTTTTTAGAGATTTGAGATGTGAAATGAATAAATGAGTCATTGCATGAGCTATAAAACAATGCAACGTGAGTTAACTCATGTTGGCTATACCAAACGTGGCTTAACTCACATAGGTTATACACCAACGCGACTCAACTCACGTAGGTTATATAGCCCAACGTGAGCTAACTCACGTTCAGTTTGTGTCAGCTAGCAGAACAACATGATTGCTTATAATCCCCGTTTTCAAAATATGACGAGAGACATTGTAGAACCAAGTGACGTACCCCCTCTTGCACCTCCACTGATACGCTGACTCCCGACCCCGATCAGCCTGTGGAAGGACATGGAGCAGATAATTTTGGAAGGCCACTACTACCTCATCTGGCTTAAGAGATATAAATACAGTAGGAGACCTGGAGCCCGCACATAGCCATACTACCTGAGAACCCACATCGGTAAGTGAAGGCATGTCGTCGATTTGCTGGTCATGATGCAACCAAATATGATGAATAAGCATTAAAATAAACATTAAACATTTTAACATAACGATTAAATCGTAAAAATAAAATAAACACTTTAATATAACAATTGAATCATTATAAAAACAATAATTAAAATAAACATATAAACATATCAATTAAAATAACATATCTATTGAACCGTAAAAAGACTAAAATCAAACAGTTAAAAATAAAAATTGAGTTGTTAAAAATAAAAAGACAGTAATTAAATAAAATGAAACAATTAAACTTACTGTGGCGTTGCTCCAAATCTTGCAGGCCACGTGTCTACTGAAATTCGGTAGAAGCGACAGGTCAGTAGGGCCTCAAGGAACACTCTCTGGTTCGACCTTCTGTTGAGCCTCACCTTTCTACTGAGCCTCACCGTCCAGATGTTGAGGTTGCTCATAATGCTACTCATATTGGGACGGACTCGTCTAGGACGACATTCCCTCCCCATCCCCATTCTTACTGCCTTGTCTCCTTCTGACAAGAGGGTGCCTATCCTGCCTATCTGCCTGTGCACTCCCAGTCATGGTCTCCCTTCCTCATCCCAGTCTGTCCGGTCTCTCAGACATGTCTACACAACATAAAATAATGAAAAAAATCAATGACTTTTTTCCATAAGGATATTGTGTCATTTCTAACTGATCATCAACAATTCACATTGCACTAAAACTATCACATTGCACTAAAACTATCACATTGTGTCATTTCAATCTCTAAACTACAACATTGCACTCAAACTCACTATAATTAACATTAACCATCCAATTTCTAACTAATTTCATCATTGACATGCAAAATATCAAACATTTTTTCATTGAGACATTTTTTCAAACACCTAGAGTTCAACATAAAATCTAACAACTTCTAACTCTAAACTACCGCATTTTAGTCAAACTTACTCTAATCAACATCTAAACTACAATTTCTAACTTATTTCATCATTAACAATAAAAAAAATCAAACATGAAAATCAACCCTAAAACCTAAAATTTCACAACTTAATCCAAAAAATATAACATTTAAACCAAATAAAGTCAATGCAAAAGGATCATACACTTACTTGTGATTGAAGTAGAAGTTGATTGAGTTTGATGAACTTCGCAGTAGGAGGGAGAAAATTCAAACTTTTTTCTTTGGAACACAATGGTTTTGTGTTCTGATTTGTGTTGTCTCTATACCAGAACGCAACATGACTTAAGTCACGTTGGTATCTATCGAACGTGACTTAACTCACGTTGACTCAACGTGACTTGACTCACATTGGTGCTAGAGAACATGTCTTAAGTCACATGGGAGTTATTATTGGGACATTGAGGTGGGAATGAGCAAAAGACATTGGGGAAAAAAAGCCGTTTTCGAAAGAGCAAGGGTATAAAACAACGAATTTGGGATCAAGATAACAATAGAACATACTTGTAATATATAAATGTAAATGTGTTTATAATAAAATCGAAGATATAGAATGCCAAACTAAAACATGTGAGATATGATATAGTTATACCACACGGTAATTGAATATATAAATAAATACTTCATCGGCCACACAACATATGTCGCAACTCGGAAAAATATATGTCTAAAAAGGATTATCACTTTTAATTTTGAATAATTATTTATTTCCTCCAATCAATGATATCAGCATTTATTTCACAAAAAAAAACATCTTTTTTTAATAACAATAAATATTATCATCATCACTATATATTCAAATTCACTTTATATTTATAATAATATAAACAAATCAATAGTTAATACACATAATAAGATAAAATTATTATACTTTTTTGTCAAGTAATCTAGTGGCTAGAAATTCACATTTTTTAAGGTGAAAAAGTGGAGTAACATGGGTTCAAACCCTTACCCCTACACATATAATACAATATTTTTATGAACTGAGTTAAACTCACGAAAACTATTATATTTTTACTTTAGAACAAAAGTTTAAAAATAACGTGTATATCATTATTGTATTTCCCATTTATGACTTTCTATACTACAACTACTATTGCAATAATAACAATAAGAAAGCAACAACACATCAATCATATTTATAAAATATAAATTTTTGTTGTTTTATCATAGGAATAATTTTTCAACAAAAATCATATTCACACGGTAAATATAAAAAAGATGCAAAATATCGTACCTGAAAATTAAAAAAGTGATAAATTGTTTTTTTAAAGGAAAAAGCAGTAAATTGTTATTAACTTCATAGTATGAATCATAAATTTTAATTAAATCAATTGTTTAGGGTGCAAATAGGAATATAAATTCGATTTGAAAAACTGGAAATGAATTGAAAAAAAAGGATATTAGAATTAGCATTTATGGATATTACATTGATAAATATTTATCACTATATAGATGTAAAATGAGTTTGACTCGCCGATCACTTTCTTAGCATTAGTCAGAGTGTAGAAAAGTATAAAAAAAAATTAAGCTGGCTTTTTGATCCAGCCCATCATACTCGTATTTTAGCAAGGGTTGGACTAGGCAGAGCCATCGTACTTGGGCACGACTTATTTAAAATAGGGTTAATTATATTTTTATAACTATAATTATACCAATTTTTTGTTTTAATCACTCTAAAAATTTTCTTCGACTTTTAGTTCCTCAAAAGCTTTTCATCTTTACTTTTGGTAACTCCTTTAAAGTAAACACATGTGTAGAATTCATTTTTTGGATACAATTTTGCAGAAAAATTTATAATATTACAAGTAACTCTCCAAAAAAAATAGAATTTTTAACAAAACATGAATTAAACATGAACTTTTTTACAATATTCTACACATTTTTTCACAATTTCATTATAAAGTACATAACTTGACTTAAAAATAGTGATCAAAAGTTGTGATTGAAAATTTTACAGGGACTAAAAGTCGATTTTTTTTTTAAAGGATTAAAACAAAAAATTGGTATATTTATAAGGACAAAAACATATTTAACTCTTTAAAATATTACATGAAAATTAGTTTAAAAAATAATTTTGGATTGACATGTTTAAAAAATAAATGACTTAATTTAAAAATCTATAAGTCATTATTTATGGATAATGTAGACATTCTTCAATATTTGAAGTAAAATAATGTTCAGTTTCCTCAACTTGCAATATCCCAACCACAACAACGGCTTATGAATTTTCATTTGGCATCAGATGGATTGGCATCAGATGTTGTATCTTTCATAAATATTGGAATTGCTTATTCCCTACAAACCGTGTAAACGTTCATTTGCACATGTAATTGATCTGGTTTTAATAATTCTTCTGTTTTATTTGCAATTTTCATTCACATTTTAGTCACTAACTTCTCATATATTATGAATGGGAGGAGCACCAATTTCAAGCCAATACCACCAGATTAACCCTAGTGGATTAATATTATTAACTCTTGATTTCCCATCTTAATTTTAATTTTACTTGAAAAAAAATTAATATAATTAACTTTTTTTTTCTTCCAAGTAACATGGTTTAGATATTAAAGAAAAGGAATCCAAACAGACAAACTAAAACTCAAATTCTTTAAAGTTTGTTAACCACAAATTGGTTTTAGTGATTGGAAGTCCTTCTCATACCAGATTGCACAAGATTTTGAAAATTAAATTCAACTGTACTGATGTATATGATTTTCTTTTTGTTGTTTTCTTGGATATCTCCTTCCAAAAGCTACATATATAATAAATAATAATTACTTGAGGTCTGCATATTTGTTTAAAAGATTGACCTATTCCAATAGGTGTTATTTATTTCATACACATTATTTATGAATTGATTCTCTAACCACATTTTTTCTGGACTCAATTATTTGCCAACAGTGTCAAGCTATGTTGATATTGACATAGGATAATGATTATTAATGAACATATTAGCAATCACAAGAGTCGGTGAGTCTCAGTCTCATGTTTCCCATGGTTCAAACTAAAGCAAAAATTAATTAAAGACACACAAATAAAGGATGTTAATTAGTTAACCATATCTTGTCAAAAAAATCAATTAGTTAATCATATTTTTATTTTATTTTTTAAATCAACTGTATTTCTAAGCCACCATTTCATGTTATTTATGTTTATTGAAAACTTACTTCATGAGAAATTTAAATGAATGATTTTTTCTTAGAATGGTGACAATTAAATATAGTAAAATTAGTTCAATTGCTTATATTGCAGTCTATGACTTGGTCTATTTTCATCTTCTTATTATTTTTTTTATAAGCAAACATAAAAATTTTCATCTTCTCATATTTAATACACTATGTATCGGAAGAAAAAAACCAAATTAAACATCAACTAAAAACTTACACACAAAGGAGAGATTTTCGATATGAATCTGGGTATCACAAAGAATGTCAGGCCTAACAATCTCTACATTATAGATTGAGTTAGGTTTTAAGGACAAATATTAATCATTGGTAATCCAACTATGGAGTATTATAAATTCCATTTCAATTAATCCTCACTCACTTGTGTTTTCTAGGGGAATGGATTTCCTCATGTGACAATCCCTCCAATCTTCTGAAAATCCCTCACTCACTTGATCAATAAATTAACACAATTTCTAACACATAATTTTTATTAGTGAAATTCTTAACATGTACCCTAAGAGCACAAGTTAACATTTCGCAAAAAAAAAAAGGCAGACTTTTGATAATGTGAGGAAATTATTGGAAACATTTATAATAATTGTCTTGGTATTCTAAAGTGAAAAATAATATAAGATGAAAAATTACAATGAGTCGGATGAAATATGAATTAGCGGATCCATTTCTTTTTTCAACATAAGGATCCGTTTTAAACTATTATTAGTTAACGGTTTAAAAAGGCACCAGATGAATGATCATTAACCATTATTCAAGTGATTTGAATCAAATCGAACTGAACAATTTGGGTTGTGAGCAATATGATTGCCTGCAATCAACCACATGAAAATATTGAACCTAAAATCTAGGTTATTCGATCTTGATCAAACAATTAAGATGTGGTTGACTATGTGCAGTCAGAGAGTTGTGAATGCACACAATCCATATCCATACTTTTGTGGTATTTGTGTACATAAATTGAATTCTAGTAACATATCGAACTCCATTTCTATTAATGATTTACAAATTAAGTATTATGTAAAATAAATATTTTCATGTTTGTACCAAAAAAAAAAAATCATGTTATAAATGATTATCATAAAGTCAAAGACTTTTAATGGACATGTTATGTTCTATTTTTATCTTCTACTATTTTATTTGTTCAAATAAATTGTCTAACGACTAACATTGGATTTGTCCAAGTGGTAACAGACTTGTATTCGTTAAGTAAGTGTTTAGTTGTTCGATCTCTAACTCTTACGTATGAAGAAAATTCTATTGGGAGGGGAGCATTCATATCATGTTTCCTGCATATTCCCTAATGGAGATTAGTTGTCACTAAATGCGGTGGAAATTTTGTACTGGTAACAATGATAACACATTAAAGAAATATTCTAACAGAGTTCATTCTAATGCATTGTTTGGGTTTAATTCTAGTGAAATTGAATATGGGACATAAAATTTCTCCAATAGATCAAATAAGACAACATAACGCTTCTTTTGGCTTTGATTGAATAGACCTGTCACTGCTTGTGTCCCCTTCCTTCTGAATATACCCCAATGATTTAAGAATCGATTTAATTTGTTCTGAGCAGATCATAAAAAATTGCTGGCTTTCTGTATTCTGACAAGCATATGGTCTGAGATCATAACAACAACATAATGTTAGTACTCCCTCAAATTAGGTACAAAACAGATTCATACAAAAAGTGCATTTTCTTGAGTGTGGATCCACTCAGTAAAATTTTTACCAGTCACATATGCTATGTTTTTGTTACCACCAATGTTTTAAATTATGGTTGTGGCCAAGTTACTGTAGCAATGGTACTGTCTTTGTTATTATGCAAAATTGTAGCTAAATGCAGTCGTGATGCAGTCGAAGAAACATTAAAAACCTTGCGTCTTAGAAACAACTACGGTCACACGTTTTAAAAACCTCGATTGTCATTGCATTAGTAATTATTTTTATTATCTTATAAAGCAAGTTATTCACTATTCATTTACCTGCATTGCAAATGCCAAGTGGATTAATGTTGCCTCAGCCCAAGGCCTTCCTATAAACTGAAGACCAATCGGCAAACCCAATTTATCATAGCCAACCTGTGTGATAAAGGATTATAGAACTGAGTTCTCTTAAAAAATGATTACATTAAGGTGTAATGTGACAAATATAACTGTCAAAGAATATACCGGAACAGTGACAGCAGGAAGTCCCAGGAAGTTTCCTGCTATGGAATACCGAATAAGCGCAGCTGAATTAATGGTGACAAACAAATCAGATTTTATGTTACCAACATCTTTATAGCTTAGGGTACTCTCACTATAAATATGGCATTAATACCAGTTAAACTGAATCTATATACCTCCATTGACATAGTCAAGTTCACCAGTCTTAAGTGCATCATCTTGAATTGGGTATGCAGTCACACTGTCATATGTATTAGGCATATGTTACCGATGAAAAAGATTGCTACACCTTAAAATATAGGTATTATGTTAAGTTTGAGAAAAGGGGACAAACCCTGTTGTTGGTGACACAATGACATCAGCCTCGGAAAATATTTTCTTGTGAAACTGCAATTGGCGATTCCTGTGTTCATAAAACATATAACCATGAGTGGATTATTAAGGTTTAATAATAAAAGAATAACCTAAAGTCACATGATTAATTAAAAACCAATTTATGTTTTTTAATCTCCATCTTTCATATAAGATGTGATAGTTAATATTAAGTATTAACTCATCTGAACTAGTCCTTTCACTTTATACATTTTGTATGTGTGTGTTTAGGTATAGAATATTGAGTAAAGGGAAGAGTGCAGGTTTTAAATTGTCTAGTAGGTGAGAAAACTTTATCATTGTGTTCTTTTACTCTTGATTTATGTTATTGAATTTAACATAAATTTTCTGAACTCCTTGGTCTAATTTTATACATCATTTAATAAGAAAATCTTGTCATGTATACCTAATTTTCTGAGCTTTAATATACTCCATGCTGCTGAATGCACCATAGATTTTAAGGGCTACCCTTGCATCCCATCCAAAATCTGCTAAATTTCTTCAGTGGTAATTTTAGTAATGTCAGTAATTATAACTCCCCAAGAGGAAAATAAGGAATAAAGTCAAGGGTTTAAAATATCTTACTTATCTTGAAAATAATCAAGTGAAGTGTTACACTCTGATCCAATTGTTGAATAATGTGCCAGGCGCATCACTTCTATTTCTGGTAAAGTGACATCTACAATCTTGTGTATATAAACAAAAATTGGCAGGTTAGTAAGTAATCGAATTACTCGATGAAAGGTTCATTGGTTTTATTAGAAGCTTTTTTGTGAAATTTTTCTAAATTCACACCAATTAGTCAAGTAGTCTTACCTGTTTGGTTAAACAGTTGAATTAAGTGCTTATCATATAAGCTATTTCTATAACAAAATATAAAATAAAGTTGATTTGTTTTCATAAGCTATCATGAAGAACTTATGGAAATAAGCTGAAAACAGCTTACGGACATGTCGTAAGCTATTTCCATAGGTTCTTCCGAATAGTCTCACACGTGATTATGCCAGTAGATAAGCTCAAATAAGTCAATACAAACAAGCATGATAGTTAAGACAGCGTTCTGAAGATGTGTTTGAGTTATATTTTTCAGTACCTTCCAACCATAATGACCCTGGAGCTTGTTCAGAGCACTGGAACAGCATATTCTGACATCCTCACTGCAATCATCAAACCACTAATTGATAAAATTAGTGGTTAAATGACATAACTGAAGTTAGGACAACTTACCTTTTCTAATATATATGAATAAATAACCAATCAATATATTCAATGCATAAAAATGTATTTCTGACCTTGCCATACTTTGCCAACTTGATTTTTGATATTGACTTTGTTAAGGGCAGCAGTGGAAGATTAATCTTGGCCTAAGGTATTGCTCAAAACATTTTCATTAGTTTAAAGAGATAAGGAGGAGGTTAAATTCAGAACAGTTTGTTGAACTTTACAAGCAATATGGTATTTGAAATAAAGAAGTCATTTATGAAATTGAATCAGTTGTCAAAATCACTTGGAATTTGAAAAGAACAAGATCTTACAGGTATACTAGTGGGCTGATGCGATGGAATTTCGCCGCTGATTGCTGCATAACTGTAAATATTGAAATATTAAAATCTGTAAAGCCAATGTTAAAGTTTACTTGAAGAAAAATAGCACAGAAAGGATAACTACTAACGTGATGAGTGAATCCTCAACAGTGCCTGCTAGTATTCCCACCATACCAACTGTCCAGTTTAGAGGAATAACTCTGAAAGTAACAAAATATCATTCTTCTAAAATCATTACAAATTACAATATTCCAAAATTATATATCAGCATGATGAAAGGTGATTGAATACTCACCCAGAATGAGGTATACGACTGAAAGTCGGTTTCAGACCAACTACACCACAAAGTGCTGCAGGCATCCTCACAGAGCCTGGACAGGTATATGCAAAGAAAATATTAGTTCACTAACTTTTGTTGTTGATATGTATATTGTAGACTAAAATTTCATGCACCTATGATATGAACATATTTGGTAATTTTGTATCACTTTGGTGACAATAAAGGGTCGGATTCATATAAACTGTCAGGGTAAATATTTTTTACACTAACAGTCAATCGTAATTGCCAGATCATTAAAGATGTCTGACTTTAATCATAACTACTTCTAAAGTCATACATATATATGATTGGTTGTGATTTATTGACAATATAATTTTTTTATTTTTTTATTTTATACTGAGAGTATATCAAAATTAAACTCAAAAGTGGATATGTGAAATGCTTATAAAAAATAATGAATGACAAGTAGTTAGCTTATCTTTTTCGTCTATAAATATAAATGAAGTACCTCCCCCATCAACACCAAGTGCAACAGGACACAACCCTGCCGACACCACTGCAGCAGATCCACTAGAAGAACCTCCTGCAATCCTACTGGCATTATGTGGATTTCTTGTAGCCCTGTGGAGTGAAAATAAACAGCCAAGCTCTTGTCATCAACTGATTCAATACAAATTTATTAATATATAGCTCAGAAGGCACAAAAAATGTAACAAATTGTGAATACTAGTATAAAACATGGTTTCTTACCCGTAATGTGGATTTATACCGCTAGTTCCAGCTCCAAGTTCATGCATATTAGTCTTCCCAACAAGTACAGCGCCACATAATCTTAAACGCTTAATGCAACAAGCATCATCTGTACAAGGCCTTTGTTTGTGCAGCCACTTTGTACCACCTAGAGGAAACCATTTAAAGACGCGCAAATCAATAATGAAATCAGAAGCTAAAACATTTCAAATTTTCAATATATCACTGACTAGTAACACCTTGCACTACCTGTAGTAGGATACGGCAAACAATCTATTTCATCCTTGATAGCAATAGGAACTCCATCCAGCACAGATATAGGTTCTCCTACAAAAACAACATGCACCAAATTAGTATCAGAACACAAGAGAGGGTTGAATGCACAATAGCATATGAAAACAATTCAGATACATGAGTTTCAATAACACTATAAGATAACATTAATTATCAACTGAAAGATCTATGGTTTTGCAAGAGAGGTCTTTTCATTTTGAATTATCATTTGAACTGATACTGTAAAGTACCTTTCTGATACCGAAGAGTTGATTCATTTGCCTGTCTAAGTATATCTTCGACATTGTAGTTTATGAAGAATCCCATTTGAAGTGTAGGTTTAGAGGATTCATCTACAGCAGCTATAAATCTTTCTGCAACCTGTTCAAACGAAGAAGAATTCTGATGAATAAATAATTACCGAAGATAAAATGAATTTACGAAAGCATATTTATTCAATGTAAAACTTCAAACAATAAAACATCATGGCTTTGGAAACTTGTTTTAATGACTAAGTTTTTCTGAAAAAGTTAACGACTAAGAATTAACACAATAATGATAGGATTAGGACTTGACGAAAAAATATCTAAGAGGTGAAAGAGTAATACCATGTGTGGTGTTATATCTCCTGAGCTGTAAGCTCTGAAATAGTCCATTATGGTCCACCGATTAAATGAAGGCTTTGTTCCATTAATTGGTTTTTGAAAAGTTGTAGGTAAGCAATCTATTGCAACTTGAACTTTGTCTGGTGGAGTCAAAGCCAAATCCAAGGATTTAACTTCTTGTTCTTTGTGGTCTGCTAGATTAATTTTAAATCAGTAATCCACTAAATTATTCAAATATCATAGACACATTCAACACAAAATGAAATCTATGATTATTGCAAGTATCCTGCAAGAAAAATCATATCCATATTCACAATATTTTGCAGTGAATTTCCTACTAGTTGAAAATAGTAAACCTTCAAAATGATGTAAGGGAACATAAAGAGGTGGCTCTTCTATATCTGCATTCGTAATATACTGCAGATTAACAAAAAAAAACATTTGTTCAGAATTTGGAAAAGGAAAATGCTATTTAAGCTGTCTACATATATGGGAAGTGTGAAAGCAAGGTGAAGATGAGTTCTTGAATCAGAACACAATTTCATGAAAATAGAATGCAAGTGACTATAGAACAAGAGCATACCTTATGAATAAGATTATTTCCCTTCAATATATACAACAGAAAAGCTCCAATTATTCGACACTCCAAGAGCCAAGTGACAATCTTCACCAAAATTCCAGTCATGCGTGGAGCTATAATTCAAATGAATCATATCATGATCATGGTTGTAAGTAAAACATTAAAATTAATGATTTTGAAATAAAATTTAAATTCTAAACTTTACATTATTCAGAACTGGAGAATATTTATATCACATTTAAGCTAACTAACTAACATATTCAATACTGAAATTCCTCTGCATCTGGATACAGAGTTGTAAAGTATCATAATTAAGTGAAAAAATGATAACAAACTTTCTATAAAAGAAACCATACTATACTTTCATGTCATACTCAAATCAATATTTTTAAACTGTAAGAAATGGTAATAATAAAAACAATGGATTGTGAACCTTTAACATTAGCTTGGAGATAGAATTCAGTACTATCTGGGCCTAAATTGACATCCTTCACAGGCTTGTAAACCACACGTTTACTTTTGAACAAACCCATCAGTCTAAAGAAGTTGTTACTCTTTAGAAGATGGAGAGAAAAATGGAAATGTCAACAAAAATATTTCATATTATAGGAAGAAGGGCAGGCGGTGATGGCAAGAGGATCAAAACATTAATTTAACGTACATATATATTCTTAGTTTTGATATTGATGATTTGGATTTGGCATGATAACTACTAGAAAACATGTCATTTTCACTATAACAGTGAGAAATTTGCATGCAAAAAAAAAAACTTAGGACTGAACATTATATTCCTCCACCTATTCTTATTTCTGCTTAGTGCTTATACATACATATATATATATATATATATATAGATTCCAAAATGTTTTTTAAGTTCTCTTGGAGCACTGTAGTTTTTGTCCTCAAGCTGAAAATTTAGCTAGCTCATTTTTATAGTACTTTCTGAAACTCTAGTCCCCACAACCACGAGGTTCGTTTGTTTCTAAACATGTATATGTACTTCTAAGATTTGCTTGATTTGAAGCAATAACAAATTGTTTTTTATTGCTTGATTTTACTAGAAAGATATTACTTAATTTTCAGTTGATCGCTTGATTTTAAGACTTTGTATAGAAAATACCAAAAACTTTTTTTTTTTTACTTTGTTATATAGTACAAGTTTTAATTTCTTTTTTTTTTTAAAACTAAAAGTGACATTTTTAGTAGGACAGATATATTTTTCGAAACCAGGTCATTGCATAAAGATCAATTACGTAGAGTTTAATTTGCAGCATTAAATTTTTAGTGGTCCATTGCAAAAAAGTTGTTACTGTAGATGATGTTTCTGGGGTTCACTATAATAAACCAGATCTACTACAGTATTAAATCATAAATTATTGTTGTACCAAAAAAAAATTCTATAAATTATTAATGTTCTGCAGTCCTAAAAATTTCGGCCATTTAATTCTTTGCCATAACTCTTTATAAGAGTTTTAAATTAGTGAAAGGTTTTATTGGAACCATCTCCAAGCCGTGCAAATGAAGCAGACGAAAATGTTAGTAACTTTTTTTGTTTATTTGAGGGGAAAAATGTTAGTAGGGCAGCAGGGCCTATGGATAATTAATTTGTGAAATTGGTATCTTAATATCGAAAAATGACCTTTAGTTTGTACTTTATGATTGAATTTAATATGATGGTGATGGACAAAGTCAATGTATGGCTAAGAAATTGTAGAAACAAAAGTTTTTGAAGTTTTATCAAGACAAGATAATGGTTTTGGTAAGATTATTTACATAAAGGATGCAAGCGTTGTGGTTAGGAGAGAAATTTTACCAGGTCAATATGTATTTGTTTGCTATAATGATCATCACAAGCTGCCACTTTGTCTGCAGTAGTTATACCAAACCAGTCAAGTAGAATGGAAGTAAATCATATCATCTTATTAGGTAATAGGTTCAGACTTCAAGCTCCTGGCCTTAGGTTCAGATCAATGCATGCATGTGTATATTTATTTATTAGTAAAAAAGCCTATTTTAATTACAAAATTATTACAGTATATTAGTACTTATGTTCAATTTTGCTTTAGGTTATTCGTCACTTTATGATGCGATACTATGCTTGATTGGCATCTCTCGCAAGCAAGTACTTCACATGTAGGGTATTCATATATTGATGTAATGTATAACGCACATTGAGTAAAAGATAAGATATGACAGTTGGGAATATAATGATGATAATAATAATCTGATAAGGAAAATGAAAAGCGTGGTAGAAGCCATCAGGATGGGCCATGGGAAATAGTCCCTTTCTCAATTTTTACAAGCACCAATTACATATTTCACATATATTAATGATAAAGTTAATGATGCAATGCCCACAAATCCTAATTCAATTGCCAAAACGACACATGGATTCTTTAATAAAGAGGGTTAGATTAGATAGAGGGGAGTTAGATCATTAGAGCTAGAGATAGACTTAAAAAAACTATAAGAGAAATTAACTATTAGAGCATCTCTAATGGGAGGTCCTTACTTAACAAGGACCACTCCCTTTTAATGACCCTCATTGAAGGAAGAAAAAATGAGTCTCCATTAAGGAACGGGTAACTATATAAGGACCCTCTCTCTCCTGAGCAACTAACGGGTCCACGTTTAAAAGAAGTAATAAAATATGTATTATGTGGTCCCACTTACAAAAGAAGTAATATTTTAATAATTAACAGTTGTTTTGATTTAAAAAAAATAATTAATAGTTGTCTTAAATATTATTTTATCTATTTGTCATCGTTTTAAATAAACTGTAATTCATGCAAATTTTTACTATTATTTTTTAACGAAGGAATGTAAAATTTGTAATGTTAATTTTTCTATTTTCAAATTATTAGCAAATGTGGCAGAAATTTAAGTTCATACGAATAAATACATATTTTATAATTTAATTTTTTTTAAGGATTATAATTAAATATTATAAGGTAATTTATAATTTAATAAATAGTATATTTTTGTTTAATGATGTAAAGTTAGTGGGGCATATTTAAGTACTTTTCATTGGAGTCCTTATTAGTATACTCTTATCCATTTAAGGAGTCCCTATTAAGGAACTACCATTGTGGATGCTCTTAGGAATGATCTAAAGATAAATGAGTTAGGGAAAGACATGATTTTTGATAGAATACTATGGCGTCATTTGATTCATGTAGCCAACTCCATTTAGTGGGATAAGACTTAGTTGTTGTTGTCGTCGAAATTGTTAGGATGTATGTCGTGATTGGGGATCAAACCCCGACTTCTTTGTGACTGTGTTCTAACTCCAACTTCTCATTTATGTATGGGGAATTTTAAATGACTATTTTCATTTCATCTATCCACCAAAAAAGTTAATAGTATAATCATGTGTATATTTTGTGTAAATATCATCGTTGAAATTCGATGTTGGGTACATATCCAACATTTTTCTCTTTTTAATATACTAAATAAATAAGAAAAGAAAGTAACATGGGTGCGTAAGTTTCTTGTTCTGTTCCATTTTTTTTTTCTCCAGCTTCTTGACCAGTGAATATTTTGTCCTAACATCTTAACCTCAAATGGGTAACAGAAAAAGTGAATTGGATCACATTATCTACTATTTTCCGGTCTAATTCACTTGCCGCTCAACCTAACATTTTGAATAAGATCCACCACGGTGATTACTTATGTTTGGCATTATAAATCGACTCCCTCTATTGATTTTTCACGCGTTCTATGAAGTTCGGATTATATAATTCAACAACATAAACACCCCATAAAAAGCTCAAAAACACGTAAAATTATTTTAGATTTTAGAATCTAAATAGGACGCGGGAGAAACTCATAAAATGGGAAAAGTAATGGCCTTGTAAATTTGATCAAATGAGAGCAAAAACTTAATTGTGCTCACGGATTGAAAACTATAAAAATGGTGATAAAGTCTTTATCATCAACGGAAAGTGAGAAGATACTATACCAGTATTGGATTATCGAAAGGGATTGTCTTAGCTCAGAAAAAGCGATGTGTCCTTTTTTTTTAAAAAGTAGCAATGTGTCTTGATATAGTGCTATTAATTAATAAATACCTTCTTAATTGGTATAAGTGAGAAATAAGTTGCATTGTTTTGGATCTTTCTAGTTTCGTAAGCATGTGATCGTGTTAACTTCCTCAGCGATCTTGAAAGGCAAAAGGCAAATTAGGGATGACCTAGACTTGTGTAGGTTTCCCCTGAAAAAAATTATACACTTTCCTTCCACAAGACAAGGCTCATGGTATGCAGGCATGCATGACTTATATTTTAATAGTACTAAAAACTAATCAAATTAAAACCCTTTTTTTTTTCCAAATCCAATTCAGTCATTGCCAAACCGGTATATAATTGATTTCAAAACCGGTTTTAAACAAAAACATGACCTGACCAGATTATTTTTTTTATAAAAGGCAAAATCCGTTCAAAACTCATAACCAGATGTGTAATGAACCAATAATTGCTTTCATAACCATGTCAAAATAATAGAGTATTACTTTTCCCAACCTGTTAACTTCTCGGGCGCTCTGTAAAATTTCCAAAAATGCCCCTTTGCAGTCCGGATTACGTAATCCGAATTGCATTAACACCATGAAAAAAAAAAGGTCTAAATGATGGAATTTTGGATTTTGAGGGCGGAGTCCCGTAAGAACTCTTTTCTAAGGGAGTCTTGATCATAAAAACCCAAGGATGAAAGCTAGGAAGATTAATATTGTCCTTAAAATGACTATCAATGTTACAAACATGTTCATAATTGATGCTGGTGCTGTCCGGATTACGTAATCCGGATTGCAATAGCACCATGTAAAAAAGGGTCTAAATGATGGAATTTTGGATTTTGAGGGCGGAGTCCCGTAAGAAGTCCTTTCTAAGGGTGTTTTGATCATAAAAGCACAAGGACGAAAGCTAGGAAGATTAATATTGTCCTTAAAATGACTATCCATGTTACAAACATGTTCATAATTAGTGTTGGTGCTATCTGGATTACGTAATCCGGATTGCATCAACACTATGAAAAAAGGGTGTTTATGGGGTGTTCGGATTATGTAATCCAAAAAAATCATGTAACGCGCCCTATTTTTTGAGATTTCCGGATTACAAAATCCGGAAAAATCCATAACTCATTTTTTCACCCTTTAACAAAGGAAAACACCATTCCGGATTATAAAATCCGAAAACTTCAAAGGCATTTTTGGAAAAAATAAGGTGCGCAAGAAAAGCCATAGGGTGGGAAAAGTAAATCTCAAAATAATATGAACTAAACCAAGAACCAAGTGTTAAGTTAGACCATAAAGCCCAGCCTAAAATGGCAGAAAGTAGAATGTTTTAATCTTGACAATATTATTACATTTTTACTTCAAAAATAAATTTAGGAAAAGTTAGTTCATAAAATTACGACTCAAAGAACATAATTGAGACAAAAAATATTGTTAAGCTGTCTATTTGACTAAGGATGACACATAACCTTCTTCCTAAGTTGAGAGTCGTTATTGGCAGGGCTCCATATATTACCAGATATTTGATCCTAGAAAAGTCAGTGATACAATATGTTCTCAAAACTATCATAAAAATTCATGGCCAAAGATGAGGCTAAAACTTAAATTGAATAATTGGTGCACTGGATCTCATACTTATAAAGTTGGATCTATGATACCCATCTTGCACAGTCACTTGTGATACCAAGAACAAGGCCATAACATTCAAATGCTAATATGCTTTAGTCTCTACATAAAAATGCTAAGCAATTCTATATATACATTAATCTGAATGAGATGTGGAGCCTGAAAGGACCTTGGATAAGGTACTCTGTAGCAATGACACTGAATCAATAGCAGATTTTGTAAACCAGCTGATCCCCACTTTAAGTTTATGTTCATCTGTTGGTAACCTCATCAAATAAGCTATCTTCCTAGCTGCAAAACCAGAAAAAGCTCAAGCTTATTTTTCTTCTTATTAATGATTTTAATAGGGTTTACAGCATAATAAAGAATGGCATATAAGACCAACATACCAGCATGGCCAATAGGGCCTTCTAAAGTTAACCCGTCAATAAAACTCGGAGAAATTGCAGCATCATTTCTTCCCAAAGTCATCATCTCACCTAGGTTTTGAAACCTAGCACCCAGATTAAGAATAACATAGTGTTAGGTGTACATTACAAAACAATTAAACAAATTTATTACCAAATAACAAACTTCTGAGTCTGGCACTTCCCCGAAGATCGCTATGATGGGACTTTTATTGAACCAGATTGGCTTTTTTTCCCTTTTATTAGCAAATAAAAACTTCTAAATGCAACAATACCTAAATGGCAAAAGTGGACGCCCATTGATTGCAGCCCAGAGATTCCAACCAGTAAAGTCTGCTTGTTGAAATGCAACCTACAAAGTAAAGGAAAACAGTTGTCAAATAAAGACGATGGTACCCTAAAAAAAATACATTTCCTAGTACTGAAAGATTAGATACGATGTCAATAAATCACACCTGTGCAGTGGCTGGAAGAATCCTTCCATTTGAATCCCTTAATGCCGAAGAGTCGCCAAGAGAAAATATCCGTGGGTGACCCTTAACACGAAGAGTTTCATCTGTTTCCGCCTGTCCCCTGGCATTAAGTGGAATAACAAATGGCACATCTGAATATTCCAGATGAGGAAGAGGAGGTTTGGATCCAACAGTCCACAATACCAGATCTGCTTCAATGATTTTACTCTGCATTCCTCTTTCAGCAGGTTGTAGCTCCAATATATATTTTTCAAAATCAAGCCCTGTCGGGGTATTTGAAGACTCCGATTCACTGGCCCTCCGAATACAGTTGACAAAATAACCCAATAAAAGTTCAACCTTCCTGGATGAAAGAACCTAACATCCACAGCATAATGTTTCCTTTCAGAAATCATAAAATTTCTTACAATAAAATTGGTAATGAAATTTAAGGACTATAAATTTAATGGCAATAAAATACTGCTGCTGCCATAGTTTAAGAAAAGGGATAATTGCATGCTGGAGAAGCTTTAACAACAAAACCAGGATTACAAGTGATGGTTAAAATTGCATTCAATATTTCAATTTCATCCTGGGGCACTGATGTAGCATTCAATCATGGCTAATGCTTATATAACTTAGGCTTAAGTTATTCACAGATCGTTTTGAAATGTGTTTGTTAGAGAATATGAATTATTTAAGCTATGTATAAGGAAATTATGTATTCAAACTTCTCAGAATTAATTTCTTCCAAATAATTTTTATGAGGATGTTAAAGTAGTGTTTAGGAAAATTCAACTAGGTCCTACAGTTTAATAATGTTTTAACTGAATGATATACTTTAAAAACATTAAACAAGACTGGATCCTCATAGTGTTAAACAATGAAGACCATATTAAAAAAAAAAAATCAAAACTATGAACACCCAAATATAAATTTCAAATTACAAGGACCCGTTTGAATTTTTCTAAAAATACATGAACTTATAGAGTAATTGCTCAAATAAATTATCAAGTCGTTCTAAGAGGACTATACATGTTTTCTTAGGCCTCATCAATCTTAAGCAAGGATCAACTTGTCTTGACATATAATTGGGTTACATAATACATGCTTACATTTCTTTAATCCAACCCTTGAGCACTTAGTTTTTAGGTTTAGAGTCACTAGAACATTTAAATTTTTATGTTATTTAACATCTTCAAACATAAAGCTCTGGCCTCTAAATATCTGACTTCATTCAATCACATTTTATCAACATGACATTGTATAAAAGAAAAATTTAAAGAGGAACGGTGTATCTCACTGCCTTGCCATAGAGAGAAATGCAAAGCAACATTGTGTAGACAATCACCTAGTTGGCCAGGGCTGTACAAAATAGATCTTCAAGTTCGACAAAGCATTAAATTTAAACTCTAAGCAACTTACTTTCAGTGCGGCTTCCCTATTGCCAGGTGGGGCAGTTGGGCAGATCATTGTATCAACATTAATTGCTCTCACAATTCCTCTATTTTGTAATCGCTCTGCTACTGTTGCAGCTAATTCGACCCCAGAGTAACCACAACCAACAATAGCCACACTAATTTGGTAGTCCTTACCAAAAGTCTTTCTCTCTAATATTGTTAATCTATTGTTAACTTTCTGCAACAAGACACCAGCATGTGAAATCAATAAAAATATAAAGTTTGCATATTAGTCCTGAGATATTAATAATTGACCCGTCCTATGTTGCACTTACACGTGCATCCTCTAGAGTTGAGAAAGGAATTGCGAATTCTGTTGCTCCTGGTACAACATCCAGTTTAGCTTCAGCTCCCAATGCAAGAACCAGCCTGGCTGTCGAAGAAATGAAAAATGTTCAAATTAATAGAAACTATACAATTCTATACACTATACACTGACAGTCCACTTTATTTACCAGTAAAAATAGATGATTCATTTTCCTTTTACAGATATTTTAGATACACAGAAACATTTCAGAATACTACAACATAGGCATCTTGCCCATAAACCCTAATCATTACAATAATAAACTTAAGAGTGTGGTCACCAAAGGTAACCCATTTTTCACACCTAGGTCAATATACAGAACATAAAGCCAGAGAGAAACATATCTTAGGCAGAATATAAAACATAATTGATGCCAGGATACCCTGAGGGACTTAAACAGTGCATAATTTGTACCAGTCGTATTCAATATGAAGGCCACTTTCAAGATGAACAGTTCCTCCACGAGTAGATGTGTTGGATCCATTCACTCCCAAATGATCAGAGGGCTGCAAAACTTTTACTCTGTCTTTCAAAAACTGCACACCAGTGTTGGCCAGCAAATCCGAGAAGCGAGGAGCTATTTCCCATTCATCCACTTCTGTATGCCATAATGTAAGTCTGCTTAATCATATTTGAATCAGAGAAAACTGCAGTTGTTGCATAAATATAATACTGCATACCGCCAGATAGAAGCTCGTACAACATTGGTTTGAAAACAAATCGTTCCGACTGATCGACAAGAGCAATCTGTTGCATATCAAATAAGGAATTCTGTTTATATTCAAAACATCCAAGAGAAGCAAAAAGTGCTGAAAAACTAAACAATTAAGTCACATCACAGTGCATGGGTATAAGGTAGTATCATAATGATAGTCGTACATTAACTTGCAATAGAAGAACAAAATATATGGAAGCTTATCATGTGGGTGAGTTAGGACGTCTTTTGATAAACAACTCAGGCGCCTATAACATAGGTGTTTATCATATAAGTGTTTATGTATAAACTATTTCCATAATAAAAGATAAAATAAAGCTAAACTGTCTTGATATAAGCTATAAGTTGTTTTCATAAGCAATTCTGGAGAGCTTATAGAAATAAGTTGAAAACAATTTATGGACATGTCATAAGTTGATTCCATCAATTCTCCCAAACAGTCTCACAAATGCTTATATCTGTAGATAATCTCAAATAAGTCAATCCAAATAGATCTCTAATTCATACCTCACCATGCAATTATGACCTAAGATTGGTGTCAATTGCAGATAGAGGAAAATAGAGGATTGTTAAAATTCTGCTACGCAATGGGGCTATAGCGCCACTATAGTCGTTATTTGACAGCATTTCGTACCAAATAGTGTATCAGAAAACAATAGTGGTTTGTCTAAATTCCGCTACGCTATAGCTGCTATTTAACAACATTGCCTATGATTAAGATTAATTTTAAAATTTAAAATCAGTTCCTCTCATCTCTTACAATCTAACATAATGCTCCACTGTACATGCATCAAAATAATCATGTTAAAGGCACTAATGTGATTCTTTTTAACACACCATTTCATCAACGAAGATGCTCCTAAGTCCTATCATTGGATTTTGCATCAACTTCCATAAGCTAGAAAAACTGAATCAAATTTGAATGTTAAAACACTTACCTGCGGTTTTTTATTGTCGGCCCACTCTAGTGATTCCAACCTTAAAGCAGTATACAAACCACCAAATCCACCACCTAATATACACACTCTAGGCTTCTGCAAGGATTAATCAGAGAATAAACACAAAATCACAAATAAATTATCAAAATCTATACAAATTCAATATCGAAAAATAAAAAAGTAACGATTCAAAACCTTGTTATCAGGCCACACGAAATTCGTGTGAGCCTTTACGGTTTCGGATTCATTCACAACACTTCCATTCCCGCCATTTTTGCCCGAAGCGAAAAACCGCAATTGTAACCGTTTTCGGTTAGAGTTAGAGAATAAGGATGGATTTGTTTCGCTGCTTCTCCAATTGCTCGGGAACAGCGTGCTCCATTGTTTCGCTCCACCTAATAGATGAAAAAAAATTGTTAAAAGAAGAAATAGTGATAATTTGATAGAAGAGAAAGAAAGCGCGTACGGTGAAAAGCGACGAGTGTGGGTGATGCGGATAAAGCAATGTGTGACATTGTGAAGAACGGATGGAGAATGAAGTTAGGGTTTGGTTTTTATCGACGAAGTAGTATTGGAGAAATGAACATTAGAAAGTATTGAAGAAATGGTTGTTCTGCTTCCACGCTTTCTGCCACTTCCCGACTCAACAGTTGCTATCCAAATGTGTTATAGACTTAAATATAACTTAATTGATGGTTGATATTAGATGAACATTGGAGTGTGATTTAAGTGGTATATGATGGAAGAAACTTGATAGTAAGTGATATTTTCTATTAATATTTTGTGATAGATGATGGTTTTAGACTAAATCAATTTTAAAAACGGACTTGTAAAGTGGATCTCATTTATATACGCATATTTAAGTCATATCTCATTGAGTTAAGGGCTCTTAACAAACTCCTCGACACATTTTAATATTGTGATTGTTCCTTCTAACTTTCATCTTTATAAAGAGTCCAATATGACATTGTGTCAAAATAATGAAACGATAAAGAAAGCACAAGTCTCTTGTCTAAGTCTACGCCAACAATGTAATATTTTTTTATACACTCACCATTCAAAATATTTATCTATCATAATAAAATCGAGAATAGTGTGCAAACCTTACTTCAAACCCTAATTTCCTAAAATGACTATTTTACCCTCCATTTATTGTCATAAAATTACTATTTAGCCCTACTCCTCTTATCTCAAATCTCTTCTTTACCACTATAAATATGGAGTTTTGGTGGTACACGTCAATTCTTTTTGTCCTGCTACTCTTATCTCACATCTCTATTTACAATCATACGTTACGAATTCTTATGATATAAATTTATTTGATGTTCAATCCGCTCTTGCAAAGCAGTTAATAGGAGGTTTTTCCAATAAAATTTCCATTTTTATTTGTGCTTTAAACAATTATTTATATTCTTCATTGTGCTAATATTTGTTGTAATTTTGTTTTGCAGCTCTATTGATCCCTACATATTTTTCAAACACCAACATATATCTTTAGACAATGAAACTGAAGTATAAGACATATCATGTTGAATTTGACATTAATTATGTAATTTATATATTTCATTACTTTGCTCCCTTGATACCTAAATTTTAGTGATCCATATTCACAATTTTTTCTGTCGACTAATGTAATGTTGTTTGATATGTTTGTGCATAGAAGACATTGCTAGATTGTTAGGCCTATTTGCCGATGACTTTGGTGCTAAAATTAATTGTCATGTCAGCTCAGAAAAAGATGATTATATTTGGAATAAAAATACAAGATAGGTTTGACAATGAATTCAATTATCCTACTTTTGATCCTCCGATGATATTTACCATTCAAAAAGATGATGATATTTGAGATGTTCACCCTTTTTTTTATCTCTTTGTAAAGTAAAATTCTAATGGAAGAATTCTGCCTATGTGGCACCTCTAGAAAAGCTTAATTTCTCCTATTTTATTTTATTAGAAAATCTAATACTCCCGTAAGTTACAAATCATCGTTAACTTTACTTAATGTTGCATAATGAATACGTTGTGTCTCAATTTTATAAAAATTGATCGGTTACATTTTTCAATCTTCCTCAACCTACATGTACGTGCAAGATTTTATTAAATGTGTCAGTTACATTTTAGATTGATTGCTATCTATTTAGTTTTAGCCTGTAAAAAATTATATATGTATGCTTTGTTATAGATAAACATCACTCACCAATTTATACGTATGCATGTTCTCCATCACTAATCCTATCATTTTTATCATTACTCTTGAAACATCTTTCACATTCTATCTCCATTTTCATTGTGATATTTTTTTTTTTTTGGTACAAATTTTCATTGTGACATTTAAAATCTTCAACCAAACATTCTAGCAACAAAAAATGGAGTAGTATTGGTCAAAAAAAAATGGAGTAGTAATTTTAACATATTTTAGAAGTTATTGTATGAATATCTTGTTTGGTAATGAAAATGTACAACATTGTTATTTATACAATCTTTCTAATGTAAAATATATTTTAATATATATTAAAACATAAGACATGTACGTCAAACTGGTATAATACAATGGACCATCCAAAGATATAGCCATCTTTTTTTTTTGATAAGGCTAGAACAAATGACAAAATAAAGAGTGGTTCCCAACTAAATTGGTACCCATTTCACTTGTTTTTCATGAAAACCCATCATTTTAAAATTGTGTTTAAATAGGTCCAGTCTACTCTATTGTAGGCCATTGTAATGTCACTTTTTAACGTGTTTACACCCTTCCCATTGTTTTGCCTTCCATGTACTTGTGTATAATTTCCCTAAAAAAAATAATGTACTTGTGTATAATAGTGTTGTTATCTAGTTACATCTATTGCTCTCATGATAGAAGGATATTGAGCTACATTTCAAAGTGTGCTACCTCTAAAATTTGCATGTGTTTTGATGTGAATGTTGTGTTATATATCTTTAACCTAAATTAAAATGTTCAAGTTAGGTGCATTGGTGAAAGCGTTCATATTTATATTTAGGTTCTCTTTGACAATACAAATTGTCGAACTTATAACATATAATTTATAGTTATAAACTCATATGATCAAAGGTATAACTTTTTGCTAGCTTATAGTGTTTTCTTGCTAATTTAATGGATGATAAACCTTGTTAGCAGTGTACTAAGGAGGAAACCTCTAAGTTTTTTTTTAGGGGAAACCTCGAAGTTTTAGTATTTTGGGTAAAACAATGGATACTCTGGGGTTTGCACCAAATCCTCTATATATAGAGATATCGTTGTGGTCATTATCACGACCTTCATATAAATGTTACCAAGTTCTCCTTAAAATGTTATAGTACTGTTGCTTTTACCCTTGACCGAGTAAGTACGTGTTTGGTTACACGGCCAAAAAGAGAAAACGCGCTTCCATCAGTTCAAAAGCACTTTCAAGATGTTTGGCTCTCCATCACCCTTCTGCCGCCGCCTTGCTTTTGACAACTTGAAATCGATTTTGAAAGAAGCTGCTATTCAAAGCTTCTACAAATCGATTTCCTACACCTTAGGTTTGGTTTCTCCCAATTTCTCTTTTTTGCCCTTACCTTCATCGCCATAAATCCTTGTTGATCTGAATTTTGCAAATCTCTTTTCAAACACTGAATACAAAGCTGTTTTTTCACCTGTATAATAACTCATGCTTATCTAAATTTACTAATCTCTTGTCAAACATTGAAGACAAAGCTGTTTCTTCACCTAAATCATAAATTTATTAAACTCTAATTCC
>Ga0315915_1000436_pt1 | contig 42125 bp, 37 predicted proteins | sample MpolbnodulesMG_FD_207738 | JGI IMG/M metagenome (GOLD analysis project Ga0315915, IMG submission 207738) | Medicago polymorpha root nodule microbial communities from Los Angeles, California, United States - branched nodules | ecosystem: Host-associated > Plants > Roots > Nodule | place: USA... | reverse complement strand
CTTCATGCATGACTCCAAGCATGGCACCAGCGCGATCTCCAACCATCCCGTTCCACTCCTGTCGATGACGGAGCTTATCTCGCGGTCTCAATCAGCAAAGGCAAGGTGGGCTGTTCGTAGCGCTCACAGTTCATCGAAGGCATTTTCCGTAACGAACTGCAATTGCGGGCCTTACCACTGAAGTCCGAGGAGGCTGCAATACTCGCAGCGAGGCTGATTGGTGCCTATCAGTCTGGAGTACGCGACGCTGCAGGCCTCGCCGCGGCGGCGGAACGTATGTGATGCAGCACCTTCCCGATCACCTTGAAGCGCACTTGCGTACTCCCAAGCGCCGGCAGGTCACCTGCTAAAATTCGTGCAACTAAGGCAGGCTGCGTGGGCTTACAAATTCCGTGATCGGAACGCCGTCATAAGCGTATCTCCGAGATAGCGCGACAGCGCCATGCACGCCAACATCCATAGTGTGGTTATGCACCGACGTTGTTAATGACGAGTCGAGTCACATGAACAGGCGTACCGCGTAGGAGTGCGGAGCGAGGTAGGTTTGGGCATGCCCTTATCCTCCTTGTAATAGTCTTTACCATCCGCAATCACACGGAGATTGCCCTGTGCCCAGAGCAGAGTCTCATGTAGCCCGCGTTGAAATGCAGTGCTGCGACCATGCGGATGCTGAGGGGCTGAGATGAGATATCCGCTCCAGCTGCAATTTTGCTGCACATGGACGAGTTCGACGTTCTCCGCGTCAGAACGCATTGAAGACGAACGAACACAAGTCCAGAGCCTTCGCACCGAATACCTGGCTGCAGATGGCGAAGCGGTTATCAGGTGCTCCACCTTGCTTTCAAGGCACAGTCGATGCCAATGATGGCGGTGCCCGACCACGAAAAGGCGGTCGCCAGCTCTCGCAATAGAACGACGATGCCGTCGAATGCGCCGCTCAGGTTACGGAGTGCAAGTCACGCGGGTGAGTGCGTCAGAAAGCGTGATTGCGGTTCCTTTGCCCCGCGTGTGAGGCGAACGCAGAAAATCCACTCGAAGCGCTCGAAGAGGGAAGATATGTCTTGCAGTCCCGCGATTCATGCTGCTGCTCGAGCTCACGCATCTGCGCCATGAGCCGGTCTTCCAGCCTGCAGGTGTGATCATACCGATGCGAATCGGATTGGCGACAGGCCGACAGCTTCTTCAGGCGATAGTCCGAAACGTGGAAGGGTTCCATGGGTGAGTCGCAAAGCGGCGCGGGTCTGGCGACCCGAATCGCAGTAAAGGCTCCGAATGTGCGATATGGCCGGGGAGGCGGAATGGATTAGACTGAGCGGTCATGGCAGATCCCGCCGAACCGGAGGTACGCAATATTTTCGATGTCTGCACGATTCCGTCGGAGATGCCGAAGGCGCCCAAGCGAAGGCTGAGCGCCATCCCGACGATGAGACTGATCCAGCGTCGAGCATTGCATTGGCCGCGCGTCCTACGGCCTTTCCGAAGGGCTTCTCTGAACCCAGTACTGGAATTTGTCAGGCAATGTACGCAGCCGTTGCTGAGACATGCGAAGATACAATTCTGCGTTGATTGCTGAACATCGGCGATACATCTGGAGAGCACAGCTTGGGAGTCGTTTTTGACCTCAAATGGAGTCTTTCTATGTCGTCTAATTCCTTGAGCCGACGCGGTTTTGTGGCCGCTGCCGCGATCGCCAGCGCGGCATCTATGTTGAAGCCCCCGATGTCGTTTGCTGCCAGTAGTGCGGTGGACGAGATCCGACCCTTTAAAGTCAATATTCCCGACAGCGCGATACAGGAACTCAGACAGCGGCTTGCCGTGGCTCGCTGGCCCGCAAGGGAGAACGTTGCAGATGACTCTCAAGGAGTCCAGCTCGATCGTCTGCGTAGTCTCGTCGACTATTGGGCAGATGGCTACGACTGGCGAAAAGTCGAAGCACAACTCAACGCGCTGCCAATGTTTATTACAGAAATAGATGGCCTCGACATTCACTTTATTCACGTCCGCTCAAAACACGAAGACGCCCTGCCGCTGATTATGACGCATGGTTGGCCCGGCTCAGTGCTGGAGATGCTCAAAGTCATTGATCCGTTGACAAATCCCACCGCGCATGGTGGCACAGAGGAGGACGCATTCCATCTGGTAGTTCCGTCGATTCCTGGCTTTGGCTTCTCGGGAAAGCCGAACCTCCGCGGCTGGGGTTCGGACCATATCGGCCGCGCCTGGGGCACGCTCATGAACCGATTGGGATATGAAAGGTTCGTCTCTCAGGGCGGTGATTGCGGATCGGTCATCTCTCAGCGCATGGCGCACCAGAACGTTCCTGGTCTTATTGGTATTCACCTCAACATGCCCGCAATCGTTCCCAAAGAGATCGTGCCAATTCTGGCTGCCGGAGCTCCCGCACCCGCTGATCTCACCGATGAGGAGCGTGCATGTTTCGACAAGCTCGCGATTTTCTATCGTGGCAGCGCCGCGTACGCACAAATGATGGTCACAAGACCCCAGACAATTGGCTATTCGCTCGTAGATTCGCCGATCGGAATGGCCGCTTGGATGTATGACAAGTTCGCTGAGTGGACGTATAGCAACAAGCAGCCCGAAAAGGTCCTGACACGTGACGAAATGCTTGATGACATTTCGCTGTATTGGTTTACTGAGACGGGTGCCTCGTCTGCCAAGATTTACTGGGAAGACCACACCAACAACTTCAATGCGCTTGAAAAGATACCTTCTGTTCCCGTCGCAGTTAGTGTCTTTCCGGGAGAAATCTATCAAGCTCCAAAATCTTGGACTGAGCGGGCTTTTGGCAACCTCATCTATTTCAATAAGGTTCCGAACGGCGGCCACTTTGCCGCATGGGAGCAGCCTACAATCTTCACGGAGGAAGTTCGGGCGGCGTTCCGGACCATGCGCTAACATACTTACCCAGTGGTCGCCGTTTATTGCGGCGGCCATAGCGCATTGCCAATCCCCCAGCATTAACCCTGACCGTGCTTTACTCAGCAGCCAATTACCAAGATGTGTCGTGCAAACGAAACTCGTATGTGGGCTTGGCATAGCAGTTCCCGCAAGGGCAGAATGATCTGGCCGCCCATAGATCCTTTGGGAAGAAGGGTGGAAGGATCCCGGGTTCTCCGTGAGAGCTGGCATGAGGGGAGCTCAGTCGCGGCGTGAGATCTTCAGCGTGTGTCTCTAGCGCGGCAGATCGATATTATTTCGCACTGATCTTGTAAGTGATGCGGAAGAAGAGCACGCGGATGGCCGCTGACAGCTTCCGGCCTAAAACGGAGCTTTTGGTAAACGCTGTGCCGGTAACACTTGGGGGCAATCATTGCGATTGAACCTGAGCCGTTCAACGTTACGGCAACCGGCCGATGCTGCGACATCGAACTTGCAGGGGCAGGGCGCGTGGTGGCGTCCGATCAACCGTTCGGCGGTGGTAATAGGCCATTCGGCATGACCGCGACCTTTAGAACGCCGGACAGCCCAAAAAAAGAGGCCCCCACTACCGTCTAGGGTGACACGCCGCGGATACTGAGCCTCCGGCAATCGGATGCCGGAGGCGGAGGGTTAGTTGGAAGCGGTCTTGGCGGTCTTTTCGGTCAGACCCGCCACAATATTCGGATGAGAGACCATCGCTACATGCGAGCGGCCCTTCACAACGACGGTGTCTTTCGACTTCGCGCGTTCTGCCATCCATTTCAGCGCCTTGGGCGGAATATTTTTGTGCGTCGCCGTACACAAACTACGACGGATCGTTTTCGGCAGGCTCCCCGGCAGGTTCCTTAGGGGCAGCCTCCGCGACTGGCCGTTGACTTGCGGCCATTTGCTTGGCTTCCTTAAGGGGCAGGTCGCCCGCGAATTGTTTGCGGAACTTCATCTGCTCGATATAGAGATCATGACCGCCGTCAGGCAAGGCTACTGGGTCGGCGGGCGTGGGACCGGAGGTGCTTCCGGGAAATTTCTCGCTGAGTTTAATGGCACTTTCGCCAGCTTCCGGAGCAAAAGCCGCCACGTATACCAAAGCTTTCACGTTGTCATGTCCAACTGCCGCGCCGGAAATAACGTGGCCGCCATATGAATGTCCAACTAGAGCGACCGGTCTCTTGATGCCGGAGAGGGTAGAGGAGACGTACGCCGCGTCACTTTTGAGAGCCTGTGTCGAAGTTCTCCGGTCATTTCGTTAGTGTGGCGACGCCGCTCATTCACGACTTCCTCGACCGCAAGGTCGCCGGGGGGTACTGAATATAATACCGCGCAGCCCTCTAGCTGCGCAGTATTTATATCGTCATGACAGTACGGCGCGAGGTTCGAGAAATGCCTCGAGTCCGAACACACCGAATTCTCTCCCGATGCCGGATTGCTTGAAGCCGCCAAAGGGTGCCAGCGGGTCATGCGGCGCATCGTTGATGAACACGCGGCCTGCTTCGATCTGGTTCGCGACGCGTTTCGCCCGCTCGACATCAGAGGAAAAGACGTGCGCCTGCAAGCCGTAATCGGTATCGTTTGCGATTGCGATGGCGTCTTCCTCATCCCTATAGGGGATCAGTGAGAGAACCGGTCCAAAGATCTCTTCGCGGGCGATGCGCATGTCGTTGCGAACGCCGGTAAAGATGGTCGGTTTTACGAACCAGCCGCGGTGAAGCCCTTCCGGCCGACCTTCGCCGCCTGCAAGCAGTCTGGCACCTTCTTCCTGTCCTAATCGGATATAGCTTTGTACGCGATCCCACTGCTTTTGGCTTACCATTGGACCTACTTGGACCTGGTCGTCTGCAGGGTATCCTGCCCTGAACTCCTTGACCGTGTGGCTGAGACGTTCCTCGATCTCGTTGAGTCTGCTTTCAGGAGCGAGGATGCGGGTTCCGGCGATGCATGCCTGCCCGCTGTTTCGGAACCCTGCTGCCAGCACCTGCGGGATGACGACCTCAAGATCGGCGTCGTCCAGAATGACAGTCGGACATTTGCCGCCGAGTTCCATGGTGACACGCTTCATGGTGGCTGCGGCGGTTTGGACGATCCGGCGCCCGGTCGCTGTGGAGCCTGTGAAGGTGATTTTCGAAACGTCGCGGTGGGTCGTCAGAGCCGCGCCAACGACGTTTCCGTATCCGGTAACAATATTGAATATGCCAGAGGGCAGGCCCGCAGCATGAAGGCACTCGGTGATCACCTGGGTCTGAAGAGCGCTCATTTCCGATGGTTTGATCACCATCGTTGCGCCGGCAGCAATGGCGGCAGATAGCTTGCCGCAGATAAAACTATAATTGCTGTTCCAGGGCGTGATCGCGACGGCAACCCCTGAGGGCCGCATCTCCACGTCGGCGCTTCCCATCCGACGTCGAAATTCATAGTCTTTCAGCGTTCTTGCCATCTCCAGAAAGACCATGCCTGCCCTTGGTGCAGAAAAGCCGATGAAATTGGATGGCGCGCCATATTCTTCGCGCATGGCGCAGGCGAGATCGTCGGTTCGCGCCAATACCGCAGCATGCAAGCGGTTCAGCATGTCGATCCGCTCTTCCTTCGCCGTATTCGAGAAGGTCGAAAATGCCCTTTTGGCGGCGGCGACCGCACGGTCTGCGTCCTGCGCGTCCGCGAGCCGCACGCTACCAATTTGCTCTTCGGTCGCCGGATTGAACAGTGGCGCCCATTCGTCCCCATGAGGCTCGATGAACTTGCCGTCGATGTAGGTTCGATCGATGATGTGCACGCTTCTTCTCCTGTGAAAGCTCGAGATGACTTCACAGCAAAAATGGCATGCGATAGGTGTTGCGGGTAGTTGGACAAAATTGGACGCGCTGATGAACTGGATCGCGCAATGAGGGCAAGCCTCGTCGAGCTAGAAGCCGTTGCCGCAGTTGCGCGTCACGGCGGGTTCCGGCCTGCAGCGCGAGAGCTTGGTATGTCGTCATCGGCCTTGAGCCATGCGATCGCCGCGCTTGAGGAGCGCCTTGCCGTCAGGCTGTTCAACCGCACCACGCGTAGCGTGGCCTTGTCTGCGGCTGGCGAGCAATTCCTGTCTGAGATTGCGCCGGCGCTGCAGACGCTCGAGAAAGCCATCGAGAATGTGGGCGAACATTCAGAGCGTCCTTCCGGGAGACTTCGTCTGAATATGGCGCCGGGCGCAGCGCGCATTCTGCTGCAGCCGCTTATTCTCGAGTATAGCCGCCGATACCCAGAGGTCGATATAGAGGTCGTTACCGAGAATGCGCTTGTCGATGTAATCGGTAAGGGATTCGATGCCGGCATCCGCCTGACGGATTCGATCTCACCCGACATGGTTGCCGTGCCGATCATCCCCAAAATGCGTTCTGTCGTCGTTGGATCCCCACGCTATTTCGACGGTCGTCAAAAGCCAGTCGTGCCGGGTGATCTTTCGCAACACATCTGTATCCAGATGCGCATGACGAGCGGGAGGTTTTATCGCTGGGAGTTTGAAAAGGGAGGCGAAACACAGTCGATTGCTGTCACCGGTCACCTAACGTTCGACGGGTCTGACCTTATCCTGGAGGCAGCTCTTGCCGGCTTCGGCCTCGCCTTTCTGGGTGAGCACGCGCTTGCGCCACATATTGCTTCAGGCAATCTCATTCCCGTTTTGGAAGACTGGTCTCCCCATTACGCGGGGCTCAGCCTTTACTTCGCCCAACGCCGCCACATGCCAGCCAAACTGCGCGTTCTCATCGAGCTGATCCGCCAGAGCGCGACTAGGTACAACTGGTAGAACGGTGCCTGTCTTGAAGCTTAGAGTCCGAGGTCTAGGTTACGAAACGTAACCTGCATGCTTGCCGGCGCTCCCATATCTTCGCCAAAGCCTCGCCTGTTTGGAACCGGTGGGTCACAAGATTTCGAGTTTGCGTCGGCAGGCTACAGCGATATGCTTGACGGCGTATATCTGGGAGGAACGTCATGATGCGCAGGCTTGCTTTGGTCCTGACCGCCTTGTTTTTGTCGCCGCTCGCGGCGGGCGCCCAAGAACCCACCATGAGCTTCTTCGTCACCAGTGCCAACCCGGGAAAGGGCGGTGATCTGGGAGGGCTCACTGGGGCTGACGCCTATTGCAATACTCTGGCAACGGCGTCCGGCTCCACGGGCAAAACCTGGAGAGCGTATCTTTCCACCGATAGCGAGAACGCCAAAGACCGGATTGGCGCCGGCCCCTGGCACAACGCCAAGGGTGAAAAGATCGCCGACGATGTCGCCTCGCTTCACAGTGATGGCAATAACATAACGAAGCAAACCGCTCTCAACGAGAAAGGTGAAATCATTTCCGGCCGCGGCGACAATCCTAATCGGCACGACATACTGACCGGCTCTAAGGTCGATGGAAGTGCTGCGCCGGAAACATGCGGAAACTGGACCATGGGAGGTGCGGAGGGTGCTGCTATGGTGGGCCACAGCGATCGCACCGGATTGGACGATTCCGCCGCAGCCAAATCCTGGAACTCTTCGCATTCGACGCGAGGCGGCTGCTCAATCGAGGCGTTCAAGACTACAGGCGGAGACGGTCTCTTCTACTGCTTCGCAGCCGATTGAGTGGCCTCCGTGACGCTCTCGGGTTGATGTCGCGGAGGCTAAATGCCGAGCCACGGTCGACACTATCTTAACGGTGATCCGGCGAAGGTGACCGGCGGCAAGAGAAAGCAGTAAGCTGGCCATGCTACAACGGGCCTGGCGTCTCCTGCCGTCGAATGCCGGAAGGTCCAGCCAAGATGCTAACGATGGTCTCACACGAAGAAGCCGACGCTGGCCGAGCGGGTCGAAGCGGCCGCCGGTACAAAAAGACGCTCTGGGCAGAGGGCCTGACTGGATACCTGCCGCAGAACTTGAGCGTTGTACGAAATGCGAATGCCGCAAGACAATGGTGAAAGAACGATCAATCGTCCAGCAAGAGCGTGCGCAGTGGATCGCCTCCGTCGATGAACAGTTGTCCTTCCGGCGTCAACGCCGCCGCAACACGGCGTTTCGCCCGTCGCCCCGCTTCGGGGTGGCGTCCGTCCAGAGCACCGACGCGCACGGCGACTGCGATATCGTACGGCATCTCACCCGCTCCCAGCTCGAATTCCTCAGCGGTAACCTGGCGCAAGCTCAGCCTTCCGGATTCAATCTCCGCCTGCGATGCGGATCGTGCCTGCTCGATCACTTTGGCGGATCGGTCAATGGCGAGAACGTGCCCGCCGCCAATCCGCCCCGCGATCTCACGGGCCATTGCACCAGGCCCGCAGCCGATCTCCAGCACGCGCATGCCCGGCCGCAGCGGCAGCGCATCCACGATGGCGAGAAGCCGCTTCGACAGGTCCTTGGCCATTCAAATCTCCTTCGCCCGGCTTGCCGGACATTGAATCCGCGCGCGTGCGGCTCACAGATGGTAACGCATGACCAGCGCGGTGGTAACGGTCGCGATGCCGGGAACGGAAGCGACTTGCGGCGCATATCCTCGACACTCTCGATTGAATCGGCATCGATGCTGACGAGCAGATCGATTTCGGCAGCCAGGGAATCGATCCGCATGACGAATAGGATTGCTTTCACCCGCAGCGCGAATTGGTTGCACGTTTTGCCGCTCTCGGAGCGGGCACGAAGAGGTGCGGATTGGGCGATGGCGCGGGGAGACCCCTGGACGAACGTATAGCCGGCCAGCGCCCCGCTTCCTTCCTGACGAGCCAACCGGTGCTGGGTGGCGTTGCGCGGCAACCTGATGTGCCGCGCCAGCGAGCCGATCGGGGCGCCGGCGTTCCTGCGCAACAGCGATATCAGCTCTAGATCTTTCTCGTCCAAGTCTTAGCTCTGGCGATTTGCATGCGAATTCGGCGAATTGCTGGCGGAAGCCCCGCGGCATCATAGGTCAAAATGGCTTCCTCAAGAAGACGAGTGAAGCGATGACATAGACAAAAGCACCAATCACCGCAGAGGACACGATTCAGGCATGGGCGGCCGCTATCACCGCACGCGACGTTAAAGCCGTCATGACCTGTTGCGCGGACCCGTTGCTCGTCTTCGACGTGGTAAGGCCCAGGCAGCGTGAGGGTCACATGATTTGTCGCCGGGCGCGGGAGGAGGCTTTACCGTAGCTGGCGGAACCGGAAAATACCTACAGCTTGTTTGTTACCGGCCGGGGCCCTGAATCCGTTCAATATAACGGTGCGCGGAGCGCGCAACCATATCATGACCGCCTTGTCGAACATTCTGGTGGGAAAAAGCCCCATAGATCCTTTCAAAACGCCACGGCGCCAACCGATCGGCGACACTCCTTACTTCCGCGGCGCTTAGCGGCAGCATGTTTGGATAACTCCACATGAACGACACATGATCGGCTCCGGGAGTGACCTGGACGATATCTCCGGCGAGCAGAACACCGTGCCCATCCTCACCCGTCCAATGAAGCACTGTGCCGCCGCCGAAATGACCGCCGCCATGAACAAGCGTGACAGAGGAGGAGAGGACGAGAGCATCCTCTTCCCATAAGCGGATGTGATCGGAAGGGCGGCAGATCCAATCCTTGTCCGCAGCGTGAAGATAGATCGGTGCGTCGAACGCGACGGCCCAGTCCTGCATCGTCGTGTAGTAGTGAGGGTGTGAGATGGCGATAGCGGTCAAGCCCCCAAGCGCATGGATGATTGCGTTCGTTGCTTCGTCAAGGAGAGCTATGCAATCCCAGAGCACGTTCCCGGCCGGCGTACGCAGAAGCAGGGCACGCTCGTTGATGGCGAAGGAGGGAACAGTCTGGATTGCGATTAGGTCCGGCTCAAGTTGGAGCCACGTGTTGCGGTGATCCAGAGCAAGATCCTCCATCGTGGTCCAAGCCTGCCCCGAGGCTGGCACATATTGTCGTTCGTCAGCGCAGATCCGGCATGTTTTTGGCAAGTGCTCTCCTTCATCGAAAGAGGTGCCGCAGGCGGAGCAAAGAAAAATCGTCACGAGAATCTCCTTAATGTCCTGACCGAATTCCCTCAAAAAGGTAGAAAAACGATGTTTGCGGTGGAAAGGGAGTCATTGCTTGCGTATAGCAGCTGTCGCACTGCATGCGTTGATCTTCGGCTATTCAGGACGACGACCGGCGGTTGAGACTTCCCCAATGCTTGTCAGTGATGCCGCCTTCAGGCCACCCGTCGAACTCCGGTTTGAAATTTTCTATCTTGAGTTCGACGCTGACGAAACAACGCAGTCGTAAATGATGGGACATAAGATCGAGATAGTAGTCCTGGCCGCCGACGCGAGGTAGTGCTGGCTGGCAACGAAGGTGAAGGTTTGCGACCTGGCGCGCCAAGATCTGCCGGCCGATGCTCTAGTAGAGCAAGATGAGTTCTCGATTGGCAGTGACAGCCGCCTTCAGGCGAGCCGTCCGGATCTTGTCTTAAGCTCGGGAAGAACGATTGGGCGTAGTTTCACGAGTGGATCTTTATCAGGGTGAGCCGTCACTCGATTGCGTGCGCCACTGATCAGCTGGTATCGCGTGGAGCATGGGTCGTTTAGCTGGCCGCTTCGGAAGGAGCGACCCGCGCCAGAAGCAGACGTGCGCCGGGCTCTCGTTCCGGCGCAGACCTTTCGTTCCACGACTGCGTGTCGTTTACCGCCGAGAGAAAGCCGGGCAGGCAGGTGCCTGCGCCGGTACGACGGGATCAAGGTCCTCGATAACCTCGCCGTCCGTGCGAACGCTTCGCGCTGCGATTGCCTTCCTTGTCTCGCTCTTGGACGGCGACAGCCCCGCGACGCTGCAGGCCTCACTGCGGCGGCGGAGCGGATGTGAGGCCGGCACAAGACATTCCGGTCAGTAATGGTAGATGCCTGCAACGGGTCGAGAGAACCGTTCTTCAAGGGCACGCGTTATCGCGAGGATGTTCGCGTTTCGTGCTAGAAGCATCGCGTAACATATCGCCTGGAAGGAATTGGCACTGGGCTGTGTCGGCCAAAAAACTGGCTCACGTGCGTGGCGGCATCGTACTTGGTTCCTGATCTGCACAGGGTCGGCTATATTCTCGGTATGGTGGAACCGCTATATACTTTCGGCGACTTCGTGCTGGATCCCCGCAGCGGGCTACTGCGGCGGAAGGGAGAGTCGGTGGAAATCGGCTCCCGCGGTCTCGCGCTTCTTCAAGCATTGCTGGAAGCCAGGGGCGGGATCGTATCCAAGGCCGAACTGATCGAACGAGGTTGGCCGAACACGATTGTCGAGGACAGCAACCTTACCGTACAGATCGCAAGTTTGCGAAAGGCGCTTGGACCGTCTCCCGACGGGCGTGAGTGGATCACGACAATACCTCGGGCTGGCTATCGCCTAGTCACGGCTTATGCGGGAGCTTCCAGTCTGACGTCAACCAGGCCCGCACTGGCGGTTCTGCCATTTATCAATCTTGATGGCGGTTCTGACCAGGGTTATTTCGCGGACGGCGTTGTCAATGAGATCATCACCGCGCTCAGCCGCTTCAGAAGCTTCGCCGTGGTCGCGCGCAACGCATCCTTTTTCAACAATTTGCGATTTCCTGACGTACGATTGGTCGCCAAGGAACTCGGTGTCGGCTATATGCTCCAAGGCAACATAAGGCGTCCGGGCAGCCGATTGAGAATCTCGGTACAGCTCGTTGACGGCAGTGGCACACATCTCTGGGCGCATAGCTTCGATGAGGAACTTGATGATGTGTCCGTTTTCCAGGACCGAATAGCCGAGAGCGTCGTGTCACTGGTTCAAGCGGCCGAGATCGAACGCTCACGTCGAGACCGGCCGGGGAGCACTGCCTCTTACGATATCTATCTGCAAGCGCTGGCAAAAATCTCAACGGAGTCCGAACTGGACAATGCGGAGGCTTACGCCCTCCTCATGAGAGGCATTGAGGCCGAGCCCGACAATGCTCTTCTGCTCGCCCATGCCGCGTGGGCGCTCGAGCATCGGCACACGATGGGTTGGCCATCGCTTGGTGAGGACGATGTGGGAGAGTGTGTGGCGCTGGCGCGGCGCGGGCTCGAACATGCTGCGGGAGATGCGATGGTGATGGCGCATTGCGGCGTCGCCCTGCTGCAAACCGCAAAGGACTACGATTGGGCCTTGGCGGTCCTGCAATCTGCGGCGGAGGCTAATCCAAACAACCTGATGGTCGTAGTCCGGGCCGGCCTTGCGCACCTGCATTGCGGGAGCCTTGACGAGGCCCTGACCCACTTTCAAAGGGCAAGCCGGTTGAGCCCGGGGGACCGCGGCGCTCACTTCTCGCTCTGCGGTATTGCAGACGTGCACTTGATCCACGGCAACTATGCCGAGGCGATTACCTGGGCCGCTCGCGCGCTCGCGAGCAATCCGAATTTCGATCCGAACCTCTGGGTGCTGATCGCAGCGAATGCCCATCTTGGCCGAATGGAAGAGGCGGATCGGTATCTGCGTGAGCTAAGGCGACGTGTTCCGGAGGTCACAATCGCCCGCATCAAGGCCGGACAACCTCGCAAGGACCCGACGAGGACCGCCGCCTTGCTCGAAGGGTTACGCAAGGTCGGCCTGAAGGAAGGCTGATCCCCGGGCCATTTCGGCCGCATCACCAGAGTGGTCGGCTAACTATCCGGTTTGGAGCTGGACGAAACATAGAGAAACGCTACTGTCACCGGCGATTTCGGAACTTTTAGGGAAGCGATTCAAGACAGGAAGAGACCTGTTGAACGAGCCTGTTGCTACAGCGCATATGCGATGGAGGTCAGGCCAGATGGTTACAGCATTGACGGTTCTTTCCCTGGATCAGGGCAACATTCATAGATCTGCGGTTTACCATCGCGAGCGGCTCGTTGAACAACAGCAAGAGGCCAGCGGCGAGTGTGCGATGGGCCGAAGGGGATGCCAGACTAACGCTTCCATCTTCTTGGGATTCATCAAAGCACTTCTCGTTTTTCGATCTTCACCGAGTGAACCCGCGACGGGGACGGTCGAAGGCGGCGGGACATTGATGTGATATGCGCGATGCATCACGCCCGACTTCCACCACTCGGGCGTGATGCATCGCGACGGCCGGCTGTTCCCAGGACAGCATGCAATGAAGCCGATCAGCACGCGGCAGCTCTATCGCATCGTCGCCAGGGCGGTCCAGGCCGCCGACAAGCGCATCGGCCGCTCACGCTAGGCCACAGCTTCGCCACCCACCTATTGGAAGTCGGCACCGACATCCGGATCATTCGGGTCCTGCTCGGGCACGCCAAGCTGAACAACACCGCCTTCTACACCAAGGCCGCGATCCGCACGGTGCGAACGGTGACGAGCCCTCTCGACAAACTCGGCCTGTTCAAGCCGGGAGAGATATCGCCCATTGGTTGGAGCTCGCCGACATCTTCCGACTAACCGGGTCTGCCTACCGATCGGACCATGCAGGTCATCTGAGCCTGCAGCAACTCAAGGTCGGCAATTGAGCAGTGTCGCACCGCAGCCCTCAGTGGCCAAGTCGAGGCTTGCGAGGATTGCGGCCTGTGGCGCCGACCGTCAGCAGGTGACGAGGCTCGCAACCGACGAGTTCATCCACCGCTTCCTCATCAATGTTCTGCCGCGTGCCTTCCACCGCATTCGGCACTGAGGCCTGCTCGCCGGCTCCGCCCGCAAGGCCAGCCCCGCGCTCGCTCGCGAACTGCTCAACGTCGCCGCGCCACCTGATGACGATACCCCGGATGAACCCGACGGCTCCGGCCGCAATGCCCATGCTGCGGCGGCGCATGATGATCATCGAGATGTTCGAACGGTGGAGGCAGCTGCGTGGATCGCCAACAAAACCCTGCCGAACCGGGAGACTGTCTCATGACCCGGCACGGTATGATTCGGCCTTCAGTCACAGGCGTTCAACCTCCGGCGAGTGGCCCACACGCGTCCACGCCCATGCTCGAACGTAAAAGGTGCGGGTCCAACCGCGCGACGAACCAGCAACACCGCGCGAGGGGAAAACAAAGTCACATAGCCGGATCCATCCCGGCGCTTCTTGAAGACGGTCGCGCCATCGACAAGACAGGCGGAAATCCGAAACCCGATAGCTATCTTGCCGTCTGCGGGTTCCTTGCTTGGTCGCTTTCGTACGCCTGCCGGCGCCCGAACGCTTCAAGGAAGGGGACTGTCGTCTATAGCCGCATTGCCCGGATAACTGACGTCTTGCAACGACCTGATTGACGGCGTTCGCGCTCGACGTGCCGCACTGCCCTCGACTTCCATAGCGGGCATGCGGACGGAAGAAGCCGCGCAACGCCGCCAAAGCAGAGGTCGCCCGATGCGGTCTTTCACATGTTCGGGCGTGCGCGCTCAAAGGCTGAAGAGTAGATTGATCCGGAACAATGCGTTCCGTTCTACTTCGACTAAACGTTCAGCAATCATCTTCCGTTTGCATTTGCCGGCAGGGAGAACGCCAGCCAAAGGAGAACACCATGGAAAACTGGACCGCAAATCTGATGACGCGAACCGGCGTCAAGATACACGTCAGGCCCGTTCGGACTGCAGATAAGCCGATTCTTGCCGAATTCTTTACCCATGTCACCAAAGAGGACCTGAGTTTCCGATATCTTGCTGGCCTGAACGAGGTTGGCAAGGAGCGTATCGCGGCCCTCACCGACGTCGATCACGTCCGGACGGAGAATTACTTGGCTTTCGGCGAAAGCGGCGATCTGCTGATCGCCACCGCCATGCTAGCCTGTGATCCCGCGTTCGAGCGTGGCGAGGTGGCGATCAGCATTCGGTCGGACTACAAGAATCGCGGCGTTGGCTGGGAGCTCCTGGGTTTCCTCTCGAAGGTCGCCCAGGCGAAGGGCGTCAAGGTGCTCGAGTCCATCGAACGGCGCGAGAACCGTGCGGCGATTGAAGTCGAGCAGCAGATGGGATTTACCACCGTGACCGATCCCGACGACCCCACGATCCTCCTCGTCCGGAAGGAACTCAGAAACGCGTGAGACGCCGCCGCGCTTGAGCAATTTGTTCGGCCGGAGCATCGTCGTTACGTAGAGGTGCTGGCACGTCCAATCTGGACCACGATTGCGCGAATGACTGCGGCAAATTCGACGCTACCACGGAGGCTGGAGCCTCTTCCGCTTCCAGACTAAGCGTTGGAACTTGAGTCCTGTCAGTGTTCTGTTGTCGCTTTGCACAATGATCATCGACCGCGCTCTGGCCTCGGCTGGCTGACGCCTCCAAAGCTCGCCCAGACCGCCAACCCGCGACGTGTTGCGGTGTTGCGCAGCAGAAATGGCTGCGCACTGCAACCCGCCGCTGCCGCCGCAGAAGTATTTAGCCGCCAGGCGCTTGAGCGTTTTCCGTTCGACGCTTTAGACAAACTTCTCGACCGTGGCGACGCAGTGGCCGCAGGTCATGTCTTCGACGTTGAAGTGATACATTGAGAGTTTCCTCTCACTTGAGCGAATGTGGGGATTCCAACGATGGCTAGGCCATGGGTGTGCTCTACAATTTTGGCTGTGCACCCCTTGATGAGTGTGGCGAGACGAGAAAAGCCGAGGCAAAGATTGGCGCAATGCGGCTGAGAGCCGGTAGCTCTATGCCCAGAAGCGGCCGTTAGACAGGTCCACAGCCTGTCGCGGCTCCCTGCTCGAAAAGCGGCAGGGCGGCTTTGCGGTGAACTTGACGGAGCTGAGATCGAACACTCCAGCGTCCATTTCCAGCCACAAACTGGACAGTATCATTCGGTGCAATTCGTGCATTGACGGCGAGAAATCACTTGTAGACAGTGAACGAGGCGCGCGTCGGTTGCTCGTGGTTCCTGGCGAATTTTGAATTGCCGCACCGCCTTGGCGAAGGCGCGGCTTGGAAGTAATCGGGGCCTGCGACGCACGCGCTTATTCAGTCTTCGCGCCCATGTCGCCACGCCTGCTAGCGGATTTGCGATCGAGGCTGCAGGAATTGTGCAGAAACTGGGAACGGAGCAAATGACCACAAGCATTTTGGAAGCAAGTGGCGGCGTGAAGCAAGTCATCTGCATCACTTGGGGCACAAAATATGGAGCCCCGTTTATGGTTGCGCGCAACATCACGCCGCCTTTTACCTTCACCTGTTTTACCGACAATCGCGCAGACGTCTCTGAGTGGCGTCACCGATCAGCAGATTCGCAAGGCCGCAAAGGGCGAGCGGACGGAAGCAATCTCGCGTCACGGTAATATAGATTTGTTTGCCGCTGTGGGCCAACCTGGTCCTGCGTCCGGTGCTCACGGTACAGTCGTCGCCCGAACGACGCCTCTCGCAGTGACAGGCTGGGATCAAACCAACTGAGGACGCGAGGTAAAGCCCTGACCGTCTCCGGTCAGGGCTTTCTAATCAACCTTTCGTCCTGCAGTATGAAGCAAGGACACGGAAATAAGGTCCGCCGCAAAGCCTATTACAAGCACTGGCTATGCTAGAGGCTGTGTCGATGCAGGGTGAATGTTATACGAAGGTATTAGCTTTTCCAGTAACACTTTAGGGTTTTTTGTATTCCAATTTTACTGCCCATCGCACATTGGCGGAGTGCCTTCTCCCCAGGCCGCGATGCTACGCGATCCCGAGACCGCCCATGTGAGTTCGCCGGTGGTCGCAGCTGCCCTCTGCATGTTTCCGGCGTTGCGCTGAAATAAATGAGTATGGCTTACACGACGCGCTTCCTCAGTGAGCTGCCTTCGCTACGGCGGGCTGCGCGATCGTGCGGATCACCTCGGCGAGGAGCCGGCCGCGCCGCCCCCGCTCAGGCCTGTCGAGATGACGTAGTGCGTCGCCTCGGGGACCGTGACTGTGCGTACGCTTGCAGTCTCACTTAAATCCTGCGCCAGCGTAGTCACGGCAGGCCGGCTTCGTGCCCCGCGTGCGCCCAGGAAGCGCGGCAGATGCACACGATCTTGAGCTTGCTGCCGGCATGGGCGTGGCCTTCGCGCCCGAAGGGCGCGTTCGATGCGGGTGGACGGTGTGGGATGGTGCCCCTGACGGGAATGCCGGACGACCTCACCGCGGATCTCGCAATCGTATGGAAGCCACGCGGCGCTCGCCGGGCGCTGGTCGCGTTCCTGCAGACGGTCAGATCCCTGCGGCGGAGCTAGCCTCGCGTTGTCCCGGCAAATTCCGCGAGGAACGGCCGAGGTGGGCGCTCTTAAAAACCCCATAGTGCAGCGGCAAAGCTCCGACTGCGGACAGAAGCAAGCACTCGGCGAAGGATTAAGCTCACAAGGTATTGGCGCAAAGCCCGTTTGACAATCGAAGCGCCCGCGTTGAGTGGCATCACGCGGGCGCGGGAGAGTGCCGGGAAGGCGCCACTGGGAAGGTCGGTCCGTCTGGCGGTTGAATGATTCTACTCGACCTTGAACTCGGACGTCTCGCCCGAAAATGTGCAGGTCGCAGTCCGATCCATCGCGAAGATTTCGTCTTTGGGCGTTGCGGTAATATGGTACTTGTCGCCCTTCTTCGGGCGCTTCTTGGAATCGAACTTGCCGCAGGCGAATACCGTCTCGCTGCCGCTTCCGGTTCCATTTTCAAGCAAATGATCTTCTCCGCCAGCGTGTTTAACAGAGACTTGCTCCCAATCAGACATGGTTCCTACCTCCATCTGGTGTCGACTGTGATGTGAAATGTGGTAAAACTTCTCTGCGGATGACGCTCCGCAGGGAAGAATAGACTGGCGCGGCGAAAGCTATTTTCCGCCGCGCGCCTCCACCCAGGACTTGTCAGTCGGTGGCGGCAATGGGCCGGAGGGCTTGCCGGTCTGGCCCCAGGCGGACATCTTGGGGAAACTTGGGCCGATCAGTGCCTTATAAGATTCGACAAAGCTCAGACCGCCGGCGCCCGGAGTTGCCGAGAGGCAGGCATATACATATACGCCGCCGGAGTATCCCTCGGGCAAGATGGTCAGGTTTTTGTTGAGGTCACGTGCCGTCAGGTAGAAGTCGTCCCCCTTGCTGCCGATCACGGGCTGGCCTTCGTCACCGAATGCTGCGCCGTGCGCCACAATGAACAGATCCTCCGTCGGGCGAAGATCGGGGATGTCGCTGTCAAAAACTTTGTACCATTCGCCGAAGACATGGTGGTTGCCTTTGGCTGCGTCTCGAGCAATGTCTTCGACCATTCGATCGTCAGTGCAGGCTGCGATGATCATCGGAATCCTCCATCGAGTTGGTGTTAGTGGTCATTGGCATTCAGATCAGGTGAAGAAGCGCAGGTAGAAGGGTTCGTCGCTTGGCGGCCCAAAGGAGCCGAAGACCTTTGTGACGTTGGTCCGGGTTTGCTTGTTCGAAAGGTCCAGCGTCGTCGAAAGCAGGGTCGAAGCGATCCTGAAACTCCCCGAACTGGGGCCATCCGTTACATTCAGGCACGTCAGATATAAGTGAATCTGAGACGTGCGGGTTTGATCAAGGATGAGACAGTTGAATGCTGCCGGTTCCCCGAACTTGCTTAGATAGGAGCCGATGGGTTGCGCCAGGGCTGAAGTGTGACTTCCCCCGACGACATTGGCGCAAATTGAAGCAAGGGCGCCCGGCAAATCTCCGATGGGCATCGTACGGTCCAGCGTTTGCGATGTTGTCGCGCTTTCCACCTGGCTTGGAACCATCTGCACGGCATTCTGCCAAGTGCTAGGCTCCAGGTTGCGCGACCGGTCGTCCGACAGCTTCTGGATCAAGGCAGAGCAAATCCCCTCTGCTTCGAGGGGGTTGTTGGTTTGGGGGCCGACCACTAAGAATAGACCCGCAACTGTTTTCGCAAAAGGGTTCATATCGGTTCCTTCCGGGAGCGGCAGCGGGCACGCTGCACCCGCCGTGCGACAGAGCATCGGCAGAGGTCGCCGGTTTGCTCTATCGCCTGGGTTGAGCGGACGCGCTTTGCACCGAGCGCACCGTTTGTTTCTGGTGAGCTGCGTTTTTCGCGGTCGAGATCTGAAGCTCAGACCTGTGGTTTGATGTCGCTTTGAGGCGTGGAGCCGCCGTTGAAGAAGTTTTTGGCCTTCTTGAACTGCTCGGTGGAATTCTTGTTCACCAGCTCCTGGAAGTTTTTGTAGTCGGCGCCGCCTTTCCTGATGCGCCGCGTCTGGATGAGGTTTGTGACCTCCGTATAGTCCATGTCGATATTGACGTATTGCGTCGACGAGCAGGAGGACTTTAACTCGAGGAAGTACTCCTTGAACTCGATCTGCCGCAGGACGATTGCGCCGTAATCGTAATATCCGCCGGCCCCGTTATCGAGAAGGTAGCTCTGATAGGTGCAGGTCAGCGCTTTGTACTGCTGCGCCTTGCTGCTGGCACTGAAGGTCAGGTTGCCCATTTCGGTCAGGAAGGACTGGAAGTCCGTCAGCAAAGATGCCCCGTCGGTGACGATCGCTTTGGCAATCAACGACAGGAACGTGCCGGAGACCGATGTACCGGCAAACTTGTTCGAGTAGCTTTTCTGCTTCTGCCCTCCGATTGAGAGATCGGGAATGTTACCGACGACGTTCGTCCAGGTGTTTATGTCGAGTTTTTTCGAGTCGATATCGGGATAGTGCGTATGCATGTAGTCGTGGATGAGACCGCCCATCGCTAGAAGATTGTCCTGATTTTCGTTCATGATCCCGCCCCATTTCGGATCATCGGTTTTCTGGCCAATGAGGTGGAATTGGACTGTGCCCTGGTCGTTGGCAATTTGGTCGTCGCTTGGGGCCTCAGTATCGGTCTGGGCCAGCATCAGGGGTTTGGCATAAAAGAAGGTACGTGCTGCATCGTAGCTCTTGTTCGAATAGCTCTGTTCATGTTCCTGGACATTCACTGCGGATACGCTCGACATGCTTGCCTCCTACTGTGAGATTTGAACGTTGCTCCGAGAGACGTGGGCTTCCCCCTTAAAACTAATGGGTGCAATGATCCCCATCTATGCTCTCATTAGCTGTATAGCAGGTTGTTTCGGCCTGGACCTTTGTCTCAGACAGGCTTTTCTCTGCGGAATGCAATTTTGCGGTAACTGAGCGGCGGCAGGCCATGAATGGCCTTGAACGCCGTCGAAAAGTTGTTGCTGTTCTCATAACCCAGCGTTTCCGCGATTTTGGCGACGCTTTCCTCCCCACTGCGCAGGCGCTGGGCTGCCTCGGCCATCCGGAAATGGCGCAGCCAGGTGATGGGCCCGCAGCCGAAAGACGCTTCAAAGCGATTGACGAGCGTGGTCCTGTTGGTCCCAACCAACCGGGCCAGCTCGCTCAGCGCGGTCTGCTGATTGATGCGCTGCGCCAACAGATCGCACGACTTTTGCACGAGCGGATCAGCTGAGAAGAATAGCCCGGCAGACCGCCGCTCGATCTCAGCGACGCAACTGGCGAGCCGCCTGAGAACTTCCTGCTGGATCAGCGGCCACAGCAGGTAGTCCGAATATCCGCTGGCGAAAATCGCGTCACGGTGCAGGCTGCTTTCAGAAACGAGTGCCAGTTGCAGCAGTTCGGAAGAGAGTTCTGTGGGCTTGTGCTCGTCTCGCTGGCGCTGTCGGCAGTCGACGATAAGAATCTGTGCCGCGCGTCCCAATCGCAACCGTTGGTGATCGACAACTTCGACGTGCCGCAGGGAGCTTGCTAATCGCGACAGAGTGATAGCCACTTCTGAATCCGAGCCAAGATATGCAGCCAGGAAGGAAGCATGCACCTCGAATACACCCTGAGATTCTGGCCCACCGACGGCTTGCCTGAGGCCAATCCGGGGCTGGGAGGGTCGTGAGCTTAGTTTAGATCGACGGAGTTCAGCGCACGGATTGGCACATGTTTGCAATCAACGCGTCTTAATGGAAGAAAAAAACAACCTTTGGGTGAACAAACAAATACTCATGCTCCTTTCCGGATCGTGGATGGTAGGCGGACGTCGCACCAGTAACCGGTTCAGAGGGGCCGGGGGCCATGATTCAGGGAAGGGGGTACGGCGCAATGTTCGGCGTCGGTCCTCACCGGATGGGATACCTAGGACCGGAAAGTGCGGTCGTGCATGGGCGATGCAGTTGCGCTGGACGCGGAGGCTCTCGATACCCTCCGCGCCACGATCTATATCGGCCTTTGTCCGCTGGGGTGCGCCGAGCGGGGTTAGCAGTTCAGCGTAGAACCGCCGTTCGCCGAGCTTCCACTTCTCCCGAAATGGTGGGCGTAAGCCTGTATACCCGCAAGTGCCGCCTCAGAGATCTGAATTTCCCGCCGTCCAAGACAGATGATGAAGTCCCCTATAACAAATCTCTTGATCGGAGCTGTGGGGCGCTTTTGCAGCAGAATGAGCGGCTGTCAACTAAACTCCCGAGCGTAGCTCGATGGTGGGCTATTGTGCCAGACGGGACAATGGCAGGACTATGTTCACTGATAAGCCGGTCTTACGCCAGTCATAGCTGAGGATACCACCGAATTGGCGGGTCACAGTCGCGTCCACCAACGTGCTGCCGAAGCCCTTGGATACAGGGGGGGAGGTTATTTCTCCTCCCCCGTCTTCACTCCAAGTGATGCTCAGGTCGTCGCCATTGACTTGCCAGACAATATCCACCCGGCCATTGTCGCCGCGCAGCGCCCCGTATTTAGCCGCATTGGTTGTCAGTTCATGAAAGACCAGCGCGAGTCCGTTGACCGATTGCTCGCCGCAAAGAATTGCAGGGCCTTCAAGAGAGAACCGGCTCCTGCCGAAAATTGCCGCAGGCTTGTGCGGCTCGATGACGATGCTTATCAGGTCCGCAAGATTGGAGGCCGCCCCTTGGACGTCGCTAAACGATGGCTTCACCAAGGAATGCGCAGCGGCGAGCGCATGCAACCGGCCAGACAATAGCGAGACCAAATCATCCTTACTATTTGTGCTGCGGGCGCTGATGCGGACCATGCCGTCTACGATGGTGAAGAGATTTTTGAGCCGATGGCTCATCTCTCTGGTGAGCAATTCCTGCTGTTCAAGCGCCTGCAGGAGTTCCTGTTCGGATCGGGCCATCTTCAGTGCTACGCCGATGAAATCGGCAAGCTCCTGCAGAGTGGCTCCGTGACCGCAGTGGAAATACCCGATCCTGTCGGCGACGACCCAAAGGGTCCCGAGTGGTTCCGTCCGCCCAATATATAGCGGCACAAGCAAAACCTCTGGCAGCGACAAGCCCGATGGTATCCAGTCATAGACGCGTTCTGGATGGATCGCCAGCGTCGGTGCGCCGCGGTCGAGCGTGATACCACAGGGGGAGTAATCGCGGGGAGTAGTCGCCCCGTTGAACGGCGAGAGAATTCCCCTCAGATTATGCCAGCGGAACACCGGGAACGGTTCTGTCTGTTCGAGCAGGCTGACACCTGCGGAAATCGCGCCTGTCAGTTCCATGGCGAGTTCGACGAACTTTGGGAGCACCTCTCCAGGGCCATCGTGCATGCGTCCGGCGAGCTGAAGAAGTGCGGCCTTCTCCTGCGCGGCATCGCTGGGTGGCACTGGCCGCTGACTCAGGTCGACCGTGTAGACCGCCGCAACGTCGGGCTTGGACACCTTCGCCGCTTCCATCTTCTCGGTTCCCTTTCCGTGAGCGCAGACCCGCGAGATTGATAAGTATCCTATTTACACGATGTAAGCAAAACAGCCGACTTAGGCCAGTCCTCAGGATGCACCTGTTTGCGACGGTTATCTGCGCTCGCTGCCAGTACTGCCATTTGGACACGTGTGGCATCGTGCAGGAGCTCGGAGTGGGTGCAATCGCTGTATACGTGTGATGTCATGTTGCTCGCGGATCAATGTTCCTTGAATGCCATTGTCAGAATTCTGTCCTCGCTCATCTCCTCGCGCGAGAGGATGCCCGCCAGCCGGCCCTTCGACAGAATCGCGACGCGGTCGCAGAGGGCGAGGATCTCCGGGACCTCTGACGAAGCGATCAGCACGGTCAGCCCTCGCTCGGCCTCCCGCACCACGATTTCGTAGAGATCGGACTTGGCGCCTACATCGACCCCGTGGGTCGGCTCGTCCAGAAGCAGAATGCGCGGGTCGGCCATCAGCGCGCGAGCGAAGATGACCTTCTGCTGGTTGCCGCCCGAGAGCGTCGAGATTGGTTGAGTATCGCGCGCCATGCGGATGCCGAGGCGATGGCGGTAAACCTCCATACGCGTCACATCGCCTTTACGGTCGGAAAACAGCGTCCCGGAGAAACGGCGCAGGCTGCTGATCGCCGCATTCTCGCGCACGGAGTGTTGCGGCAGAATACCGGCAGTCTTGCGGCCTTCCGGCACCAGCGCGATGCCATTTCTGACTGCCGCGCTCGGATCACGGTGGCGGACCGGGGTGCCGAAGAGTGCCATCTCGCCCGATGCGAGCGGCCGCGCACCATGGATCACTTCAAGAAGTTCGGTGCGGCCAGCGCCTACCAGTCCGAACAGACCCATGATCTCGCCTTCGCGCACGTCAAAGCTGATATTCTCCAGATGGTCGCTGTCGCAGACCTGCCGCAATGACAGTGCCAGGGTGGTTTCGCGGAGCTGGCGTTGGCGGTATTCGTAAATCGCCGGCTTGCCGGTCATGTCGGTGATCAGCTGCTGGCGCGTGGTCTCGGCGGGGCGCCGTTCGCTGACGATCGCGCCGTTTCTCAGCACGACGAGACGGTCGCAGAGCGACAGCACTTCCTCCAGCCGATGGGTGATGAAGATGATGGCGGTTCCGGCCGCGCGGGCGGCGCGCACATAGGCGAAGAAGCCCTCAACCTCATGCGGCGTAAGCGATGAGGTTGGTTCGTCAAGGATGAGCAAGCGCGGATTTCGACCAGCCGCCTTGGCGATCTCGATGAGCTGCTGTTCACCGGCGCGCAGTGTCCCCGCCTCGCGGCGAGGATCAATGCCGCTCGCGCCGACGCGGCTGAGCAGCGCTCCGGCCTCGGAACGCATCCTGCCGAAATCGACGAAACCTCGCTTTGTGGTCGGCATGCGGCCGAGGTGAAGGTTCTCAGCTATACTGAGCGCGCCGATCACTGAGAGTTCCTGGTGCACGAAACTGATGCCCGCCTCAATGCCATCGGAGACAGTACCGATCTGTGTCGGCTGCCCGTCCATCTCGATCGTGCCGGAATCGGGATGGAGCCCGCCGGACAGAATATGCATCAAGCTCGACTTGCCGGCGCCGTTTTCGCCGAGCAGCCCGACGACTTCGCCCGCATGGAGATCGAGATCGACAGAATGCAACACCGTGTTGCCGGCAAAGCTCTTGGCGATGCCCCGAGCCCGCAGGAGCGGCCCGCAGGACGAGCTGCCGGCAACGGATTTGCTGCCGGCAGCTGTGGTCGCGCCTTTACTGTACATCTTCGGGCGTCAGGAGCTTGCCGGCAACGGGGATGATCTTTGACCGCGGCTCGGTGCCGGCGACAAGGTAGTTGTAAAGCATCACGCTGGAATCGAGCGCCTGCTGGTAGGGCGCCTGATCGAGAAGGCCGACCATTTCGCCAGTCTTGAGATACTGCATGTTGTCTGGCGTATGGTCGAAGCCAACGACGCCGACCTTGCCGGATAGGCCAAGGTCCTTGACCGCCTTGGCCGCGCCGAACGGACCGCCGGCGGTGACGTAGACCATAGAGAGGTCGGGGTTGGCGGTCATCATGTCCTGCACCAGCGAGTAGGCAGACTCGGCCTTGTCCTTGTTCTCGAACGGGCCGACGATCTCGATATCCGGATGGTTGGCCTTCAGAAAATCGAGCGCGCCGTTCATGCGCTGAGTATGCTGGGTAGCACCGAAATAGCCGGTGATCACGCCGAGCTTGCCGTTGCCGTTCATCTTCCTGGCGATGTACTCGCCGATCTGCTTTCCGGCTGACGTGGCGTTCTGGCCGATGAAGGCGAGACGCTTCGACGGCGCCGCGCCTTCGGCGATGATGTTGAACACGGGAACGCCCTCGTCGGTCGCTTCGTTGATGATGCGGGCCGTGCCGTCGAAGATCGGAACGACGACGATGCCGCTATAGTTCTTGGCCAGCGCTCCCTCGATCCCGGCGACAACGGCTTCGGCAGAAAGCTCGTCGCCGAGGTCGACGAAATCGACCGTTGCGTTGAACTTGGAGAGATAGTCGTTGGCCGCCTTAGCGCCCTCGGTTACCGGAGTCCAGAACGGGTTGTTCTGGAATGACAGGAACGCGATCTTGATCGGGCCCTTGGTGTTTTCTACTGCGACAACAGTGCCGCCTTCCGGCGCCTGTGCTGCGGCCGGCATCGCAAAAGCGATCGTGGCTGCTGCCGCGAAAGCCAGTGATCTGAAGGTCTTCAATATCATGTCTCTTCTCCTCAACCTTGAAAATCAGTCGTCGTCGCCGCGGCGCTGGAGCCCATCCAAGCCCACCGCGAAGATGATCACGAGCCCCTTGGTCACCACCTGCCAATAGGCGGAGATGCCGAGCAACACGAATGCGTTGTTGAGCAGCGCCATCAGCAGCGCGCCGATGATGACACCGATGATCGAACCGCGGCCCCCGCTGAGCGCGGTTCCTCCTAGGATTACGGCGGCGATAACGTCTAGCTCGTAACCCATGCCGAGATTGGGATCGGCACTGGCGAGATTGCCAGCAAGAATCAGTCCGCCGAGCCCCGCGAGCAGGCCGCATAGCGCAAAGACAAAAAGCCTAATATAGTGGATGTTGACGCCAGCCAGGCGTGACGCCTTGGGATTGTCGCCGATCGCGTAAATCTCGCGGCCGGTCACAGTTCTGACGGCGAAGATGTGAACGATAATCGCCAGCACGATCATCAGCAGGAACGAGACCGGTATATTGTGGATGCGGCCCGCACCAACGAATTCGGCGAAGCCGCCGAATGGCACCGGAATGCCGCCTGTCATCAATAACGCGATGCCGCGAGCGATTGACAGCGTGCCGAGCGTGGCGATGAACGGATTGATGCGGAAGCGGGTATATAGCAAGCCGTTGACCACGCCGCAGGCAAGACCCGTCGCAAGGCCACCGACCAGCCCGATCGTCTCGCTGCCGGTATCGCGCATCAGAACCGCCCCGACCACGGCGGAAAGGCCGATGACAGAACCAACCGAGAGGTCGATGCCGCGGGCGATGATGACCAGCGCCTGGCCCAGCGCCACGATCGCGACGACTGAGGCCTGCCGGCCGACATTGAGCAGGTTGCGCGGCTCAAGGAAGTAATCGCTGGCAAATGACAAATAAATGGCCACCGCCGCCAGCATCGCAAGCACCGAGGCTTCGCGATGTTTTCCAAGGTCACGGATGAAGGAAAGGCTCTGGTTCATTCCGCTCACCGTCGATTGAACACGGGCTGGCGCTTTTCCTTGAAGGCCGCACGGCCCTCGGCGGCATCGGCGGTCGCAAAGCAGATTGTCTGCAGGTCACGCTCGTATTCGATCGCCTTATCGAGCGGCATGGAAACCGCGGCTTTAAGATTCGCCTTTGCGGTTTCGGCTGCGATCGGCGCGCGGGCGGCGATTGCATCCGCAATGGCCCGGGCACGGGCGAGTAGTTCGGTCTGCGGCACGACCTCGCTGATGAGGCCCCAGGCCAGCGCCTTCTCCGCCGTGATCGGATCGCCGGTCATCAGCATCAGTGCCGCATTGGAGGCACCGATCGAATGCATCAAATGCGCCGCCATGCCGCCGCCGCCGATCCAGCCGAGCTTGATCTCGGGAGCGGCGAACTGGGCATTGTCGGAGGAGATGCGGATGTCGCATGACATGGCGGTTTCCAAGCCGCCGCCGAGGGCATATCCGTTGACCGCGCAAATCGTGGGCTTCAGCAGCGCGCGAAACGCGTCGCAATAGTCTGGCCGGTTGCGGAACTGCCAGGGGGTCTTGTAGGTGTCGAGCTCCTTGATATCAGAGCCGGCGCAGAAGGACCGCTCGCCGGCACCCGTGAGAATGACGCAGCGGATCGAGTCGCTATCATTGCATTCGTCGACCGCGGCGACGATTGCGTCGGCCATTTCGGGCGTGACTGCGTTCAGCTTCTGCGGTCGATTGAGCGTGATGGTGGCGATGGCGCCGTCCACATTGAACAGGATGTCTTGCGTCATGGTGATCCTACCTTTCGCCGCCCTTGCTGCCGCGATGATCTGCATAAAGTGTCTGGAGTCGGTTGATCACGCCCCTGGCCGGCGCCTTCTCGAGGAATGACTCGCGCAGCAGGGCGGAAGCCCTGCTTTGGAACGCGATGTAGCCGTTGTGGCGCGGACGCACATAGGCCTGCTCCAGCGTGGCGACGGTGTTCGAATAGAACCTGCCCCAGCGGGCATTCACGCCTGCATCATGCCAGGCTTCCCGCCGGGACGGCTGACCTTCATGGCACGGTATGAAGCCGATCTGCGCGTCGGCGCTCATCAGCCAAAGCAGGTGCCGCTTCAGTGCCGGCGTCACCTCGCAGCGGCGGGATATGCCGATTCCGGTGCCGCCGAGAGTGGAGCCGGGACGGTCGCCAGGTTCTAGCCGCGGCGCATTGTGGAAGGTGATCGGCCGGCCGCTTACCGGCGCGGCATAGTTCACGTAGCCGTAGACCAGCGGCACGAGGGCGACGTCGTCGTGGGCCGCCATGTGCTCGAGGATACTGATCGGGTTCTTTTGGCGAACCACATGCGGGCTGCGAGCCGCAAGCTCGTTCATTAGGTCGTAGACTTCGGTGCCGACTTGCTCCGAGACCAGAATGTCTGGATCCCGCTCGGCCGGCGGCTCGCCGAGCGCCGTGGCTATCGACAGGAAGGAGAGTGCGGCATGCGGTCCGGCCAGCGACAGCGCCACCTTGCCGGTTTTCTGCGACAGCAACAGCACCTCGTCCCAGAGAATGGGGGCGGGGCCGACGAGCAGGTCGGCGCGCGCAGCCATCACCTGGGTCGCCGCATCGAGCGGAAGGGCCCAGTGTTGGCCAGTGAAGTGGTAACTGCGCAAGGAGGGGCCGATGCTCTCGGCTCTCAGCAGGTTGATCGTCGCCTCCTCGAAGATGCTCTCCAGCGGCTGCAGGCAATCGCCATCCACCGCCTCGCCGACATGGGGATGATCGAGCACGACCAGGTCGTAACGGGCGCAGAGATCGGCGATCGGATAGGACTCGAAGCCTTCAAGCGGCTGCTTGTCCCAGTCGATTGCCAGGCCGCTTTCGGCCAAATCCAATCGGCGAGCCGCGGCGGCCAGCGCGTTATAGCCGCGCGGATGGTCCCAAGTCAGCGCTTTTAAGCGTTGCATAGTCACGCCTCTCCGGCCTTGACCGCACCGGCCTTTTCCAAGGCGCCGATGCGGGCTTCGTCGTAGCCGATATCCTTCAGGACCTCGCGTGTGTGCTCGCCGGTCAGTGGCGCGCCGCGCGCGATCACGGAGGGCGTCTTAGAGAACTTGATCGGGAAGCCCGGTGTCTTAACTCGGCCCTCGGTCGGGTGGTCATATTCGACGAAGGTGCCGTTATGCTTGATCTGCGCGTCCTCGACCAGATCGGCGTAGCCATAGACCGGTCCGCACCAGATGTCGGCGGCGCGCATCAGTTCCAGCCATTCAGCCGAGGTCCTCGTCACCAGCTTCTCGCGGGTCTTGGCAAAGATTTCGTCTCGCTTCGACCATGTATCGACTTCGTCCATCATGGTGAGGAAACTCTCCTCTCCGATCACCTCGCCCAGCGTCTTGAGCTTGGGGAAGGCGACGATGATGTAGCCGTCGCTGGTGGCAAACGCGCCGTAGGGGGCGCGGATATAGACGTGCGCATGGGGTTCGGCCGAACGCTGCTGCGGCTTATTTCCAATGGTGAAGACGGAGAGTTCCTGCATCTGTAGTGTGGTGATCGCATCCAGCATGTTGACCTGCACCAGTTGCCCTTCGCCGGTGCGCTCACGGTGGAACAGGGCGGCAAGCGCACCTTCGAATGCTGTATAGGCGGTGACTGCATCGACGAGGTACTGGCCGGCGGCAGTCGGGGGCTCGCCGAGGCGCCCGGCCGACAGCATGGCGCCGGACATGCCCTGCAGGACAAGGTCCTGGCCGGGACGGTCAATATAGGGGCCATCTTCGCCGTAGCCTGACATTGATACGTAGACGAGGCGAGGGTTGATCTTCGATAGGGTCTCGTAGTCGACGCCGAGGCGCTTGGCGACACCAGGGCGATAGTTCTGCAGGAAGACGTCGGCGGTCTTGACGAGGTCGAGCAGAACCTGCTTGCCATCAGCCGATTTGAGGTCGACGGCGAGCGAGCGCTTGTTGCGGTTTAGCGAGAGAAAGGAGACGTTGACCTTATTTCCGCCGGCGCCGCCGGCTGAGACATGGCGCTGCCATTCACCTGTCACCGGTTCGACCTTGATCACGTCTGCTCCCAGGTCGCCAAGGCGTTGCGCCGCAAACGGGCCAGCCATGGCGATCGAGCAGTCGAGAACGCGAACTCCGTTTAGAATACCCATTTATTTTCAGGTCCTTGTGATAATTGACGCAGTCAATGCATGACCCAGCCGCCATCGACATTCAGTGTCTGGCCGGTGATGAAGCCTGCGGCATCGGAAATCAGGAATGTCAGGGTATTGGCGATGTCGCAGGCATCGCCGCGGCGCTTGATGGCCTGGTGGTCCAGCACGAAGCGCGTGTAGCTTTCCGGATCCGAATGGATCTTCTCGGCATCCGTCGGGAAGGCGCCGGGTGATACCGCATTGACGGTGACCCCATAGGCGCCGAATTCCCGCGCCCAGGCGCGCGTGAGCCCGACCAAGGCGCCTTTTGACTGCACATAGGGCGCCAAATGGGACCAGCCGCCGTAAACCGTTACACTGGCGATATTAACGATACGGCCCCAGCCCTGTGCACGCATGTGCGAAAGGGCTGCCTGGACGCAGACGATGCCGGCATCGACATTAACGCACTGGACCGCCTGGAACTCCTCGATCGTGTAGTCCTCGAAGTTCTTTGACGGATAGATCGCAGCATTGTTGATGACGATGTCAAAACCTCCGACCTCGGCAGAGACACGATCAAGTTCGACGCGAAGGCCCTTGAGATCTGAGAGGTCGAGCGCGCGCACAGTGAGCCCCTGCAGGTTTTCGCGCGCCGCGGCGGCGATAAGGCTCTCGACCTTCTCCGGATTGTTGTCGATGGCCACGACTTTTGCGCCGGCCCTCAGGAAGCTCAGTGTCGTGGCGGTACCGAGGCCACCGGCCGCACCCGTGTAAAGAATGACCTTGCCTGCGATGCATATCGCCGGATGAATTCCCTTGCCTGTCGAAATCTGCATGTTCATCACCGTCCTCTGATCGGAATGTGATTGCCGGTCGGCTGCGGGAATTCCTCATCAGGCTGGGCGCAGAGCGCACGGATGCGCCTCTCGCTCGCGGCAATCGCGGCATCATCAGTCAGGATGCGAAAGAGGCTGTCGTAGCGGCGCTCGTCCCCGTGCTCGAGCCAAATCAGTTCGTCGCGCTCGCGGGCGGCGGTATGGCCGAGCACGTGGTTTGTCGAAGGTTCTATGCCGAGCGCGTATTGGCCAGCCTGCAGGTTCTGCCATTCATACATGCAGGGGAACTGATCCTTGCGGGTGACGATCTCCAAACCAATGCCGAGTTCGTCGTTGACAAGTGCGACCGGCACTTCTCCCGACCCATCCGCCACGAGTTCGTGCTGCCAGACCTGCTCGTGAAAGTTCAACTGCGGCGCCGGCATGGTGCGATAGCCGACGTCCTGCTTCCGGTAGTTGTCACCGGCATGTGCGGCCCAAACCACTTCCTTCACCGGTGCGAGATAACGCGCGTTTTCCGCGAGCACGGGATGGCCGATATTGATGTGGTAGCAATACATGTGCGGCGTCTTGTAGAAACCGCGATTGATCACCCGGTCCGTCAACCGGATATCGTTGGTGCCGGCCTTTATCTCGATGCGGCGCACTAGTTCCAGATGCTCGCCGAACACAGTGCCCTGGGTGACGACGCCTTCGCACCAGAGAACGCAGTCGTCGCCGCGCCATTCCTCGCCATAGCCGGAGAGCTTGCCGGGAATGGTGCCGATGCGCCCATGCAGGGAATGGCTGATGGTCTTGCGCGGGCCGTAGACATAGGTGTCGCCCGGCTCGTCGTTCATGAACAGGATATGGTCGAGACCGCAGGTTACCATCAGGCCGGAGAAGGAGCGCAGCCAGGCAAGCCCGCCTTCACCCTCGTATTCGGCAAGGCCGGGATGCTTAAAGCCGGCGGGCGAATTCCAGCCGATCGCCATACCACGATATTCGCAGTCGGCGATGTCGAGGGCGCGGTCGACCAGCACAGTAAAACGCAGGCCGGTGCCACTGCGAAATTCCAGCATCCGGATGCCGCGCTCGACACCATCGCCCAACGTCATCAGCCGTACGCCGGCAAATTGCGAAAAGGCTCCCGCGTGGGCAGCGATGTCGCGGCGCGACAGCGCTTTTCCATAGAGTTCTACCATACTCTTTTCTCTCTTATATGCCGGGTTTGGCGATGCCGGATGTCATGCCGATGGCGGTGGGTGGCAGATACTGGCCCGACCACCGTATGGGCGGATCAAAGACCCAATGCGCGAAGCTTGCCGTCGAGGAATTTCTTCGCCCGCGGCACGTCGCCCTCGTCCAAATGTTCAATGATCATAGGAATGTTCGGATGTTTCTTCGCGAGGCGCCTCAAGTACAGATCGTAGTTCAGCGAACCGAGGCCGGGGGCCGGAAGCTCGATCTCGCCGACGCCACGGAAGGTATGGCTCTCCAGCGCATCTTCGTCGCCGATATCGGCGTGCTTTTCCGTCTTGTCGTCGCCAGATCGCTTGACGTCCTTGGCATGGGCGATCTTGATCTTGTCCGACAGCGTGTCGAAGACCTGGTTCAGGATATCGTCCATGCGGTCGATGTTGTGGGTCTCGAAGTAGTTGGTCGGGTCCATCAGCAGGCCGAGACCGGGATGGTCAACCTGCGCGAACATCTTTACCGTCTCTTCGACCGAGCCAACGACGTTGTTCACGTAGGTCTCCAGGAGGAAGACGGCGCCGTGGTCATAGGCATGCTGCGACAGGTCTGCGATGACCTTACGACATTCTTCGAAACCTTCCTCCGTCTTGTTCTTGGGGTGATGTACCCAGTCGGACTCGGTGTTGTAGGTACCGGTTTCGGAGATCACGTAGGGCGTGCCGAGATATTGTGCGTGGCTGATGATTTCCTTGAGGTAGCCAACGCGGCGCTCACGCTCGGCCTTGTCCGGATGGATGATATTCGTGTAGCCAGAAATGCAGGAAATAGGCAGGTTATTGTCACGGAAGGCCTCGCGAACGCGGATGCACTTTTCCTTGGTGATCTGCCCGGCCGACAGCTCCATGTCCTTGAAATGCATGTCGAGCTGCACGGTATTGAAGTCGAGCGCGCGGATCTTCCTTGCGGTCTCCTCCAGACCGTAGGGGAAGTAGCCCGAGAAAATGCCAGTTTGCATCATAATCAAATTCCTCCCATGAAATTCAGATTGCGATTTCGGAAAGCCTTACCGTGCGCGCCTCCGCGATGGAGCGGTAACCTGCTTCCACCAGCGCAACGGTCTTCACGTTGTCGGCGACTGAGAGAGCCGGGGGCTCGCCCGAGTTCACCGCGTATTGCAGCTGTTCCATCACGCCGATGAAGGCGTGGGGGAACCACATCGTCTGCCATTCTGGCGTCACCCACTTCCCGCCTGTAGTCTTCCTCGATGCATAGGTGAGGGTCGAGGGCGAGCCGTCCGGCCAGCCAATCGATCCTTGGGCAACGCCATCGGTGCCCTCGACGCGCCACTTGATGTAGAAGTCGCTGTCAAAGCCATCTTCGCGCGGCCCTGCCCAGACGTCTTCCATAGACACGGCAAGAACGCCGTTCGGGAAGGTCAGCGTCGAGACGGTTATGCCGTCCTTGTGGTCAAAGGTCGTGCGTGGGTCCGTGCGGGTGACGGTGGTGATGGTTTCGGGATCGCCGAACAGGAAGCGCAGAACGTCGAGATGGTGCACGCTCATGTTGGACAGCGTCAGCCGGTCATAGCCCTCGAGGAAGCTCTGCCAGTGCGGAATGGCTCGCATCTCGATGGTCGCGATTACGATGGTTCCCAGTTCGCGGCGATCGAGGATCTGCTTCAGCACCCGCATCGATTGGTCGTAGCGCATGTTCTGGTTGACGGAGAGGATCTTGCCGGCCGCGGCCGCCTCGTCGCGCAAGGCCTTTGCCTCCTCAAGAGTCAGCGCCAGTGGCTTCTGCGCCAGGATCGCCTTGACATGCGGCGCGCGAAGCGCCTGGCGGATCAGGGCCGGCTGTTGGTCCGGCGGAAATGCGATGTCGATGATCTCGCACTGGGTGTCGGAAATTAGGGCGGATGGCGTTGCGTGGACGGTCGGAATGTCCCAGCGCAGGGCCACTTCCCTTGCCTTGGCCTCGGTACGCGATGCGATCGCGGCAACCAGAAAACCGGCCTCTCTGTAAGCCGCAAGGTGGCACTCAGCCATGATCATGCCGGCGCCGATGCAGCCGATCCGGTAGTTATTTACCCTTACCGGCGGGTCGGGCGTGAAGCCATTGGCCGTGTGCATGCTGTCCTCCCAGATCTGTCATCCATCTCGATCTTGGGCTCGACGGGCCCCTGGATCGATCCTCCGGCTTCCCGTCAGACGAGCTCCTCTACTGCCGTTTCGGCCGGATACTGTTCCGGCCGCCAATCAAAGTCAACATCAAATGCAATCATTTTTTTCGTCAAAATAGCGCAGAATTATACCAAGACAAAAAAACTGGGGGAGATTCAGGCGGATCAAGACATTTGACGAGGCTATCTCTTGCAAAATCGCAAAACACCGGTACATCAAAAGCAATCATTTGGTGGAGTTTTCGTGCGATCAACATTGGCTGACATTGCCCGAGAGGCTGGAGTATCTAGCGCCACAGTGGATCGGGTGTTGAACAATCGCAGCGGCGTGAAGGCGCGAACCCGCGATATCGTCATCGAAACAGCCCGGCGGCTAGGCTATTTCGGCGCGTTAAAGGAAGGCGGTGGGTGCGTGCAGTTGGATTTCGTGCTGCCCGCTGGTACCAACACATTCATCGCCAATCTTCAACAACAGATCGAGATGCAGGCGAGCGGACGTGACGATCTGGATGTCCGCGTGCATTCTGTTGAAGGCTTCAATCCGTACACGTTGGCGACGAAGCTTAACGAACTGCATGGCAGGACCATGGGGGCGGGGGTGATCGCGCTCGACCACCCGGCGGTTCGCGAGGCCATGCGGTCACTCGCTGCACTTGGCGTGCCGATCATCACGCTTGTCTCCGATATTCTACATGTCCCAAGGCTTGGGTATATCGGCATCGACAACCGTGCGGCGGGCCGGCTAGCCGGCTATCTTTTGGGACGACTGCTGGGGCCGGGAGGCAGGCGCAAAATCGCGCTCTTTGCCGGTTCGCTGTCCTATCGCGGCCACGAGGAGCGGGAGATGGGCTTTCGCCATGTCGTTTCCGAGGAATTCCCTCATCTGGAGGTGGTAGAGCTGCGCGAGATCCGCGATGATCGAGCGCGCGCGCTCACCGAAACGCGCTCGCTTCTTCAGCGTCATCCCGACCTGGCTGGCATTTATAATATCGGCGCGGGCAATTCAGGTATCGGCGAGGCACTAATGGAATCTGGCGGCGCCCGCAACGTCATCTTTGTCGGACACGAATTGACTGAAAACAGCAAACAACTTCTGCTCAATGGTACACTGGACGCAGTCATCGACCAGAACCCGCGTGTGGAGGCGCGCGAGGCTCTGTCAATGTTGGCGCGTTCCGTGCGAGGTGAGCCACTTGAATATCATCCGCCGAGGTTGCAGGTTATATTCCGCGAGAACATTCCCGAAAATTGACGTTCTTTTTCACATGTGGAACGGCCCGGTTAGTGAGTGCATTTATTGCGGAAGTTCCCGTCCAACGGTGCAGTCATATGTCCGGCCTGTCTAACGCGGTCGATGACCGCTTGCCAAGATGAGATCCGCGATGCCGATCGCCTTATTCCTCTGTCGCGCTCGAGCCGCATTGAGGAAGACGATCTGATCAGTATCGAGATTTCGCCCATCGGGATCATCGCGCACTTAGCGCCTTGCCACTTGATCCGGCGGCAGACGGCTGCCGCGATTGTCGCATCGCGTTTCTCAATGCGGACAGTGAGCATCTCGATCTGATCAGCCATCTCAATCAACGCCGCACGAGCCGCGTTTGGGTCGATGATCCTCGTAGTCGCGAAGGATGAGGATCATCTTGGCGATCCTGGCCATTCCTGCTGCTGCGATGATTCCCATCTATGCTACGTACGCACGCAGAGCGTTCGCTGCGCTGCCGTACGAACAGCTGGCGCGTCTTCAAAACGATGCAGGTAGCCTGCTCGTCATGCGTCTTGGCCCAACCCATCGTCGGTCGCGCCGCCTCTCAGATTGCTTCCGCGCCTGTCTTGTTGCGCTTGACCTGAGGCCTTCACATAGGCAGCCGGCATCATTCGCACCTCCAAGCTGATTGAGTTCGCCCGAGAGTGGCCTCTGGCACAGGCCTTGGGGCCGACAAGGCAAGGCTCCAGCTTGCGAAAGAATTCCAGCACCTGCGATCGCTGTAAACCGCGGCGCGCTTCAACACTTTCGTGCTCGGCAATGGCATGCACTTGAAAGGTCGACTTGGTCAGGTTGGGGAGGATTGTAGTATTCTTCTCCATGGAGTGACCAAGCGGCAGCATGCGTGCTCTGAGGAGCTCAGTGCCTGCTCTGCCATTGATTGTCTTCAGGCGGATGATTTGGCTGTCGCTTTGCACGTAAACGTGAGAATGCGGCTGTTTCAGCCGGATGCGGCAATTTAACTGCAACTGCGAAGACGCCACCGAACGGCATGTATGGGTCATGATCTCCTCAATAGCGCTTCTAAATCGTGCTTGATTCTGGCCCATCATTTTCGCCCGTAGCATTTTGAGCATCTCTAGAGAGCTCGACGATGGCTACTCCGGCAAGCAGAGCCCGTCGCAGATGCAGCGGCAGGATGGGAATTGCTGGAGTAGGCAGGTCCGTTCCGTAGCGAGGACACTATCGAGATCTGGAATGATTGTGCCGAGAACCCTGGATCGCAACGGTTCCGTGGTCACGGGGAAGGGGGCTCGGCAAGCTTCGCATTTGGAGCAGAGCTGCGCACCCTGCTGATCGCGACATGCGGCGCTTACGCTAGATGACAGTGATTTGTCAGGTCGTCTTGCTGGGGGCCTTGGTGCGCCGGAACAATTCCAGTTTCTCAGCGAGTTCTGTATCCGATACTGGTTTGCCGATCGTTGCAAGCGCCGTCTCCGGATACTCAGCGGCAATCGCTTCCTGGCCGGTCACGAAGATGCTTGGAATGCCGCGATCGCGAAGCCACTTTGCGGCAACTGGACCAGTACGGCCATCGGCCAGATCGATATCTACCAGCACTCCGTCGACGTCGATCGCATCAAAGTTGCCAACGAGTTTGGCGAAGCTGTTAGCGGAGCCTGCAAAGACGTGCCCCAGATCCTCGATGATCGCCTCAATGTGGAAGACTATCAGGGGATTGTCTTCAAGATAGAATATCCGCAACGGTGGGGCGGAAGAATTCATGTGACCAATCTCCTATGCCTCCGGCTGCCTCGACGACAGGTGCGAAAGCGGGCCCGATACGCTGCAACGCAATCCCTGTGGATGAAACAGTATGATCGGCGGCGTGCTAAACAGACTGGACAACGCCGAGCGGATGTACCGCGTTCCATATCCGCTCCTCGACGGTTCAGACACTGGCGGCCCTCCACTCTCGACCCATTCGAGGCTTAGCAGATCGGCTTCGTGCGAAGTGGACCATTGCAAGCTGACCCGTCCTTCTGGTGTCGAGAGCGCGCCATATTTAAGCGCGTTGGTTGCCAGCTCGTGAAGGCAAAGCGCAAGCGTGGTCGCGGCATCCTGACGTAGCAGGACCGTTGGACCTGTGAAGACAAGGCGATCAGTGTCTTTTACCCGGTAAGGACTGAAGGTCAGTTCAACAACGCTGGAGAGTTCTACCGCTTCACCGTCCGCCTGAAAGACGGCCGAGTGTACGTTGGCAAGCGCCGCGAGCCGGCCGGCGAAGTCGTCCGCGAACTCATCGAGCGAAACAGCTCGCCGCCGGGTCATCTGGAAGATGGAGGAGATGCTGGCCAGAATGTTCTTTACGCGGTGATTGAGTTCGCGTCGAAGTTCTATTTCACGCTCGATGCGATCGCGTATGTCCCGTTGGCGCAGACGTGCCAGCAGAATGGACTGGATGCCGCTAAGCAGTTCCAGCGTCGTGACAGGGCGCTGATAGTAGAGTTGGCGCGAGCGCGGCCAGGCTGCCGACAGCTCGGCGCGGATGCGGGCCTGAGGCACGGCGCGGTCGAGCAGAATGACAAGGGGCATCTCGGACCATTCGGGCTGATCGATCAAATGCCGGCGGATAACTTCCAGCACCTGCGGATTGAGCGCCTCGTGGGTCGCGACAAGAACACCTGGGCCCTGTTCCAACAGCGCCGTCAGCTCTTGCACTCCCTCCGCGCGCCGGACGGGCAAGCCATTATGGGTCAGGAGCGTTTCCAGATGTTCGGCGTCACGCCGATAAGGCGCCATCGTCAACACCCAGTCGAGAGGGCTGTCGGTCGCGTCCACGAGAGATTACGCCTCCGGGAGCGGATTATACGGGATCACCGTGACGCCTGAGCTTTGAATGAACAATTCGCGTACGTCGAGATCGTGCGGGCCATGCCGCTTCTTCACGACCGTGATACTGCGCCGGAGCCTGCCCTCGTGTTCCGCAATTCGCAGTAGAAGCACGGTGTCACCCAGAAAGCTCACATCGACGTCGATGCCAACGCCCTGGCCGAGCAGGCCGTGCTGAGCGACGATGAGCATGGTGAGCACCCCGGCCCGGGCGAGATACTTGAGAAGCGACTGTATGTCGCGAACTGCCTTCTCACGGTGTGGCAGCGAATTCAAATATCCGGTGAAGCTGTCGATTACGACGACCTTCACCTTCGCACTGTTCACCGCCTGCTGGACAATCTGGCCGAACTCTCCCGGCGAGATCTCGTTGGGATTGAAGTCACGGATGATCAGCTGACCATCCTCATGGAACTGACGCAGAGCCATTCCTAGCCCTTCCGAGCGTCGGAAGAATGTCTCGATGCGCTCCTCGAAAAGGAACAACCCGACACTTTCGCCGCGCTTGAGGGCTGCGGTCGCATAGAGCGATGCCATCGTCGACTTGCCTGTGCCTGCCTGGCCTATGACGAGCGTCGTCGTTCCGGATTCCTGACCGCCGCCGAACATTTCGTCGAGAGTATCGACACCCGACTTGATCAGCTGTGGCTTAACGGTTCTCGCCGCCGCACCCGGTACGATTCGAGGGAACACGACGACGCCTTCACCCTCGCGGATCGCCATGTCGTGATAACCGTCGGCGACAGGAACGCCACGCATCTTGCTCACCTCGATGCGGCGGCGGACACCCCCATATTCTTCGAGTGACTTGTCCAGGCGAATGACGCCGTGGGCGAGACCATCGACTTCTTCGCCAGTTCGATCCGTCTCATATGTTTGCGTGTCGAGCAGCAGTGCGACGATGTTGCGCTGGGCGAGAAATGCTTTAAAGGCGATCAGTTCGCGCCGGAAGCGGGGCGAGTCTCCAGTAATCAGCCGGATTTCCAATAGCGAGTCATAAACCAATCGGCTCGGCTTATGCTCTTCGATTGCGCTTTCGATCGTCTTTCTCGTCTCGTCGAGACGGAGTTCAGTCGTTTGAAAGATGGTCTGGTCGGCGGCCCGGTTTATCGAATCGGAAGCGGAAAGTTCCTCCACGCGGATCCCATCGAGGGTCCAGCCGTGTGACAGCGCGATCGCCTCCAACTCGGCCTTGGTCTGAGACAGGCTGACATAGATGCAGGGCTCGCCCAGCTCGACACCGGCGCGGAGGAATTGAAGCGCCGCGGTCGTCTTGCCCGACCCCGGTGCGCCTTGGATGATGTAGAGATTTGATGCTGGCAAGCCGCCGCGGATGATTTCGTCTAGCCCGGAGACACCAGAGCTCACCACTGTCTGCTTTTTTCGCTCTGCCACGTTCACCTCTCGATGATGTTCAACATTGAAGACGAGAATCGAAGTTAGGGCGCCCAAGAATGATTTCGAGTTCTTGAACAGAGCAGAACGAAGGCGAGGCGCTAAAATTGGCGGCTCGCCTTGCTAACCCGCCTACCGCCATTCGACGAAAAACCATAGCAGCAGCGGCCCCATTTCGTGACACCGAGAGCCGTTTCGTAGAAGGTAAGCAAGCGATTCACGGCGATCCGCTGAAATGCCAGGGATCGATATGGGTCGGAATGTTGATCAACCACGCTGCACTGGCAACGACGGCCGCGATCACTCAGGCGAGAAAGGTCGATGCCCTGGAAAAGGGCTTGCCTGAGTTCGCCTTGATACGCAGCATTGGCGTGCGCTTCAGCGCGATCTTTCGCAGCCGCAATCCGGGCACGCTCGACAGCTGGATTGAGGATGCAGTTAACTCGGGTTCTGTGGCAATTGAGCGGTTCGCACGCGCCCTGCGCAGCAATCTTGACGCCGTCTACGACGCCATCGGACTGCCGTGGAGCAACGGCCAGCCGGAAGGCCAATCAGCCGTCTGAACATAGTCAAACGTGCAATGTAGGGAAGAACTGGACCGGAGCTGCTCAGGGCACATGAATAGTGCCTATCGTGGTTATGCCCATCGCCATAAAACAGTAAGGAACCGTTCGCATGGAAAAGATTACCACAACCGGCCTCGACCTGGTTAATGTACCGCGCTTTACGACGCGGCCGCCGATGCATTTTGTCTCGATCAAGACGCGTGACGAGCAGGCTGCATGCATCGTTCTGAAAACGCGCGAGCTGTTCGTACGGCAGCGCAGCCAGACGGCGCACGCCCTACGTGCACACATGGCAGAGATGGGCATCATCGCAGCAGCAGGAAAGACCAGCATCGCCACGGCGCCGAAACGATGTAGGGTCTATCCCGCTTCTGTGGCGGCGTAAATCTGCCAACTTCCGGGGACGTCCCGCAGGATCGCTTCACCACGGGCCTTGAACGTGACACCGGAGCCGACGACCAGATCCTTTACTGTGCTGGAGACGATGACGTCGCCCGCCCCGGCGTGATCGAGAAGGCGAGAGGCAAGGTGTACGGCGATCCCGCTTATGTCATTTCGACGCTTTGCGCATTCCCCGGTGTGAAGCGCGGCACGGACGCTGAGCCCGATGTCGGCCGCCCGACGGCGTATCGCGCAAGCGCAATGGATTGCCTTGCTCGGTCCGTGGAAGATTGCCAGGAATCCATCTCCCATCGTCTTTATTTCACTGCCGCCGAAGCGACCGAGTTCAGCACGCACCGCCTCATCGTGACGGTGCACCAGCTCTTGCCAACCGCGATCACCGAGTTCGGCCGCAACGGAGGTCGAGCCGACGATGTCGGTGAACATCACGGTGAGGAGGATACGTTCCGAAGCGGGTTGCGGTCGTATTCCGGTCAGGAACTCCTCTATCTCGTCCAGAGTGCGATCGGCATCGCCGGCCCAGATCACGTGATCGTCGCCCGGCAACTCCACCCATTTTGCTCCCGGTATGTGATGGGCGACGTAGCGGCCCTCCTCGACATTCACCCACCGATCGCCGGTACGATGCAGGACGAGTGTGGGAACATGGATAGCACTGAGGATGCCCCGAACATCGATCTCGGTGTTCCAGCGCCAGAGTGAGATGGCATCCTGTGGCGAGGCCGAATTGCGCAAGTAACCGGCAAGCCATTCGCGCGCCTCGCGGTCGTTGGCGTGGCTCGGCGCGGCGTTGCCGAGGTCAAATGCCCCGCCCCAGTCCCGAGCGATGGCCTCGAGTTCTTCCTCGACCTGCTCTCGGGTCTTCGCCCATGGGTAATCCTCCGCCCAAAGGCCCTTAGCGAAAGATCCATTGAGCACGAGTGCGGCAGTCTTCTCCGGGTAGGTGGCCGCGAACAGCATGCACATATTGCCGCCTTCGGAGGTGCCCATCAGAGCCGCCCGGCGAGAACCTGCAGCATCCAAGACAGCCTGCATGTCCCGCATTCGTTCTTCCAGCGTCGGAAACCCGACATTGCGGTCGGACAGACCCGTGCCGCGCTTGTCGAAAAGGATCAACCGCGAAAACGCGCTCAGCCGCTCAAACACATGTGCCAAAGGAGGAAAGATCCAGGCATAGTCCAGATTCGATACCCAGCCCGGCACATAGATGATATCGAGCAGACCGTCGCCGACTGTCTGATAGGCAATGTTCAATCCGTCACTTCTTGCATAGCGTGTGCTCGGTTGCATCCTGCAAGAATAGCACGACGCATTAGCGCCCGCATTGGTTAATGTAGAGAGGCAGTAGGATGGCTTTGGCCAATCGTAGACATTCCGTTTCCTTTCACCGGCGATCGCGTTCGGTCGTTTTCCGGTACCTTCGAAAACGCGTGGGCTGGCCGTTCGCGACGACCCAAGGAAAGCTGCGGCAGCAGGTAAGCAGGAATCTCAAGACTCGCCAACTTATCTCATCGACTTAGGTTCGTGATCGTGCCGACTTGACGACAGTAACAGTATCGCCGGAAAACTGGTGGGGTGCAGCGAAAGCCGGACAAAGCACATTTGGACGAAATCCAACGCTTGGAAGGAAGACCCACGAAAGTATCTGAAAGATCCGGCCTTCCACACGCGGCACGCCACCTGTTCGGAGACCACATCTCTGCTAATCAAGTGTAGTATGCGCCCTACAGCGTCATGCGTCTTATCAGACGTAGAAAGGTCGCGGAGCACTTTGAAACATGCAGTAATCCAGGAGTAACATCATTGCCGTCCTCCCGACGACGAATGCCAAATTTGCCATGCTTTCAACAGCGCCAGCGCCGTCGCCCAACAACGACTGACTTTCCCACTCCCGTGGCGCGGGAAGATCTGCTGATCGACCGGCGAGCCCAGCATCTCCGGTGGCCTGCCAACCCCAGTACCCCGTTGTGCGATTCGCAACTCACTTCATCATCTGTCTAGAAGCGATTGCTGACTGGCTTTGACCACGCGCCGCCGTCCCACATTAAGCGCACACAGGTCGCTTCAGCAATTTGCTAGCCTCAAATCGGCTACGATTTGAGGAGACAAGAGCTGGCTCGGTTTGTCTGAACAGTTTCGGGCGTTTTGCTAAGTGGATTTCCGCCTCGATTATGCTGCCGCCATCATCGGTGTCAGCGCGTTGAAGTAAGCCTGATCCGGCGTCTGCCGGTCAAG
>Ga0315915_1000434_pt1 | contig 42175 bp, 22 predicted proteins | sample MpolbnodulesMG_FD_207738 | JGI IMG/M metagenome (GOLD analysis project Ga0315915, IMG submission 207738) | Medicago polymorpha root nodule microbial communities from Los Angeles, California, United States - branched nodules | ecosystem: Host-associated > Plants > Roots > Nodule | place: USA... | reverse complement strand
GAGTTGAGAAAAATCTACAAATACTTTATCATCTCTATATATATATATATATATATATTGAATATTTTTGACATCTTTTTTGAGAAAAATCTACAAATACTTTATCATCTCTCTCTCTCTCTCTCTATATATATATATATATATATTGAATATTTTTGACATCTTTTTTGGCCACCCATTTTAAGACCTAAAATCTTAACTTGGTTGATGAGTCCGACCTTGCTTGGAGTACCGATCCATACCAAAGTACACTTTTGAAGAATATTGGACGAGTAATGACTCTAGGGCAATGGATCTTCACTTGTTTTTTCCCTCATATTTTCATCCATTGAGAAATCTCCACCTTAAACCCACGTTATTTTTATTTTTTTGTAATTTCAAAGTCTCATGTATATAGTGGACTCTTATATGACCGGAGACAATCATTTCACTACGTTCAACTCTTTTTAAAAAATATCAAAAGATAACAACTTAGACCCATTTACTTTGTGAAAACATTTTATGTTTTCATTTTTTAAAATAAATTCTCAGTTTAACTTGCCACTAAAAATATATGGTGTGCCTTGGTGCGTGCCAAAGTGACCGAATTCATGAGTGCTTACAACCATGCAATTGAAGATGAGATTAATTTTAGGGTTAATAGACCTTTGCCTTTCTGTAATATAGGTCATTTTTGATTTTTTCCCTGTAAATTTTTTTTGTTTTAGAATACCTCCCTAGGCCAATTGACTGTGCATTTTCGCTGATGTGGCATACTGCGTCACCTTTTTTCTCATGACGTGGCACACTGACTGTATAATTAATTTTATTTTTAATTTTTTATTGGGTACACGTGACACTTGTGATTTTTTTAAAAAATTCTTAAAAAAAAATTAAAAACAAAAAAAAATCTTAAAAAATTCTAGAAAAATTAATAAAAATAAAAAGAATTGAAAAAATTTAGAAATTCTGGAAAAATTAATAAAAATAAAAAAACATGGTAAAATGAAAAATGATGAAAATATTCGGAAAAAATTAATTAAAATTAAAAAAAAATCCGAAAAAGATTAATATATATCGAAGTTTTCTAAAAATTAATATATTTAGAAAAAAAAATCATATTTCCAAAAATTTTTCAATAATGGAAAAATTTAAAAAATCTGGAAAAAATTCATATTTTTTCTTCAAAAGTAAGAAGTTTTATTTTAATATTTTCCAAATAAATTTCAAAAATTTCATTTTTTTAAAAACGATTAATCTTTTTAAGTTTTTAAATATGATATTCTGGAAAAAAAAATCGAAAATTTTAACATATATGAATCTTTTCCACAATTTTTTTAAATATTTCAAGATATTTTTTTTAATTTTAATTTTTATTAATTTTTTAATTATTTTTCATTTTACCAGATTTTTTTAAAATTTTATTAATTTTTTCAGATTTTTTTTTTTAAAAAATCGGATTTTTTCATTATTTTTTATTTTTTTTAAGATTTTTTTTTTATTAAAAAAACACAAATGCCACGTGTACCTAATAAAAAATAAAATTAATTATACAGTCAGCGTGCCACATTATCAGAAAAAGGTGACGCAGCATGCCACATCAATGAAAATGCACAGTCAGCTGGCCTAAGCGGGTATTCTAAAACAATTTTTTTTTACAAGGACTAAATATGACAAAAAAACTTTACAGAGGAAAAATCAAAAGTGGTCTATATTACAAGGGGATAAATGCCTATTAACCCTTAATTTTAATAGTATCAATAATGATCATATCAATGTTAAGGCAAAGGTTCATTCAAGTAGGTGGGTATGAGGTTTCATTTTTGTCATTTGAATTTAGTGATGTTGTTTCCGTCTCTCTTTTGACCAATTATTTTTTCTCATTAAAATAATTTATTTTAATCATTCATAAATTAATTAAATACATTTAAATAACTAAAGTTACCAAAACTCAAAGTCACCTGAGTATTCTCACATGTTTACAAACGAAACATAAGATTGGTACAAGGGGTAGTGCAATTGGACCCTCATAAATACAACTAAATATTTGCTTGCTATGGAGTGAGAGATTAAAAATGACCCATGTTTATCCAGAAACTAATAAATGTGTGAATATTCTCGTTACTATGAAATATGATAATGACGTAGAAATAATCCTAAAATCAACAACCAAAAAACTAAAATCATGTGATCAGTGAATTAAAAAAAAAGTTCATCAATCATTCAATTACTCAGATAACTCATTATATTATCGATGATTTTAAAGGTATGTCGATCACTGTCTTAATTTCTACATAGTTCTTTTTTGGGTTTAGGCCTATTGAACTAGGGCCCATTTGTTTTAGATTTAAAAAAAATGGATTTTTCTTTGTATTTTTAAAAATTGATTTTTTTTTGAAATTTACTCAAAAGTAGTAAAAATTATTTCAAACTCATTTGATATAAGTTAAAAAAGAGATTTTGACATTCACTAACTACAACATCTTTCAAAAATAATTTTTATGAAAAACTATTTAAAATTCGTTTTTTTTAGAGATTTTTTCAAAACTTTAGTATCCAAAAATAATTATAACCAAATGATGAAATACTTAAAATAACATTTTAAGATAAACTCTATTCAAACGGATTTTTCATTTAAAGTTTTCCTTAAAAACTTTCTTTGTTAAAAAATTATAACAAACAGCCCTTAAATACCCAAAAAAATATGGATTAGCTGAAAAACATTATGAAATATTAATTAATTTAATCAAAGCATTTTTTAATGAATATCTTTTTCTTTTCTTATATAGCACCACTACCACCACTGATTGGTTTTTTCTTTCCCTTTTCTTGTTTGGTTGAAGAGGCAGGTCTCCTTTCCCTCTCTCTTCAACTTTTTTACTGTTTAGATCGAAAAACTTCGAAGGGAAATTCCAATTCCATGGCCTCCAAACGGATCCTCAAGGAACTCAAAGACCTTCAGAAAGATCCCCCAACCTCTTGCAGCGCTGGTAATTTTTTTCCCCTCAAACCCCATTTTCTGCTTCAAACACCCCCCATGATTGGATCTATGAATTTTGCACTTTTATCTATATGGGTCTTTATCGTTTTTCCATCTGTTTCATGGGTTTGTTATGTTTTTCTCGATTTCGTTTTGTGTGGCTAGTTTGTTTAGGATCTGTGATGCTTTATGAATGATAAGCAACGATTTATAAGTTTATTGTTTTTTGTTAATATTGTTAAAGGTTTGATTTTTTTGTCTGAAATTTCAATTCGTTTTAGAAAAAGCTTAGTTTGATTGGATTCACTTTTCAGCAGCAAAATTTGTTTGTAGAGGTGTAAAATTGATCTTATGTTTGATGGTTCTCGAATAGAATTGATTTTGTTTCTAGAATTAAGTATATGTTTGATTTCACTTTTGGAGGATGCAAAATTGATTTCATAGGTTGGAAATTGATTTTGACATGTTTGGATGTTTTCACGCAGAATTGATTTTGCCTCAAAAATTTATTCTAATTTGAAGCTTAAATTTTTAGGTTTTGACTTCTACAATTGAATTTAGCCTTGAAATTATTTTTCAACTCACCTATATATGACTGTATAACTAAACATAAATCACTATACATCAAACTCACTTTCGGCCATAATCAATTTGTAACGCCACATAACCAAACACACAGATTCTAACCTGAAGCTAGAATTTGTAGATTTTGACTTCTACGATTGATTTTAGTTTTGAATTTATTATTCAATCCACTTTTTCATGGATATGTTCAAACTTCAATCATAAATCACTTTATATTCAACTCACTTTTTGTCTCAATCAATTTTACGCAATCAATTCATTCAAAATCAATTTGTGTCAGCGTAGAACTAATCAAACACAACCTTGAGCTGAAAACCTGTTTTTCAACTTCAAACGTTAACCCTCTTTTGTGTTCTATTAAGAATTATCATGGATTATAGAAGCTAATTCAGTTATATCTTTCTGTGGTTGTGAAGTCCAATTAGATGCATGTCTTGTAAGATAACTCTTGCTTTAAGATAAAGCTGATTTTATCTTTCTAATGCTTGCAATTATTATGCTTATTGAGTTGCAAAAATGTATTTATCAAACAAGCAGATGCAAATTGTGTTGAGTCAGTGCATATTATTTGAAGTCTGTTAAACATTTTTACAATATTTTCTGATGCAAAGTTTGTTTTTTTCTTGTGTGTTTATCCACCACCTTCACAGGCCCTGTAGCAGAAGACATGTTTCATTGGCAAGCAACTATAATGGGTCCCCCTGATAGCCCTTATGCCGGAGGAGTTTTTCTAGTTACCATTCATTTTCCTCCTGATTATCCATTCAAGCCACCCAAGGTATTGGACTTTGTTTTGCTTGATATATCAGGATTCATATCAGATTTGTGTATTCATAAAATAGTTGTTTTTAAGCCTTTATCATACTTAACCTCCTCTATTTCCTGGCTGGGGAGAAATTGTGAGAGCTTTTCCAAATACAAGCTTTGATATGGCTAGTTGTGACTTCTAAATCATGCAAAGCACAATTTGTTCAGTTTTTAACCTTTTTTCTCTTGCAGGTTGCATTTAGGACCAAAGTTTTCCACCCAAATATCAACAGCAATGGTAGCATCTGTCTTGATATCTTGAAGGAGCAGTGGAGCCCCGCTTTGACAATATCTAAGGTTCTGCCATTGCTTAACTCGTTAACTCAAATCTTTAAAATACACCATTTGTGTTAAAAATAAATTTTGCAGTACAACAAACAATGATAAATACATTTTTGCAACTCTAGGATATGTGTGTGTTTTGGTAGTGAGTCTGGTCACTTTGGATTTATTATGGTTACAAAGGAAACTACATATGTTAAACATTGTAAATAACAAGTTGCAAATGCTAAACATTTTTTGAGCATCTTATGATATGAATGTTGATGATGTTTACTCCGCATAATCAGCATTACTGATTGATAAATATGCTTTGAAATATCTCAAGATAGCTAGCTACTAGTTTACTTGTAACCAGTTTTGCATTTATGATGAATTCAAACCAATTTCAAAAAGATTATTGGCGATGTGTGCAATTGGTCGGACCTTCACAGTCCTGAAGTTGGACTTTATTAGTTTACAAAGGAAAATATATATGTAAAGGACAAGTTGCAAATGCTAAACATTTTTTAAGCATCTTGTGATATGTGTGTTGATGATGTTCATTCGGCCTAATCTGGATTATTGATTGATAAGTATGCTTTGAAATATCTCAAGATAGCTGCCAGTTTACTTGTAAGGTCTTTCCAGTTATGCATTTACGATGAATTCAAATAAATTTTAAAAAGGTTTTGTTGATGTGATACAATTGGTTGTACCGTCACAATACTAAAGTTGTCGCTATAAATTCCACTCCCCGTAGTGTGTCATTCTTTTATCATTGCAATGCATGGTTACTTATTCTCTGTTGATTTATTATTATTGCTGTTTCTTAAGTGGGTGGGAAAGGTTTGTGTTTGGTTATTTCAGGTGCTGTTATCCATTTGTTCCCTGTTGACGGATCCAAACCCAGATGATCCGTTAGTGCCTGAAATAGCTCATATGTACAAGACAGACAGGTCCAAGTATGAGACCACTGCTCGGAGCTGGACTCAGAAGTATGCTATGGGCTAGCAAGAATGTTGGAAGGTTGGTTGCTCTTCTCTCCCCTTATATGCTAAAAACTGTCAAAATACCCTACCGGAGCTTCCGGTAAGATTCTGCATTTTAAGCGGGTTGGATGAGCAATCACTTGTTGGAAGTATCTGTTCCTTTAGTTCCATTTGTTAAGTGTCATGATGTATAATATCATATTATATCTCTTTTCATTCCTGCCTTTAACATATTGAAGGGTAGATCTTTCTGTGTTTCCTGTCTGAGTAACAAAACGATTGTTCGTTTGTACTAAAATTCTGCTTCTAATGTGAAATATCTGAACCCAATAATATTAATATCATATCTTTTAAGTAAATCAATGTATCATGATATGCAATTACGAAGAATAACACTTTAAACATTACTCGACAAATAACCTTAATTTTTTGATGGAAATAACCAATTTTCTTTTAGCAGAAAAATAACCTAATATTCTTTTTTTGAGGGGAAATAACCCAACATTATTTAGAGTAAAAAAAAAAGGAGAAAATAATTTTTGAGGTAGACAAGAAATTGGTATAGATATATATATTTTTTTAAATAGACAAAATGTTAAGTAACCATAAAACTCACCAGTGAAGGGATTGATGTTCAAACAATGGTCACGACGTTCGACCTAACAATTCTGCATTTTTACCGGTAAGGTATGATTTGTGGACAAGTATTTTTATATTAATGTACTTTTAAGAGAGAAAACGTACGAAGAACAAGTGAAAAATTGCGGATTTGAATCCGAAAGAAAATGGACTATAACTTGTTACTCAATTCTTTTTTCTATATGAGAACTCAAAAATAGTTGTATATTATCTAAACTGAATTTGCCACCTCTTGATTATTGAACGTGTAAAGATTGTGTCTGAAAACAGTTTTTGAGATATTTGTTAAAGACAAGTTTTTTTCTTATAAATCTATTACCTTGCTTTTGGCTCTGCTTTTATGTTTTTCCCTCCTTTACCATTACCTCAGTTTGAATAGTTTTGTTGGTCTGATCCTTTGGATGCATGTTAACCACTCCTTGGATGCAATTTTCAACTTGGCATTTATGAGATAAATCTCTGGCTCTACAAAGTAAATATTATTTTCATCAGTGTACCATATTTTTGGGAGCTGAAACATGGTTTTCAATTGGCTTAATGCTTTTGTCACATGACTAACAAATTAATTAGGCCTATTTTACAAAAATGAATTGTATGAGATGTATTTGTAAAAATTCTAGTATTTTCTATGATTAGTTTAAAATAGCATCATGTTACTTGAATTTCTTTCCCACAACCAAAAGCTTATCTGAAGGAAGGTACTGCTCTAATTCAACTTGTTATATTTGAAGATCAAATGGCTGCCTCATTTGTGTACTGTTCAAGAAAGAATTTTTTTAAGCAACTATCAAGAACGACCAAAAAATCAATAGTTTGAATATAGATATGATCTATGCTAGGATAGTAAAATTTTGTTGAAAATGTGTAGCCAACCCATCAACGTGAAGGAATGTTGTTGCAAGGACATTCCAATTTTGACGCGCAGCTATCGATAGTAATACGTGCTTTATCTGCAGCCAACGCCACTTTCATTTCCGTCAACATTGTTAATCCACTGGTACTCTGCCTTCCCCAATCAATCAATCAATGACTAATTATAGTTGCTCTTATATACATATATATCAATGACTAATTATAATGAAAGAAAGGCGAACATGTAACAATTTACACCGTTACGTGTTTTTGGAAGACAAAATCAATCAATTCTTTAAATTCATCCAATGTTGTATTTATTTTCAAACAAGACTTCAAGCGCAAGCTGCTGGAGTTCCTTACCATCACATTTATCCATCTTTTCAAACTAACACCGTAATTCATGCTTACATTTTTTGTTTGCTTCTAGATTCAATACTATATTTTCGGTTTTCAATACATTTTTTTAAATGTTTTTTTCTAGAAATTAAAAATATCAAGTGCACTACACCGGCATATAAAGGGACTCTAGATGTACTCTACTTAGTTATATGCCAGGTTAGTTCGTTGCGATCATCGTGTTTTCAATTATGTTATAAGCAGTGATTAAGGAGTAGAGTGATAAAGAGGTCGAGGGTTCTGCATAATACTAACAATACTCGGTTAAAAATGTGTTACCGGGTTTTTCTCAGGTTTAGTTAAAATGTCCTGCATTTTAGTTGGCAAATTCAACAAAATGTAAGTTTACATCATATGTTGTTTGTGCATATGTCACCAAGAAATCAACTCTCATTTGAAAGAGATTCGCAATCATTTACAAAGAGAATACTTAGAATAAACACAGGCGAAATCAAACTTATATAGTTCGTAGAAGTATCCACGAGGGTGGTAAGAAAACAAAATTGTAGCTAAACAAGATAAAGACAATGGATCCAATTTTACCTAAAATACTTCAAAAGCAAACAATTAACACCTAGTAATCAGCTAATCATAGAAAATTTAAGTACTTCTTCATCTTGGAAAAGAAATTATCTTGCTGTGACTTTGATTTCCCACCGGAGTTATTAGCATATAATTGTTCCTGCATCAGAAGGAAATATTTATCAGCAAGCAATAGAGAAAAATGTATAATAACACGTTAGAGATATATGCATGCTTTAATTATGGACCAATAAACCGAGCCAACTCGAATTTATATTGGAACTCGATTTGATAAATAATTCGTCAAACTTTGTTATGAACCAAATAAGATGAATCTGAGTTAAAAATTAAGTTCGTTAACTAAACGAGAAGAACTTGAGCAATATACTGTTTTTCCAATTTGATTCATGGGGACTCGATTATATATACACACCATTATGCAGATATACACTTTGTAGTTGTGTCCATCCTTTAAAAACCTGATGCTTAAATAACTTATGTTTTAATTCAATTTTTACCTTTTCAAAAATTAATAATTCCAAAGCTTGAATAACTTTTATTTTAACTCAATCTATGCCCTTTCAAAAAATAATAATTCGAAAGTTCAAAGATAAAAAATCTTTGACTCTTTTGGGTATAAAAAATTGGCCTTTGAATTATATGATTCAAGCAAACGAGTTAAACCTAATGAGTTGAACTCAGTTGTTCGTGAATTTAAAATGAGTTGAAAAAATAGGCTCGTATCGAACTCGAGTCAAGTTTTGAGCTACATTCTTATCTAGTTGAGCTTAGATGAGTTTAACTCATCTCTAAATTGATATAAACAGAAGCAACAGTACAAATACACAAATAGGTTAAGTAATAAGAACTTTAGTCTTTAAAACCAGTTTAAGCCATCATGTGATTTTTAACCATAATTAATTATGCTCAAAGCAACAACGATAGATAAAAAAAACTCAGATAAGAACTTCAACACATTGCATAAATTTTATTACCTGTTTCGATGGCAGCCCTTCTGTTAACTCCATAATATGATCATCCTTGTGGTCCAAGTTTCCTTCTGGTTCAAGATTCACAACAGGAATCGTAGAAGAGCCTATTGAACTACCAATCAGATGAGAAGAATTGTAATTTCGATCATGATTATTATGGTTATTATTCCATCCTTGAAATGTCACATTGCTAGTACTGTTAAAAACATCACCTTGTCGAATGTAAGAATTTGTTTCAGGTAATTGCATGCTTGACCAAATGTCATTGCACATTTTTTCATGCAAAGAGAAAGAAAACTGTATATGCTGAGATGCTGCATAAGAAATTGGCATTCTTTGAACATGGTTCGGTTTGGCGCAAGCTATGGCCGGTTGAAATGTAAGCTGGTCATTTGTGGAGTTAGCCAGTCCATGGATATTGACATTACCAGGAGTAAGAGAACCACTAACTAAATTTGCCACCATATTAGCTTTTTGGTTTTCCCCAAAACTAATACTTTTCAGCTTTTTTCTATATTTCTGCAGATTTTAAAAAAAAAAAACAAAAAAACCAAGTTAGTTTTCCTAAATTAAAGTGTTTGTAAAATGTAATCTACGTAGCAGAAACGCTTTAGATTGAAGGTGTGTCTAGTGTATGACACTGATGCATGAAATTAATTTAACTTTTAATTTAATTACTATAAATTTGTAAATCAGTAGCAGTATCATATGTCACTGTCATGTCTTTCATCCGTGTTTGTGTTAGTGTTGTCTTCATAAGAGATAAAAAAAAAATACCTGGAGATGGCTGGCCACATGTTCCTTTGTAAGATTTTCAGCATTCATCAAATTAAGAATCTTTTTTGGCTTAGCCTCTGCAAACAAAATAACAACTACAATGAGAAACACCGTTCAGTGATGGAAAACGTCATAGCAAGAGTATTTGAGGAAATCTTCAAATAATACAAAATATAAATTTCGTTTTCATATCATAATATGAATTTCAACATTGGATAGCTATAACCTACTCAAACATCTTTGATAAAAAAATAAAAATAAAGAAGAAGACGAATATAGCAATGGATAAAAGATACGAGTATAGTTGTTTTTGCATATTTAAAATGGAGGGAAGAACGTATGAGAAAAAATAAAGACGAATATAGCAATTAATAAAAGATACAAGGACAGTTGTTTTTGCACATTGAAAACAAAGGAAGAACGTACTGTCAACGCCAAATTGATTAACTGCGACAAGAAACTTGTGGTGTAAGTCTTTGGACCAAAGAAATCGAGGCTTCTTCGGCGCTGTTGGACCATCATTTTCATGATCATATTCATTCTCTTCCTCAACATCATCTTCATTCTTATCCTTCCTTTTTCTTGTTGCCTTTTCAATTTGATCAGAATTTTTTGTCACAGCTGAATCTATTCCATTTCCACCATCAGGATTAGGCACATCGTCATTGCTTCTTTTAGTTTTCTTCTTTCCGAACTCATCATTCATCATATCTATACTATATATATAAAGAAAACACCCATTAACACATGTAACAAATAGATAAGTATAAATTTAAATATAAAAACTCTACTTTCATTCACTTAATCCTTAAGGTGAATAGTCCGCGAAGGCTTAATGATTTCCGGCCTATCTCTTTGGTTGGTTGTTTGTACAAGGTTCTAGCTAAAGTTCTTGCTAATAGGCTTCGATCAGTTGGGGGTAGTGTGGTCTCTGAGTCTCAATCAGCTTTTATTAAAGGGAAGCAAATTTTAGATGGAATTTTAATTGCGAATGAGGCGGTTGATGAAGCTAGACGATTGAATAAGGAGCTGCTCTTGTTTAAAGTTGACTTCGAAAAAGCGTATGATTCAGTTGATTTAAGGTATCTGGACTCAGTTATGGCTAGTATGAATTTTCCAACTATTTGGCAGAAGTGGATTTTCGAATGTGTCGGTACAGCAACAACGTCAGTGTTAGTGAATGGTAGTCCAACGAAAGAGTTTCCTATTGAGCGGGGTCTTTGTCAGAGCGATCCTTTGTCACCATTCCTTTTTTTTATTGGTTGCCGAAGGATTTAATGTGCTTATGAAGGCTGTTGTGGGGGCGCAAATGTTCAGTGGGTATAGAGTTGGGCAAGTTGGTGACCTTCGTTTGACTCACTTGCAGTTTGCCGATGACACCCTCGTTATTGGTGAAAAGAGTTGGCAGCATGTGCGTACTATGCGAGCAGTGTTGCTCTTGTTTGAGAATATTTCGGGTCTTAAGGTCAATTTTAATAAAAGTATGTTTGCGAGCACCTTAAGTTGTATTTATAGACTCACTTATGCCTGCCTCCGAGATATTTTTAAATAAAATATATACCTTTTGAAACAATTTCAAAACCATATATTTAATTTTATTTAAATCCAAAATATATCCCTTTTTAAGCAATTCCAAAACCATATATTTGACTCCTTAAAAAAACTATGTATTTGATTTAATTTAAATTCAAAATATATCAAACAATTTCAAAACCATATATTTGATTTTATTTATATCCAAAATATGACCTTTTTCTAAACAATTTCAAAATCATATATTTGATTTTATTTAAATATAAAATATATAATTTTTCTAAAACAATTTCAAAACCATATATTTGATTTTATTATTTTTCTAAATAATTTCATAACCATATATTTTATTTTATTATAACCCAAAATATAACTTTTTGAAACAATTTCAAAACAATATATATTTTTTTGAAGGAACAAAACCATTTATTTGATTTTATTTAAACCCAAAATATATAATTTTTCGAAACAATTTCAAAACCATATATTTGATTTTATTTAAATCCAAAATATATCCCTTTTTCAAGCAATTTAAAAATCATATATTTGATTTTATTTAAATCCAAAATATATTATTTTTTTGAATCAATTTCAAAACCATATATTTGATTCTTTAAAAAAAATAAATATAAATTTTAGAGTTAAATATGTTTTTAGCCCCTATAAATATACCAACTTTTCGTTTTAGTCTCCCTAAAGTTTTCCTTCAACTTTTAATCCCTATAAAATTTTTAATCACTACTTTTGGTCCCTATTTTTAAGTTAAATTTTGTATTTTTTAATGAAATTGTGCATAAATATGTAGAATATTGTAAAAAATTCCATTTTTTTTTGAATTTTTTTACAAAACAAAAATTAAATATGAATTTTTACCCGTAAAAAAAATATAAAAATTCATATTCATGTTTTGTTAAAATAAAAAATTACTTTGGGACAGATTCTTATAATATTATGAATTTTTTTGCAAACTTTTATTCAAAAATATGATTTCTACATATGAGTTTACTTTAAAGGAGGGACCAAAAGTGAAGATGAAATATTTTTGAGGGACTAAAAGTTGAAATTTTTTTTTAGAGAGGCTAAAACGAAAAAGTTGACATATTTATAGGGATCAAAAATATATTTATCCCTATATTTTATTTTATTTTATTTAAAACCAAAATGTATCTGTTTTTGAAACAATTTCAAAATCATATATTAGATTTTATTTAAATCCAAAATACATCCATTTTGAAGCAATTTCAAAATCATATATTTCATTTACTAAAAAAAATCATATATTTCATCCCTTAAAAAAAAAAATCCACTAACGCCTAGTGGTTCCTAATAGCAGTTCATTTTCATTATTAGCTGTTTTTTTTTTATTAATGGTAGTTCCTTTACATTATATTGGTATCATTTTTGTTGTTATTATTATCTTTCAATTACCACGTAAAAGTTCATTTCATTATTTTTTCTTTCTATTATCACAGAGCAATTCCTTTTCATTTTTAAGGATTTAGTAGCCCTTGCAGTTAGAATCGGTTTCTTGGTGCTTGCTTACTACATGTTAGAATATTAAAGTTGGATTTTTAAAATTGATGATAATGTTACTGGTTTAGATGATAATCTTATCGCTAGAAACTTTACTTTTTAGCGTAATTTTTTTTTGAAGAAACTTTTTAGCGCAATTTTGTTTGCCTCTTTGTTTCTTATATATTATATTACTTAAAGTTATTTATTTGACTTTTTATTTGCAAAAATCACTGTACTAGATTATAACATTACTTTGCTTTCTCACTTTGAATTTTGAAACATGTTTACTATTTTCAATTTGCTTATTTGATGATATTATTTGATACAAAAATAAAGTTAATAGCTTAAATTGGTGTAATTTTTGCAACTTTTTGTTTTTTTTTGTTTGCACTCGTTTCATAACATAATATTGAATTTATCTTTGCAAGTAAAATTATAGTATTTTGATAGTTATATACGAAATTCTACGAGACTCGTCTGGGTTAGAGTAGATTAACAATAATATTTCACAATTAATATAGCAGATACATGAGCATCAACATTTTGTGCACCAGAATCTAATGTCATCTCTAGACTCTAGTTCCAACCCCTTCATATAGATACAAGTTTTAACTGAATGGGTGTACTACATTTATAGCCTTCTCATCTCTAGAATAAGTGTCTTTGTTATACCCAAGCACAATTGTTTAGCCGGAAATGAAGAAAATAAGTTGATATTTTAAAGAACTCATCAATTGATTAATTCAAAGTTTCAAAACATACAAAATTATTAATAATTGTAGTTTAGAATCAGTTAAAAGGAAATTTCAATCACTATCAATTTAAGAAAATTTCCTTTACAGCCATTTAGATGGAATAGTATGCCAGAATCACATTCCATACTTAAAGTACAATATCTCGACGAAGATAACAGGGAATTCAATATTCTCAAACTACTAGTCTCTTTGTATCTGAATCAGGTTAGGAATAAGGTAAAACTGTGAATGTAGTTGCATCCCCTAGAAATAGTGTGGTCGATACATATGTGACAAATTTCTGACTGAATACTAGTAAACTTGGTTTGAATTAAAAAGAAACAGCCAATGACAACTGCTGCACTATTACATCTAGAAGAATTAATCATTAAGAAGCATTGCTTTGATGAAGTTGTGATGGGAGGGGTAGAACATACCTTCTTAGCTTCCAACTTTCACAGCTGCAGGAAATCCAAAACTGATGGGACATCTGAGTTACTGGCAGAAGTTGCCTACAACGTAAAGGTTATTCATTTCACGAAAGCACACAAAATTTGGTGTTGATACCGAAATGATAAATAACTTATTTCTAAGTCTGAATTGAATTTACACAATAGCTTATTGGTCACATCGTAGACAAGGTCGTGCACTAGGAACATCCACATATCAGAAATTGGTGCTCGAAATCTGCAAAGAGATCATTCAGTATAACAACCTTTGCATCAACTTGATGAACAAGAAGTACATTGTCGTCCACACTCACAACAATCCTACTGGAATCTCGATATACATAACTACTTAATGGCCACACAAAACATTACCATTTGAACATTCCCTTTATCTGTTTAACATGTTATAATTGATGTTAAAGTTACAAGTTACAACAAAGTAAAATAGAAGGGAACATATACTTAATAGAAAATTGGCATATGTTCAGAAATCCTCTCACAAATGTTATTGTAAAAAGGAACTTTTGGTTGAATTAAATCAGAAAGTCATAAGAAATTTGAGCAAAATCAACCTGCTGTATCTCTGCATCATGATATAGCCTATGAGAATGGAGTAGCATTGCAACTCTGCTATCAACTTGCCAACGGTATATCCTACCATAAATTTGATTGACTTTTATTTTTGATATACTTTCGACAGGCGGCTTGGTTAGTTGCATAGTTCTAAGGTTGATGAAGGCATGAAGTAAATAACAGGCAAATACATGGTGATTATAAAGATTTCTTCAGCAGCTAAAACTGTCTGACTATTTACCTCAAATTTGGCCAATAAGCATCTAAAATTGCCTTACTCTAAGCGAAAAATATCTGCAGATGAAATCTAACCAAAATGCTTTTTTGTATCAGTGAAATGAACTAATGCATGAACACTATCGGATAAAATTCTATATTGATACTGAAGAGTCATGTAAAAGACTATTAAAGTAGCTGCATTGATACGTGTTATTCTTTTCTAAACAATAATGACATATCCTACTAACATTTGCCATAAAATTTTTTTTACTAATCCTCTATGAGGTAATGCTTGCACTAAAAATTACAAGGAATAAAAGAAGGAAATAGCACACTTCAAAATTAAAGGGAATAAAAGTTGCTCAAACATCAAATGTTGTTTAGAAAATAAGATGAACTTTAGTTATGAAATATGAATTCAAGAACAACCGTCCCATACCCACCACAAAAACATCTCCTGTGACATTTATCATGTACCTATATTGGATCTTCAAAATAACCGTAGGCACAAGGATGGAACATCAAAGACAACAGTAGACAAAAATTACCTATGATTAAAAGCAAATGACATGCTTATCTTATCTTAGAGTCCAAAAAGATAAAACATTTTCTTGTTACACACCCATAAGCATGAATCAGTAGCTAAACCACCACACGCCAATTCCACAGCAGTATATCAAGAGCAGAAAAGGAATGGCATTGAAAGTCTACAGCAGAAAAGGGATAAAAGTCCAACACATAAATGTCATTGTTGTTTTTTAATTTGTACTTGGTTCAAATATAGCATCAATGACATTGACACCAAAAGCTCTAAATATTTAACTAATAGCACTTTTGTAAAATAAGTGATGTTAAATACACGATATTAATTCCCAATTTGGTGTAGTGATGTGAATTTTTTGTATGTTTGCATCATCAGGAATCATATCCAAACTAGTGGAGGGAGAAAGTGTAAACAGGAGAAACTTATTGTGTCAATGCAGTATTGCCGGGAGAAAATAAGGGGATGGAAAAAAAGAAGCAGAAATATATACAGTATATATAGTATACTCTTCTGTTACTAAGTTAGTTGCCTTATGTGTGGAATTTCCTTCTGATTGAGTGACTATTTTCCTGCTTAATATATAGAGGATGGAAGCAATGTTGAAATTACAGAAGAAGAAAATCAATTTGGCCCAAAAGAAGTCCTGTGTATTATACACAAAATCCCAAGTTCACATAAACGAGTCTACAAATTTCTTGATAACTAGGGATAAATGGCTAACTTAAGATTGAACATCAGTAAATTCTACAGCATGTGGGCCACCTGAACAGACACATGGCTCTTCAATAATTACCACAAGTAGCCTCAGAGAATCACCTAGTGAAGAGAAGGTAGCAATTATAAGTTAAAACATCAATAACTGTTTTTAAATTTATCTTGTGCATATCTAAAAATGAAGAATAAAAGATTTGAAAATAGTTTAGTCGTTTAAAGGGTATCATTATATCATAAAACCTTTCAAATTAGTTGAATGAGGACATACCATTGACTCTTGATGACCACTCCTTTAGGTGCTATCTTCTTGACCTGCACTTAATCCAACCATGCCTCATGTAAATCAAATTATCTCTGTAATAACATGCAGCTAACCTCATTTAGAAGCAATGATTATTAAGTAAACAACATGCATACTTAGTGACATGAATAGAGGGGTTTTCAAATTTCATTTACAGATAAGGAAGATGGATATACCATTAATCAAGTGGAAATAAATAGAGGAACTGAGGAAGTTTAGTGAGTGAATGACTATGGAGAAGTGAATGCAAACATTATAATGTGAAATGAAAAGAAATACAGATACAATAACTAGAAAACTTCCACAATATTCAAGCAACTCCCATCATACTTCGTTTGTTTTGTTGGGGAGAATGTTAATACAGCTTTATGCATCAAAAAGTATATGATGACATGATACACAATCATCTCTATAAACTCAAGCAACACCTTTTCCTTTTACATGAAATTTGAAAAAACAAACAAGCTAATATAACCTCTAAGGGTAGAAGTGAAAGAAATATTACCTCTAAGGGTAGAAGTAAAACCACATGTTGTTAAGTGGTGTGCAAGTTTCGCTCCTAACTGTTTTTGCCAATTTGTTGCAGTTTTCTCTTCGGATGACAAAGGGGAAAGGGAAACTAGTGCTGTCTCTGATGCTAGATTCACTGTAGCAGATAACACTTGTGGCTGTCCATTAATTAATAACATACATTTAGATTGCAGTGATAGTATTAAAAAAAAAATGCTTAATTGCACTTTTAGTCCCCTTATTTTATCAAACTCGCGAAAAATCATTCCCCTTTTTAAATCGAACTTTTTGCTCCTGGATTATTATATTTGAGACAATTTTGGTCCAAACCATGTGAGGGGGTTTGGTAGTTCAATTGATTTAAGCTAACAGTTGAAGAGTTAGATGTTTTGTGTTCAAACCGGGACGAATTCTCTTTATCGGTTGGTGAGCTAAAGGGTGGTTGAAGTCGTTAAACCAGAATTATAAATATAATTTAATGAATTCAGATAGAAAATATGAATTAATTCGAAAATAGAAATAGAGTACATACTTGAGTTTCAAGAAGTTTTTTGACACTAGAAGCACATCCATCACACATCATTCCCTGAACATGAAGAACAACAGCATCATTGTTATGGAGGTGGTCCCCACTGGAAGTAGTTGAGGTTGAACAACACCGCAATGGCAAAACGCGATGATGGTTCAGCTTCAGCAGCAGCTGTTGGATGCCTCTGTCTCTACGAAAATTGAGATTCAGGGGTTTCAAAAACATCTTTTGCGTCACAACAGAATGAGAATCCATTGTTGTTGGAATTTGAAGTACAAGAATCGAAGAACAAGAAGATGATGACATCATTCAAGATTAATAATTCAATTCAAGACCAATCTTGTTCCTGTCCAATTATTATTTTACCTCTTTTTCTTAACAAAAGAATATGGAGTTAGTACATCAAGATTACCCCTACCATTTGCCTTATAAAAAAAAGTACCAATTAAACAATTGTTTTAAATTTGAACAACATAGGAGGCTGAAAAATCGCGTGCTGAATTTGCAACTAATATGTCAACATCAAATTTGGTAATACGTGTGCTGAAAAATCGGATAAAATATCAACATTAATCTACAAGCAATCAATAAAATAAAAGGACGAAATATCAACAATTAAGTTCCAACATCAAATTTGTTAATAATATATTTTATCATCATGATTTATAATATCCTCTCAATAACAATATAATTTATATTAAAAAAAATCAATAAGCACTTTTACGTGATATGTACAAAATACTAACTACTTTTCAATCAACAAGAATTTAATTACACTTTTTGCACCTAATAACTAAATGTTATTTTCTCGATGTAGAAAAGAAAATAAACTAATGTTATTTTCTATTTAGAATCACACAAATCAACTTCAATTTCTCTTTCCTCTTAGTATCTTGTTGGATACGTGTTTGACCGTGTCTGAAAGCTTGTGCCACTGCTACTATATAGAAGCTCCATGTTCAAGTTTATGCTTCTATGTAATATTTCACTGTGCTTTTGGTGGAGATGTTGTAGTACCAAATACCAACCAGGCTATTAGTTGATTTTCTTACTAAACAAGAACCTGAGCACAACATTATTCTAGAATGTAGAGCCAAATGTGTCAATGACCTACAATGGTGCAAAACGGATGTGAACTCAATTACATCAATTCCCAATTACATAGATGAGAGTAGTTGGTGTAACCCTCCTCAAGTAAACAATTTGACTTGGGAATGAAAATGTTCACAACTATGCACCAACCTTAAGAATATACTTTATATTACTTTTAATCAAGAAAATTACACTTGTTGTAATAACAAAACTATGAGATAAGAGCAAGCTACATGGACAAATCTTAGACACCGGATGCATCATCCTCTAACCATTTTTAAGACCTCAGATCATCACTAGTTGCACTGAAAACAAAAAAGAAAATGATCACATATGTTAGATCATTCTATATGACAAAAATAAAAACTAAATGAATCACTTCCAATTTAAAAAGTTAGAAATACAGATAAAATTATGTAGTTTGAAAAATTCACCATCACTATTACTTACGGCATGAAAAAATAGTTGGAAGCTAGTAAGACAAGAGAGAATGTAAATTGTAGGTTGTGTGTTGTGGCCTTGTGTGTATAAATAGAGAGTGAGGGACGGTTTTATTTGTGATACACGCGTTAGTATTAATTGCCGTTCCAAAATAATCTGGTTAATTATAGTACGATATTCTCTGACCCAAAATTGGTGCACAATATCTCGTTAATAATTCCCTTTGGACACAACCACCGTCTCAACTTTTCTGACTCGCTCTGCAATTTGTTACTAACATTTTTTCAATAGTTATTACCATTTTAGTATAACAAGATACTAACAAGTTCTAAAAATAAAATATGAAATTGTGATGTCTAACTTTCGGTTCATACATATACACACTATAAAAGCACATTGTTACGTCCCCAATGAGCTTAAATTTGAATCCCGGACATCCCACTTATTCACTTTAAAAATGTGAATTTTGAAGGGGGACAATAGCTTTACTCGATGTCATTCATTTTGTTGATGTGAATAGATGAGATCGGGTTGTTTTTGAGTCCTACTCAGCTAATCTAGTACAAGCTCTATCCTCTCTAGGTCATGATGATTCAAAATTATGTGCTATTGTTTCTAGTATTATTCATCAGTTATCTTTAGATTCCAACTTTGATGTGAAGTTTGTTAGGAGAAAAGCGAACATGGTTGCTCATACTTTAGCTAGGGCGGCCTGTTCTTGGACCAGTCGCCGTATTTTTTATTCTTATCCTTTTTGTATTAAACAACATCCCCTAAAAAAGAAGTATTTGTTTATAAGTGTGATCGGGGTAAGTATCCAAAGATTTTTAACAACATCCCCTAAAAAAAAGGCTTTTAACTATACATATAATCAACTTTTAATTATAAGAAACTTCTCGAGCTCCCAACCTATTTTATTTTATTAATTTTAACTTTTTTGGCAAAATTATACTAATCATAACTTAATCTAATATCGATTAATTGTCATTCGGGAGCAAAGTAATTAATTGTCGTTGGAGATACGTTCGTCCGTTCAAAATGTTTGAGAACAAAACATAAGTGTCTAAAGAGCAATTTTCAAGAAAATGTATCCCTTGTTCCCCAACTCCATTTGAGGGCCATTCCACGGAAGGTATGAGGCCAAAAATAGTTTGATCCATGATTCTTACACCAAATTCGTTCAAAATTGACATATGAAAAGTAACATCGTTCTAACAATTTGAGATAAAAGTAATTGCATCATTTAACACCACCAAGTGTCTCACATTGAATACAAAATAAAATTTTTCATCCATTGGTGTTGTAAAGAACACCTCATCACTGAAGTAAAATGACATCAACCACTGTTCAATTATAACTATAAAGCAGGGAACCATTAACCATTGTTCAATTATAACTAAAAAGCAGGGAACAAAAGCATATTATAAGCTGTCCAAAGCAATTCACTCAACCACACACATCCATCTCCAAACCAAATTCCAATCCTAAGCTATCAAGAATGGTAGGACAGTCAGCATAAATGCCTCATAGGAAAATGTTGCAGAGCCAGTATACCCAGTATCCTTCTCCTTGAATTTGTCCGTTAGTCCCTGCAATACATACACACAATCAAAAGTGAGGTATTTTATCTTGCCACGAGGAACATATCATATTATAGGCTTGATTTCTTGCTCCCTAAGTTAGAGCAAAATTTATGGTTCATATACTAGGAAAATAAAACCAGGTTCATTTCTTGCATTGAATAAGAATAGGAAGAAGTAATTTTAATTGCAGAAATTAAAGAAATTATAGAACAATGTATTTCGATAGCTCACCTTCACAGTAAGACAACACCTGCAATAGTAAACAAATGAAGGGAATCAGTTTATCAATCAATTTTATACCGAAACAGACAAGGATACAAAAAAATCATAGTTCTGCTATACAGAGGAAATTTAAACTTTATTAAAGTTTTATCCCATTTTAGATGAAGAAATTTGACTTCAAATGGAAACTATAATACCTAAAAAATAACATGACAATTGCTTTCCATTTGCTGATTTTTTTTAATTAACAGCTACTTCATCCATTTTCATTGAAAATGCAAGTGTTGAAGGCTTTATGGTTAAAAAATTCTTCTCTTTTTAGTCATTGCAAATGAACATATATACCTTAGTGATGAAAAAGAAGACACCTAGACCAAATCTTTTTTAATTATATAAACAATTTTGTATCCAATAAAAGAAAGAGTTGTAGCAAAGCCATACTCAATGAAATTGTCATATTCGACAGCCTTGCTTTTGCCACCAGTTTTGTCAAACTTGGAGACGAGCAAGTCCAACACCATTGGAGAAACAGCATAACCCAAACTTAACAGCGCATCTCACAACTCATTTGAATCGATTTTGCCACTCCTGTCCTTATCAAATCTCTCAAATATTCCCTGCAACAATAACCAGTTAGTTACAAGAACACTGTTCCATGACCATAAGAACGAATAATTAGTCTAAGTGTGTGTTTGGTTAAGTATTTCATAAACATAATTTTGAAAGAAATTTATTTTGTATAACTGATTTAGTTCAAGCTAAGTTAGAAGAAAAGCAATGTATGTTTGCATATTTCCCCTCAAATGACAAATTTGATGTAAAACTTTCTATAAAATTTTCAACCACATGCAAAATTAGCATCATATATACTATCAATTATGATTCAAAATAACGATATTGGTTTTTACTAAAATCACGTTTGACATTAGGAAAATTAAATTTTAACCAAATACAGACTACAAGTTCAGAATTATGATAATAACTTGGGGAAACTTAAAGAAAAAAAGAAGGAGAAAATACCCTCTAGCTCTGAAGACTGTAAAACAGAGAAGTGAATTACTTGGGTCCTGCATTACGAAGTCAATAATTCAAACAGTGAGAATGGCAGGAAAATTAATTGACAACCAAAAATTGAACAGAACATTAGCTTATGGTAAGGAGAATAAAACCACACTGTCCCTAGTTAGATAGATAACGTAACAGTTTAATCTATTTTCTTCAAAAGTATAGCTTGAATATATAATAATGCTAACATTTTTCATGATTAAATAATTTGAACCCAATTAGCATCGTGCATGACTTGAAAATAAAAAGCATCCGTATCGAATGGGCCCAAATCGCATGCAACCAATGGTTAACTCTTTCTTAGTCCCTAGTTTTAAGCCTTTATATCAATAATCATTCAATTAATCTAAAATAGAAATATTTGAGTACATATAATTTAATCAATTACTGTTTAATATAAGCAAAAAAAGAAGCAATTGATTACTAATTAACTCAGCCTCAACCATTTAATAATTGTGATTAAAGAATGAAATATTAGTTGTTAAGAAAAATAAATTCCATATATTTACCTCCTGTTTTTGGAAAATACAGTATTTATTACTTAAAACGAGGACAGAGCCTATTAACCAAAAAAAAAACGCGTAAGACCAAAGTTAGCACAAACCCTAATTTTAACATGAGAATTTTGAATGAAATGGTGCAAATGAAGTAAAAGGAGAGAGATAAAGAAAATGGTGTGTACCTATCTTTTTGACATTAGTGTTGGTGAAGTGATACATGAGAAGGTGAGCAGTTCTCAAGCTGAAGCTCTGGTTATTACAGGAAGAAAGAGCCTTCTGCAATTCCTTATCATCGATCAGCCCGCTTCCGTCCTGATCAGCCACTTGGAAGCAAGCCACGATGCTAGGATCCGTGCCAGAAGGAAATGTCGACGGCAAAAGCGACGCAAACGGGCTAGCGTATGCTGGTGGCGGGTAGGATTGGGACGGCGGTGGTGCGCCGTAACCATAACTGGGAGGCTGATTTGGGTAACCGGACATGTTGAAAAGGGAGAGAGGGTATTGAGAGTGAGAGATTGAGTAATGAGTAAAAGACAAAGATGAGCCTTTTGCTGAGGTTTGTATTTATAGGCGGAAATTATACCCTATACCCCTACATTCATACCCTTATCCCAACATTTGATATGAACTACCTATTTTACCCTTATATATAAACTTAAAAATCCCATTTTTTTCATTTGTCTCACAATTTTTTTCCAAGTCTTTTCGGTGTACACTTGGAAAAAATGAGAGTAAAGTATTTGCATAAACAAACCAAAAAAACAACTTATGAGCTTTCATGTGTGCCTTCTGTACCGGAAAACGCATGGCAACCGTTTCCGGATCTGATTGTTATCAAAAACCTCATATTTTAGGTGTTTTTGGTTCAGCTCCTACGATTATTATTGATTGTAGTTCAGATCTGGTTACCGGAAAATGCATAGCAATGATTCCGATATCAGACCTGGTTTATTGAAAAACGCATAGGATGATTACAATTCACAATATGCACCAGAAAATTCTTAACACAACCTCACACCAAAATCCGAATTTTGAAGTGTGACCTAATAGTGGTATAAGAGCCAAGATTTAACTAAAAAGGTTCGGCTCCTTATCCCTCCTTATCACTTGTGATCAAATAGTGACGATGGTTTTATAGAAACTTTGTTACGAATTTCATAAATTTCAGTACAGTAGGAAAAACACTTATAAATCTAATCCTATCACATTCACAATCAACACAAGATACCCGTCAACAAAGATTATGACTTCAACCAACTTCTAGGAATTCAGACTCAATATGCTTGCACTAAACAAAGATTATGATTTTACCCAACTTCTAGGAATTTCAGTAAGGAATGAAAATTTGGTAAGGCAATAACTACATCAAACAAAAAGTTAAGTATAAACACAAATCCAACATCTTAAACCATTTAGATCAAACTCTCTGGCAAATCCAAAATATTTGTTCTCATCAATCACAAAATCTATTTAGCTTATTGATTTTTTATTTTTTTACATAATATTTACTTTATTGATAGCAAATTATCCGGCGAGTTTCTGTCACCCGAATAATTTAATGTCACAAATGCGATACTTATGAAATTTTAACCGTCAACTCAAATTTATTTAACGGAAATAAATAAAAGGACGAGCATGTACTATGATGTTGTGAGACATAAATGACCAAAACAAATAAAAAAGTTAAAGATCGAAACAAATATTAGATAAAAGGTAAATGACAGAAAACATATTTAAGCCAACAAATCATTTAAAAAGTGACTAGTTCCCAATTCAAGTAGATTGCAATGTAAACAAAATAAAACCAACTAGAATAATGACTAGTTCCTAATTCAACCGATTGAACTGTCCATAGACAATGTGAGTCTCTAGCAGAGCTGAAGACAGTGGTGTGTTACCTCAACATTACCAAAATGACCAACTATGGTAAAGAAGGGCATCCTTCATTATAAGAGAATCAATTTTAAATGATAACAAAGGTCATTGGCTTGGTATCGATACAGTTCTTCATGACGATTTATATGCTCATTCATATCAGTTTTGTACTCTTGGAGGGTTCTCAAAGAATTCAAGGACAGCTTTCTCTATTATTTGGATTTCAACCTTATTTGTTATCTGGAAAGACCGTAACGATAGAATTTTTGATAATCATTCTCTTCAGCTTACAAGACTTCTTGAGAAGGTTAAACACCAAACATATTGGTGGTTGAAAGCGAAATACATGACGTTCGATTTTGACTACCCCTTTTGGAGGCAAAACCCTTTATGTTGTTTTCAAGCTGTGTTGTAATTTTATTTTTGGCTTCTTTGGTTGTTGATAGCCTGACTGTTTTGTACGTAAACTTTTAACAGTTACCTCTAGTACGCCTTGTGCTTGAGGGGGTGTTTGTTATTCTTTTAATATAATTTGCTTACCTTATTCAAAAAAAAAATGGAGAACACAAAGTATAACAAGCATGTGACACAATGATTGTCATAACACACTCAAACACACGTAAAAATATTTAAAGGCAACTTCAACATTCATCACATCAAAATTCATTCAACACGTTATATATTTATATAACGATGCAATAAGCAATATGGACGGACTCCCTCAAAAAAAAAAAGCAATATGGACGGACAACTTCGATTACCAAATTGCAATAACTTTTCTTTACTATTTTTACAATACGAAATATTACAATAAAGATTAACGTGCCTTGTAATATTTTGGAACAACATCAAGACATAATATATATTTTAAAAGTAAATCAATTTCAAATGGAATTGTGTATTTTTGTCAACAAAAAAAAAAATCGAATTGTGTATTGAATTAGTGACAATTTATTTACTTGCGAATAAAATCTTTCAAAAAATTTTACTAGCAAATAAAATATATTTTTGAACGAAATCAAGTGTGAATTTATTTTCTAACTGGATTTTATTTGCGAGTCACGTATGTTTTTGAACAAATTAAAACAAGTGTGAATTTATTTTCTAACTGAATTTAAATTTTTTAATATTTCAAACATATATATATTTTTTTAGCAAAATATTTCATATATTTAATGATAGATAGATTTTAATATAACGGAAATTAAAGATTTGTATTTTTAATTTGTTCACCTTTTACATGCCTCTCTAACTAAATTTCAAACTCAACCGAGACAATCGAAAAAACATCCCTGTCTCCTTTTTATGCTCAACAAATTAAACACCTCATACGCACAAAATAAAACAGTGAAAGTTATGACATTATTATTAATTTATAAGACCGGTGACTACAAACTTAAATGTGAAATATCTCCCTGAATGATCAATATATGATAAGAAAAACATAAGCATCTTATATTTACAACAATCAAACTAAAATAAGAGATATTTTCTTGTAAAAAAGATGCTACATTATTTACGGTAAAAAACCTTCCAACAAATTCTCATATCTCCCTGGGTCTCTTACTAGTCATGAGAAAACCAGAAAGCAAATGACATTTTCTCAACCCTAATTCAAAATCGATTATCTCAATGGTGATGACAATGTGACATAAAAAAGGAAGAAAGTGGACTAGTTTATTCAGTTTTCTTTTCTTTGATAGAAACTACTCCCTGGTTTTAGTTTTAGTTGTTATTGAATAACTTGTTACACCACCATTTGTATAATTTGTATAGTATAATGTAGACAAAAAGGTATAATAATGACAAAACAATAATTGATGTTTAATTGAAATTTAAGAACTACGAGTGTTACGCGATCTATCCATCAGCCTAAAAGATGAAAATAAAAAATAATAATGCCCTTTAAATATCATCAATCTTACACCTCTACGTCAAAAACATCATCAAGATCTTCATCCACTATATCAAGAACATCTTCAAGAGCTTCTTCCAGAATATATGGTTCTTCCAAAAGAACTATGTTATAGCCATTACCAAAAGCATGATCCATGGCTCTGCGTTTGAGTAGAGGAGAACGTTCAGTGGCATTAGTTGTTCTTTTGCAAATATACAAACGCAGTACTGTTCCATCAGGCTTATCACTTGTAGCATTGAGGGCACGCTCGAGTTCTTCGTTGGTACTAACTTGACAGTAAAAACTCATCCTTCTGATGAAAAAAAAAAAAAAAGATACGATAAAAATGAATGCAAGAAAAAACGACTACGATAAAATACAGTGATCATTGGTGCAAGAAAACACAAAACGACGACGATAAAATACAGTGATCATTAGTGCAAGAAAACACATAATGCAAAAACGATGACGTACCTCAGTAGAAATTCACTTCTCTTCACTTCACTCGATTGGTTCGAGATTACAAGTGCAACGCTTGTATAAATAGATTACAATTAAATATCTTATTAAAAAATATTACATTTAAATATAGTATTTCATAGCAAGATTGCATTTAAATTTACAATTAAATATCTTATTAAAAAAGATTACAATTAAATATATTTCATAGCAAGATTACATTTAAAAATAGTAGATATTGTTGGACACATGTGTGGAAATTGAGTTAAAAGACTAAACACAAATTCTCACTATTGGATAGAATAGTAAATATTGTTGGAACATATGTTGAAATTGAGTTAAAAGACTAAACACAAATTTCTACTATTGGATAGAACTAGTGTTGTGGAATTGAAAAAAGTACACATTAGTAGTGTTTATATAGTGGAGGGTGTACCTCTAATGTGAGGTACATAATTATGTGAACAAAGTAAACACTAGAGAAAAAAAAATATATTGATATATATCTATATTTTATTATTTGGAAAAGTTAAATTGAATAATTAATTTAATCATTATTAGAAAAGGCTTTCTTAATCCCCAAGTTTTGGCTTAAAATATTTTGGTAGATTTTGTTGGTGCATAGTATGAAATATTTTGGTATGCAATCTAATATATTTTGATACTTGATCTGAATTATATTTTGATACTCAAGAATATATTTTTGGACTCAATATGATATATTTTGGTACGAGATATTTTTGTACTGGATCTAATTTGTAAATTACTTTTTTTTCCTCAAAGTTTCTTACATATTAGTGGTGAATTTTCTCTATAAATAAAGAGCTTACATAGTGCACTCCACACAACGAAAAATAATGGAGAGCTCACATAGTGCACTCCACACAACGAATAATATTTTGAAACTTCGAATCCTTTTCCTCTATCTCCCTCTTTGACTTGTGTTGACGAGTCTTTCTTCTCTTCATTTCCTTCTTTCGTCCCTTCGGAACTAAGAGTGTTATTAAGATCATAGACCCTTTCTAAATGTCCCTTTGTAATTAAGAATGGTCTTAAGAGCATAGTCCTTTCGATAATTCACGTTTCTTCAAAATAAATAATATTTTAAGATCATAGCCTCTTTTCGGTATAATAAGAATGATCTTAAATATATATTTTTCTTCACTTCTTGAAGAAGTTAGATGTTAGAATGATGGTAACACCATATTTTGAGTTGTTGAAATATCATATTTATATTTGAAAATCTAAAAAATTAGAATGGTGGTAACACCATATTTGAGTGGTCACAATACAATAGTCTTTTGAATTAAGAATGGTCTTAAGAGCATAGTCCCTTCGATAATTCATGTGTCTTCAAAATAATATTTTAAGATCATAGTCCCTTTTCGCTATAATAAGAATGATCTTAAATATATATTCTTCTTCAATTCTTAAAGAAGTTAGATATTAGAATGGTGGTAGTACCATATTTGAGTGGTTAAATTTTAAGATCATAGTTCCTTTTCGCTATAATAAGAATGATCTGAAATATATATTCTTCTTCAATTCTTAAAGAAGTTAGATATTAGAATGGTGGTAGTACCATATTTGAGTGGTTAAATTTTAAGATCATACTCCCTTTTCGCTATAATAAGAATGATCTGAAATATATATTCTTCTTCAATTCTTAAAGAAGTTAGATATTAGAATGGTGGTAGTACCATATTTGATTGGTTAAAATATCATATTTATATTTGAAAATGTAAAAAATTAGAATGGTGGTAACACCATATTTGAGTGGTCACAATACCATAGTAGAGTGATCATAATACCATAATTGATTGGTTTCAATATTAAAATGTGAGTGGTCTTAGTTAGTACCATATTGAATATGTAGTTCTCGAATGGTTTTCTGCAGTAGTTTATCACACATCTGTAGCTCGTGATTCAACCTAATAACAACTTCGGTACATATTCTTTTAAATAAATATATTTAAATATCTTATTCAAAAAGATTACAATAGTAAAGAAAAATAGTAAATATAAGATTATAGGAATGTAATTGCTTGATTTCTTTCATCATAGTAAAAGAGTATATGTACAATGATATGGTGTTTGTCAAACCTATACCAATAATGACAAACATGAATGATAATAAATACAAATAATGACAAACATGAATGAGAATAAATACAAAATAACTACAACAACAATTACAAGAATATTGACTTCTATCACACTCCTGCAATCGAAGCGGGAGGTTCACAAACGCTTAAACTGGTCCGAAAATCATCAAAAAGAATTCGAGGTAGGCCTTTGATGAAGATATCAACTATCTGATGACGAGAAGGAACATGAATGAACACTTGTAATTTTTTGTAAGCTTAAATATGTCATTGGTTTCTGCACTTTGACCATATTTTTGCATTAGTCTTATACTTTTTTTTGTTTGGTATTGGTCCTTGCACTTTGTAAAAATTTGCAATTGGTTCTTATGTTAAGTCCATGTTAAAAAAAGGCAAAATTAACGGTTTGCCACATGGACCAATTATTACATATCACGTGGCACATTAAAAGACAAAATTATCATAATTAAAATATTTCAAAGTTTTGGTATTAGTCCCTACACTTTCATCATTTTTTATATTAGTCCATGCACTTTGTGTATTGATCTCTAAACCCTTTATTTATTTATTTTAAATCTTCCAATGATATTATGATGTATATCATTATTTTGTTCATTAATTTACTTAGATAATTATAAAAAAAAAGTAATATATTCGTCTGTGATCTGTGTTTTATATGAAAAAAATCTATAAGATTTGTTTTTGTTTTATTTTGTTTAGTTTTAACTTTAAGGCAAATATTTAAAAAATATTCGGGCTCAAACGAAATGGTAACGGGTAAATATGAGTTTTGAGGGGGAGGCAGTAGTCTTGATCGAGACCCTTCACTTTGCAGATGCAAACAGATGGGACCGGGTTGTCTTCAAGTCTGATTCATCTACTCTAGTGCAAGCTCTATCATCTCCGGGCAATCATGATTTGGAATTCTATGATATTTTTTTGGCTTAAACCCACATTCACCCCCTAAGTTTGCAAAAGTAGTAATTTTGGCCCCCTTTTAAAAAATGGCAAAAATGACCCCATGTTTACATCCTTTTGCAAAACACCAATTTTGACTTGGTCATTCGTGTGTGTCATGGTAGCTATGTATTTTTTGAATTAAAAAAATAAATAAAAAGCCAAATGTGTATTTACAAAATAAAAAAAATAAAAAAAAAAAAAGAAAGGAGGAGAGGCCCGTGAGTTCCATCTTTTTCATCCATTTCTTAAAGAAACCCCATAATATTACTATATCATTCAAACATAAACCCATAATTAACAAATAAAAAATCCAGCAACAATAAATCAACAAGAACAATTAAAGCTAGAATTAATAAAATCCAGCAACAACACAAACCCAGAATTAACAAACCAAAAATCAAGCTATTTCAAGCTAAACACTAATTAACAAACCGCTAATTCAAGCTAAACATAAAATTAACAAACTAGAATCCAGCAACAACATGATATTACGTGTCACCTTAGTTTTTTTTTATGTATTTTTTTTTCTTTTTTTAATAATATATTTATGGACATCTGGCACAAGGTTAGAGTTGGGGTACCAATTTAGTTGGAAGCCACTCTTTTTCTATGTCATTTTTTCTAGTCTTATAAAAAAAAAAAGAGCAGCACCACGCAAAAACCTTCTTTTCCGTATGTAAATAACACCCAAGAAACAAACAAGAGCAAGTACCATTCTCGTTATCCTCTTTTTGGCCTCTCCCTTTTTAATTTCATAATGTGCCTCATCCTTTTTAAGAAGTGTCATCCTTTGTTAACGTAACGTTGTGCACTTGGTACTATTGTTCTTGCAAGTTGATGCTATCCCATATTCTCAAAGTAATGATAAACCAAAGTGTCATAATCATAATGCTAGCATACTACAATGTTTTTCTCTGATAAACAACATAAGCCGATGTTATGTGTTTTTTGTAGTCAAAATTACGTGCTACTTCTTGACAAAAAATAAATAAAAATAACGTGCTACTTTCAAATGTTGTTAAAGGAATAATGAATTTCGAATAGTATGTAAAAAAAACTCTTTCTTCTGCTTTACGTTACTCCAAAACAACGAATATATTTCTTCTATCCAAAAAAACTATGAATATATTTCTTTTTCATATAAAAAGCTATAAATTTATTCCATAGAAAACGCTATAAATATATTTCTAAATAAATGGCAGATACACACTTTTTTTTTTTCCAGAGATAGATACCGACGTTATCTTTAAAACTTTATTTATTTCTGTTAAAACTTTATGTCCTTATTTTTTTATGGGAACTTCTACGGCACACTTCATAAATTGAGGTGTACTGGTACTCTTGCTTCATAAATTGATCATTTTATGAAGTAATAAAGAACATTTGTCAATGCTTACATTTTAGAAAACATCATTTTCATAAGAAAAAACATCATTTCATTGTTCATCAACGATTTTGGTAAATAAGATTTAATTTTTATAATTGTCAATGATAGAAAATACTTATTTTTCTTAAAAAAACACTCATTTAATTATTAAATTCAAGATTTGGTGTACCGGTACACTCAAATATTTGAGTGTACCATAGAATTTGCCTTTTTTTTTTTATAGCCAGATGAAATAACAATAACTATTGAAAACTCGTACACATAAGAACCTTCCCTCACCGCTTTCAACCTACTAATTTTTGCATTTTTTTCCATTTTATGTCTTAAAAAGATATTATTATATACATACACCAGTAAAGGACCCATGGGAAAACGCACGGATTACGTAACTTTACGATAATTATATATAAAAATTACATTGTAAATATTATCAAATGTTTAAAGATATATTAAATAAAAATTATATATCACCATTAATGTAATTGTTTTTATTAAGTACATTGTTAATATTGTCTGTTTTTTTAGTGGACCAACACATGTAAATTATAAGCAATATTTTTTATGTAAATTTTGATTCTTTCTGAATTTTAAATAGCAACAAACTATGCTTATCTTTTACCAAAAATATAATAAAAAATTATTATCCTTTTCAATAATTAAGAATATAGCATTTTTAAAACCAAATTTATTTAAGGTTATAACTGGAATAATAAAAATTAAGCCCAAAAATCATGTATTCTCCCTTATACATTGTTATACATACATAAATCTGTTAAATATTTGCACCATGTCCGCTTGCATATTTTATTTGATTATATATGCGAAAGCAAATGCATCGTGTCCGTTGCGGATTTTATTTGCTTATATATGCAAATATGCAAAAGCAAATGCATCGTGTCCGTTGTAAATAATAAAAATGAAGCCCAAAAATCATGTATTCCCCCTTATATATTGTTATATATTTTTCTCTTGTATATGCAGAAATCTGTAAAATATTTGAACCGTGCCCGCTTGTGTATTTTATTTGCTTATACAGGCGAAAGCAAATGCATCATGTCCAAATTTGCTTATATATGCGAAAGAAAATTATGTACTTATATGAGAAAGTAGATAGGATAAAATTTTGAAAATTCATGACTATTTTCTAAATAACAATGTAATTTTTCTATTAAATATTCTGTTATTTTATATGTAAAACACCATTAAATATTTGAATTGTGTTTGTTGTGGATTTTATATACTTATATATGCGGGAACAAAGTTTTATGTATGTATATGAGAAGTCGATACGACTCAATTTTGAAAACTCATCTATTTTTAAAAGCATGAGTATTAACGTAGTGTTTGTATAAATAATTTTATATATAAAACACTGTTAAATATTTTCACAACACTTTTGTAGATTTTATATGCTATATACGGATTAATTTACTAATTGATGTTAGAAGTTAACAACAATTTGTTTAGACAAATTTTGAGAAAAACTCTTCTTGATTGAAAAAATAATCTAATAGAAACCGCAACTATGAGAAAGACAAAACTTGGAAAAGAGTACGTATAGGAAGACTTTGTCACATTCTATAGAATTCATTAACAAGCATGACTTGATGCAAATAATCTAATCAGCTAATAATAGAAAAAGTACTTCTTGAACTTGGAAAATAAATTATTTTAGTTTGACTTTGATTTCCCACCACAGTAATCAACATATAATTGTTCCTGCACCATCAGAAGGAAATATTTATCAGCAAGCAATAGAGAAAAATGTCTAATAAAACGTTAATGATATTATTCGAGCAAACATGTTAGACCTAATGAGCTGAATTGAGTTGTTCGTGAATTTAAAATGAGCTGAGTTCAAGCTAAAAAAGAGGTTCGTAACGAATTCAAGTCAAGTCGAGTCGTGTCGTGTCTAAACAAGTTTGACTCATCTCATTTCCAACCCTAAATTCATATAAACAGAAACAACAATACAAATAGGTTAAGTAATGCATAAAGTTTAATACCTGTTTCGATGGCAGCCCTTCGGTTAACTCCACGAAGAAAACTTACAAGGAGGTGTTTAAATTAAGAGTAGCCAACCCATGTATATTGGCACTAGGAGGAGTGTAAATTCTTGAGTGAGATGTATCAAAACCACTAGCCACCATATTAGCTTGATGGTTTTTCCCATAACTATTACTTTTCAGCTTTTGTCTATATTTCTGCAGATTTAAAAAAACAAAAAAAACCAAGTAAATTTCCCTAAATTAAAGTGATTGAAGGTGTAACTAGTGTCTGACACTACACATGAAATTAATTTAACATTTGATTTCATTACTAAATATTTGTAAATTAATAACAGTGTCATTGTATCGGTGTCATGTTTTACATCCGTGTCTATGTCATAGTTGTCTTCATAGCTTAAAAAGCTAAAGCATAAGAGATAAAGAAAAATACCTGGAGATGGCTGCCCACATGTTCCTTTGTAAGATTTTCAACATTCATCAAGTTAAGAATCTTTTGTGGCCTAGCTTCTGCAAACAAAATAAAAACTATAATGAGAAATACAGTTCAGTGTTGAAAAACGTCATAGCAATAGTATTTGAGGAAATGTTCAAATTAAACAGAGTATAATTTTCGTTTTCCTATCATAATATTAATATCAACATTGGATTGCTATAACCTACTCAAACATCTTTGATAAAATGAAGAAAAAAAATAAACAGTTGTTTTTGCACATAGAAAGTAGAAGGAAAAACGTACTTTCAACGCCAAATCGATTAACCGCGACAACAAACTTGTGGTGTAAGTCATTGGACCAACGAAATCGAGGCTTCTTCGGCGCTGTTGGACCATCATTTTCATGATCATACTCATTCTCTTCCTCAACTTCATCTTCATTCTTATCCTTCCTTTTTCTTGATGCCTTTTCAATTTTATCAGAATTTTTTGTCACAGCTGAATCTATTCCATTTCCACTATCAGAATTAGGCACATCGTCATTGCTTCTTTTGCTAGTTTTCTTCTTTCTGATTACATGTTGCCAAATCATCTTCACCTCTTTCAGTTGAATAGGTTTCAGCAGATAATCACAAGCACCAAGATCAATTGCTTTCATCACCATCTTAGGATCATCATTTTCAGAAAACACTGAAAACAAAACTTTGTAATTAATACACTTCATAATTTGTTATAAATGTTCAGTAACATAATGTTGTAGAATTGCATAACTTACTTATGACAGGTAGGTCCATCTCAAGTCCAACATGCTCAAGAAGCTTAAATCCATCCATGTCTGGCATATGAACATTACTCATTACTAGCTCATATTTGTTTTTGTTTTCTCTTAACAAATTCAGTGCCATTCGTGCACTTGGAGCAGTGGTTACTGCAACAAATAACCATAACTAAAATTAATATCATTATGAAAAATAACATTGGAAATCTGTGAAATATTAATTAAAAAATAGTAAATCTAATCATTGGAAAAGAGTTGCATTATATCTCCAAAACTTGGAACACCATCATAAGATTCGTCAACAAGATAAACAAACAAACTGACCCAATTTTACAAATTCAAGTTTATATAATAGAAAAACAGAAGAAAAAGAAACTGCTAATGTTATCATTCTAATTACAATGCCTTGGCCAAAAGAATCAAATCTAAATTTTTTGTAGTACCGACACTTCTAATCGAATGTTAGTCCGGTATCCTATACGTGTTCTTTTCTGATACACCGTCCCTCATGATTACATTTAATGATGCCTTTTTCTTAAATTACAACCGGACGAGTCACTGATTCAAAGTTAAACACAAATTTTTAATATTTAAAAAAGAAAAAGAAGCATACCATGGTATTGACACCTATCGAGAAGTCTCTCCAAAATCTTGAGACAAGTTCTGTCATCATCAACAGCAAGAATATGCATTCCAATTCGAAACTCATCATTCATATTTGTTTACAAAGAGAAAAACAAGAATGCAAAGAGAGACTATGATTTCTGTTCTTTTCTGTTAAGGTTTCTAAAAAGTGATATGATATTGAGCACCTTATGAGTTGTATTTATAGGCTAACTTATGTGCACTTCTTAGATATTTTTAAATAAAAATATATATATTTTTTGAAACAATTTCAAAACTATATATTTGATTTTATTTAAATCCAAAATATCACATTTTTTAAGCAATTTCAAAACCATATATTTGACTCCTTAAAAAAACTATGTATTTGATTTTATTTAGGCTTGATAACAGTTTTCACCCTCTAACTTTCACGAAGATGCGATTTTGGCCCCCTAAGAAAAAAAACTACAATACCGCTCCCCTAAGTTTTGCAACTGTCGCAGTTTTGGCCCCCCAAGGCCAATTTTTGGTAAAAAAAAATAACACGTGGCACCTCACTTAGGGTGCCACGTCAACGTAGACCGAGTCAAAATTGGCCTTGAGTGCCAAAACCGCCACAGATGCAAAACTAAGGGGGCGGTTTTGTAGTTTTTTTTTTCTTAGGGGCCAAAATCGCAACTTTTAGAAAGTTAGGGGGCTAAAACTGCTATTAAGTCTTTTATTTAAATACAAAAATATATCGTTTTACAAAACAATTTCAAAACCATATATTTGATTTTAGTTAAATTCAAAATATATATACCTTTTCAAAACAATTTCAAAACCTTATATTTGATTTTATTTAAATCCAAAATATATCCTTGTTTTGAAACAATTTCAAAACCATATATTTGATTTTATTTAAATCCAAAATATATCTTTTTGAATCAATTTCAAAAACGTATCTTTGAATTTACAATTTCAAAACCATATATTTGATTTTAGTTAAATTCAAAATATATATACCTTTTCAAAACAATTTCAAAACCTTATATTTGATTTTATTTAAATCCAAAATATATCTTGTTTTGAAACAATTTCAAAACCATATATTTGATTTTATTTAAATCCAAAATATATCTTTTTGAATCAATTTCAAAAACGTATCTTTGAATTTACTTGCACGGCTCTTTAACTTATTTCTACTAAAAGAAAAATTTGTCACTCAATTCTTTTTTCTATAAGAGAACTAAAAAATAGTTGTATCTTTTCCCATTTTCTAAACTAAACTTGACATCTCTTGATTATTGAACGTGCAAAGATTGTGTCTGAAAACAATTCTTAAGGTAGTTATTAAAGACGATATTTCAACCAATTGGAGCAATAAAAAAAATTAGACAAAAAACAACATGAGGTATTCCGTGAACTTAACTCAGTTTTTAGAGACATTGCATTATATATGTAGGGGCCGGAGTTTGAACTTCGGACGCCCCACTTATTCACCTTAACATGTGAATTTCTAGCTACCAGGCTATTTGACAAAAATAATTTCTAGCATAATGTGGAAAGTTTTTATTCTTTTTTTTCTTAAAAATTAAGCATAATGTGGGACGTTTTTATTCTTTTAAGTGGGTAGTTTTTTTCTTAATAAAAAATATATTAAAGGTTAAAAATTGAAGAAAATGTTAAAAGTTATAAGTTACGTACTCAAACGCTAGTTAAAATAGCATATTAATAAAAGTTATAAGCTAGTGAAAGAAGATCGTTACCAAACACATTTTCTTTTAACGTTGTTGCTGCTTGAATTTTCCATCACTCACCCTAATTTCATTTTCAAGTTGATTCTCATTCTGATCGTGTTATCTTATCAATCATGGAATGTTTGCTCAAATATATAATTGTATTATGATTAACTTTCAAAAGTTGATTGTCATTAGTTTTTTAATAGGCAAATGTTGGTAGTTGAAATTTGAACCCTGGACCTCATTCTGAAACTCCTTCAAGTGTATTGAATTAACCACTTGAGTTACACCTTAAAGACCACATACATTGTTGACGGTGTATGGTAAATTTCAATGGAGGTTGAGATACTTTGTTCTTGAGTTTGATCTGTTTGTGCTTTCTACTTTACATGAGGTCGAATGTCAGTTTTATTTTTCTAGATTATGCAAATGTTTTCACACTAAATTATTTTAATTTCAAGTTTTAAAAATAAAGAAAAGAAAGCACGTAAACACGCATCAGATATGTATATATTCTCCCTACCATGTCCTCCATTTAAGAATGTTGATCTCTAGATTAGGTGTTTCAGAACTTTATTATCTTTCATTATAATTCTACACATTATGTTCTGCTTAAGTGGTTAATTTAAGCTTAATTATAACATATAGCTGCAACTGCAAGCATCACATGACATATATCTTTGGGGAACTTAGTTGTTTCCTGCCTTTGTTTGAGGAACAGACCATTGTAATGGATTTTGCTTGACTGTGTTCTATTTCCTTCAATATTTTAATAATTTGAATAGTTTTAAGATGGTTCTTCCATGTGAAACACGATCATCATGGTGGCTTTAATTAATCCCTTTACTGAAACCATAACATGATTACTAAAAATCTTTTTCATTAGAATTGCTAGATATTTAGTTAAATTTATGTTGCTTGGTTGGTTACAACCACTATTGAATAGTGTTAGGTGGAATTTTAGATGAATTGTTGATAACTCATGTTTTGATAAATTTTATTTGGCTGCTTAAATAATTGCAAAATTAATTTTGAAGTCTCCACCAAAGATCTCAAGATAGACGTTCGAGTACGCATGTTCATTTGTCAAGGATGATGTGATGACAAAATCAGCGTAGGTGTATTTCACATTTACAAACGTAAACCCAACGCCTTTAAATTGTAGAATCGTTACATTAATCCTAGGATTATTCAAAATTCATATAACTCAAATATATGCATATAAAATAGCATACATAGGTAAAAGAACACTTTAAATACGTAATTAGTTAAAGTTCACAAGCATAACTAAAACGAGTAATAAACTAGTCTCAAAAACAACTCAATAAAACTCAAGTCAGCATCTACATAATGCTTAAATGTAGGTGGATTTTACTATTAATGGAAGCGATTATACAGGATTTCACTAATTTAAGATTCTGGTGTAGTCATGATACTTCAAGGCACATTAATCGTAAAATCGTAGGATTATACGATTAAAATCCTGATTTTGACTACCATGATTGACTTGCAAGATGAAGTGAAGGATGAATTACTTTGTTTTGTGTCATAATAACCATGATTCAGGAGGGTACCATGAACCTATTTGTGAAAGGAGTGGCAATAAGAGAATTATATATACTTCAGTGTAAAAACTTTTTGCTTTACAAGTGATTGATTGCTCCATACTTTAAAATGAATTAAAACAAATTTATTTTAATTTTTCACCCGAATGAATTATGCCTGTATCTTTTTATCCATGTTATGCTGGAATAGATGGTATTTTTTGAAGGGAATAAAGCTAGTATTATTTAACCAAAAATTGCACAGAAGAGAGACTAGAGATTTGCTGAAAAATGCCATCGTTGGCAGATTGAATTCCATTTCATAAACTCCTCAAAACACATGTGTTTCACTGCTTCGGTCAACTTAATTAGTTCCTAATCTTTCTATAGAATATAGTTCTAATGTATCTATCTACTACTCAATTGGATTCCAATTATAAGAAAAAACTAAAAACATCAAAACCAAGTAATTGTCATCAATTCCATTTCTATAGTCTTTGTGTAATGCGTTTCTTTATTCAGCATTTAAAGCAATGACAGTGAAGTTCAAGGATGGAGTGCAGTTAATCTTCTACTCTTGGAACAAGTCTTCCTCAGTTTCTCAATACTCCAGAGTACTTACGTCTGCCTCATTTTCTCGATATCTTCATTTATTTCCATCCCCGCAAAGTGCTTAATCAAGCAAATTACACTCGTTAGTATAGCAAATATGTCAAGGATGAGCAATTCGTCGAAGCAAATTACAGATAACACGCATGCCATCATCTTCTTAACAATTTCTATAGACCGGAGAATTCAACCTTTGCACTGAAAAGGATAAAATAGCACTTGTTAGTGACAGATCTCAATATTGAAAAAGCTATTTTGTCTAATTTTACTTAGGTATGGAATGAAATCAGTCTTTAAGGACAATATAAAAACAACAACATCAACACAAACTATAAAAGAACTCGGATTCAGATTCAAAAGAAATAGATAAAATCAATTGATTGATATTAAAAAATGATCACATATGAGTATCACAATTGAAAAACCAAATCATTCTATATGACAAAAATTAAAATAAAAAAAAATAAAAAAAAACGAAATGAATGGGTTCCAATTAAAAAGCTGGAAAGACAGATAAAATTATGTTGATGGAAAAATTCACCATTATTACTATAGAAAAAATGGTTGAGTTTGATTGAAACCTAGTAAGACAAAAGAGAGAGTGTAAGTTGTTTGTTGTGGCCTTGTGGGTATAAATAGAGAGTGAGGGACGCGTGAGTTTTAATTGCCGTTCCAAAATTATCGTCCGATATTCTCTGACCCAAAATTGGTGCAGAATGCATTAAATTTCCCAATCTTAACATTTCAATTTATGATTATAATTTTTTGTCACGTCTATTTTTTCGGAACACACGTATACCCAATAAAAGCAAATTATTACTATTATTTATTTATATAAAAAAAATGTTATCGTTTTAATATAGCAAAATAAAATGTACTAAAATCCCTTGAAAAAAAAAACTTCTAAAAATAAAAGGGAAAAATAATAACTTATATTCTTAAGACACAAATTAAAAAACTATTTTCTAGGTTCATTGTTTTGCTTGCTTTTTTGGTTTTTAATTTTTTTTTTTTTGACAAAAACAAAATGATATTCATTCATTCAAATCGAGAGATTACATCATTCAACACCGCTAAAAACGTACAGAATGAATATGCGAACAAACTCACAGCATCCAAGTTAATAGCATACAACGGCATAATGCTTACAAAAATATATGATAAAATTAAAGTGACCGGAATATCTATGGCCTCCGGATCTGCAACGTTGACGCCCAAATCTTTGATTGAATAATCGATATTCAATATGAATCAAATGAACACCGCAAGAAGACAGGAAATCAAACAACGCCGCACAAGACGACGAACAACAAACCACCACACTTAGATGATGAAATCACAAAGAAAAGACCTGGATCTATATGAAAATCACTTGTTTAGATTGAAATAGAGAAAAAGATGAAGAGGGGTAATTTCAGGTCAAGAATTGACCCAAAACTACCCCTATGAAAAATCTGGAAGAGAAAACTAGGGCCGGCTTAGAAAAAGACTTAATAATCTTGATATTAATCGCCACTATTAATTATGAACTGGTTTTTACTTAATTTGCTTTAGTTTTGCACCTTGTATTTTGATAATATTCGTGAGGACTCACTTCATAAGTACTACATTTTTGTCAAGATGTGATGAAATTGGTCAACTTAGAGACCACCTATAGTCGATTTGAGCAAACACATACAAATATCTTTTTTTGATGTTGGATGAATTCAAAGACTTTGAATCTCGATTTTTTATTGACCTTTGGTCATTTGTGGAAGATTTTAGTTTGGTTGTTAGGACTTCAATTTGGTTTTGTTAATTGGCTTAATATTTTCTAAAAGTTCAATATGTATCCTTAACATGTTGCTAGCTATCTTAATTGTCTGCACTAATCTTAAAATATGGACGGTGAATGTTCCAACTTCCAACCATTGATCCTTTTGATTGTACTCTTAGGGTTCGTTCGGTTCGATAGTTTTGGAAGGAATGGGAGGGGAGGGAATATTTTTAATTTGACGTGTTTGATTCAATTTTTTTTTGGTGAGGGGGATGGGAGAGGAGAGAAGCAAAATCCCTTCAAGACCCACTTTTTTGTTTTCTCAAAAATTATAGTTTTTCAGAGGAGATGGGGATATCTCTTTAAAATTTGATTGCATTGTCAAAATTATCTTTGAATTATTTTAAAATCTCAATATTATCTTTATAACAACTTTTATTATTATTATTATCATTATTATTATTATGTTATATTATCTTTAGTAACAACTATTATTATTATTATTGGGTTATATTATCCTCGTAACAATTTTTATTATTATTAGGTTATATGATCTTCGATCTATGAAATTGTTAAAACAAACATTTTTGTATATTTAATTAAGTTTAAGGGTAAAACAGTAAATTAATTTTAAAATCTCTCTTTCTCCTGTGAACCAAACAATTTTTAATTAAAATCTATCATCTCCCCACTTTTGAACCAAACATATATTTCGTTAAAACATATGTCCTCCCCTCCATTAAAATCATTCCCCTCCCCTCTCATCCCATCTGTTGAACCAAAGAGACTCTTAGTATTTTAGTATCTCAATGAATGAAGCTTCTTTCTTATAAAAATAAAAACAAGAAACTAAAGATAAAAATATTTTATTTGAAATTGTGTCCATATTTTAGAAATTTAAAGTCTTATCTTTAAGGGTATAAGTTAGCATGACCCGAAATGAAATATGAAACATGACGTTTAATATGATGTTTATTTTTCGGATCAAACATACACATAAAGAATTTGGGTGTAATGATTTTTAGTCAAACTTTACATAACCAATAATCGAACTTCGAATTAGTAGGTCTATTTCTCCTAAAAATCAAGCTGAAGGGAAAGAAAAAAAAAACAAAACTATAAAAAAAACAAGTATTACATGATGTGATGGATTTTTTTTTAAAGAATGTTGGAATATTTTATGAACACGCTTTATTTATATACAAAACAAACCAATTTAATATAACAAAATAAAAAAATCTAAAAAATAAAATATGAAACATGACACTGTGAAAATTGTTCAAAAATAAATAACGTTAAAAAAACATAATTTTTATTTAATTATGTCTCTTGCCAAAACTATTCACTTAAACCATTGAACATATTTTTGTGGAATCTATGAACTTTTAATGAATTTTTAATTTTGTTTCTCCCAGACTTTCAAATAATCTGTATTTATGTTCCGAAATTTAAGTATCTACTAAGTTAAAAAAAATTGTAAAATTTTAAAAAAATAAAAATTTATCAAGTAGTCTAGCAACTAAAAATTCACATTTAAATAAATAGATAGGATGTTCAGAGTTTGAAGTCGAGCTCTGTATATATATTATATATTGTCTCTATCAATTCTGCTCACAGAGATTAAAAAGACATTTAAAACGTTGAACTAATTTTTTAATGGAACCTTTGAACTTTTAATAAAATTTTAAGGCTTAAATGCAGTTTCACCCCTCTATTTTGATTTTTTGGGG
>Ga0315915_1000432_pt1 | contig 42289 bp, 6 predicted proteins | sample MpolbnodulesMG_FD_207738 | JGI IMG/M metagenome (GOLD analysis project Ga0315915, IMG submission 207738) | Medicago polymorpha root nodule microbial communities from Los Angeles, California, United States - branched nodules | ecosystem: Host-associated > Plants > Roots > Nodule | place: USA... | reverse complement strand
TGAAATAGTTATTATTAAAAAAGAATATTCATGCGAATAATGTGAACAAATACTACTAAAAATAAAAAACAATATACTCACTTTGTTCCAAATGGAAAACTGAGGGTGCGGAACATGAAAAACACAAATAATTATTTTATTTTAGTGTATTTTATTTTATTAATGAAATTATTATTAGAGATGTATTTCTATTTTATGTAATTCACATGTTTTATTAAATAAATTGTTCTTTCAAGTCTTTTTTTTAATTGTTTTTGAAAGGAATAATATTTTTTATTATTATGATCCTAAAATAAAAATAATTATAAAACGAAAAAGGGGGGGTTGTATCCCGCAAATGGGGTATAAAAAGCAAAAAGAAATCTGGAAAGTGCACCCCGCAAGTAAGTTTTGCGGGGGCCCTGGAACAGAATAAGACAAAAAAAAAGGGCCTTCCTCGCAAAATAAAATTGCTGGGAAACACACCCCCCAAATGGGGTTTGCGGGGAATAAAGAGAAAGAGGAAAAGTAGGGTAGTTTTGGACTTTCTTTTTCATGTAGGGCAGAAATGAAAAAAAAAATCATTATAGGGCAGAAAAAAAAAATTCACTATAGGTATCCTCTTTCCCATGAATAATAATGGTAGTACTTGAAAGTCTTAAGTCCAAACAATTCCACTCCAACTCACATCACAGTGCAAGAGAGATGTAAAAGTCTACAATGTAAGACCACTGTTTTTTATCACTCTTCAGTCTTCACAAATTGGGCAACAATAGTACCTTAATAATGTCATTCAATTAAGAATCGTGTGTTCTTTGATAAAGAAGACACAATATAAATATGAGAACTGTTATGAACAAACGCTCCAACACTCTTCTGCGAACACATATCCAATATTTAAATCAGGTATAGGCACTAAAATGACGAAACACATACCCAATATTGTAACACCATGGACTAAAACGTTCATGTTAGCCTTAAAAAAAACACAATTTTAGACCGGTGTCACTAAAGTTTATTTTTGTGAAGAACTAAGAGAAATGATATCAATAGAACTATTTTAGGTCAACTGTCTCTTATATTAAGATTGTCTTTTTACTCTCTTCTTGTTTCTTTCTATATTGTTTATGTCTTAAAAGAAGAGGGAAAAAATTGTCTAAAAATATCAATTCTCCAATCAGAATTGTATGTCAGGGACGAGAATTAATCTTGGCTTTTAATTTTTGGTGTTAAAACTTCGGTTCTCAGGAAAATGAATCCTGAAAATTTAGTGTTTGGCCATGAGATAAATATAGTATGTACAAGAATTGTTTCACCTAAAAATCGAATCCAGATTCTTTCAAACAATTTGTCATCTGATGAAGCTTGCTAACCGCTTAAGCTCAATTGTTTTGCTTGGTTATCTCCGCTAACATGGCTTTACCACTTAAGCTCTATTATATTTTTTGTATAAAACTTTGTGTTTGATAATATGATATAATATTATCATATTCAATTCTTAAAAAAAAAATTAGAATATTCAATTGGTTAAATTCAATGCTGATAGTAACTCTACCGGGAGTTACTCTTAGTATTATCTTTTACTTTGAAGGAAAAAATTGAAAAAAAATTATCATATATTAATACGAATGCATTAGACCCCAATTATCATATATATTATTAAACTTCAATTTTTCTGTAAAAAAAATAAAAATATATCAAGGGTGTGTTTGGATTAAGAGTTTAGGAGGGAAAGGGATGGGATGACTCACTTTTATTTTTTAAATTACAAACAATGTAAAATAGTTTTTTAAAATAAAATAATGTTTTTGAAGTATTATACGATCATTTATCACGTTGTTAATTCAATTTATAAAGATTATTTTATATGGCCTGTACTTTAAAAAAAGAAAAGTAAGTCATCCCCTCTCTTCCCCTCCCAAACCCTTCATCCAAACACACCTGTAGGGGAAAAGGTAAATATAGTGGGGTATTTTTGTTCCAAATGAAAAATACAAGGCCATACCCCAATTATTGGGCTACAATTACTAATACCCCTCTCTATGACCAATATAGTCCGAAGATTCTGGTTTTATTCAAGCCCAATTTTCCATGTGGTTGAGTGTGTAAGAATTAATTTTAAATTGTTGGGACAGTAGCAAAAATATTACTGAATTATGATTAATATACTGGACATTGCAATGACAGAGAATAGAGAATCAACATACTTTCTAGTGTAATCTTATGGATGGAATCAACATACTTCACGACTAAATCTTGACACAATTGCTCTGCTTAATGACTCACTAGAAGCTTTATAAATTTTTTATATTCACCAAAACAAATACAACCAAAGAGCCTCTTTCTGTGTCGGTAGAAACCATAATAGAACTTACTGAATACTTCAACAGTCACTTGAGTCATCATACTCTGAAAGGGTTTCTGTGCTCTCAGAATCACCAATGTAAGCAGGGCACTGGGAAGTAAAATCACAGAATCCACATTTCCATTGATCTTCTTCGCCAACATAACTAGCTTCTCTCTTTCCAAGCCAAAACTCAAGACAATTCCGAATTTCATTCTTTATCCAACCACCATCATACACAAAATTTTCTTCTTCCAACAGTGAGTGATCCCTCTGAGATTCATATCTTAACACCAGTTTATCATTAGCACGGGGCAGCATCTTACACATATTTTGGTAACAAATCACCACATCAGCAAGTGTCAATGCTGAGATTCCAGAATCAAGACACGCTGTTCGTAGATCTTTACATAAACTACGTTGAGGATTTAACTCGAAATATTCAAACAATGTTTTAGAAGGGAAGTCACGAACAACTAAATTGTCCCACAAATACTTGTAACACATTAGTTGAATCCTCCCGTTTCTTTTTTGTGATTCTGCAGGAACTGTATCTCGGTAACGAGTCTTTGTTTCGACTAGCATCGGATTATGATCTTTTTTTGCCTTAGGCATCCGAATTTCATCAATCTTTCCCACCATCCATATACCTTGTGCAAAATCAAAGCTTATTATAGGAAGCTCACGAGTTAGTCCTTCGAACAACAGTTGATTCACACCATTGATGAAATTAACAAGTTTCAGTGCCATACAGTCTTCAGATGACTTCACATTCACTTCCACTGGTTCCAGAACCTCTTGTTCAAGCTGAAAATGCCGATCTATACCAGCTTTCATTGCTTTACTCTTCCAACTTCCACCTCCATAAACAAAGGCCAAATCCGGTTTGCCTTCATGGTTCTTCCATTCTTCAAAAAGGAGCGAAAATTCCATTTGCTTGTCACACCATTCTGTTTTGGTGATATCGGTGACAAACAAGCCCCTCTTGCTCCTAAACCGGTGCAGTAACGTGTCATCTGCCCTGGACTTCTTCTTCTTCTTCTTCTTAGTACTTACAAAACTACCAATGTCTTCTATGTCGGGTTCGGAACACGAGAATAACCTTCTCTTGGCTCGCACTGGAACTGACTGAAAGGATGTGCCGATTCTGCGACTCCAAGAGGCTGATATTGGTGAATGTATAGCAGGAACAGCAGCAGCAGGAGTGACAGGAGAACGGGCTGCAGAAGCTAAAGCAGCATCAATGGAAGCCATCTCATCATCACTTATGATCTCAACTGGAATTTTGGAGGATGTTCCTGCCATTCTTGCAGCTGATCCAGCTAGCTTTAGAATCGGGGTTGGAGTATCTTATTACGTCTGCACCAGCTCATATATAGAGGGTTAATTTTGTAATGTATTGAAATTTTATCAAAGGGAGCTAGTAAGAATTTGAAGTCTTAACCAGCGAGAAAATAAAGCCGTTGGGAGAAAAGAAAGAATCTCAGTACATGCACTAGGCTTCAAAGAAAGTAGGCAAACACAAAAGAAAAAGCATAAAAAATAGAAAAACAAAGCAAGTTTTGTGGTGGACACCTTAATGGGGACCACAATCGTTATGAGGGAAATAATGTTAACAGAAGAATAGAGATACAAACAGGAAAGAAAATAAGTGTTTCACACTTAGAGACTGTTTGTTGAACACGTCACCTCCAACTCCAGCATTTTTATCTTTCTAGCAAAAATTGCTGCTGAGATTTTTTTTTCGCTCGCTATTTCTTACATTTAGCTTGTATTTCATTACTTCTTGGGTACATACAAGCTTGGAACTGGGTATCGTTTATCCTTTACTCTTTTTCTCCAGAACAGTGTCAACTTTCATAAAATGCTTTTTACTGCAAGACAGAATATAGTAAAGAAAGTCATGCACTAGTTGCTACCAAGTCACTAGATGAAACGAACAATGGCCCAAAAATACCCTCACTGTTAAGCTATCTATTTAACCGTGTACTTCACAAATTTAATGCACATAAAAACAAACCTTTTAAAACATGTTTGAGTGAAAAATAGTAACTGTGAAACCTGATAAAAAACATTAAACAAATGTTTTACAACAATCATGACGAGACAGTATATAATTCCAAACAACGTGACAGAGTCAAGTCAACGCGGTTTAACTTGAATTTTTCTGCAGTAGTAACAACATAATCTCTAAAACACACTCATCTATTGGTTGAAATTGCTATGGCATGTGGGTACTACAGAATCTATGTAGAACCCAAATAATTTAATGGAATCTAGATTAATTTCAAGCAAAAGAAGAGACTGTGTTAGAGAGTATGTTTGTAGCACTCTTCATTTAATTTATTAGTTCAACTCTAGAATTCAAGGACCTTATGGGCTAATCTTTGCAGAATTAGATGAACTATGAAATCACTCTTGATGCCTCCTAGCTTATTCTCCCAAAAAAAAAAAACTTAAAAATAAAATAAAATCAACATACCTTAGCCTTAACTTGCACCCATTCCAGGAAAATTCTCAACAATTGTTTAAACATGACTGATGACTTTACCAGTTTGCCTATGGTCAAGCACACTGATGAAGATTCAACAACACTTGCCAAAAACCTCAACTTCCAGTTGGAGACTGCTGATTCGGAAAAGGACAGTCCATATCACTGAATTAACAAGTTTTACCATAGTAAACATTGATAGCAAACAAAAACAACAAACGTTACAGTTTAGATTTGTCACCAATCAAATATTAGCCTTGTTGTTAATCGCGGATAGCGGAATGTTAAAATTCTGCTATGCAATAGGGCTTTGTTGCCACTATAAATGCTATTTGACAATATTTTGTACTAAGATTGTAGCAGAACAATTGAGTTCTGTCTAAATTCCACTATGTTATAGTGGTATATAGCCATTAGCCGCTATTACATAACACTGAATATTTAGAAGCCATTCATCAAAAGAAGGAACAATTTTAAGTGTTAGTAACAAGAATTAGAAAGTGTATAAAATATTGGACATGAAACGTAAATTTTCTCAATGTTACATTAATGGAGTATTGTTTGGTCATTCATGATCAATTACAAAATAACAAATTTCCATCATGTATTTGCACTTCATACATACACAGAAGGTATCTTATGTTATAGGGTGAATATAAATTCAAGAAATCACAGACAAATAGCCCCGACTACATAAGATGTACCTGCTAAACAGGACTACAATTAAAAAAAGACCAGCTCTCGAACTAATTATAGCTTGGCCCGAATCCTTTCAATAATGCTCAATTTTAACATCTCGGTATGGGAACAATTCAATACTTTTTTTACAGGAAATAATCTAATACCTTATACTGCACCCTTGGATTACTTTTCAGTTGGCACTATAGCCTTTTCAAATAATAAGTAATTCCGATTCCAGATTTTCATGATGGATAGTTATACTTCATTCATCTATCTGTTTCAAATTGCAGGAAAACATGCATTGCTTCTGGTGAGGAAAATGTCATCCAAATACCAACTAGCTTAAATTCTATTGATGTTCTTCTAAAAAAGTAATAAGTGAAATAAATTATTGCAGAATTTGGTCATGTGAATAGAAGTACTACTACATTTACTAACACAATTGACTTATGAGTTATGACAAATGTGCATGTGGTCAAACATAGAAAATAGAAATGTTGAAGTATTTTCCCATATTTAAGCAGAACCAAACATGGGCATAATTATTACTTATGTATACAGTTGAGATCTCTTTTTGATAGAGGTTAAAATATAAACTTGAGCAGAGAACATTAAATATAAGACATGGCAATCAACGAATCTGTTTAAAAGCCAATGAATGGATAATTGTCATCTTCTTCAATAGAGTGACCCCTACAACTAACTGATTGCAAACGTAAGAAGCAAACTACATAAAGACAAAGAAATTATAAAATATGAAAAACAAAAGAACTTCCAATATTTGCAAACTATGTTGACAGGAGTATTTCCACTCAGGTTTCAGATATAAAATTCAAAGATTAACCGGGTTATCATATGACAGCATTTAAGCTTATGCAATCGACAAAAATGATTTCTAAATTGATACACATTCAATGACACCAGAGAAAGCAGCCTTGCAGCCAAATAATGACCAAGTACCAAATACACAATTCAGTAATAGCAAACCAAATGAAATAACGAGCAGAATTTGAATTACACAAGTTCAATATGATAAACACCATGAATTCAACAATAAACTGTGTGGGCAAACTAGTTCAGTGCACCACACAAGAGCCCTTATTTAATTTTAGCTTAATATTCAGCTTAGCATCAAGTCTCAATTTTCTTTCTTCTAGCACAAATAAAGTCAAAATACAAAAATTAAACTAACAGATAATAAAGATATTTTCTCCAACAATTCAATTCAATCCAATAAGGAGAATATGAAAGTACCCCCAACAAAACAAAACAAAAACAAGAACCAAGTCTTCTAATTGATTCACTAAATAAATATCTAGTACTACATATAAAATGTTAGAAACCCATTTCAAATTATCAAAACCTTGACCAATAATTAAACCTAAATTATTCTTCTACTAAACTTAAATTCTGAATTCTCAACAACTTATTCTTCAACGTTAACCCAAGTTCACCTGCAACAATAACACTAGCAGCCAGCCCTATCCAAAATTACATCACTTGCAACGTTCAAATCACCAATATTCCAAACTAATTATAAATTGCCCTGGTTAGATAAGATCTACCTGCTACACATTACAGACAGAAAGAAAGAAAAAAAAAGACCAGCTTAGAAGCTAATTATATCGCTTAATGCGTGATTTGATTCGTCTCATTATGAGAACAATCCAATACTTTTTTATCTTGGCAGGGAAGAATCCAATACTTTATGGTTGGCTCTATAGCCTTTTCAAATACTAATAAGTATTTCAGCTTCCAAACTTTCGTGATGGACAGTTATATTTCAGCTATCTGTTTCAAATTGTGGGAAAACGTGCATTGTTTCTGGTGAGAAATTGTCATTCAAATACCAACTAGCTTACACTCTATAAATGTCTTTCTGATAAAGTAATAAGCGAAGGCAATTATTGCAGAATTTGGTCTTGTCAATAGAAGTACTGCTAGTTGACAACACAATTGGACTAATGTGCATTTGGTCAAACAAAAGGTCAAACAGAAAATGGAAATTTAGAAGTATTTTCCCATATTTAAACAGAACCAAACATGCGCATAGTTATTACTTATTTATACAGTTGAGATATCTTTTTGATGGAGGTTAAAATATAAATGTAATTAGAGAACATTACTTGAATAAAGACAAATCAAATATAAAAAGTCAATGAATGGATAATTGTCAGCTTCTTCAATAGAGTAACCCCTACGAGTTACAACTAACTGATTGCAAACGTAAGTAACAAACTAAATAAAAGACAAATCAAATCTAAAATATGAAAAACAGAAAGAACTTCCAATACTTGCAAAACTATGTTGACAGGAGTATCTCCACTTAGGTTTCAGATGTAGACTTCAAAGATTATCCGGATTATCATACATCCAAACAGCATTTAAGCTTATGTAATCGACAAATGAATTCTGAATTGATCAAACTTTTGATAATACAAGAGAAAACATTTTAAGGATAGACAATGACCAAGTACCAAAAACACGATTCAATGGTAGCAAACCAAAGGAAAAATGAACAAAACTTGAATTAGATAAGTTCAATATGACAAACACCATGATTTCAACAATAAATTGCGTGGAAAACTAACTCATTACCACACAACAGCACTTATTTAAGCTTAATAATTCAGCTTAGCAACAAGTCTCAATTTTCTTTCTTCTTGCTCAAATCAAAGTCAAAATATAAAACTAAACTAAACTAAACTAGCAGATAATAAAGATACTTTCTCCAACAATTCAATCCAATAAGGATAATATGAAAGTACCCCCAACAAAACAAAAACATGAACCAACTCTTCTAATCGATTCACTAATTAAATATCTTCAGTATTACCCCATATAAAAAGTTAGAACCCCATTTCAAATTATCAAAACCTTGACCAATAATTAAACCTAAATTATTGATCTACTAAACTACTTATTCTTCACCGTTAACCCAAGTTCACCTGCAACAATAACGGTAGTAGCCATATCCAAAAACATTCCATGCTCCACAACTCCAGCAATATTCAAAATAGCATCACTTGCAATCCTCAAATCACCAATACTCTTCTTAAAATACAAATCAACGATATAATTACCATTATCAGTAACATAAGGTTCTTCCTTTTCACCAAAAGTTCTAAGCTTGGCAACACAACCAGATTCCTCAAACAGATTCTGAAGCCTACCAGCAGTGAATTTCCAACAAAAGCGAATAACTTCAACAGGCATAGCTAAACCACTACCACCCAAATAGTTAACAAGTTTTGATTCATCAACAATACAAACAAATTTCTTGCAAGCACCTTCCACCATTTTCTCTCTCAAAAGTGAACCACCACGTCCTTTGACCAAATTCAGATAAGGATCAACTTCATCAGCACCATCAATAGCCAGATCAACAACAGGGTGAGTATCTAGATCGGAGAGAGGAATCCCAAGCGACACAGCTTGTTCGTGGGTTATGGTTGAAGTGGGTATACCGATGATGTTCTTGAGTTTTCCCTGACGGAGAAGCTCCCCGATTCGGGCGACGGCGTGTTTGGCGGTTGAGCCGGTTCCGAGGCCTAGAACCATACCGGATTCGACATATTCCACGGCTTTGTAGGCGGCGATTTTCTTCAAATCGTCTTGGGATAGGATGACGGAGACGGAGGAAGATGGGGAGGAAGGGATGAGGAGACCGGCTTCCATGGCGGCTTTTGCGGAGGAGATGAAATGGGGGCAAGGAATTGCCATTTGAGTTGTCGGAAAAAGGGTAAAGGTGGCGGCGGCGGGGAGGGATAGTGGTTTAGGGGAATGAGATTAATTGAATTGAATTGAATTGAATTGAATTGAATTGGGTTGCTAAAAGATAGAAGAGATAAGTGATTATAAAAATAAGTTAGAGAGAATTGTTAGGGTAAGGTTTAAAAGGTGTGGTGGTGAAGGAATGGGTGAGAATTAAAAGGGTAGGGTTTTGAGATTAGAAGTAGAGAAGAGATAGGGAATGTTTGGCTGCGGAGGGAGAAGAGATTATTTATATAGGGAAAGAGGGAAGGGTGGTAGAATGAATGAAGGAATAAGCATAGCAATTTCAATTAATTCAAACACTGCGTTTTGGTTTGAAGCTAAATTAACGCGTTTCGCGGGGTATCGGATCTCTATCTCCAATCCAAATCCTAGTTCATATCTCCTACCTCACGCAAAAAGTATATCTTTTTTATTATTCCATTAATTAAGATGATAAAAATAAAAACATTAGCATTGGAAAATAGTAAAAAGTGAAGAATTTTACTTTTTAAAACTCAAAGCATTGTTGAATTCAATGTAAATATACTATTTTTGGTTTTCTTAACCATTTTTTAAAAGCATAGGTTAGCGAGACCCATAAAAATAATACAAAGTAATCCATACTATAATAAATTAACCCAAAAATGATAAATTGTTTTTTAGTCGTTTAGTCACCAATATATTGATCCAAATGCTACGGGATTTGAAGCTTATAAATAAGTGGTCAGAGTTTGATCCATGCTTTTGTGTCGATTAAAACTTGCATCGATAACATTTTCCTTTTAGAGCTTCGTACCGATTAGATAATAATCTAAAAAAAAATCATCAAGAATTGTTTTATCTAGAATTGAATTCAAATTCTCCTTAATATTTTTTTTTTTGTCAAAATTCTACTTAATATTTATTTGAGATGAAACTCATTAACCACTTAAACTCAATCATTTGTTTAATTTTTACATGCATTTCTATTATTATTTTTTACAAAAATATACATCTTTAATGTACAATTGGGCTCTTGCGATGTCAATTTTTGTACAATTAATTTTGAAAAAGTAACACACGTTTTATTATAAATATATTTCTACAACAATTTTTCGGTATCCATAAAATTTGTTAGAAAATCTTAAGAAAAAAGGGATAGAGACAATATTTAATAATTTTTTTGTTGAAAGAAATATTTGACATTTTGTTCGACATTGGATATACATTCTTCTCATTAAATATGTTACAGTAATTAGATCATCTCATTCAATTTAGTTACGTGGAAAGTTTTTCAGAATCCTTACGGTCTTCTTTATATTTGATTTGGTTATCATGCGTTTGGGTAATTTGAAACGAAAGGAACAATAACATTTTCAACATCAAAATGTTATTTTTGCTTTTGATTATATAACTGGTGGCTTAAACCCCTAATATGCTTGGGTTTTATAACTCAGCTCTTTAGGTTTGTGCTTCTGGTTTGGCTCTGTAACTGTTTGTTCAAACATCTGAGTTGTCTCTTACAGGTACTTCTAGTGTTCGGCAGAATTCATTGTTCGGTTTAATATCATTAATTAAATCAATACATCTAAGTAATTTTTTATTCTATTTTCCCACTAAATCATTGTGTTTTGTATACGATTAACTGTAACTACTACGCAAATTATTTGGAGTCCAAGATCACAGTGACTTTCTGCCATACTCAATGTTTCTAACGTGGATAGGACCCGGTCCCGAAGCCATCAACCTAGCTCCGTCTCGATGCTTTTCAAACCTTTGGGTATGTTGAAAATATTCAACCAATTAGTTTAGTCAACATTAAAAGTCTTTGGGAGCCCCTTTGCTAAGCTCTCCCCTTTTTTTGGATTTGAATGGACCACACAATTGATCGGTTAGAAATAAATATGCTGAATTCCTAATGAGTGGCGGTGGCGTCCATTAACAATTTGAAAATATATTCTTAGCAATGATGTGGTGCAAAACAAGGCGTGAGGCTTGCTTTTATTACGACCGAATCTCCACATATTTCTCTTTAATTGATATCATATTATAGTCTCTTAATATTAGTCGTTTAAGGTTTGTGTACGATTATTAAGAAAATGATTCTTATGTTAATTTCAATGATAAAATTAGTGATATTTACTAAAACATCCTTATTAATTGTAGTTAGTGGAATAGTTAAGTTGAATAAAATTCAATGAATAAGGGTATAATAGTGGAAAAAAATAATAAATGTTGCAATTGGTATTGTAAAGTGACAATTATTTTGAGAAAAAGAAAAAAATTATAAAGAGACAATAATTGTGAGACGGGAGAGTATGCACATGCATATGGAGTAGTTTTTTCTTTCCTTCTCTAAAATCAGATATTCTAAGCGTGTAATTATAGGAGATTTTACATATATGCAAAACAAGTCAAAGTTTGATAAATTAGCTCATTTATTCCGCTATTTTAGATGAAATAAATTGATGTTTTTATCTTGACTACTGAGGTTAGTTTGCCTCATTTAATCATCTGGAAAAATAGGGGTTGTGATGGGGCGGACAAGTTAGTCGTTGGGTTAACAAATTTTTATTTTGCTAGTATCTTTTTGTTTAGCACTTTGCTAGTCGATTTGTTATGATTGCGAGGCAAATCAATGCATTTTTTCCTTCTTGGTAGAGATTAATCTTTTTGAGTTGAATAAAATATAATGGACAACAAAGCTCTCTTTCAAGAGTGTTATGGAGTGAACTTTCGAGTTGACCCATGTGTGATATCACCTCCTTTAAACTATATAAGCTTTGCACCGTCACATATCAAGCAATGCCTTATTCTAAACGTATACATACCTCGATCATATACTTGAATATCAGAGTGTTTACAAGTACACCTTCGCTGCCAGATATCATTTATGCCATGGATGATGGGCAACAACACCATTAAAGGAGCGTTTCTTACTTAGATTTGCCATTCATCTCCTTTGATAAAGTCGAGCTCTTACCGAAATAAGGAATTTTAACACCGGTTCATTCAGATAATCGTATACCATTTGTTTTTTCTTCGTAGTTTTTTTCTCAAGAAATATGTTAATTTCTTTCAATAAGAGTATATATTTTTTGGATTCCAAATACATTTTAGTTTAAATGTCAACACAATTTTTCATAAAATATATATGTATATATATATATATATATATATAGTAAAGAAATTACAAAAGAATATACAAACACAATCTACAATTTGTTGGAGAATTCGGGTTTTATTAATATTATTCTAATATTTTAAAGTGAATTAATAAACAATTATTTCTCTCAAAAAAGGTAATCAAATTATTTGCCTAAAAAGTATAATTTCACACTAATTTATAAAATGTTGAAAAATCAACCAAGTATATGTTAGCAAGGACCGGCTCTTGAGAAGTGCAAACAACTCTATGAAATTGGACCTTCAAAATTTTGGAACCCAATTTTTTTTCTTGATATATTATACATGTAAAAAAGGAATATATAAAAGCAACGTGGTAAAAGTATCAGCTTTGTGGATGTCATCGAGTGGTAATTTTTGGTGCTAAAATCCCAACGGTCTTGGGTTCAACTTCCCCGAAGGTTTTAGTTTTTTGTTCTTGATTAATTTTTCTTTAAATAATGAATATATTTTTAATAAAAACATAATTTAACTTTTTTTTCCGTCATATTTTTGTGTTAGTTACATGACTAATTTTTATATTTAGAGATGTTATTTTTAATTAAATAAAAAAAATCTTTGAAATTTTTTTCTAAAAAAATTATTTAATTTTATTAAAAACTTATTTTTACTATAAAAGTCGTGTCTTCAATTTCATAAGAACGACACTAATGTTAGCATTATTGTATTTGCTCTCCTTTCCTCAATGAGATTCTTTTCCCACTTGCCTGTGGTGGCTTGAGGAGGCAAGGGAGACTTGCTTGTCTGATAACGACATGATGCATATGCAATTTGCTTATTTCTTATTGTAATGATGAATATATGTTTTTAATATATATAATGAAGTTAAATACCTTTTTTTTATCTTTGTAAATGTATCAACTTTTATATCGAATTTTTATAAAAAAAATTCTTAGACTTCTAGTCCTTATAAAATCTTCAATCACCATTTTAGTCTTTATTTTTAAGTCAAATTATGTGTACCCTTTGTATTTTTCAATGAAATTGTGCATAAATATGTAGAATATTGTAAGAATCTCTCCTCTAAAAATTTAGAATTTTTTAACAAAACATGAGTTGAATATACATTTTTAACCATAAAAAAATATAAATTTCACATTTTCTAAATAAAAAATTATTTTTATGAGTGAGATTCTTATAATATTATAAATTTTTCTGCAAAATATTATTCAAAATTATAGTAATATCAAAGAATTTTTGTAAAAGGATTAAAACAAATATTTATATCAACCAAAAAAAATAGTAGCAATTCATTTGTGCACACTGCACTGCATCTTCTTAGGATTGGTCCATGATTTGGCTCCGCAGCTTTAGTCTCACCTTTGTTCCAGTGGGCCAGGTTTGTCTATATGCATTGCATGCATTTTCTGCGGTACAGAAACAAAACAACTATTGTGATTTTGATTTGATATTGGGAATCGGAACTTTTGGGTGGTAACGGGAGGGGGAGACATTATCTACTCCACCATGCACGAAAACTACTTATCAAATTCAAATAATGCTTCTCTCGAAAGAAAAAAAGTTCAAATAATGCTTATAGAAATATTTACATCTACCTTGTACCAAAAAAAAAATTCTAGATTAAAAAAATATTACATTTACCTTACCTTATTAGCCAGACTTGAGCATAAATCTTTCTATTGCACGTTCATCTACCAAACCCTTGGAGTTGCACTCCACCGTAATTTATATGTACACTTTTTAAAATGATGCACACACATTGGTCCTTCAAATTTCTATTAGGTGAAATACGATGCTAATCTATACACCGAAGGCCCCTGAGGCCTTGGAGTGGTGGTTCGAGCCGAAAGAGGCAAGTTGATCGCAGTTGCTACCTGGACAAGATCAAGAACAACATTGCCTCAGAGGTGAGGACCATCAAAGCCTTGGTTCAAGCAATGGATTTTGCTCATTATTGTTGTTTGAGGAACATGATCATTAAATCGGACTGTGAGACCTTGATAAAAGGGATTTATGGTATCCGTAATATTAGACACACTTGAGGTTAGATGATCTGAGGAGTCAAGAGAAAAAAATGGTGAATCTTGATAATGCTTAGTTAACTGCCGTGGAAATTAACCGACGGTAGTTAACTGTCGAAATCAAATTTAATTCATCGGCACTTAAGTGTCGTGGAAATCATTTGAGAGAAGGAGCTGGAAGGTAAAAAAATGTATTCTCCTTCACTAACTGTAAAAAAATGTATGCTTAATGTTATGAGAGATAGTAACAAGGTGACCCATATGTTAGTCCATTTAACCCATGAAACATTAGATCAGTATTGAAGATGCTCCAATCAACATTCAACACTAACTGTATAAAAGTTTTCCTCTCCTTGTTTTTAAAAAAAAAGTACTACCTTTTTACTTGATTAATTGAAAATAGTTTAGGGACAATTTTTTACATTTGTATTCTTTAAAGTCCAAATTGGAGAGAATGATAATTTAAGGATCATATTAAAATTTTACTGTGATTTCTTTATCAGGGCTGACCCATAGTCCGTCAAGGCTAGGCTAAACCACTGGGCCTCAAAATTTTAAGGATGAAAAACCTTTTTATGGATATGAAATCACATCGTTTTGTCTCTTTATCAGGGCCGACCCATAGTCCGTCAAGGCTAGGCTAAACCACCGGGCCTTGAAATTTTAGGGTCCATAATATTTTATTTTTGTATATAAGGAACGAAAATATTCATTATATACTATCAATGTTAAATAATGTTAAACAATCAGTAGCGGTCCAACCTCCCTCTTTCTCTCTCTTCTTTCCTTCTTAAACCCTAGCCGTCACCCTTTTCTTCTTCTTGTCAGACGGGTGATTTAGGGTCAATTTTGACCCAAAAATACACATTCGACTTGTTTTTCCTTCTATCCTAATTGAATGAGTGACTTCCACATATTTTCAGTTTTCTTTCTTTTGTTTTTGTGATTTTGTTGTCCCTACACGACTCTGTTTGTTTTGATTTCCCGTCTTTGTGCAGTGTGTTTTTAATTTCCCGTCTTAATGCGGTGTTTATTTGATTCAAGTTGAAAGATTAGCTTTGAGTAAGTGCAGATCCGATCAATGATTTATCGTCGTCAACATTGCAGATTATGAGACATGAGTATTCCGGCGACTTGAATACAATCATATTTGTAGGCATATGCACTTTACTGTTATATGCTATTAACATGGATGTTGTGAGTTTGTTCACAGATTCATCTTTTTTGTTTTTAGCGAATTTGAATTTGTATTATTCGATGTATTCTATCAATTTGAATGAATGAATATCGTTTATTTCTGTTAAAAAAAAAAAAAAGAAACAATAGCGGTGCAGCGGTCCAAACTCCAAATCCATGGTGTGGTGCACATTTTTAGCGATTTTAGTCAAAAAAAAATTAAATTAGGCTTTTAGTGTTGTTTATCCCTGTTGGTGCACATTTTTAGTGATTTAAGTCAATTTTTTAAAATTATGCTTGTGATTTTAGTCAATTTTTTTTTTAAATTATGCTTTTAGTGTTTGTTTTATTGAGGCCCAATTTATAAGTTTGAAACGGGGCCTTCAAATCGTCTAAGACGGCCCTGCTCTTTATTATGTTAGTTGATAAAATATCTTTATAGTGAGATATAATTGGATGTATTTTTTTATGTATTTATAATAAAAGTTACATCGTCGAAATATGTATATACAGATTAAATACATTCACATAATACTATAATAGCATCCTACTAATGATAAATAAAAATATTGAATACAACTTCTGGTTCTATAAATATGAATCAACTTTAGGGGATAAACCCCATTGGCATGGAAAAACTATTTAATGTAATGTTTAGAGGTGAAAAATATGCAGTAACTCTAAAGGTAATCAATTACTCTAAAGTAAATTATAATGTACAGAGAAAGTGAGAAAAGAGCAAACACATGCTGCCAGAATAGAACTGCTGAAGCTTCACTAACTGCATAACCCCTCAAGCTAGCAATTGCTCCAAGCAGAATAGCACTTGGTGTTGTATACTGCAACAAAAGCACAAACCTAAACATAGCATCATTTTCAACCAAAAAATTCAACTTATCAGCCAACACAACAATCCCAATTCCTATAACAGGAAGCACAACAAGTCTTGCCATAATTATCCCAATTGTAGTTCTAATTCCAAGTGTTGATTCATTTGGTCCTTCAGCTAGCATACCCCCTAATATAAGCATTACACAAGGCACCATTGCACCTGCCAAAATTTCCAAACTATCAGTCATAAAAGACATTGGTGCATCATTTCCAAAGAAAAATGTTTTCAACTGAGGCACTGTTCCAATGATAATAGCCAACAAAGATGCAATTGTTGGTGGTTGAAGTATGTGATGAATTGGAGTTTGTTCAGCAACAATTCTTATTCTCCTAACAACTCTAGGCTCAGCCAAACACGTAATAGACATATGATCATTGTCACTACTTTCTTCCTCGTCCGCCATTACTGATCCTGATAATGAATCGAAATCAGGATTAGGACTAGCAGATGAGGAAATACCGGAAAAGCTCTTAAAGATTCTAGCAATAAAGGGTGTCTTAGAATGTTGAGTTTCTTTATCTTCAATTCCAGGCCACTCAGCTTCGACGAGGAGCGGTCTACTAATATCATTAAGTATTGTTTCTTCTTGTTCTTCTCTAATACCAGCTTCATTTTCAACGATCTCATAATACTCAAAAGGAGGTTCCATCATGTGATAGACAAAAGTGTAAACAAGAATCACAGAAATCCATTGAGATAAAGAAACATAAGCTACACCTCTTGCATTGCATTGCTTTCCAAAAGGAGTATTTTGAGTATGACAAACAGATCCAACTACTGCAATGAGAAGATTGCCAGTGTTTCCAAATCCGGTCATTATGATTGTGAATCTATTAAACCTTTGAGGTGGATGACATATAGTAACCACTATGAATCCAAGTAAACATCCAAAAAATGTACTAAGAAGCACATTAACTGGTATGAACCACCATTCCTTAAAATTCTCAAGAGTAATGCTCGAACCAAGTTCACTAAATATTAGGCAGGGTAAAAATAGTGCAAATACAAGTTTACTTAGGAGTTTAAATGTGGCTTTAGGAATTAATTTCATTCTTGGGTTTGCAAGAAGTAGTCCTATGAGTGTAAGGCAGATTAACTTCAACAAAGGCTGCAGAGCAGTTCTAATGTCTTCACTGTGAGACCTCATTTCATTATTATTTTCATGCAAATCTTCTGACATGACCGAAGAATAACAAAATCTCCTGCAATTGAGTTCATAAGAAAAGAGAAACAAATAATATAAGGCAAAACAAATATTTCATATTTAAAACAAAAACGTAACATTTAATATGAGACAACCAGAATAGATTGCAATAACACCAATATTCATAATCATCACATGGAAGCTAAACTGATAAAACTGTGAGAAAGATTACCTGAATATTACTGTGAATTCCCGCAACAAAGACTAAAACTAAGGATGATTGTGATAAGTTTAAGATAGTAAGACTTTGAGCATGTACATATCATATACTATAGTATAATAAATTAATAATGACAACGAAACGTGAATAACAAAAACAAGTAGAAGAAGTCACACAAGAAAATTAAGATGAAATTTATACAAAATTTATGATCCACTTTTGTGGAAAAGTATAAAAAAGCTTCACGTATGTCATGCTGTGGCCAACCGTAAATAGTTTTCAATTCACGAAAATCTTAACAACACTCACTAACTTATTTTGTTGATCTGAATCTGCCATATGTTCATGTCTTCACGATCATTCGATTGGGATTAATGAACTGATATCAACCAAATATAACTTTTTTTTTCATTTTTTTTTCCTTTCATTGCAGTAGTTTTTTCGTTATGTCCAACAATGTTTAGTCTTTAGACTTAATAGCAGTTTTAGCCCCTAACTTTTCAAAAGTTACGATTTTAGACTCCTAAGAAAAAAAACTACAAAACCGCCTAATAAATTTTGCACCTATGACAGTTTTGGCCCCCAAAACCAATTTTGACACGGTCTATGCTGACGTGGCACCCTAAGTGAGGTGCCACCTGTTATTTTTTAATTTTATTTTTGCCTGGAGGCCAAAACTGCTACAGTTGCAAAACTTAGGGGGCGGTTTTGTAGTTTTTTTTCTTAAGGGACCAAAATTGCAACTTCGTGAAAGTTAGAGGGCGAAAACTGCTATAAAGCCTAGTCTTTATTAAGAGAGTAAGTTTTATATTTCTTTGAGAAAATGCCAACAAGGAAAATCATAAGAACGATTAATAACAAACTCATGGCATCATAAGAACTAATTAATGAAGTTTGTTAGGAGATAAGCGAACATGGTTGCTCATACTTTAGTTAGTGCGGCCTGTTCTTGAGTTAGTCACCCTATTTTTTATTTTTATCCTTCTTGTATTGAATATTGGTTGATTAATGATAATAATTAACTTTACTTTGGTGAAAAATAAAAGAACCGGTTAATTGACTTAAAAAAAACAATTTATAAATTTAATAAATAATTAAATAATTGACATCAAGCATTTCTAATACATCATCAATTTTGCGTTGAGTTTCATTTTTTTTTTCTTTCAATTTTTGAGTTAAACTACTCTTTTTACCTTGTTTATCACTATGAGCTCGCCATTATTTTTTATTTTTTTAAATATTGGCAGACTTAAAAGTAATAAAAAATGATGAAAAACAGTACCCACAATACACTTTTTTATTAGTTAAAAATCACGAGGATCGCATCTTATCATACGACTCTTATAATAAAAAGGAGAAAATGTTGAAAGTGAACAGTGTGTTGCTAACATTATTTAATTAATAAAAATTTAATTAAGTTCCCTCAAAAAAAAATTAAAAAATTAAAAAAGTCTGAAAGAATAAAAATATCAAGTATGACACCATTCTTTCAAAAAAAAAAAAAGTATGACACCGTAAATAGGGGCGTATCGGGTTGATTTGATTCATTTTTTGAAATAAATAAATAAATCTGAACCAATAAAAAATAATATTTAGATTTGGTTCGGTACTTATTTATAATATTTTCTCACGATATCCAAATCAACGAAGAACGTGCTGGTTTAGTTTGTTCAATCAGATAAATATTTTTAAAATTTAATAAACTTCTTTTTAATAATATATTTTTTTGTTTTCAAACATCACATAGTTCCTTCTTTTCAAGATTAAGTCTCTAACGTTTATGTGGTTGATGGTGAAGTTTAAGACTTTTTCCTTCAATTTACATGGTTGGTGGCTTAGTCCGTTCACCATGCTAGACATAGGTTAAGAGTTATCTCTGTTTTATTTTTGTTATTTCTGTTTTTGTAAATATTGTTTGGACCTTGTTGTTTCTTCCTAAGTACACCTTATGCTAAGAGAGACACTTTTGTTGGTAATATATTCCATTTTAACTTCTTTAAAAAAAAAAATCACATAGTTTTATACTATTAAAATAAGTGCATAATCTACATTAATGAGTTATAAAAAAAATGGATGATGCTTGATATCCCGAATCTTGCTTCACGAGGATATCACGATGGCATTGCTATAATAGGTGTGACCCACATCACACATTATACCCTCCTTGTTTTCCGTGCAAAGCCTAATTTAATTAGCTGAAATTGTATTCGGAAGTTCTCGGGACAAAATCAGTTGGGATATATAGCAATGCCCTAAAAAAATGCATGAGTGCACTATCCTTTGAAGATAAAAATATTATTATAATGACAAATAGAAGAAATAAAAAAAAGTGGTATGGTTCGTTGTTGACTAATCAATTTTAAATGAGGTGAACTCGTTACCTGAATCAATAGTACTTTAAACAAATCAACCACAACATTACAACGTAGGAAGATTTAGATTTAAGGCGTTTTGAGAGTTTTTTAGGTTAAAAAACGAAAATGGAGAAATGAGGGAAAAAGGATGAGAATGTTTTTATATGAGTAATGCTAGCAACACTCTCTTATTGGTTTAAATCATTATTGATTTATACTTTAAAATTGAACACACACAAACTGCTGGAACATACATTGATTTCATTCAATAAAATAGTGAGTGTTAGAGAGAATGTTGAAAAGTGAGTGTTGCTAGCATTCCTCTTTTTATGTTGACCTGGTTTCGAAGTTTAGACTCTAATCCAAAGCATTTTTTTATGATTTGAATTGTAGAATTCAATTGTGGTAAAATGAGAAATCTATAGAACTCGCAAGATATTGGCGGGGTGTGGGGTGTGTGGAAGAAGAATTTCACAGAACCATAAGTCGCCTATGAGTAGACAATATTGTGGCCCAAGTTGAGGAATTGGACGTGTCATGACTATGGAAATTATACCCCATATATACTCTCACCCTAAGATTTTACACAAATTACCCATTTTACTCTCAAACCACTTCAGTGTTTTTTTATCGATCTAACCCTTCACTCCACCAATTCTACACCAGACAACTTACTTCTCCCTTTCCGGAAAAACACAACTCAGGTTGCACCCCACCAATATTCATCCCTTACAAAAACTTCTTTCTCCTCAAAATCATCAAATCACTGATTTCTAACGTCAACAAGAGTGAGTTCTAGAATCACCAATTTCAATCTTCTACTTTGCGTTTTACTGTCGGAAACATCACCCTACGACATTCGATGTGTTCTAATTAGGATCCGGTTAAAAAGGTTTGCAATTTAGATCTGGTTAGCGGAAAACGTATATCACGATTGCAATTTTGACATGATTTTGCGACGGTTCTACGATTTAGCGACTGTTCTAGTTTGTGTTTTTGCGTTTACTGGAAACGATTATACAGGATTCAGAAACGATAATGAACAATTTTTTATTAAATTGTTAAAAAATAATGTTTTTTTTATTATTAATTGTTTTCTAAAATGAGTGGAAAGGATTCTAGAAACGTTGTGTTTGTAAACATTCAACATGCAGATACCAATTCTATAAGCATTATGCTTAGTTTTACGAGAATTAACAACAAAATGGATGGTTTTATTATTGTTTTCCGGTTTTAATTAATTGGAAAGGTAATATGAATTTTGAAATTAAAACAAACCAGAAACGTTTTTGATAGTTATTCCGTAGAAAAATTGAAGTGTAAATGTCACTTGAATTGAAGTGATCTGAAACGTACATATTTTGAATGTTATGTTGGGGTGAACTCATGTCAAAAAAAGGATAAAATTGGAACTATAAATGTTATGTAGGGATGAAGATACAAATGTAGGGGTATAGGGTATAATGTTCCATGACCATCTTCAATCTTTTATTTTCATTTTAAAAATGTTTTTTTTTAGGGAATCTTTAAAAATGTTGAAAGTTGCTTTTCCCACACTTGCGAGTTCTTGCGCGTCCTACGGATTGTATATTTTAAAGGGTGTGAAGTTAAAAAACCCTCCATATTTTTTTAAGAAACTCTATATTTTTTTGTTGTTGTTTGTTAACCTTGTTATATAGTTAGGGGCGAATCCCTCCGTAACAATGGTAGCGTTGGCTACCCCAAAAGAAAAAATAAACCTTGCACAATTCATATAGTTTTGAACGTAGCTACCCACATTAATATATTATTTGACTACTCCAAACAATTTTGTTGGTTTAAAGTGAGATTATTTTAAAAAAAATACTTATAATCTATTTAGTTTAGTGTCAATTATAAATAAATCTGACTTGTTAAAACTTAATAGAGTACAACTTTTATAAATAATTATTGTTAGATTTTATTTTTTTCGTTGTCGCTTCATTAAATATAAGTAAAATTTATTTTACTTATTAATTAAGTTTAATATATTAATTTTTTAAATATATTTTATTTCTTTATATTTAGCCCCCTCGTAAAAATTGTGTTAGCTTCGCCGCTGTATATAGTTTACCTTCTAGTATTAGTGAAAACAACAGATATTTTTATAGATTACTAAGAAGCCTACAAAATCATTTCTACAAAAGATTAAACGGTTTTTCAAATCAAAATCAGGGTGAAGATATATCGAATATTTTTTAAAAAATTAGTATTATTTTGGATATATTACATACTGCTAAATTCATTATAGTAAATGATTTTTTTATGACAAAGTTTGATGGAATGTTTGTATTGCAAGTAGATGTACACAATTTATCAACTCTCAATTTTTAGAGAGAAAATTAATGAACCAATTTTGCATTGGTTCTTTTAGAAGGTTAATTGGATCTTCTCCTTCTCTCTCCTATATCTTTATTTTTCTCTACTCAAATATCATCATCTATGATAGTATGATCATTCATTTTACTTGCATCTATAATATTTTAGTATCATCTTACCTCCAAAGATTCATGGGATCAGAAGATTCACACAAGATTGTATGTTCATTTGGAGACCTTCATACTCAAATTTTTTGAAGGAGACGACTGTAAATAAAAATTTATGATTCCTACATAATAGATATACTAACCTCAGTAGAAAATAAATTTGTTTTTGTACCCAAAAAAAGATTATGTTTGTTGTTGGTAGTTGCTAGCTAATTTTTTTAATAGCAATGTTATATATATCGAACAAGTTATCACGAATTAAGAAGGGTTTGAGAAGTTATCACAAATTAATAAGAGTTAAATCTTGATTGTTGCATAACACATCGGGTAAATGAGATTAAAATAGATGTTGCAATCACACTTATGCTTTCGGTCATCATCACAACAATTTTTGAGATAAATAACATTTTCCTTTATGTAATTGACGAAAATTTATGACATTTAAAAATAAATAATTTAGGTTTTATATTCTACGCTAGTGGATGATGAGATTGACTACGAATTAGTCGATCTTAAAGTCAGATATCAACTTTTAAAAAATAAAGTATAAGTCTCATTTTTTTTTCACAATAGAGACTCTCGTGTACTTTTTTTTGAATTAACAAATTCTTTGTTCAAGACGTATAGAGATCTATGAAACAGAGAATACAAACGAAACCAGACTCTCATATACTGAATTGCTATAATCTAATATTATTTATATATTAAATAATGGATTGATTGATTTAGGATAATAAATAATAGAGTAAATTACACTCCCCTCCCCTCAAAGATGCTTGAAATACATTCCCCTCTCCTCTTATGTTAAAATATATACTCCCCTATCTCGCCTATCACGAGCTGACAAGTGTCAGGGAAGGGGGCTCATTCCCGCCGTTTCAAATGACGGGAATGGAGAAAACGACAAGAAAAAAACTACAAAAAATAAAAGTGGGTCATTTTGGTGAATAATATTCATAGGGGGTCAGACTTGGAATTTTTTTGGCATTAGGGTCAAAAAAAAAAATCCACTTTAGATATAATCACTCAATTTCTTGTAAAAAAAGGACAAAGTTCATAGACACAACAAATACAATTTTTTTTCTAAAAAAAAAAAATAACAATTTTGCACTATAGTTTATTTTCATTGTTAGATCAATAAATCTTTTCATGAAATCAAATGAGATATAACTCGATTTGTTAATTTAATCGTAAATAATAAATGAGAAATATTAACAAGTGCCCTTATGACACTTGATAATAAATTTAAAATAAAAATTTTGTCTTGAAATTTGTGCATTCAACACATTAAAACATTAAAACGTAACTTTTTCTACATAAAAATTATCAATTGTTTCTATTTTTTGAATACTTAATAAGTGCCCTAACAAGACCCATAATAAATCTATGCATGATGATTAAAGACTAATTTCTTGAAGTTTAGTGAAAGATTAATTTATTTAGTCCAAATAAAATAACAATCACTCAATTGAAAATACTATACCGGTGTCATTGTAAACTCTGATCAACGTACCTCGTTTGCAGATGAATGAATGAATGAATGATTAAATGCCATAAAAATAGTAATCAAGGAAGATGAAAGAAAAAGCAATTGGATGAAGAGGGAGGAGAGGAACATTAACATAGATAGGTGATGAAAAGACAAGTCGTGTGCACGAAAATGATTCCCTTGAATTCTTAAATCAATCATAAGTACAGATCACCATAAGTATGAGTGAGTGACACTGCCTCACCCTCACAAGTCATCTACAACATCAATTGCTACAAATAACACCAACATGATAAAAATGTACTTGTTTCTTTTCCTTTACCAAAAGCGAGTTAATTCATCAAGTAAACTATGTCTCAGCTCCCAAAATGAATGCCATTGCCAGGTGATGGAACTTGACTAAGTACGGTTTACAAATTATTTGAAAGGAATGGCAACCATGTCATTAAGGATCAAGTAAGTATAAGGTTAGGAAGGAACTAGCTACCTTTTTTGCTTATTTTTTATTTTTAATAAATAAGACTTTGATCACTGCTATAAACAAAAAATAATTTTTTAAGTTTATTAAATAATTTTTGTATTTGATTCATATTATTGATCATATACATTAATTACTCAATAATCATAAAAAGTGTTTTTTTACTTATAATAGTGAAATAATTTTTTTTTGTTTGAATGGAATATTTCACTGGGAAGAGAAGTGGAGGATTTTTTTTTATTAAGGAAGTCATAAAATATTTATAAAACTTAATCAAATATGATTAAGATCATTTTAAGATTATTTAATAAAATGTTTTATGATTATTTAACATTTTATTCGATATCAAACATAATTTATGCATGTTTTCTCTCCTTTTTTGATACGACACTTTTGCACTCAGAGTCGGCCACAATATACCATTTTTTTTAACAATAAAACATCTTTTTTTTTTGTGATGGTCGGAGTTTAAACCACGAACTTTGTATATTTTTTTTACCAATAAAACATCTAACTTAGACTTCAAATTTCTTTAGACCTCAAATTAATATTTTTTAATTTAATTAATTGATTTGATTTTTTAGATCTGATAATATTACTCCATCCGTCCCATAGTACATGACACAGTTGACCCTATTACACATAACAATGCATAATTTTGAGCTTAAATATCTTGAATAATATATTAGAAAAAATTATGAAAGTTTTATATTTTGAAAATACTCATCGAGACGAATTTAACGACGTCTTATATGATATTATTTATCTTTGTATATTAGTAGAAAAATATAGTGAAAGTAAGTTATGTCAAAATTGCGCATTTTTAAATTGGTCATTTATTGTGAGACGGAGAGAGTAATTCATCGCCATAATTCTGTTATTCATTGCGGTAATAACGTAACATTATCATGATCATTATTATCCAAGTCATTAATGTCTAGGGCGTTTTCTTAGATATTCACCCCTCCCTTTATAATCTAGAAGTACCATGATCACCATAAGTATGAACGACTAAATAGATCAAGCACATCAATTTATTGTGTTGTGTATTACATTATTATCCAACTCGATAATGTCTAGGGCGTTTCTTAATAGTTTTCTTAGATATTCACCCCTCCCTCTATAATCTAGAAGTCTTCTCTCCACGGACTAAATCACACAAGTTTGTCTTTATTATATTTTCTACAATAAATGTTACCCCAATTTTATTTTGATTTTGTCCTTCTTAATCTAATCCTGTATAGTTTTTATCATATATTCAATGCAATATTCTCGTATCAACTACATTTAATTTTATTCTTGTCTAGTGTTGAATTTTTTATTGTCGACATCATGTCTCATGCAACATCGTAAGTCTGACAATTGGTTATAGAATTTTCTCTTCAATTTGAGTGTTACTTTTGCATCACATAAACCAACTAAGGTGCTCCTCCTCTTTAATCACCCATTTTGAATTCAATAAACTTGTACGACTTGGTCAAATAACACTACTCAATTTACAAATACATCAACATCTTTATCCTTTTGTATAATGAATTGAAATGTTTAACTTGTACGACTTCTAAGATATGATATTTAAATTCTGTGCTAGAAATGTTTCATATTTTTTGTTAAATTTTTGTTTCATATGCTTCTATTATAACCTGTCATCTAATTTCTTTCTCAACTCTATAAACATAACTATATCATCTATAAAAAAAAACATGCATTCTAGTTCCGACTCTCCATATTAAAAGTTGTTTATTCAATACTGTACAACCATATACGACCTAGGACTTCATCTTAAATCTTAAATTTATACATTTATTGGGCCGGCTCTCTTCCTACTTTAAGAAAATGTTACCATGATGAGTATAATTGTGTGTATATAGTAGTATGTAGTATAATATTTACCAAAGTAGCTAGTACTCATAGTACGAGTTAAACGACAGTTTTAATCAAGTACAACAGTTGAACAGAAATTGTAGGGTCTGAGAGAGAAGTGAGAACCAAGCAAAAACTGGGATACGAAATAGTATATTTCTGGAATTAATAGCTAGGTATAGACTTATGCAAATACAATGCAAGTGAGACAGCTGGGCTAACTTGACCCTATTATATTGGCATTGCTGCACAGATAATGCTAAGCATCTTTGCTGTTTGATTAGATTGCACTACCTAGCTACTGCGCGCAATAAGACTTGTCTTCTTGTCATTGAAATGAAATTGAAAAGGCATCACTCAAATAAATTAATTTCAACACTATTATCATTCCATACCTGCTCTAAAATCTCTATCTCACTCTGCATTTAGATTTACATGTTTGCAAATTATTATTGTACTATACTATTATTATGACATAACATCCTCTCACTATTATATTATTTAACAACCCCAAACCATTACTTCTCTCATCTCTCACAACATACCCTTGCCCTAGCTAAACAAGAGAGTTTCTTTCTCCCCACAAAGATATTTTATTCATTGTTTTGTAACAACGTTAAACTGCTTCTATAACCATTAAGGGGCAAAGGATGTTCTCTGCTTAATTCAATTTTCATAACTTCTTAGAATGGAAGGTGGTGTAATTATGGAGGGAAGGAAGGAGGATCGAAGGGGCTCACTTCAGTCCAGTCCGAGACGGTAGAAGATGGCTGAGACTCAGCTGCTGACTCGTTGGTTCAATAGCTCACAACATGTATAGTGTCAGCGTGTGTGCTTCTGATCCAACGATGTGGGAGCTGCATTCCAGCCGTCACTGTCATGTCTTGGACTGAAGGGGCCTCTTCATCGCCTCCAGCAACTATATCTTCATAATTATTACCTTCTAATTCTAATATTAGTATGTATTTATTTAAATGGTTTACTCATTATGTGAAATTTCTTATCATTGTTTAATTTGCAGCGTGTGTTATATCATGAAGCGTCACTTTGTGCATGATCTTTTAGAACATGTACACTTTCCCAAGTGTAAGTGCTGCTCTTCACTAAATTGTACTATCATTGTATAATTAGAGAAAACCTTCATTTTGTATTTGTCAAAAAAAAAATTCATTTTTGTAGATTACTACTTTAGCCTAAATTTATCTTAATATTTATGGTTAATATGTCTTTACCCCCTATAATTTGGGCGAGTTTTGGTTTATCCCCTGTAAAAAAAAAGTTCAGATTTTGTCATTGAAATATGAAGATTCATTCGAAAACACCTCTGGCTCCATTTGACACACTCCACTTGCTGACGTGGCACGTCACTCTGTATTTAATTTAGTTTTTTTTTAACTTGACATGTGTAATTCTTTAACATATCATTAATTTCCTCTTTTAAAAAAAAGTTGAAATTGGGAAAAAAAAATTAAAAAACAAAAAAAATCGGAAAAAAGTCAGATTTTTTTAAAAAAATTAAAAAATCAGAAAAAAGAATTCAGATTTTTTTAAAAAATTAAGTTTCAGAGTTTTTTTTTTAAATAGGGAAAAACATTCAGATTTTTTAATTGTTTTTAATTAATTTTTTAAAAAGATAAAATTATTTTAAAAATTTGGATAAAAAATGCGGAAAAAAAATAATTTTTTTATTTTGAAAAAAGAATTCATAAAAATTTAGGATTAAAAATTTTTCGAATTCTTTTCTCTATATTCTGGAAATTTTTATTTTCAAATAGTAAGTTAGAATTTAGAAAAGAATTCGAAAATTTTATTCCTAAAGTTTTATGAATTCTTTTTCCAAATTAAAAAAATATAAAATTCATATTTTTTTTTTTCCAAAATTAGGAAGAATTTTAAAAATAATTCTGGAACTTGATAAAAAATAAAAATAAAATATTTTTTTTTTCGAAATTAGGTAGATTTTTTTTTAAAAAAAACTTGTGACTTAATTTTCAAAATAAAAATCTGAATTCTTTTAATTTTTGAAAAATCCTGATTTTTTTTATTTTTCAAATTTAAAAAAAAAAAAAAATTCCTGATTTTTAAAATAATTTTAGCTTTTTAAAATATTAATTAAAAACAATTAAAAAAGCTGTATGTTTTTCTTGATTTAAAAGAAAACTCTGGAACTTAATTTTTTTTTCGGATTTTTTAAATTTTTTTAAAAAAAATCTGACTTTTTTTTTTCGATTTTTAGATTTTTTTTTCTGTTTTTTTAGATTTTTTAAAAAGGGAATTAATGATGTGTTAAAGAATTACACACATGTCAAGTTAAAAAAATAAATAAAAACTAAATTAAATATACAGTGGCGTGCCATGTCATGCCACGTCAGCAAGTGGAGTGTGTCAAATGAGGTTATGGGTGTTTTCGAAAGAATCTTCATATTTTAGGAACGGAATCTAAACTTTTTTTTTTAGAGGGTAAACCAGAACTCGCGCAAAAGACAGACAGACGGGTAAAGACATATTAACCGTAGTTTTTATATGATGTACAACATATCATTTTCTTGTATATACTTATTCTTGGCAGGAAAGAATTCCATTTCGATAAGAAGAAGAGATGAAGAAGAGTTAGAGGAAGATAGAAGAGACTAACTAGTGTTTGGGAATGAATGAGCATTTGAAAATGAGAATGAGTTTGAGAAAGACTGTATTTATGAAGAGAGAAAAAGCATGGAGGGATCAAAACAGGGTTGTGGCTAATACATTCTTTTCTTTTCAACCAAGCTTAAACACAACCCTATGAACCCCCCTACCCTTATCATTGTCAATATTCAAAGAATCAGAACAGCCCTTTAAAAAAAAAGGGTACGTATGATCATCAATTTTAACACCGAAACAAAGTAACAAAACATTGATGTTATAGGTACTAAAGCCATCATGGTATAGATATGAATTCACTTTCACAAAGATTGTATAGACTATTAGACATTGCTCTAATTATAGATCATACTTGTAAATTAATAATTACAATTTTTTTTGAAATAATGATGATAACAATTTTAGTTCCATTGATTTATTTATCTTTTAAAAGGAACATTTCTATTGATTTATTATTATCATTTAGTTAACTTTCTATAAAAAATAATATAGAATTATGATGCGCAAATATTAATAAGTTAGTAACAAATTGCATTTTTTTCCCTATATCAGTATCAAAATTATCATGTGCCATTAATCCTTTTTATCTCTTACAATAAACGAAATAATGTGATTTTTTTCCAATTATTTATCATAGCTTGCATATAATTTTGACGTATTGACGTTATCTAATCATTTGTATTATTAAAAAAAATATTATCCAACTTTTTAATTGAAATCATTTACTCGTCAAAACATTACCTTATATTTTGGAAGAAGTAAGCTTTTCATTGAAATTAAATTAATTAAGTATATGGACAATTTTGTTTTCGCTCCCTACAAAATAAAATTATATTTTTTAATCCATGTAACATTTTCCTTTAACTTTTTATGGATCAAAAGCGCCGACAAGTTTATTTTTGTGAGGACTAAAAATGTTAATGAAAAGTTTTGTAGGGACTATAAATGTTGATGGAAAATTTTACATGTATTAAAAAGTGTGATTTTATTTGTAGGGATTAAAAATGAAATATGAATATTTATAAGGACCTTTTATTTAATTAACCGAAAAAAATACAAACATGAATTATAGGAAAAACCTTTTATTTAAAACTTCAAAAACAATCTTTTGATAAACTATATGAAAACAATAGACACAAGATTATATAATACTTTTAACAAATAAAAGACTAAATATTCAAATAGCTGCAATGTTGTATTTTATATAAGATATAGAATTAAAAAAAATAAGACAGTTTGTGAATCAATTAAGATTCATAAATAAGACTAATAATAATTTATATTAAAATGTCCCCGTGTGTTTAGCTCAATTGGCAGAGACATTACATAATTTATGCAGGGGCCGGTGTTCAAACCCCAAACACCTCATTTTTCCATATTTAATTGTGTCAGTTCTAGCCAATAGGCTATTAGACAAAAAAATAAAATAATTTATATTAAAAATATGACAATAACTTAGAAGTTTGAGAAAATGTATTGGTTTTTATTTTAAATCAAAATTAGATAAATATTTTTAGGCAATAATTGGAGGCTATCATAGCAAGGACTGTTTTGAACGTGGGAAGTGACGATAAATGGATTTGGAAACCCGACGCAGCTGTTGGTTCCTCGGTAAAATCTGCATATTTAATGCTGCAAAGTCAGTGTTCACATAATTTGGTGTCGACGTGGTTGCAGAGAGTCTAGAAATTGTGGAATTGTTCAGTTCCATCAAAATTTATGTTGAGGAGGATTGCAACCATTTATTGTTCTCATGTTCATTTGCCTATTATGTTTAGGGATTATTTTTGTTTGATGGAGTTTATGTTGTAATTGGATCATTTCCTTCAACATGGTAATTTCATTAGGGAGGTGGAAGAAAATTCGACACATCATATCATATGACTATCAGTAATTTGGATACTTTGGACAACAAGAAATAAGATGGTTTTTTATTCAAAATAAATAAATAAAAAATAAGATGGTTTTTGAAGTGAAGGGAGCCAACATTAGTCGTCAGCTTGGGGCTGGTTTATTTAGAAAGAGGGGGGAGCACATCAAGATGCAAATTTTCTGATTGGTGGTCAGCTTTAATATTATATCTTAATTGTGTTGTATCTTGATGGGGAAGGCGTTGCTTCAATACAATTTTGCGTACGAAAAAAGAAGATAAATATTTGTAGGACAATGAATATATAGTTTAGTTTTAGTGGGTCAAGTAATGTTTATTTTTTAAAGAAAGAAATGTTTACTAAGTTTGAAGATGTATATCATATTCTCGATAAAGAAAAATATGTAGATCATATTTTTTTTAGTGAGATGTATATCATATTTTACCACAACAATTCAATCATATAAGAATTTTATTGATTTTAAAAAAAAGGTATAATTTTTTTTATTGTAGATTTTGATTTCTTTTTAATAAATATCGATACTTTGCATATACTCACGAATATATACATAAAAGTATCATAGTTATTTATTTTTTCTTGATAAAATATCGAATACATATTATATACCGCAAAGCTACTCTTGCATGTGTGTATCTTGGGATCGGAATTTGGTGTCGTAGAAAAGCACACAGTTGGGTGCTGTAACAAATCGTAACCATTGAAATCAAAATTGACGATTCGTATTAAACACCAATTTAACACAGTTGAATGATCTGAGTCATTGATTTAAATTGGACGGTCCTGATCTGTTACAGCACCCTGTTGTAACAGCAGAAAATCCAAACCCGTGTATCTTGAATGCATGCCTAGGATACTTTAAGAAATTAATGGAGTAGTACACAAATGATGATAATGAGACATAGAACCGTTTGTTATAACTTTTTTTAAAATAGATTTTGATACCGTAAAGTATTTTTGTTATAATTTTTTTAACAAAGAAATTTTTAAGGAAAACTTCAAATGAAAAATTCGTTTGAATAGTTTATTTTAAAATGTCATTCTAAATATTTCATCATTTGGTTATAAATTTTTTTGGATCTAAAATTTTGAAAAAATCTCTAAAAAAAAACTATTTCAAATAGTTTTTCATAAAAACCATTTTTAAAAGATGTCGTTTTAAAAAAATATGTGATTTTTACTATATAAAATCTGGAACAATGAATATTTAAATTAGTGAATGTCAAATCTCCTTTTTAATATATATCAAATAAGTTTGAAATAACTTTTTCTATTTTTTGAGTAAATTGCAAAAATATCCATTTTAAAAAATACAAAGGAAAATCTATTTTTTTTTTAAATTTAAAACAAACAGGCCCATAATATATTGAATCAATCCGCATTTGACAAGACTTGTTTTAAGTTATTTTATGGTGGGATAATCCCACTGTCAGCCTAGTTTTGCTACATAGTTTGTGTGGTTTTTCCGTTGGTCTCTTATTTTGAATAACATTTTTTATGGGGATAAATTTATAACAGTTTCTTGATTATTTTTTATTGATAGGATCCTAAATGCTATGTTTGAATTGATGGAGAATGATGGAAATGAATGGAATAGAGTGAGATAAAGCCACATTTCATTGTTTGGTTTTCTAAAAAAGGAATGGAATAGAATGGAGTGTGATGGAACTCATTCTATTCAATTCAATACCAGTGATTCAACCAATTTTCCATTTCATCTAATTTAAGGTGTATCTAATGGAATGGAACACATTAATAATACACTTACAATTTTGTCCCTATTTTTTCTATTTCGTTACAACCTTTGATTCCCCTCGTTTTTTCTCTCAAACCTCTCCTTTTCCTTCACTATTCTCTTCATGTTAGTCTTCACTCTTCACTGTTCCTCTCAACTATAATTAATAATTGAGTAGGTGACCATGTCTATACGTAAACTAACCAATCACTAAATTGGTTATTAATAATAATAATGAATACGCCACACATGTATTTTTTTTTGTGCGCCTATTTGACTTATGTTAATGAATACTCCACACCATATATATTTTGGTGTTTCCACATAGTGTAATGGTTTTATTTCGTATATGGTTGCTATTGAGTTGGAAAATTCACAAATTGACGTTTTTATAAATAAATTGTAAAATTGGAATAAAAAAGTTTTAATTTATTCTATTCCGTTGATTTTCCAAACAATGGAATGAGAATTAGTATCATTCCATCATAAAATATCCAAATGGTGGAATGAAATTTTTGTTCCGTTCTATTCCGTTATGTTCCATTCTGCTCCGTTAATTTTAAGTTATCCAAAGAGAGCCTAAATGTTAAGGATAAAAGTTTCATGCTTTCCACTAAAAAAGAAAAAGTTTTATGCTTTATAAAATTCTAGCATCATGGAGGTGTTAATATTAGTTACAACATGTGTGTGGGTCGAATCGATTCGGCCCAGTTAACTAACGGGTTTTGCAAAGGAGCGGGTCAGCCCGGTTTATTATAACAAAAATATCGTAAATTAGGGTTTAGGATTTCTGAGCTCACACAACTAAGCTCCAAGCTCTTCATCCCATTTGGTGATTGGTGTGAAAATTGAACTCTGTTGATTCAAATTTAGGGTTTTGATACCAAGATGGGGACGAAGGCAAAGAAAGCCATGAAGAAGAAGAGTTTGAAAAGGGTCAATGCTATCAATAATAAACCATCCGAGCATGCTGCTGATTTTTTGGTATGTCAAAATCAATTTTTGATAACACTTTTGTTTTTCAATTTTTTGTTGATGGTATTTTTGATTATTTGTTGCTTGATTTTGGTGTAGCCGTTGGAAGGTGGTCCTGGTCGCAAACTTCCTGAACTTAAACCATTGGAGAATTCTTCCCCTGTTTTGTATATTGGTCGGATTCCACATGGCTTCTATGAGAAGGAGATGGAAGGTACCTGCTTACACTTTTATATTATTTTTTATCTTTATGTTTTCTCAATTTCTAGATTTGTATTGTATTTATCTGTGTTTATGAATTATTTGGTTTTTGCAGCTTATTTTGGACAATTTGGAACCATCAAGAGATTGAGAATTTCCAGAAATAAAAAGGTTAAGCTCTTATACTTCTTTTCGTCGTGCATTTGTTTGCTTAGACTTGTATCAACATGATAATGATGATTTGTGGCTACTGTATTGAATTATTCTGTGTCATCCATTAGAACTATAATTTTGATGATAATTTTTCTAGAATGTTTCATTCTAATGTATATTGGTTATCTTTTAATTTTAATAATTATTTTTTATGCACATTGCCAATTCTTCAAATTTGTTGTTAAGTAGTTCCAATGATACCTAGTTCTTCCCCTTTTGCACCCGTTTCCTCAAAGGTAAAACCTTTGTTTATCAGGAATTCTATCCTTTTTATTTGGTTGGTTCTTGAATTTTTATTTGACACCCGTGCCTTCGAGTTCGAGTTACTTGTTTTAGTAGAATGCCCGATTTCAACAATATTTAAATAGTTAACTACCTTCGATATTCATTGATAGACATTGCTCTTTTTGATTAATATTGATAGCACATTTTTTTATGTTTAACAGACCGGAAAATCAAGACATTTTGGGTTCATAGAATTTGAATCTCCCGAGGTAAAATTAGTTTTTCTGATTATTGTGTTGTGATTTTTGGTGTATAAACTCTTGTTTGTGCTGATGTTTTTTGATTTTGTTTTGTAGGTAGCAAAAATTGTTGCTGATACTATGCACAATTATTTGCTTTTTGAACACCTACTACAGGTTTTTGTGGTACCTTCAGAACATGTTCATCCTAGAATGTAAGTTACTAATTAACTTGTTAATTTGTTATCCATATTTATTTTTGTTTAAGGCTTCATCATAAGTCTGTTATATTCTCTTTTCAAGTTGTTTTCTTTCTCTTCTGTTGAAAGAGAGTTTATTATGAGAAAATAAGAAATTTTATTGGAGGATCAACAATCCTTGGGTGGGGGGATTTTCTAGAATCATAGGAAAGGTAAATCAGCACACAAACTTACCTATCCCTCTAGATATCAGATAAACATGATTATGGCTATGGTTCCATTGCGTGATGATACTGTCAAAGTTGCAGGATTGCGGGCCTTCTAGGTTGGTTATGCTTTCATCCATCATGTTTATTTTGATCTCTTCCCCAAAATAAATTAGAGGCTTAGGAAATAGATGAAGACACCATACCCAAATAGTAGGTAGGAAAACTATCATATCGCACAATGTTCAGAAGGAAATGTCTAGCACTGCCTTTTAAGTTTTAACCAAATACCCCACATGTCTGAAAAAGAGCAAAGCTTCCGAGCATTTTCCTACCTTGTGTTAAAATGTAAGATGTAAGCTGACATATCTGGTATGTCAGTTTGTTAGAAATCATAAAGAAGGAAATTAGGGAAAGTGCAAGAGAAATTCCAACATAATAATATTCATATTTTGAATTAGCTGACTGAAAACTGATACAGAAGCACCCATTTGTTTTTAGATATAAGGAACAGTGATTCGCTTTTGTGCACACTTGAAACTGTTAAATTATGTCAACGAAATAATCCTAGCCAGTTGAAGCACTTAAAGAAATCACAAGTCGGTTTTCTTAAGGCCTAAGGCTATATAATGATGTACTGTACAGAATACAATTATAAACCAACATATCAGACATTTTAAACAATAGAAGCATCTAGCAGAATTATTTTTAATTTTTTTGGAACTAATGGTATACTAAATGCCATGTCTGAGGTTAAATAATTTGTTTCTTTTCTTAACATAATCAAGAAGAATAATTAAAAGGTGGGATTTTTCTTTGTAGATGGAAAGGATTCAATTACCGCTACAAGCCCTTGGACACTCTTCAAATTGAACGAGAGCGACATGACAAGGTATCTAGTGTGATGAGGAAGTATATCATTTGTATTTTGTTAGTCTGGTGCTCTGTATAAAAAAAAAAATACTAATTATTGTTATTATTTCAGGAAAGAACATTGGAAGAACAAAAAAAGTTGGTTGATAGAGTTATGAAACGTGACAAAAAGCGACGCAAAAAGATAGAGGCTGCTGGCATTGATTATGAATGTCCCGATATTGTGAGCTTTTTTCGCCATTCTTTGATTGATTAGTTGTTTTGATTGTCCATTTCTTGATCTTTTCTCATGCTATGTCTAATTGCTGTTGCAGGTGGGTAACCTCCAGTCTGCTCCAAAGAAGATAAAGTTCGAAGACTGAGTAGGTAACATGCTTCTTCTTTAAAAGTTTGGTCATTCACCTCAACAAGGAGAGTGGGCCCTCTCAGGGTTTCATTTTAGATGACCTAATAATGTTGAAATTGTGTGTCTATTGCTCTCGTCTTGAGATTTTTAGGAGTGAACTCTTCCCAAAATTAATGGATTTTTAGGATTGAACTCTTTCCAAAATTAATGGATTTCTAGAGAGATATCAACATAAAATGTTTGATGTATTTTTGCTGTTCAACTTTCAACAGAACAGATGATTTTGCTGAATATCCTGAATTTTTTGTGTACACATCTAACTGATTTGGTTTTATTACCTTTTTTCCCCTAGGTGAAGGCAGATGGTCTACCATGTCATGAGGGGTGGCAAGAAACGATGTTTTTTAGAATTTTAAAAGTTAGTAATGAACTATCCTCATTGTAGGTGCAAGAGCCTCCAGTTTTGTGACGTTCTAAACATTATATTATGAAAATATTTGTAGAAGTGTTATCCATTCCATATATTAATCAGATTTTGTGTCAGTTAATCACCTTCATTATGACGAGTTGGAAATATTGAATTCTCTTCATATCTGGATAAATTGTAGGTTGTTAGTAAGTACAAGATGGCCAGTATATTGGAATTGAATACTGAAGTTCGATAATTGTCGAAACATGGATTGTTTTATTATGTACTAAAGTAAAAACTTGCAAATTATATCGTGTTAAGCCGTTAAGTTACGAATGGGGAATGGTCCCGTACCTACAGTGTTTGCTTGAAATTATATCGTGCCATCTATATGTAATGTTAACTTGTGCTCATGTCAGTATGTATCTATTTGTTTTTTTGAGTCAATATCAGTATCTATCTATTCTAGAGATAGAGATGAAGTTTAGATTATGGATAAACTTGCATGAAATACAGGATTTTAGCACAACATTGTGAAATTCTTTCAAAAGTGTAACATGCACACTATTTTTCCACATAAATTTAATGGACTTTCTTTTGACAAATTTTTTTGGACTTTTGTTTAGGAAAGTAACACCGCCTTTTTTGCAGTGTATATAGTGAATAAAATAGTTATTTCAGGGCGGTGTTATACCTATTCCCTATAGAGAAATAATATTTGAACAATCATTTTCTGACAACTTTCTCACTTATATTTACATTGTTTTTACTCTTTATTGTTTTGGATTTTGTGCCAATATTTACTTTTTTGTGTATATTTCAGATGTTCTATAAGTTATCCTAAACAGTAGCTGTTCAAATAACATTCGTCTTCTATATACATCTCTTTTTTAATGTACAACTATACATGTCTCAAAACCGCAAAGTGGAGATGTTGACACATCGAAACCATCTCCAATTTCGAGCTTCTGCCATGTGAATTTAGTCTTGTTGTCATGTAATCCAATGTTTACAATGATAAAAATTGTGATTTTGCTATTCTCACACTCTACTAATTATAATTAGATTATTTTCTTCTTTACTGCACACCAGTTTTTCATTATAATTTAGATTTTTGGATTTTTTTCCTCGTTCTATTAGGTGATCTTAAAAAATTTAAAATTAATGTTTGATTGAGATATGTTAATATCAACATATCGTGCAATGTAAAAAATTAATTAATTTCATAATGGGTTTGGGTCAGACAACTATGAGCTCATAATTGGTCAACTAGGTGATGGCTTGGGGCAGAGGTTTTAAGTTAAATTACAAATCTTCTAATCACTATATCTCTACTTAAATTTGAATATGTGACAACATATTGAATTTCTATCCAGTTGGAATGATTAATCTCTACGGTTATATATAGAGAATATCTGATTCACATAAAAAAATTGAATTGAATATGTGTTCTCGTGATGCATATATCAGCCCTTTCACTTTCAGGCAATTAAACTGTATCTGAAGATCTAAGATCCAACTTCTATGAAAACTCTGGGTCTGACTTTGCAACTACTGATTAGAGTATTCATCTTGGTGGGAATTTTCTCACCCACAAAGTACACGCACATCCAAATTAGGAAGGAATAAACACTCCTTTCTTTTTCTTTATTTCGTATTATACAAGTAAAAGAAATATAACATTTGTAAAAGCAATAAACTATCCTGTGTGGATTGTCCTGATCCTTGTTCAACATTTTTCAACTAAGCTGAATTAATGTATTTTTGAGAATTTGTCAGTCAAATAAAACGAACACATGATGAGATTTTTCAAATATATCAAAATCAAAAGCAACAACAATCAGTATTTATTATGCATAACCATTGCAAAAAAGTACTGGTATGTACGATATTTAATCCCAAAATTTATATTTGAAATGAATTAGATGCTTTTTTTCTTTTCTTTTTCCAAATAACAAACCATTGATTCAAAGCAATAAATTAACCTCAACACAAACTAGCTAAGCAATATGAATCCCAGCTAAAACAGACTTAGCTAATTCCAAGAGATGAAGAAAAACAACTGCAGAGGAAGTTGGGATACTAATTGCAACAAAAGCAATAGCTCCTAGAGCAACACTTGGCCTAGTATTCATCAATTGAGTCTGCAAAACACCCATTGCTTCACAAATGATTGAATCATAGTTTGTAAAACAACGTTTCTCCCATTCCATCCAATCAGAAGGTGCCTCATAGTTCTTCTCAATCATGTTCATCTCATGGATCCTTTTCCTTAAGATTATCATACTCTCATCCACCAATCTGCCACCAAAATTCTGGTCTCTTTTGGAAGCCATAATTGGAGTAAAATATATTGCTTTTCTGCAATTTAAACAATTTGATTTGGTTGATGAAAATTGGTGGAATATTGAGGTGGAGTTTATCAAAAAAATGGATTGCATATTGATATTGTTTGTGACTTGAAAATAGCGTGTCCAATTTTTCTTTTTTTGTCTTGTTTGGAATGTTAATTTGGCTGGTATAAGGAAAGAGCAATCATACATGATATTTATAAACATTTGGGGAAGGTTCTATTTTCTGTGATTAATTTATTAACGTTAATAATTTGGGAAAGGGGAGGAGTATATAAGAAGGAATCTAGTTTTTCTATATTAAGAAAAAGAAGTCTCGTTAATGTATGCCTCTTGAGTCTTGACACATAAAGTCAAATAGTATAACATATACCAATGCATTGAATACAATATTTTTACAAAAACTTAATATTAAATGGTCCTTAATATAGTTTTCCCTAAAAAAAAATAAAAAATCGGCAGAACCGTACTTTTTTTTTTGAGGGAAGAACCGTACTTTTTTTAAATGAAAGGGTTTGTGTACTTACAATGAAGGTTGGTTCGTTGTTTCTTTTTTAAAGTCACGTGTTCAACGGATATACGTTATTTACAGATCATTCATCAAACCGTACTTTTTTTAAATGAAAGGGTTTGAGCTTTGTGGGATTCGAATAGACGTTAAACTCTCTCTAAAAGTTTTAACGTTGTTGCATGCCCAATGCTAGATTCAAAACTCAAGAACTTGGTTAAATTGGAAACAACCGATGACATATCTCATCTAAACGCTCTTGCCTCTTGAGTTTTTGGTACCATATTCGAGCTCTAATGGAAGATTAGTTTTCGCACATGATTAGTTTCAATCACGTTTTGATTTTTTTGTCTTAATTACTCATTGCAACTAGTGAATCATTGGAGACTACATTCTTGTTTGTTTACAAGTGCTCCTCCCTCCTCCCCATATGATCTCTCTCACCATAACATACCAAGTTTGAGTTGAGATTCTCTCCATTTTCTACTTTTTCTATTTCTTTTATTACAATAGTTTTAGAGATATAAACACAAAAGTGTGACATTAAACCACATTATCAAGTCTACTTTCGTAAAAAAATAAAATTGAGGTAATTCATAAAAATTTAAACCGATACAATTATGCTTAGATTAGAACAAATCTCAAGAAAATAACGATTTATTTTGAAAGGGAACTTATTATTTTTAGTAAAATAAGGAATACAAACAAATTAAGTTTTTTTTAAAGGATGGCAAACAAATTTATAAATAAGGTCTTATTTATTTTCGTAAATTTTAATTAAATATTAATTTATTTTCTATTTATTATTGTAAAAATTATTTTTACTAAAAATAATAAGACTCTACCTTGGACTATATTACAATGAAATTACCTCAAGAGTTTTCATATTATTACGATATCAATATTGATAGAAATCGTGATGAGAGTCATTGGAAATTTAGTACATATAAATGGGAGAGTTCGGGTTCCAACGTTGATTGCAGAGTCTAGTTTAACAATTCCAGTATTTGTAGGAGGGAAGCTAAAACTTGTGGTATCATATTTTTTTTTGTACATTGTGGTATACTATACTTATTTATTAGAGACAAATATAGAATAAATGACCATGTGCTATGTGCATATTTGTTGCACTTAGGTTTTTATAAATTCACTTATACAATTATTTTCATTTTATTTTATATGATCAGGGCTTCCAGATGATAAACAACACTTACAACTATCCTAGTATTCAGATTTTAGACTGATTTAGACTATAGATAAATAACATGAGAATTAAAACCAAAGCAAAAATATGCAAATGCAATTTGTAAAGACAAAGTAATTAATAGAGTCAGAAATAATATCCAATGGGGCCAAAATTGCACATTTATGAAAGTTGAAGGACTAAAACGGCATTTAAGCCAAAAAAGAAAGTGAAAAGGATGAGGATATTATATTGTATTCTTACCCCCAATATGCTTGATGATATTATATTGTATTCTTTGAAAGAAACTCATAGTAGCCAATGACATATATATATAAGTGGATGAAGTAAATTTATTCACGAGTGTATAGACACATATAGAGATTCAATTTCTTGATTTGGTATTAGCATGTTTGTTTATTTATTAGTGGCACACATATAGACACACATACGACGATGTGCTGTTATGGGCATAATAGTTGCACTAACTCTGGTTTTTATAAATTCAACCCATGCATACAGTGATTTTTCGACTATACAGATGGGATAAACAAAGACATACAACTATCATTATATTAAGAATTTCGACTGACTGTATAAAAGAAACAATTTTCCAGATGACAAATTTGATGATAAGCATATAATAAAAAACAGGAGAAATAGTAGCTAGAAGCAAAGACCCCACATATATCCTTAGATAGGTTTTTCAGATGACAAGCATATGATATGAGTAATATTAGAAGCAGTAAGCTTCAACGCAAGCATAAAGAACCTGATCATTGGTGAGATCTTTTCCACTCCAATTGCTCATTCTGTTCTCTTCTTTAAGCTCCACTTTGAATCCTAGACATTCATAGATCATTCTCTATTCTTTTCATAATCGTTCATTGACTGGTAAATAATAATTAAGATATGGTTTCGCTCAAAAAAATAAAAATAATTAAGATATGGTAAAAATTGGTAGAAAAAATATTATTACAAAATACAATAATTTTTTTATAAGGTTTTAATATTGTCTAATATTGATTTTATTGATGTTGGTTGTTCTTCTTATTATTGTAGATTATTTATATTTTAATGGAATTTATCTAATTTTTTAATCTATAGTTTAAATAATAACGATAAAATAGTTTAAATGAATGAGTAAAACTGAAAAGGAAAAAAAATCAGTCTAAAATATTGTATTCTCATTATATATTAATATAGACAAAGAGATTATTACGAAAAAAGAAGAAGAGATGAAGAAATAAATAATAATGTAGCATATCAAAAGTGAATAAACCAAAACAATGGGGTAAAATTATATAAAAGGACGATAGTTAAAAAATGGAAATAAAATGTAAAGCAGACAAATTATAATAACGAAACAAATAAAAGGGGGTAAAAACTGTTAAGATTTTCCTCAAAAGTTGTGTGTTTCTATGCTGAATAAATTAGAGTTTTGAATGGAATTCATTAAACAATGGAATGCAGAATACATGGAAGAAGTAAGTTCGTTTTTCCTTGCATCCGTTGAGGATTTCTATTCTCCACCATTTGCAAAGACCCATTAATTTTTAAAGATGTTCTTTTGTGTGG
>Ga0315915_1000428_pt1 | contig 42358 bp, 38 predicted proteins | sample MpolbnodulesMG_FD_207738 | JGI IMG/M metagenome (GOLD analysis project Ga0315915, IMG submission 207738) | Medicago polymorpha root nodule microbial communities from Los Angeles, California, United States - branched nodules | ecosystem: Host-associated > Plants > Roots > Nodule | place: USA... | reverse complement strand
TTCAAGTCTAATTATTCTAATTTCCAACCTATCCTACTAAATAATAGAATAAAGCCACTTAATAAAATATTAATACACAACAACATGTCACTTATCAACATAAATCATATAAGTCATATAAAAGATTCTAAACTCAACCAAAATAATCAAATAAATAAATAGGGCGTTACAGCCGGCCGCCGCGCCGGGAAACCCATCCACCACCCATCTCCAAAAACATGCAAATAATCCAAAATCACAAAAAATATTTTCATAATAAACCTTGATCCAAAATCAACTAATTCCTTTTTTTATTTCTTTCTTAATCAAATTTTAATCTATTTAATCATATTCAAGTATTTTCTTTTAATATCAAAAAAATACGAACCAATTCTATTTTGCCACTTGGCTTTTTATTTTAAAACTTTTTCAAAACTAATTAAAAATACAAAAATCAATCAAACAGTAATTTCTACCCCGAACTACAAGGTTTTTATCCCTCACGGATACGTAGGCAAAGGGCACTCGTTCTTCAAAATCAATAAAAAATGTAAATAAAAATGTTTTTTTTTTCCTTTAATCACCATTTAATTTCATTTTCAAAAGCAAGCAAGTTATAGCCAAAAAATTAAATAAAGTCAAAAGGTTCTCATAGAGTACTACGAATATTTAGGGTGCTAACACCTTCCCTAAATATAACTAACCCCCGAACCCTAAATCTCTTAAAATGTGGTATTTGAACTTTTTTTCCCTTTCTCTTAAAAAATTAAAAGTTCAGTCTTTAAATAAAAATAATGAGTCTATGGTAATTAAATAATTTGACCTCCGAAAAATGATTCGACATAACCCACTTTTCACTTTTAAATATTTAGAGTCAACAACAAACTCAAATAAAAATTGATAATATAACTTAAACACCACAAGAAGAAAAAATATTTAAAAGTGATTGGTGAGATAAACTATTTTAAAGAGATTAATCTCCCATTTGAAAAATGAATATATCCGTCCATTTTACTGATAATCACATCAGCACAACCACCAAGGTATTCTCCTCAGGTGTTGTCCAATCCATCAATAAAGGAAAATGTTACATGAACACCCTTTAATCATACACCCCATGCACTAGAGACATTTTGGTAAATTCATCTCACAACCACACTTTCTCTTTCATCTTCTCTCCCTCTTTCTTGCCACATGTCAGGATTTTGTATGGATGTAAAAGGTGTACTGCCACATGGGGGTGTACATGTATCACCACTCATAAATAAATGGTCATTTTGCAGGTTAGAGTAGAAGCTATACGCCACTCTAAATCTGAATTAGCGCAGTCTGTGTACTATCAAAAACAAAAAACAGTCAACAGTAGGCACTAGTATGAAAAAGCTAACATAAATAAATATAAAATAAGTGAAAATGGAAAGCAGAAAGTGCACACAGTATATTTACTTAAGTAACAAACTAGAGGAGGAGAAAATCTGAAAATCTAAAATGGAGGAGAGTTCAAAGCGAAGAAAACCAGAAGAAGAAGAAGACAATGGTCAAGGCAGTAACACCAACAAAGACAGATTAAGCAGTCTGCCAGACTCTCTCTTGTGCCATATACTTTCATTCCTTCCCACAGAAACCTCTGTATGCACAATGAGCCTTGTCTCTCATAGGTATCTTCATCTCTGGAAACATCTCCAAGCTTTTGATTTCTACGATGAATACTACCCCGATGTCGACAGCGAGGCCGAACATTTCAAAGACTTTGCCATAAGTTCATCTCATTATCAATGTTTATTTGTTACAGAGAATTAAGTATAATGGGATAACAAATGATTAAAATTATTTTATGAAAAAGTAACAAGATTTATTGATTTTAACAATGAAATTTGACTCGGTTGGTAAGAAGTTGACTCACCCGCAAGGTCGTGAGATCAACTCCCACTATTGATGAAGGAATCTTTTGATGGTTGATCTGTACGTACATTTGTTGGGTCTCACTAAGAGACCTGCCTTGTCGCTCGTGAGCTTCTGGAGCCCAACTCACCTAAACTTTTTAAAAAAACATTTATTGATTGTTTTGTTATATGAAAATAACTCGAGGAAAACTAGGATCCGATGGAGTAGTAATTGGTGATTTTATGATTATTATGCTAATTAAGCAAAGACATTTTCAATTAACAAACCAATTAATAAAAGATATGACAAAACTCGCTAAGGAAAAGACACTATGTCATGTTTTGTAACATTGTTACATACATTCAACATTATTCTTAGACATTCACTTGCAGAATGGCTTTTTATTCTACTATTGTACTGGTATTTATAAAAATTACAATCTTTTATAGAGCTACGAAGATATTGACGTCATTTTTTTATTTATTATTTGCACACTTGTTCTTGTTAAATGTGACATGATAAATGATGATAACATAAGATTTGTGTAATGTACACAGTCTCTACGGTGAGATCTTTGTGGAATTGGCACAATCTTCGGCTGTTTGTTTACCATCATTGAAGAGATTACAACTAGACATTGGTAATGTGGATGTGAATGCCATTAATATGATTCTCTCTGCCTGTCCAATCTTAGAAACTTTGGAACTTTCCTTTTCAACCGAATCTTCGGCCAAGCTTAGGGTTCCATCTTCCTTGAAGTGTTTTAAATTTACTGTAGAGAATGACATTGAAGTTTGTCTTGAGATAGACACACCTGGTCTCAAGTACCTTAGCCTCGCCGATATCACATTTGGCGATGCCACTTCTGTTGGGAACTTGCACAACGTGGAGGAAGCATATCTTGATGTACTCTCCTCTTCTGAAAGTGAATCTGTTGACCCTTTGCTCACCCTCCTCCAAGCTCTCTCTGGCATTAAATGTCTAGTGTTTCGTTGTTATACAGCAAAGGTGAGTGAAATTTTCATTATCCTTGTGTATTATATATTCCATTATATATTTAATAGTTTTGTGCTAATTCTTGTATCTCCACTTGTTCTTGTTGTGTATGTACCAAAAGAGATTATTCGGTAGTATACCTTTTATAGATTTTTCGAACATGCACTTTTCGGAATTCCGCTGTTTACTACATCTAGAGCTCATTGTCCCTACTTTCGACCCTTTTCTGTACGACGTTCTTAAGAAATGTCCTATACTTCAAGCTCTCAAAATTCAGACGGACAAGGTTCGTAAATAGAGTTTAACTTAAGCTTTAGTGTGGGTGTGTGTTTTTGTTTGATTATTTGGTGAGTTGTACATTGTTTCCTGCAGGATACATCACCATTTCAATATAGTCTCACATCAAAGCCGAAAAGTGTTCCTAATTGTCTTGTATCCCACTTGACCTATATTCACTTTAAAGGATATAGAGGATGTTGGCGTGAGATGGACTTTGCTAGTTATGTTTTGCATTATGGACTTGTTTTGAAGACAATGCATATTTCTGGTTTTTTATCGGATGAAAGCAAGAAGTCGACAAAGTACCATACACTCAGAAAATTTTCGAATATGCCAAGGGGATCCACTGTCTGCCAACTTAAATTCGAATGGGTTAGTACTCTCACCCTCTTTATTCTATTATGCTTTCTGAATAAAAAAAAATGATGTTTAGTTCGCACAATTAGTTTCACTTTTTCTTACATTCATGTCACCACATTTTCAACCATGTTAATTTTGGTGGAATTGCAATGCATACCCTTCAATGTATCTAATATTTCTATGATCTAGTTATTTTCTCATAATTAAACCTAATTTGGATTTGCCTCTATCTGTTAAACCAAATTATTCTAGTTCTTCCCTTGTTTCCATGCTTGTATTTGAGTTTTAAGATCATAGAAAATTATGACATTTACATGCTTACTAAATTTGAAGGAATTTTTTTCCTCCCGATTTCATGCCATTTATTGTGAATTAACTTAGTAATTTTGCACTGTGAGTTCTTTTTTGTAATTAGTAATAATAGTAGTATATCTGTAATAATAGTAGTAATAATAGGCTAGTTTTTTTCCTTCTTTCTTTCTTGGTTGCATTTAACTCAATTTAACTATGGTAGTATTACCATCTTATGGGAAAGCAATAAATTTTTATGTTTATGTATCAGTTAAGAATTTTTTAACTTCTGGGTTCTACCATATTTTATATTTTCTATTTTCTACAAATGTATTTTATTTAGGAAGTTATATAATGATGTGGTTGCCATTGACCAAATGTTACTGATAGAGATGAATGAAGATATAGACTGATCTTTATTGATGAACTAAAATAATTACCTGAGTTATTTATTGTAGAGGACCCGACTCTCCTTCATGAGACAGATACAATTTCTAAGTGTACTTGCAAAAGTACAATAATCGTATTAGGGTTTGTATTGTATTGGTCATGCCTTGAGAAGGCTCTCAAGGGTTGTATTTATAGCCCTCTATAGACCTGATTTGTGGTTACTTAAGCTATAAGTAATGAGGGTATTTAAGTATTTAGGCCGAGATCTAGAGGCTTCAAGAAGGTGGCTGAGGCGGCGCCCTGGGAAGGGCGCGCCTTGGGCCTTAGAGCCCTTCTGGAGGGCAGAAGGGCGCTAAGGCCTCTGGGAGGGTCTAAATGCCCTTTTGGAGGACTCCTAGGTCCTTAGGAATATATCGACGGTCCACTAAGCTATTCCTTACTCTGCCCCTCACCATCCTTATAACGTCACTTAACACAAGTCAGAACGAGTTTCATCATCTATAGCTCTCCTATTTCTGAAAACTAAATGGAGGTCATTGCTTATCGCTTACATTTAGTTGGGATTTATTAAAAAATTCCCTCTTGATGTACACAGTATTGCTTAGAATGTGCATAAGCTCTTGTAGAAATCTTAGTGTTGCAAGCATGTTAATGTATTGCCTACTTGTGCTTGTGTATATTTATGTTTAAATTTTTTGTGAGCTTAAAATCTCATTGTCAGCAATTTTATGCATCTGTGTAGCTTTTGTCTTACGAATAATCGGCCATTTCTTACAAGTTATGAGTACGAAATTTAAGTTCATGCAACTAGGTGTTGTGTTCCATTTCAAAACCATCTGAGCCATATTTCTATATTTTTTTTTATGGTTTAGGTGCTGAAAATGTAATTTAGCTGTTTTAAAGTATTGTTCTTAGAAGAAAAAGCCTATTTTCGTTTTCGTTAGTAGGGATTGTAATCAGTTTTTGTTTTCCAACTAAATCAATGCCATCCTCAACTTTCTTTAGTTTTGGTCGTTGGATAACTTAACAGATTTTAGTTGTTATATAATGCTAAATGGCATGATTTGTTAAAACTGATTGTCTTTTTTGTTGATAAACTATATTATTTTTGTCTACGGATTTAATTACATGAATTAATAATGTTAAGTTAATGTTGCAGGATGAATCAGTGTAGATTTGGCATTTGCACATCCTGGTTATTCAGTCTTCCTTGTTGGTTACAAATTTGATGGAATTTCAAACTTTGTGAGCTTAATGTTTTGGCAGTGTACTTTTGTATTTTGCATTTTATCAAAAGCTTCAAGTCTTTTGCAACCATTTGCTTATGTTATGCTTTATATTGTGTTAAACAACGGACATCTAATTGAAAATTGTTTATGGGATTTCCAAAGACTTGCTTAAGAATCACTATAACTCAGCAAGGTTGTGGAGCAATATGATCTTCCATAATATTAGCTAACTTAGTAAAAATCCATGAAATTGATTTTAAGGCGCATACAATATATATTCTGCATATTTTGAGTCTTTGATCAAATCAAATTGACATTTTCTCTAAGCTTATTGATGGAATATGATAAAACGTAATAGAATTGAGTGGTATGGAGCACTAGAATCCATTTCATCCAATTTGGAGGATATGCAATGAATAGTTGAAACCTCTAAATTACATAATTAGTCGTCTTATACACCCAATGTTTATACAATGTTCATCGATATATCTACCCTAACCATTATAGGAAATGTATATAGAAATGATTTTAACAATGCCTTGGAACAACAAATGGTCATAGAGCCAGCTCGGTTGAAGGAGATGAAGCTCAAAGTTGCACTCATAAGTGCAACACCAGCTAGATAACAGATCAAATCCTGTTTTACAAATTTTAACTAAGTCAATTGAGTGCTCATAACAGAATTAAGCAAAATCATTTTTACTCAAATAGCAAAGGTATTTTTGTTGTTGAAATCAACACCTGCAAAAGTGAATTTTATTCCCTCAACTCTTAATCAAAGCAATTTGCAAAAGTAAAATATGCCAATGAAGTATAAAAATTAAAAACCTCTCTTTTTGCCAAAATCAAAATTGCAAGTTTGGAAGGGCTTCAAAATCCAAACACCATACTGCAGTGTTCTTGTTATGCTTCTAGAGTAATATCGTAGAAAGTCTAAGCATAGTCCAAGAAAAATAAGCACCAAGGAGTATAGTATGCCTGCATTTAGCAAGCATCTTAATTCTCAATGTCGTTGTCCAAAATTTTAGACTTTAGTCATGTCTCGTATCCGTATACACTCTCCATAGTTGATATGTCTTATGATCTAGTCCTCATTTTTAAAACATGGGTGTTTGGGGAGGTGTAGAAAAATCTTACCGTAGAAATTATTGGTAACTCTTTTGACTTATTTTTGGAGTTAACATATTTTTTGACTTACACTTTTGACACAAGTACATAAGTGATGTCTATTGTTTGTGTTAGAAAACAAAGAGAGACATCACCATTCATTTCAACAAATTATATCATAATTTTGTTTTTATGCAAAGTCATGGCTATTTTGTGTCACTCTAATCAATTGTCTATATCAACGGATCTTTTGACTTACTCCTTTGACATAAGCACATAACTCAGGGATGTCTATTGTCTGTATCAGAAAACAAAGAGAGACCTCGCCGTTCATTTCAGCCAATTATATCACAATTTTGTTTTTATGCCAAGTCATGGTTACATTGTGTCACGTGTGAATAGGCGGAAAACCCCTTGAAATTGTAACTTTCGTCAAAACTCCCTCCAACTTTTAAGAAATTTCAAAAACCCTCTTGAAATTGCATAACGTCGGTCATTTTTGTCCTTTTGTTAAGTGGCTCCGTTAAACATGGTGATGTGGCTCCGTTAACTAACACTTGACACATGAACATATCTCCCTAAATTATGTGACTTTCCGCATCCGAGATCTACCGATAGGAACCATTTTTGCTTCCTCACAAAGTCGAACAGGGATATGATACCATTGTTGGACCTTATAAGGGAGCCAACAATAGAAATAGAAAAACCACGCAAATGAGAATGATATCACATCTTCATCCAATATTTAAACTATGACAAATTCTAACCTGTGTTAGGCACAAATATCCATACTAATTTTTAAACATTCAAACAAAGTTTTAAAGAGTTTTATGTTTATGATTGTCTTGGGATATTTAACTTGGTTGTAGTAAAGGGAAGTTTATCGATCTATTAGTTAATTTATTTATGAAACTTAATGACTAAAAATAATACAATCTTTCTCCATTTTAATTATTTAAGATGTCATAATTTTTTTTTCTTTTGTTTCAATCTCCCCATATTATTTCTCTCTTTAAAACTGTCAATTAAAACAAATTGAGACAATTAAAACAAAATTACTTTCAATCAAAAGAAAGTTTTCAATGATAAGTCATGTTCCGAACCGGCTAGAAGCCCAATAGCATGAGGCACAATAAGCCGAAACCCAAGACAAATAGAACTAGGAATGGTGAAGGAATACACGAAACCTTGTGTGTATCACCGCACAAGAGCACACAGTGACTTCATCTCTACCGTACACGCCATTTCCAACGGCTCCCTAAGATGGCGCCGCATTTCATAGAAGGCGTTAGCACCCTCCAAACCTATATAAGGGTTACTCAATGTCGCCATCAAGGTACACTTTACTTTTATCACTTTTCGGAGATAATCACCTCTCACAAATATTGATTTAAACATTGAAGTGTTAACGTGTTCGCATGCACTTTTCTCCTTCACCGTGAAAACTCAACCTCCATCCGCGAATAACAGTTCCTCATTTGTGATTTTCATCAAATAGATTAAGTCATTTTTCAAACAAATTTCTCATTATAACTCACTTTTCACTTTTAAATATCTAGTGTGAGCGACAATCACCGATAAAAATTGATAAATGGTCATTTTACACCAATATTAATAATCAGCACAGCCACCAAGGTATTTCCTCATGTGTTGTCCAATCCATCAATAAATGGTCATTTTCCAGGCTAGAGAAGAAGCTATATGCCACTCTAAATCTGAATTAGCGAAGTCTATGAGGTGTTGTATTACTACTATACTAGGTATATAACCCGTGCGTTGCACGGGTTTGGTTAAAAAATTTCCTAACCTTTTTTAATTGAAAATAATAATTTTAGCATTTGTGTTTATTATTTTTTGATTTAAAAAATGATTTAATAAATATTTTAAAATTCTTTACTTGTCAAGTGAATATAGAATATAAAAAGATAGATAAAAATTGTTTTTGACCCAAATAGTGTCATTCACTTTTATATAAAAATCAATAGAAGCATTGAATAGTTTGGAGCAGTTTAGGCTATAGTTTTTCGCAATATATGTTTTTAGTCAAAAGAAAAATAGCGGTCTCCTGTAAAAACTTCTTTTAGTCTTTTAGTTTCCTTTTTCTTTGGGTTTTACTTCTACCCCTCATACTTTTGTTGTTTTCCTTCTATTTGGATCTTATCAAAATTTCATTGTAACTCGAGTCAACAAAATTATTTCATTCTTTAAAAAAAATGAAATAAAAAAACCCCATTTTAAAATATTAAAATGGCTCCTTTTTCATATGTTCCACACTTGATGACGACGTGATTTTTAGTAAAAAAAATGTATTACTATATTTAATCGCTTTACAATAAATGAGAAAGTAATAATTATGGTAAATATAATCACAAAATGTTCAATGTTTCGTAATATTTTAAAATACGGTGATATGGATATCGTTAATGTTAACCTGTATTAGAGATAAGAGCATGTAGCTGATGTAGAACCACAGGAAACCAGATTAGAAACAGAAGATAAGGGCTCCGCTATAAGGGAAGAAATGGAAAAAGAGATTGATGATGCAATAAAAACAGAGAACCAACAAAACCTTGAGGCTTCAGGCTTTCAATTAGTAACAAGAAGAACAAAAAAGAAAAACCAAAAAACAAACACTAACCCTGTTAGAAACAACTACAAAACTAGGTCACGACCTAGTAACCAAACACCTTCCCAATGAAACTCTTATTCTGGAACTTAAGGGGACTTGCCAACTCCCCTTCCAGATTGGCCCTTCAACAACTGATTATACAACACAAACCTGACTTTATATTCTTAGCCGAACCTTGGTTACCATATGAAAATTTCCCCACAAATTGGTTCCATAGACTCGACCTTAATTTGTTTGCTTGTAACACTAGACCTAACAATTTTCCCAGCCTTTGGTGCTTATGCAAAAATGACATTAACCCCACAGTGGTTGGTTCTTCTAACCAACATGTTTCTTTTACCTTCAGCCACAACGATACCACTTTTGGTGTGTCTGCAGTCTATGCGTCAACTTGCTACATACATAGAAGACTGCTTTGGCACGACCTTCTCACTCTCCATAATCAATTTACCATCCCATGGTGCACTTTAGGAGACTTTAATGCACTTATTGGTTTCCATGAGCATAGAGGTTCTTCCCCTTCGGCAAGACATCCAATGGCTGAATTCCTTGATTGGTCAAATAACGATAATTCTATTCATCTTCCTACAAGAGGTGTCCAATTTACTTGGGCAAATGGCAGACATGGCAGAAGATTCACTGAGAAAAGACTTGATCGAGCTCTCTGCAATCAGGTTTGGTTAGACAATTGCTCCTCCATTACAGTCTCTACTCTTCTTAAGCATAGATCGGACACTTTCCCATATTAGTTGACTCTATGAAGGATGAACCAAAAACTCCACATCAGTTCAAGTTTCTCAAGATGTGGACAATGCATGATGATTGTAAAAATGTTGTTGCGTCTTGCTGGGAGCGACACTTTGTTGGTTGTAAAATGTTTATCCTCACACAGAAACTCAAACACCTTAAATCCACTTTGAAAGCCTGGAATAAAGACGTTTTTGGCAATGTTCATGACTTAGTCAAAATTGTTGAAACAAACCTTCATCAGATTCAAGCCCAAATAGATGCTTCAGGTCACTCTAATAGTCTATTAGATCAACACAAGCTTGCACAAATAAACCTTGACCTAGCCTTAGACAGAGAAGAAGTTTTTTGGAAGGAAAAAGCAAACATTAAATGGCATCTGGAGGGAGGCCGAAACACTACCTATTTCCACAATATAGCCAATATTAAGGCCAAAACCAACAAAATTACCTATATCAAAGATGGTGAACAGCTGTTAACGGAGCCTGAGCGTATCAAAGAGCACATTACTAACCATTTCAAGAATATTTTCTGTTTTTCTTCTGTTTTGCAGGATGGAAGCTTGGTAGATGAAGCCATTCCAAAGATGGTGTCTGATTCAACCAACAACATGCTCACTATGCTTCCCTCTAGGGAAGAGATTTACAATGTTGTATTTAGTCTGAACAAAGAGGGCGCCCCAGGACCTGATGGCTTTGGAGCCATTTTCTATCAATCATTTTGGGATATCATTAAGAAGGATGTGGAAAACGCTGTTCTTGAATTTTTCACAAGTAGCTGGATGATGCCAAACTTTAATGCTAACACCATTATCCTCATTCCAAAGATTCCAAATGCAGACACAGTCTCCAACTACAGACCGATTGCACTGGCTAACTTCAAATACAAAATAATCACCAAAATTCTTGCAGACAGGCTGGCCTCCATTATGCCAATAATCATTTCAACTGAAAAAAAAGGTTTTATTAGAGGGAGACAGATAAAAGACTATATATGTCTTGCGTCTGAGGCAATCAATCAACTGCACAAAAAGTCCTTTGGAGGTAATCTTGCTTTTAAAGTTGATATTGCTAAAGCATTTGATACCATGGAATGGCCCTTCTTGCTCAGAGTTCTTAATGCTTTTGGATGTAATTCCATTTTCTGTAATTAGATAAAAGTCATTCTTGAATCCGCCACTCTTTCCATATCTATTAATGGTTCTCAAAATGGCTACTTCAAGTGTTTAAGGGGTGTCAGGCAGGGTGACCCCCTCTCCCCATTATTATTTTGTATTGCTGAGGATGTCCTTAGTAGATCTATTTCAAACCTTGTGCTCCAAGACAAAATCAACCTTATTACTAGCTCCAGACATCACTTCATCCCTTCACACATTCTCTATGCAGATGACGTGTTAATCTTTTGCAAAGGGAAGCTGTCCTCTGTTCACGCCCTTAAAGATTTATTTATAAGGTATGCAAATTGTTCTGGCCAGTACATAAATCCCTCAAAATCCACCATATACTATGGCTCCATTTCCACTGGAAGACTCAATCATTTGGTAAATTTGCTTGGCTTCAAAACCGGGTGTTTGCCATTCAACTATTTGGGTGTGCCAATCTTTAAGGGGAAACCAAAGTCCTCTTACCTTCAGCCTATTGCAGACAGAATCAAGTTGAAGTTTTCATCTTGGAGGGCAGCTTCTTTATCAATTGCAGGAAGAATTTTGCTTGTAAAATTTGTCATTCATTCCATGCTTGTTCATAGCATATCAGTGTATTCTTGGCCTTCAGCTTTGCTGAAAGATATTGATAGATGGTCCAAGAACTTCATATGGAGCGGGGATGTAAATAAAAGGAAAATGGTTATAGTGGCGGGGCACAAAATTTGTAAACCTTATGATCAAGGGGGCCTTGGAATCAGATCCTTGACTACTCTTAATGAGGCCACTAATCTTAAGCTTAGCTGGGACATGTTGAACTCCTCTGAACCTTGGGCTATATCCCTCAAAAGCAAAGCAATCAAAAATAGGAAACCAATCTCCCATCATATTTTCTCATCTATTTGGAGCAGTGTAAAAAATGACTATTCAAAGTTAGTTGATAACTCAACATGGTTGCTTGGTACGAGTGAAAACATCAAATTTTGGCTAGACTCTTGGTGTGGTGAACCTCTTGCGAATAGATTCAACCTCCCTGTAAATGCAGCTACTCACCTCTCTTCTAACGTCAAAGATTTCATTTCAGAATACAATTGGAGTATCCCTACTTCGGTGCAGATCCAGTTTCCTCAACTACAAAGCATTCTAATGAAAACAACCATCCCTAGAGTTCATATTGAAGATAGATTAGTCTGGAAGGATTCTAGCACTGGTGGCCTATCTCTCAAAGATGCCTAGGTTCACAAATCTATTCCTAGTAACAACTTGCATTGGGCAAAGAAGATTTGGAGTCCAGACATCCCCCCTTCCAAATCCTTGCTTGCTTGGAGGATTATGCACGATAGAATGCCAACAGATGAGAAATTGATGGAAAGAGGAAGTCAAATGGCCTCAGTCTGTAGCAACTGTGTCTCCACTACAGAATCCACCTTTCACCTTTTTTCCAATGTGAATTTGCTCACAATATTTGGTCTTGGTTCTTCTCTCTCCTTAACATCAACTTGCAGGTTAATGATATAAATGATCTTTGGAACATTTGCGATAGAGGGTGGACTCCTCAATGCAAAATTGCAGTGACTGCTTGATTGATTAACATTCTCAACTCCATTTGGTACTCCAGGAACCAAGCTAGATTCTATAACAAGAAAATTCCATGGAGAACAACAATAAATCTCATCATTGCTAGTACAGCTAGAACACGTAATTGCACCAAGAAAACCGCTACCTCCAACATTACGGAGTTTGTTATTCTTAAAGCTCTCAAAATTAATATTCATCCTCCTAGTGCCCCTATTATTAAAGAAGTGCTTTGGCAACCTCCTTTGGCTAATTGGTGGAAGGTTAACACTGACGGTTCTCTTACTAAAAACCCTCAAAATTCAGCTTGTGGTTGTATTTTCAGAGATTCTCATGGCTTTACTGTTGGTTGTTTTGCACAGAACTTGTCCACTAACTCTGTTTTTATTGCTGAAATGTTTGATGCTATTCTAGCCATTGAAATAGCGGTTCATAATAACAGGCTTAACCTTTGGCTAGAGACGGATTCTATGTTGCTCTTGCAAGCTTTTAAAAATGCGGATATGATCCCTCGATAGGAACAGATGGTTGAATTGTATGGATCTCATCAAGGGAATGAACTTTACTGTGTCTCATATTCTTAGGGAGGGTAATGTTTGTGCGGATGGTTTGGCCAATCTAGGGCTAGATATTTCTGGTTTTGTTTGGTGGCAGGATGCTCCTAGTTGTATTAGACAGGCCACCATTAGTAACATGTTGGATCTCTCCAACTTTAGATTCATCACCTTTTGAAAAGGTTTCGAGTATATCCCACTTTTCTTCGTTTTTTAAAAAAAATAAAAGAGGATTGTTAAACACTCTACTATATTTAATTGTGATAGTATAATCACAAAGTATTCAATGTTTCGTAATATTTTAAAATACGATGATATGATTATCTTTAATGTTAATTTATATTAAAGATAAGATGGTTGTTTAGAAATATGAGAACTTGTATTAATTTAATCTTAGAATTGTGCATATAATTTAAGGAAAATTATTATAGTTTTTGATACGTCCTATAATATTTCATAAGTTATGTTTTAATTTAAGCGTTAGTTTGAAGAGATATATCATTTTTGTCATTTTTATGTCCCCGTTTTTTTGTTTCAATTTTGTTTAGTGGTTTCAACCTGATTGGTAATTGGTATGACCGAGATTCTCTTTGATTCTACTCACTTTGTTTAAAATAATTAATTTCATATATTTGTCAAAACATTTAATAAATAAATAGATTTTATAATTTTTTTATTTTCATTTAATAATGAACAATTTTTTTTTAATTTTTTAATTGGAACTTTGGAGTGATAAACCACTTGTCCAGACATGACAATTTTACGCATCTAAGGATTTTTCATGGTTAAGATTAAAATCTTTCACATTCATTGAAATTTTTTATAGAACAAAGATGCTAAATAGTTGAATTCAAAATATACAAAATGTACTATAAATGATTCGAATCACTACTATCGCCAATATATCTTGCGGTAATCATGTCTGAAAATAAATAGAAATTTCATATTTTAATTTTAAAATGGAACTAAAAAGTTGAAGCAAACTCGCTCACTTATAGTACAATATGATCAAGCAAAATGGCAGAGAGCTAAAATAAATGCAACTTTTCCTTTTCATAGAAGAAGTTAACAATTGTAGTAGAAGAAAAATAAAACAAAATAACAAATATGTTATTTAAACGTACAATTAACATAGAAAAAGGATTTACTTATTTGATGATCTTGCTGAGTGTAGTCTCTAAAATGTGGAGTGCATAATAATTCAAATTAATATAGGATATAATCTGATCGTACCTGATCAGAAGGTGACTGCCGGTGCTTTGAATGCGGTGGTTTGAGTGGTGGTAGAATGCGTCAGAATGTCTTCTTGGAGCGGATGGGGGGTGTGTACCTGCAGGCACTCCGACGCTCAAGTAAGTAGAGATCAGAGAGTGATGGTTTAGAGGAAGAGTTAGATTCTACCTTGGGGACTGCTATGAGTCCCCTATTTATAGAGGTGGAGAGCTGCAGAGCCGTTGTAATGGCACACCTGGCTCTGGCGGTTACGAAATCGTGGGAAGTGTAACCGCCAGTGAGTTAATTGCGGGAACGTGCAGAGAGACATTGTGGTTCGTTTGAACCGGTCTCGCTCGCTTTGTGCACCCCCTTGTGGAAAAGGGGTGTGTCGCAAGTAATCTTGCCAAACGTGGTGTTTGGGCTTTGGATTGTATTGGGCCTAACTAAATGGGCCAAAAGTCCTTTTGGCCGGTCTAGAATAGTAGCTCCCCAAGTCGTTGCTCTTGTCGAGGAGTGATGACTTAAGTGCGGACATTTTTGGTTGTTCGTGGTTGGCCATGAAAAGGAAATTCGCTTTTATGTGCTCTCTGCTCGAGAGTAAATCAATCTCGTTTGACGGATGTGAAGACGTCTTTGAACCGGGGAACCGTTTGCATTGGTGGTTAAGAGTGTCGTGAGGATTGTGTGAGCAGGTGTATGGACGCGCTCGCTATCCTCCGAATCCCCTTTGTTCCCTGACCAAGCGAGTTCGCCAATGGAGTGGGTTGCGTCCGGCATGTGAGTGCTCGGTTGACTTAGGTCGGAAGGAAAGATTCCCTCGTCAGGAAGTTTGGTCGATTGTTATTCCGCAATTAATGCCCACGTCTCGAGGGAAAGATTGAGGAGACATGACCTTTGGTTTCTGACTGACACGTGTAAAGGCTATTGCAGTACTTGAGTACCTATAGCCTGTAGAGTGTTCTTGGTTTGTGTTTCCAAGGTGTCATCAGTGTCGTTGATTTAATCCTGACGTTTAGAGAACCACTACAAGTGATCAGAGCCCTTGGATGGATGATTTGATTTAATCAGGACCGTAGGCATGCTATTTGAGTGGAGAGTTGTATGTGAAGGGCTGCACCAGATTCGGGCCTCGCGACCTTTGGGAGGTTTTATGAAATGAGTATAAATAGTTCAAACGTTTGTTTGGAACATTACAACATTTCATTTTCTAAGAAACTTAGAAATTCTTTCCAAGAGTTCTTTCAAAGGCGAAGCATTTCCGAGTCTTCAACTTCTCACTTCCAGCCCAATTCATCCATCGTAACAGGTAATGCTCTGATGATTCTCCTTTCCCTTATTTCATACTTGGCTTCTTTAGTTTCCTGTTTAAGAAATCGTAGAAATGTATGCTTTTTAGGGTAGAAGTTACTCCGACTCGGTGATTTCTGCCGTTTGTTACGGTGGTTTCCACCGTGTGCAAGAAGTTCTAGGATTTGTTGTCTGTTTTCCGTATTTGTTTTAGAAAAACATTGGCTATAGGCTTTTTAGTTTTTTAGGGTTACGCCTAGTTGCATGCTCGTTCGTCGTTGCTCACTTAACCGTTTGAATTACTGCCATGTTATCAAAATCTTTTGAAAACCTCTTGAGTCAATCAGACCTGTTGGTTTTTAAGGAGAGATGAGTGTGATCTTTTGGGTTGATCCTCTCTTTGCTTTTTCCTTTTCAGGTTTGATTATGACAAGTAACTTAGGTAGGGATAGTGGAGCTGCGTCCGAGCACTTTTGGATAGGGAGAGAAACCCTAGAATTGGTTTCGTTTTTCTCGGCTGATGGTGTGGCGAGAATCCCGCGTTGCTTAATTGGAAAGAAAGAAGACTGGGAGGTCCTCCTCCCCACCTCTTCGGATAGGGTTTGTTCACGCTTTTCGTTAAATCGCATTCCTATGTATGAGGCTGTCTTCCAGGAGGTGGGCTTTAGGCTTCCTTTTTCTTCTTTCCAAGTGAGTGTTTTCGAATGGCTAGAGTTATGCCCTTCTCAGCTGAGTCCAGACTCTTTTGCATACTTGATAGCCTTCGAGCAGCTGTGTCGCTTCCTACGCCTTCCGGCTACTAAGGAACTGTTCTTCGTCATCTTTACCATTTAGCGGGGATTGAATAAAGATGGCGGTCACAACTGGGCATCCTTTCGTCAGCGTAAGGCGTTGTTCGAGGTCTTTAATAGTGAGACCACGAAGTTCTAGAATAGATTCTTTTTGGTGAGACCCCAGACTGAGGTTGCGCTGAATAGCGTTCTGAAGGTGGTAGAACGCCCCCATGAGGATGCTGGGGTTGTATTATCGCGCGTCCCGCGCTTTCACTTTTGTTGGAGTCAAGACCACTTCAAGCATGAGCTTGCTATGTATAGATACAAGTTTCGCCTGGATTCTTGAGTTTGTGGGCTCCCTTTCTCGATCGGAGGTGGTCGATGAAGATGGTAAGCCTGTATTGGATTCGCGGGGAATCAGGTTACAAAGCCTCGCTTGATCGATACCCGCTCTTTAGTGCTTTCCAAAGATCCTATGAGTCTCTTAGGTAGGTCCGGTTTGTTACTTTTTGTCTTCTGTCTGACTTATGCTTCTTACTAATGGTTTTCTTGCTTTTCTATCTGCAAGGAAGATGTCCCACATTCGTTCCATGGTGAACAAAGCCAACCAGAAGGTTACTGGCCAGAGTAGCAGTGACAGGAAAAGAAGTGAGCAGCGGGATCGGACGGCAGATGCATGGTTTCCCATTCGTGTGTCTAAAGACCCGGCGGAGGAAGAATAGGTTCCTCTGAAAAGAAATAGGATCGTTTCTCTTGACAAGGGTAATCAGGTCCAAACTCAAGCTTTGGTCCCTTCTAAGGTTGTTTCTTCAGCTGGTGAAGGCCTGTTTCAGCTTCCCAGGGTGTGGTCCAATCCGACCGCTTTAGCCCCCAAGTGTCGCTTTATCTAAGTGATTCAGAGCTGAAGGCGATCCGTGATTTGGGAGTTGTTGGTCGGTCCCGAGCAGTAATCGATGGAGTAGTCAACGCGATGAGAGCTTTGGAAGTTGTGGTGTACATGAACAACTCTTCCATGGAGGATGTGGTGTGCTCTGATGCCCTTACTCGTGAGAGGGATGAGATGGCTAAGAAGATGGCTGAGATGGAAGCTGAGCTAGTGGCTGCGAAGGTGGCAAATTTTGAGAAGGACAACATGATTGCTATCCTGAAGAAGAAGTCGGACTTGGCGTCTCGTTATAGTGATGAGTTGAGAAAGGCTCGTGCTCAGTTTGCTGCGGAGAAGAAGGCTCTCGAAGATGCTCTTCATGACGCTACTTTGCCTGGCGAGGATGAAACTGAAGACACAGCTGAGCTAGCTCACCCTGCACTGGTCTACAGGATTGAGGAACTGGAAAGGAACCTGGTGGGTGCCGCCCGCCATGGCTTTGAAAATGTAGTGGATCAACTTAAAGTGGTGAATCCTGGTGTGGAGTTCTATACGGACAGAATCCATTTCTTGAGGTATGTCAGGAATGGGGAGATTGTTGCCCAAGATGATGATGGGCATGTTTGAAACGCCTGGGCTTACACGGCCTTGTAATTTTTTGATAACTTCTGTTTTGTAACCGGCCTTCGTGCCACTGACATTGTGCAGCCCCTCGCGGCTCGTATCTGGTTTTGCTATCTACTCCGTTCGTTCTTTAATTATACTTTGCCTCAAAATGTTTGTTTTATTTTCAAGTACAACGTTTCGAACTGAGTGCTCGTTCCGTGAGGCTTTTTATACTACTCGAAGTATTTTTTGAGAGCAAACTGTTTGACTTGTATGTTTCTACAAAGTGTAGCGATTCGTATGCCCTTAGTATTTCGACTGTTTCTTGGTGCTCGCTTTTTGGAAAACGAGGCTTCCTTTGAAGTGAAGTAAGTTCTCTGAGGTGGAGTGGCCTACCCCCCGACAGTCATTGTTTCGATGAAATGAATTAATGACTAGAGTTTGCATGTCCGCCTGCGACCTTGTTACTTTAACTCGTTGTTTTGAATCAAAGTTTGCCTTTCTTTCCCCGGGTATTTGTTGCTCTATTGAAACGTTTTACCTTTTGCGTTGTTCTGCAAGGGAAGATCCGGGCATGAGAGTTCTAACTATTACCCGGAGTATTTGTTACAAGCATTTCACATCCAAGAGATTGTTTATCTGAATGTGTGTCCAAAGTTGTGTTTCAGACGGAGAACAATGGATGAACGAAGAAATCAATCTAAGTTCAAGGCATTGAGGCATGAATCACCCATCGCGAGCTGGGGTTCTACCTAACATGCCGAACAGTGATGTCGCAGCTATTAGCGTACATACTGAGGAGTAAGAGAATCTGTCGCGTAGATTTTCCTTATCCTTTAAATTTTTGGATTTGGAGTGGCACGACTTTCCTCTTCCATTTAATTGCTCGTTGGAGAGCTTGAAGTTTGTTGTGTTGAACTGAGTATGTACATTAGAGTAGTTTGGCGTTTGTTTGCCATCTAAGTGTAATACTTTTTGAGCTTTTCGGTATTCCAAGTTCTTGGAATTGTGCCTTTGTGGAGATCTTCGAGTCCGCAAGCCCCTGTACCGGTTTTCAGTCGGACTCTGTAGGGTCCCTCCTAGTTGACTGCGAGTTTCCCTTCTTCAGAGTCCTTCTGGTTTCGCCGGAGGACGAGATCACCTACTTCGAATTCTCTCCTTATGACCTTTTTGCTGTGGCGAGCGACTATTTTTTGTTTTAGCGTTGTTTCTCGCAAGGCAGCTTCATTCCTGACTTCGTCGACAAATTCGAGCTCTTCACGTAGATTTTCCGCGTTGGCCGGGAAGTCAGTGTCGGCGTCGGTTCGCCAAGTGAGTTCAGTTAACTCAATGGGTATGACCGCCTCTGTCCTGTACGTGAGTCGAAAAGGTGACTCGCCAGTAGTGGAGTGGGGAGTAGTTCTTTAGGCCTAGAGGACCGTGTGCAACTCTTCAGCCCATTTAGTTTTGGTTGCGTCCAGCCTTCTTCGTATTCCTTATAGAATGACCCTGTTTGCTGCTTCGACGAGGCCGTAGCTTGAGGATGCTCGACGGAGGTAAAACTTTGTTTGATTCCAATATTCCTTAAGTAGTCCTGGAACCGTTGGTCTGTGAACTGAGTCCCATTGTCGGATATCACTAGGTTCGGTACTCCGAATCTTGCTAGGATGTTCCTTTTCAAGAAACGAAGTACGTTTTTGGCTGTGATTTTCGCCAATGGTTCGGCCTCAATCCACTTTGTTGAGTATTCGATGGAAACTACCGGATATTTGAGTTGTCCAGCGGCTTTAGGGAATGGTCCTAGAAGGTCAATGCCCCACCATGCGAAGGGCCAAGGGGAAACCAGTGATGTTAATTCAGCGGGGGGTGCGAGGTGCATGTCCCAGTGTCGCTGACATTTGTCACAAAGGTTTACGTAGACTTGGGCATCTTTCAACATGGTAGGCCAATAGTATCCTGCCCGTAGGACCTTTTTCGCGAGAGCTTTAGCACCAAGGTGTTGTCCGCAAATGCCGTCGTGGACGTCAGCGAGGACTTCTTGGGTCTCGTTAGGTCCCAAAACACTTGATAAGTGGTGTGATGAAACCCCTTTTGTATAGGATTCCTTCCACTAAAGTGAATGAGCAAGCCCTTCGTTTCAGCTTTGTCCGTTCATGCGGATCGGAAGGGAGTTCCCCGTTCGCTATGTAATAGGAAATGGGTCTTCTCCAATCCTCCATCCCAATAATTGAGTTGATTTCGTGGAGCTGAGCGTTTCGTCTCTGAACGCTTGGTTCGTTGAGGACTTCTTGTATGACAGTTTTGTTTCCGCTTGCAGTCCGTGTGCTGGCGAGCTTCGAAACAATATATGCCCTGGTGTTCTGTTCACAGGGAACGTGAGTTACCTCGACAGTTTCAAATTCTTTCATTTTCTCTAGTACCAGCTGGACGTACTGTTGGAGGTGCTCCTCTTTGATATGGAATTCGCTTGTGACTTGGGAAGCCACCAACTGAGAGTTGGTAAAGATTTTTACTTTTTTGGCTCCCAGGTCCTAGGCGGTCCATAGGCCAGCCAAGAAGGCTTCGTATTCTGCAGTGTTATTGGTTACGTGAAAAGATAAAGCAAGAGAAATTTCAACAACGATACCTTTGTTGTTTTCTATTATTATTCCAGCTCCGCTTCCTTTGGAGTTGGATGATCCGTCTACGAAGACAGTCCATTCTTCTGTGTTATCTTCGATTGGAAAGGTCATCTCGGCAAGGAAGTCTGCAAACACCTGCGCCTTTAGTGCCTTTCTGGATTCGTAGTGTATGTCGAACTCGGATAGTTTGAGTGACCACTTCATCATCCGTCCAGCAACGTCGGGGCGACCCAAGATTTGTCTGATGGGCTGGTCTGTTTGGACTATTACCGTATGAGCTAACAAATACTGCCTCAACCTTCGGGCCGCTGTGAGGTGGGCGAGAACCACCTTTTCGATCTTTTGGTACCTCGTCTCTAGCCCTAGCAACGCTTTGCTGGTGAAGTAGACTGGTTTCTGCCCCTCCTTTGTTTCTCTGATGAGGACGACACTTACCGTGTCAGAAGAAACAGAAAGGTATAGGTACAATACTTCACCTTGTTCGGGTCGTGAGAGGACCGGAGGTGCTGAGAGGATCTCTTTGAGATACTTTAAGGCGTTCCCGCACTCGTCTGTCTAGTCAAACTTCGTCTCCTTTCGTAAGAGTTTGAAGAAAGGGAGAGCATGTTGAGCGGATTTAGCCACGAATCTTGAGAGGGCAGTCAGCATACTGTTGAGTGTTTGTATGCATTTCTTGGAGTGGGGTGTGGGAAGCTCAGTAAATGCTCGGCATTTATCTGGGTTCGCCTCGATTCCTCTTTCGGTTAGGTAGAAACGAAGGAATTTGCCCGCTTGTACTCCGAAGGTACATTTTTCCGGGTTGAGCCGCATGTTGTACTTCAAAGTTTGTTTGAACACTCTCTTGAGATGGGTGGCATGATCAACCTCTTGTTGGGATTTTACAATCATGTCATCCATGTAAACCTCAAGGATGTCGCCCAGAAGTGCCTTGTCATAAACCTTGTTCATCATACGTTGATAAGTAGCCCCCACATTTCGCAGACCGAAGGGCATTACGTTGTAGTAATAGTTCCCTGATTCGGTCATGAAAGCTGTTTTCTTTTTATCTTATTCAGCCATGGGTATCTGGTTGTACCCAGAATAGGCGTCCATGAAGGATAAAAGTTTGTAGTCGGAGGAATTATCTACGAGTTTATTGATGTTAGGAAGAGGATATGCATCTTTAGGGCAGGCCCTATTAAGATCGGTATAGTCAACACACATACGCCATTTTCCATTAGATTTCTTGACAAGTACAACATTGGAGAGCCAGGTAATGTATTTGGCCTCAGATATTAAATTTGCCTCTAGGAGGTCTTTTACAGCTTTTTCTACAGCCTCTGATTTTTCAGGACACTGCTTTCTACGTCGCTGGGCTACAACGCTTACACCGGGATCTACTGTCAGCTGGTGACAAGCGACGCTATGGTCGATTCCGGGCATGTCGGCCGCGCTCCAGGCGAATAGGTCTACGTTCTCCCTGAGGCAGGCGATCAGTTGTGCTTTGACAAGTTCAGGAAGATCCTTGCCGATCTTGAAGTTTTTCGAGGGGTTGCTCTCGAAAGGGACCAGCTCGAATTCATCGTCGGGAATAGGTCTAAGAAGCTTCGCGTTGAGCGGGTCTTTCTTCTCCCTTTTTTGTTCCTTAAGGTCTTCCTTGGTGAACCTAGGGTCAAGTTCGACCAAGTTTGCATCCAGAGTGCTCGCAGAAGCTTTCCCTTTGTCCTCAGCAGGCTTGCAGGATTGGGAAACCGAGTTTTGGGCTTTGTTAGCCTAGAGGAAACATCTTCTTGCAACTTCGATGTCTCCATTAAGAGAGGCGATGATGCCATATTTTGCATGGTATTTCAATTTCAGATGACCGGTTGAACATGCAGCGCCCAGTTCGGCGAGGCCGGTCTCCCTATAATGCAATTGTAGAGAGAAGGGCAGTCGATCACCAGGAATGGGATCTTTATTGTTTTCTTGGCCTCCTTTTCACCGAAGGTGACCAGCAGTTCCACGTAACCCCATGGCTGAGTAGACGAGCCGTTGAAGCTGTAGAGTTCATTTCCAACATATGGAGAAAGGTTTTTCTCCGTAAATTGAAGAGTTTTGAACAGGCCGGTGTACATGATGTCGCACGAGGCCCATGTGTCAATCAGGACTCGATTGACATCGGTGTTGGCCATTGATGCTCGCACGAGCAAAAGAATGGCTGAATTTGAGGCTCCACCGGGTAGTTCTGAGTCGTAGAACGCTAAAGGTGGCTTTCCTCCATGGTTGGAGGGGGCCAGCAAGTTGACGCTCATGAGCTCTTCAAGCTTTCTCTTCATGCTTCCCATGGAAATGTCTAGCGTTCCTCCCATGATGACGTTGGCGGAGGGAAACTGTTCCCAGGTGCATGAGTAGGGGTGATTTCCACGTTGTCAGGGAAATCACCTAGATGATCCACGAACATGGCAACTGTCTTGCCAGCTTTGGTGCCGTCACCGATGAGTTCGACGGTTTTTCTATCCTCTTCGGGGTTCTTGATGAATTGTTTGAGTTGTCCTCGTTGGATGAGGAGTTCAATAACATCCTTCAGGTGGATGCAGTCATCCGTGGTGTGCCCGTGGCACTTGTGGAATCGTCAATACTTTGTTTTGTCGACTACTTTCCTCTCCTAAGATGGGGCCTTTCGTGGCTTGACGCCAGCTTCTATTAGGTCAGCCACTGCGATCTCGGCGAGGATTTTCTCCCTTGACATAGCCAAGGGTGTATACTCGGTGAAGTGACCGTTGGGTCTTTTGCCTTCACGAGTTACTTTGCCTTCCCTCTTTTTCTCATGAAAGGGCTTTTTGGAGGATTCAGTAGCAGGTTCCTCCTTCTTGGATTTGTTGAGGCTATCCGCATATAGCTCTTCTTCATATGTTATGTAGATCTTCGCGATCGCTAGGAACTCGTTGAGAGTCCTTGGGCGATCCAAACAGACAACTTTCGTCACGTCTGTGCCTTCGCGCAGACCTTTGGCAATGAGGTACCGCTTCATTGTCTCGTCAACACCCCTTACCTGATCAGCTTCTTTGTTGAAACTCTCGATGTAATCCCGGAGAGGTTCGCTTTTTTCTTGAACAATGGCTTCAAGGGAAGCCACCGTTTTTTGTTGTGTCCTTGAAGCGGTGAAGTGGGTCGTGAACTCGTAGCAAAGGTCGCTCCATGAGTCAATGGAGTTTCTCCGTAGGTTCTTGAACCAGGTGACGGTTCCTCATCACAGCGTGGTGACGAAGAGTTTGTATTTTACGGTGCCATGCACCGATCTGTATATGAGAACTGCCTCAATGTTCTCGATGTGCTCGTCCGAATTAGTTGTCCCGTCGTATGAGTCCATCTGGGGAGGCTTCTCTAACCCGCGGGGGATAGGAGCTTCTCGGATACGCCGTGTGAACGGACCGTAAGCGTTACGGTCATTCCGAGCATCGCGAGTGTCCTCAGAGCTAGAGGAAGACCAAGAGCGTCTGTTACGTCTTGGCGAGGATCTCCTTGGAGGGGATCGTCTAGGTGGGGATCTCCTCGGAGGGGATTGTTTGGGAGAAGATCGCCTTGGAGGAGTTCATCTGGCTGACCTCCTTTTAACCGACCTCCTGGTGTAACTCGGAGATCTGACGCTTACTGAATGCCGCGAGGATCTGGAGCGTGACTAGCGAGGGCTCCTTCCCCTTCTGCTACGTATTGGGGAAGGAGTCCGTTCGGCTCGGACCAGGGGGCGTGCTTGCTCCAGATCTATCAGGCGTCGGTTCTGTTCCTCGATTAACGACGTCTGTCGTTGAACCGTGCGGAGCAAGTTGCTGACGAGGGCACCAGTTGACATGGCATCTTCAGGTGTCTCTGTAGGTCGGGTAGGACCTTGCAGTGGCCTTTCTTGGAGAGGAATTATTTGTATTGGTTCCCCTCTAGGTGTACCCCCAAGAGAAGGTGAAGATGTCATGCCATCCCGTTGAGGGATGCGAATCTCACTTCGTATCTGGGAGTTGGCACTGTTGGCAGCCATGGTATTTTTTCGGAAAGCTTTGGTTTTTAGTAGTATAAAAACGGGGAGAGCTTATATTTCCCATAGACGGCGCCACTGATTGTACCTGATCAGAAGGTGACTGCCGGTGCTTTGAATGCGGTGGTTTGAGTGGTGGTAGAATGCGTCAGAATGTCTTCTTGGAGCGGATGGGGGGTGTGTACCTGCAGGCACTCCGACGCTCAAGTAAGTAGAGATCAGAGAGTGAGGATTTAGAGGAAGAGTTAGATTCTACCTTGGGGACTGCTATGAGTCCCCTATTTATAGCGGTGGAGGGCTGCAGAGCCGTTGTAATGGCACACTTGGTTCTGGCGGTTACGAAATCGTGGGAAGTGTAACCGCCAAAGAGTTTATTGCGGGAACGTGCAGAGAGACGTTGTGGTTCGTTTGAACCGGTCTCGCTCGCTCCGTGCACCCCTTTGTGGAAAAGGGGTGTGTCGCAAGTAATGTTACCAAACATGGTGTTTGGGTTTTGGATTGTATTCGGCCTAAGTAAATGGGCCAAAGGTCCTTTTGGCCGGTCCAAAACATAATCCAACAATACAACTACACAAATAAATGTCATTTTTTCTTATTGTAACTTAAAAAATAATGTGGTTTTAATTGCATTCACTTATTTTCTAAAGGTGCCACATCATTATAATGCTAACTCAAGAATAACCGATGTTTAATATACAACATAGTGTGTGTCGTATAGATAGATAGTTAGATATTTAGATTGGTTTTTTGAATAAATAAAAGTAGATAAAAATAAATAAATAAATATTAATTTCTAATACAATTGATTTTTTTTCTTTTTTGAAAAGATTGCTGATGAACGGTTATGCAAAACTAAAAAGAAAGAGAATATTATAGAATTGATGTATAGATGGACACCTTTTTTATGACAATTTTTTTAGGAGTTTTTTTTAAAGGCTTTAACCTTTTTTATTAATAGTTAGTATCATTAGATATTAAATTTATATTATGGAGGTTATATATCTCTATCTATATATTATATTTTTGAATTAGAAACTTGTTTCATTCTAATGCTTGGATTGTGCCTATGTGGCACCTCTATAAAACAACTCCACTATGTCTTTAAAATTACTCTTATCTCTTTAAAGAATAGTAATAAAATTAAGTTATTGTCAAATTCATGAGTTATAGAAGATCAACAACCATAACCAAATAACATAATCAATTTATTTATATTAAAATGAAATACCTTTTTCTACTTAATAAAACATACCTTAACATGTAAAAGAGTTAGAATAAAATCCATCTTAGTCCAAAATAAAAGAAAGAAATTCATTTTTTTTTTTGAAGGAAGAGAGAAATTCAATTTTAAATATAATAAAGGAAAGGATTTCATGACGTCACAGCATAATCAATATGTTAAGTCCTTTTTTTCTTCTTTAGAAGTTGTTTTGAGAGGCTTACAAATTTGATATACAACATCAAAACTATATATTAATATTATTCATGCAAATAAATATATTGGAATTACAACCATACAACTAATAAATTGATTAGTTACACTTTTATTAATTATATTTTTTAAAACTAACTTTATCACATTATCCTTTGAACTACTATTTTTTTTATTCCATGACTCATATTTTTTAACAATGACCGTTCACTCACTCATTGTGTAAGTTATAGTTTGTATTGATTGATTGCTATTCTCCAATTCATCATCTTTGTGAGTATAAATATGTGACTTTTTGCATAATGGTTTTGAAATAAGTTTTGGTTTTTGATTATCATCATTTTCACCAAACAACTCTATGGTGATCTTTGTTTCTTTTGTATTGTTTACATAGATATTGACAATTCATTGATTTTTATGGTAGGATAAGGATTCAAAATTACTCTATTATATATAGTGATCAAATATTTAAGCATTTTTTTTATTGATGTTCATTTGGTAGTCTTTATTAACTTTTTTTTCTTAATGTTGATATGACTATTTTTCATGTGAATGAGATGAGGATAAAAGACTTCTATATTTGCTTTCGTTGCATCCTTGATGCTCTCAAAGTCTATGAAATGGCAACTCATGTAAGTGTGTATCTTCAACCATAATTTTTTTATATAAATTAAATTAAAAATTATAGAATTTGTATAGCAACTTATATACATTTTTAAAATATTCATCTGTAAATAAAATATTTAAAATAAACAGTTTTAAATACAACCACTAATAACATGATCTCAATATATTTAGTTTCTACTAATGAGATTATTTGTCCTATATTGAAAAAGCATTATGTGTATTGTCCTATATTTAAAAAACATTGTGTGTATAAATATGTGAATTTGTGCAGAAAATTTTGGATTTTGTTCATCACCACTTCCAAGTAGTTATTGGATTGTTCTCTTCAATTTTCTATTATTGTTTTTTCACAATGTTTTACTCTTCATCTCTTTATCATCCATTGGTTTCTATGACATGATTGGGAGTTAAGTTACTCTTAAAATGACCAAATTTTTAAACCCTACATTTTTTATGGACATGATGAATTAAAAATTATAGAATTTGTATAGCAACTTATATACATTTTTTAAATATTCATCTGTAAATAAAATATTTAAAATAAACAGTTTTAAATACAACCACTAATAACAGGATCTCAATATATTTAGTTTCTACTAATGAGATTATTTGTCCTATATTGAAAAAGCATTATGTGTATTGTCCTATATTTAAAAAGCATTGTGTGTATAAATATGTGAATTTGTGCAGCAAATTTTGGATTTTGTTCATCACCACTTCCAAGCAACTATTGGATTGTTCCTCTTCAATTTTCTATTATTGTTTTTTCACAATGTTTTACTCTTCATCTCTTTATTATCCATTGGTTTCTATGACATGATTGGGAGTTAAGTTACTCTTAGAATGACCAAATATTTAAACCCTACATTTTTTATGGACATGATGCTTGTTAGTCTATTTTCCCGTCTTTCTTTCAAGTTTCTTTTATTCCTTAATTTTTTTTATGTGAATTAAGAAAAGAGGATAAAGGAGGCTTCTATTTTCATTTTTGTTTCATCATTGTTGCTCAAGAAGTTTATGAAAAATGTTTGTTCATCATCACTTTCTTCAAGCAACTATTGAATGATACCTCTTCGATTTTGTATTATTACTTTTTTCTTCTTCTGTTTTTTACGCTTCATCTCTTGGGTACATTCATTGGTTTCTATGATATGATAGAGACTCAAACTACTTTAAAATTGACCAAATAGTTTAACCCTACTTTTTTCATAGATATAATTTTTCATGAATTTATATCAGGTATGTAAATATCTATAGCAAAAAATATGCATACTAAACTTGAGTCATTCTTGAGCAAATAAAGTTCCACATCCTTTTTAATCTATCTATCTATGTACTATATCTAAACTTGATTAAAAAAAATTCTCATATTCTCATTCTCTATCTAAACATTTCTATCATCTCTACTAATAATTAAAAATCTCAAATAATGTCTAATAATCAAGTAAATGTACGTTAAAAAGTAAACATAATGATGTACTTAAGGGGAAATTACAAAACTTCTTACATTTCTTACTTCACTGTATAATAGAAACCTTTTTAATTACAGTTTTTATTTCATGTAAGTTCAGTTTTAAATTAAAATGTCAAAATATTTTCATAGAAAATTCCAAATAAATAAATGAATTGATTATTCCATGTGGATGATTTAATGTCCACAACTGTAACAATTCCAACATAAGGTTCAGAAAACCAAAGATATATACAATCATCATATTTATAAAGTTTAACCGATATTGTCCAGCTTTAGATTCTTCATGTATATATTGTGTCTCCAGCAAGATAAATATGTTGGCTCTCTTTCTTAATGTAAAAAAAAAACATCATAAAATCCTGTTAAAATTCCTTAATTAATCGGTGTCAGAATTTTACTCACCTTAACTAAATAACAAATTTCTACTGTATTAGACACTTCAAAGACAAGCAAAAATATGAAAAATATAATTGTTCAATTTCTCTAAGTTAGGAATATTTTCGGGAGGTCAATTTGGTTATCCGTGGAAATAGTCCTCCTCCATTATTATTAATGTCAAATCTATATAGATTTTTGAGTATAACGTGCGGTTGTACAATTTAATTTAAAAACAATTATTCGATTTAATAAATATATAATATTCAAGATTTTTAATAATTTTTGATAAAATCAAACAATAAACACATTGTGCAAAAAAATATACGCATTTGGATGAAACCGTGCAACGCACAAGTTAAATACCTAGTATACATGTATTCTAAGCTACATTTTACTTACATGTCACCTCACCAATGCCCCCTTTCTAACTAATTTCCTAAGCATTCACCATGTGGCTCTCTCTTTTCTTTTTTCTTATTTTCCATCTATTTATTGCTAAATATATTTACATATGTTCATTATTATAATTCTTTAATATGTAACTGCTAATTGAGTGAGCTTTGTAACTCTTCCACTATCCATTAATTAGGGGGATATAATAATAATAATAATTTTGTAAAAAAAAGAGGTGAAGGGGGCTACACTTTTGATTGAACCGTAAATTTGAGATTTTTTTGGAGAGATGAAGGGGGAAGATTTCCATAGAGAATTGAAAGGTTAGTGTCAAGCTTAAGTTTTATTTTTTTTTTCTTTCCTAATAACATTTCATAGAAACATCTTCTCTAATAAATTTCTTTTTTAGGATGTAGAGTTGAAGACCAAGAGTTGTTGTGCTTTAATTTAAATTTTATTTTATGGAATATTTTATTCATAAACATAATGTTATGCTATGCTATAATTAATAAATATATAACATAAATAAATAAATAAATATTAATTTCTAATACAATTGATTTTTTTTATCTTTCGGAAAAGATTGTTGATGTACTGTTATGCAAAACAAAACGATTTGATAAAAGTTGAGAACAATGACATACACATATCTATTAAATCGTTTTTTCTGACTAAAATCTACTAAAATGGTGTTCCAATGATTAATTAGAGTTTACATGAGACCTTGTTAAATCACATGGATGTGAATAAGCACAAATAGATTTGAATACACTAATGAGCAAAGATGCACTCATACACCGAATTTGAAAAGTAAAAATAGATCCGAATACAAACAAATATGTATAAGATTGTTTAGGGAGTTAGGTTAAAAGAGTTGAGAAGTATGCCAGTAAGTAAGAAGAATGTTTAATCCTCTCCTCTAGTATATATTTAGATCAAATACATGACCTCATTCTCGGTTGAAACCTTCCGCCTTTATCTCCCCAAAAAATCTCAGATTTTACGGTCCAATCAAAAGTGTAGCCACCTCTTTTCCTTTTCACCTCTACAAATCAACAAATTCAAATTTAAAAATTATACAATGAATATTCCTTGCAAAAAAATTAATCAATGAATATAAAAATGCATCAATGGAGTCTAAAAGTTAGAGCTCAATATAAAAATGACAAAGGATGATAGGATTTGAGAGAAAAAAGAGAGGTTGAGTGAGCTCCCCATTACTCCTGCTCGAACCGCCACTTCCTTATATATACTCCTTCGGCTCCTTCTGTTTAATGTCTCTATCATTTCTCTTTAATTTGTTCCTTTTAATTTAATTATTGTCTTAACTTTGTATTAGAATTTGATAAGTTCATACTTTTTTACATGGATATTATAGTGGGATTTATTAATTATAGCATAACATAACATTATGTTTATGAATAAAATATTCCATAAAATAAAATTTAAATTAAAGCACAACAACTCTTGGCCTTCAACTCTACATCCTAAAAAAGAAATTTATTAGAGAAGATGTTTCTATGAAATGTTATTACGGAAGAAAAAAAATAAAACTTAAGCTTGACACTAACCTTTCAATTCTCTATGGAAATCTTCCCCCTTCATCTCTCCAAAAAATCTCAAATTTACGGTTCAATCAAAAGTGTAGCCCCCTTCACCTCTTTTTTTACAAAATTATTATTATTATTATTATTATTATTATTATTATTATTATTATTATTATTATATTCCCTTAATTAATGGATAGTGGAAGAGTTACAAAGCTCACTCAATTAGCAGTTACATATTAAAGAATTATAATAATGAACATATGTAAATATACTTAGCAATAAATAGATGGAAAATAAGAAAAAAGAAAAGAGAGAGCCACATGGTGAATGCTTAGGAAATTAGTTAGAGAGGGGCCATTAGTGAGGTGACATGTAAGGAAAATGTGGTTTATTATAAGCTACAATAGATCCTTCCATGATCCAACGATCTGCATTTGAAAAAAAGATCAAACCGTTAAAAATAAAAGGTTTAATAAGGTCTATGGTAGACCACGTATAAAGTTGATTTAACTTAAACATTTAAAATTAAAAACTAACAAATATGACCCAAATAGTAAACGGCTAAAGATTTATGAAATTAAAACACTTTATAGTTAATGGATGGATGAATAAAATAAATTAAAGGAAGTGAGGATATATTAAGCCTATAAATAATGAGTGAAAATGGAAAGCAGAAAGTGCACACGGTCTTCACCACCATTATTCCCTTTCTATATTCCTTCCTTCTTCTTCTTCTCTTCCCGGATCTATTTTCATCTCCCTCACTTCAACTACAGTCTTCATTATCAATCACCACCACCGTCCTCATCCATCACATTCGTCGTTTCATCGCGCCTTCAATCTTAGACCTGACCTTCAATCCTGTATTCTCCATCACGCCGTCGGCGACTGTCGCGTCCCCGTCACGCTCTCTCTATGTTTCACGACCAGTGTCTGTCACGGTGGCGGCATTCGAACGTCGCCGGCGAGTAATCTGCAGAGAAACAGAGAGAAGGAGTAGCATGGAAAGTAAAAAACTGTGTTCATTTATCATTTCTGATTAAGTAACAAACGTACATAATACAGTAGAAAGAGATTTACTAAAAGAAAGTCTGAAAATCTACAATGGAGGAAAGTTCAAAGCGAAGAAAACCAGGAGAAGAAGAAAATGATGAGCAAGGCAGTAACAATAACACAGACAGATTAAGCAGTTTACCAGACTCTCTCGTGTATCATATACTTTCCTTCCTTCCCACAGAAACATCTGTGTGTACAATGAGCCTTGTCTCTCATAGGTATCTTCATCTCTGGAAACATCTCCAAGCTTTTGATTTCTACGATGCCCACCGCTCCGGCTTCGAGGGCGAGGCCAGATATTTCGAAGACTTTGCCATTTTCGTCAACGCCGTCCTCTCTTTACGACATACCCGCCACATTCAGAAGATGCGTCTCTCTTGTAGCCAATCCCAGCTTGACAACTTCGTCGAACGCTCTGTCGACACATGGATTCACACCGCTGTTGGGCCCCACCTTGAGGAGTTGCATCTCGCTCTCTTCTTCTCTGAAGATCAGGGCTTCCAACTCCCTCTGGCAGTCCTATCATGCACTAACCTTCTCTCCATCAGGTAAACAATTCTCGGAAATTCACTTACAGAATGGCTGCTTATTATATTATTATACTGGTATTTACAAAATTTACATTGTTTTAGTTTTCTAAAAAGTGAGTAGGGCTTGGAAATAAAATTAGTAAACATGAAGTTAATTTAGAGACTACAAATATATTTCAGTCATTTTTTTACTTATTATTTGCACAGTTATTCTTGTTTAAATTAAAATGTGACATAATAAATTATGATAACATAAGATTTGTGTAATGTACACAGTCTCTACGGTGAAATCTTTGTGGAATTGAAACAATCTTCGCGTGTTTGTTTACCATCGTTGAAGACACTACAACTAGAAATTGGTAATGTGGATGTCAATTCCGTTGATATCCTTCTCTCTGCCTGTCCAATCTTAGAAACTTTGGAACTCTCCTTTTCAACCGAATCTTCGGCCGAGCTTAGGGTCCCATCTTCCTTGAAAAGTTTTCAATTTACTGTAGAGAATGACATTGAAGTTTGTCTTGAGATTGACACACCTGGTCTCAAGTATCTTAGCCTCACCAATATCACATTTGGCAATGCCACTTCTATTGGGAACTTGCACAACGTGGAGAAAGCATATCTTGATGTACTCTCCTCTTCTGAAAGTGAATCTGTTGACCCTTTACTCACGCTCCTCCAAGCTCTCTCTGGCATTAAACGTCTAGTGTTTCGTTGTTATACAGCAAAGGTGAGTGAAATTTTCATTATCCTTGTGTATTATATATTCCATTATATATTCAAAAGTTTTGTGCTAATTCTTGTATCTCCACTTGTTGTTGTTGTGTACGTACCAAAAGAGATTATCAGGTAGTCAACATGTTATAGATTTTTCGAAAATGCACCTTTCGGAATTTCGCTGTTTACTACATCTAGAGCTCATTCTTCCTACTTTCGACCCTTTTGTGTACGACGTGCTTCAGAAATGTCCTATACTTCAATCTCTCATAATTCAGAATAACCAGGTTTGTGAATTGAGTTTAACTTGGGCTTTAGTGTGGGTGTGTGTTGTTTGTTTGATTATTTAGTGAGTTGTAACTTGTTTCTTGCAGGATACATCACCACATCAGTATGGTCTCACAGCAAAGCCGAAAAGTGTTCCTAATTGTCTTGTATCCCACTTAACCAATATTCACTTTAAAGGATATATAGGATGTTGCCATGAGAAGGAATTTGCCAGCTATGTTTTGCAATATGGACTTGTTTTGAAGACAATGCTTATTTCTGGTTTTTTGTTGGATGAATGCAAGAAGTTGACAAAGTACTATTATCGCAGAAAGTTTTCGGATATGCCAAGGGGATCTACTGTCTGCCAAGTTAAATTTGACTAAGTTATAGGTGAGAACTCTCATCATCTCTATTCTATGGTGCTTTTTGAATAAAAAAAAATTATGTTTAGTTCGCACAATTAGTTTCCCTTTTTCATACATATCACCACATTTTCAACCGTTAATTTTGGTGGAATGTATACCCTTCAATGTATCTTATTTTTCTATGATCTAGTTATATTCTCATAATTAATCCTAATTCAGATTTGCCTCTCTGCTAAACCTAATTATTCTAGTTCTACCCTTGTATCGATGCTTGTATTCAAGTTTTAAGATCATGGACAATTAAGACATTTACATGCTTACTAACTTTGAAGGATTTTTTTTCCTCCCGATTTCATGCCATTTATTGTGAATTAACTTAGTAATTCTGCATTGTGAGCTTTTTTTTTTTGTAATTAGTAATAATAGTAGAAAATATGTGTTTGGGGGCACCACTGCTCACCTTTAGGGTCCGTTTGGTTCGAAAATTAGGAGGGGACAGGAGGGAAGGGGAGGGATTTTAACGGAGAGGAGGGAAGGGGAGATATTTTAATTAAAAACGTGTTTGGTTCGCAAGGGGAGGGGAGGGGAGGGGCAGGGATTTTAAAATTATTTTACTGTTTTACCCTTAAACTTAATTAAATAAAAGAAACTACTTGATTTTACAATTTCAGAGACCAATCAATGACAAACACACATCTAAGCTGCTTATTTTATCTCAAACTGGCTCATATATTTTCCACAACAAGACATGAACCGGTGAATTAACATTCAAAAAAAAAGGATCAACAAACAATAATAAGTTGAATTAAAATAAGATAATAATAATAATAATAAGGTCGTTGACTTAGAAGTGATTTTAGATGTAACAAATAAGAGTTATAGATAATATAATAATAAAAGTTCTTAAAAAAAATATATAACAAAATAATAATAATAATTGTTATAAGAATAAGATAACCTAATAATAATAAATAATAATAAAAGTTGTTACAAGGTTAATATTGAGATTTGAAATTAATTTAAAGATAATTATGGCAATGCAATCAAATTTTAAAAAGATTTGCTCCCCTCCCCTTCCCTCCCCTTTTAAAAATTGAATCACACTTCAAATTAAAAATCTCTCCTCCCCTCCCCGCCTCTCCCCTTCAAAACTCTCGAACCAAACAGACTCTTATTCTAATTTCTCGTTTCATGTCGATGTTCTTGACATTCACTTGTTCTTTGTCCTTTTCTTCTATATTTTTGGTTGAAACATTTGTTTGCTTTTCTGTTTTAGAGGGAAGGATAGAACATGAGCAAGTCTTCATACTCACGATACCATGAGCACAAGTCTGAAGCACTCTCATGTATAAAAGAAAAATATAAAATTAAAATTAATTTTATATTATTTTTTAAATAGTTAAAAGAATAAAAAAGTGTCACGTAAGCATTTCAGTTGTTAGCTGCAAAGACAATATTATAGAGTGGTTGGTGTTTAAACTCTACGGTCCTTACTTCTTTACATTTAAAATGTATAAGCCCTAACAAACATGTTACATGACAAAAAATTATATTTTGTGTGTGCCTAAGAATATACTCCCTCCGGTCTCAAATATAAGAAACTTTTCATTTTTTAAGTTCGTTCAATAAATGATGTATGTGGTCTATAATAAGGACCACATACATCATTTATTGAATGAATTTAAAAAGTGAAAAATTTCTTACACTGAAGAGAGTATTTAATAAATTGAACATGTAAGAATAATCCACGGGCAAATAAGCACAAACCGGTGATTGCTTAATTGTGCCCTTTATTTGTTAATTGATCGGGGGTCGCTGACTTTTTTCTTCTTCTTAAAAGTGGATCGGGAGGTAACTCCTTATGATTATTTTTCAGGGATTGTGAGCAATTGATGGGACTCAAGAGCAAATCACCAAATTTTGATATAGAACAAGTTTTAGCTGTTTGTAGGCCCAAACTAAATGTACATTTAGGATATTGTTATCCAAGTACCTCTCCCCTTTTTACCTTCTCACCCGTGACCCAATTCTCTTTTAAAAAAATATTATAAGGGTAAATTTGGAATAGAAATGGTAATTGGACTCATACCCATTGAAAATCCACAAAATTATACTAACAATTGATAGATCATTTCACTTATAAACTATTATTCATACCATATATCATATAATGTGAGGTTTTTAGGGACCGTTTAATTATTTTTATGTCGTTGTTTTTTTTATTTTATTTCCTATTTCCATTTCACAAATATCTTTAGCTCAAGCATTTTCATAAAAAAAATTGATAAATATTTTTATATTTTGAGTATAATAAAAATATGAATTGACTCAAGTGATTAGTGAGTTTAGGTTCAAGTCTAATCCATCAAAGTAGTTGAGTTTTGACTAAAACTTTAGTAAGATTTTATTTATCTATCGTTTGAACTCTCTAGATTATCATAATCAATTTCCTTTTGGAGCAAAATGAGAATCTTTTATTATCACATTTCAACCAACTTTAATTAGTGGATCTTAAAATTAAGGCTAAACTGCACTTTTTTCCCCCTAAGTTTCGAAATGTTGCGATTTTGGCCCCCTATAAAAAAAATTGCAATTTTGGCCCCTTTCGTCCCAAAATTGCTGAGAACACGCCACGTGTCCCAAAAAAGGGGCCATAATCGCAACTTTTTGTAAAGATAAGGGGTCAAAAAACATATTTCCCTTATGTTGGGGGGTCAAAAGAGCATATTTCCCTAAACATGAGGGGTCACTTTTGCCATTATTTTTAATAGGGGGCCAAAATCACAACAATTTGAAACTTAGGGGTCAAAAAGTGTAGTTTAGCCTAAGTTAAATGATTAGAGACAAAGTTGGTTTGGTATGGGACTAAAAACAGTTTTATTTGTCAAAGATTAATTTGAACCCAATAGATTAGCGCTTCATGGTTTTCAATTTAGCCTCGTTAAAAATTTAATTAACGCGCCCAAGTGTAACACTAAACTTGCCTGTGCGCATTATATGGAAGAAAGCCCTAAACTTTACGACCGACATATTTATGTATATAAGTGACCTTTGTGTACTCTCTCTTTCCCATCCCTTTTTGTTCTTTCTCGATCTCTTCTTTCTTTTCTTCATTTTGTGTTTTCCCTTTGTGTTCATCTGAATTCTTCTAAGTACTGTTCATCTAAACTCCTTCGTGTTTTTTCTTTTATTCATATATAATCAAGCAATTAGATTTCCAATTGGGTTGTTTTATGGATTTTTTTGCTATGGTGAAATAAGCTTTCTGTTCCATATATTTTTGAAATTAGGTTTTCTAATTTATCTGGGGCTTTGATTTTCCAGTGTTGGCGATGTGCTCAAATTTTCAAATAAATATTTCCTAACATTTTCTTGTTTTTTTTTTTATATTGAAGGTCAAGCCTAGGGCAATCTGAGATAATGAATCTGGAACATTGTGAAGTCAAAAAGGCCAAAGAATTTGTCAATGCAGCTAAGCATAGATTTATTCAAGATAACAGGAAGGATAAGTATGATGACTTTCTGAAAGTCTTGGTGGATTACAAGAAACAAAGGTTTGATCATGTGTGACCACTATTTTTTTTTATTGTAATGTTAGATGGATTTTATTAAATATTGTTGATTGTAACTAATTTTACTATCTTTTTGGTATATTTTTTAGGATCGATGCTGCAAATCTCGGTAAATTTATGACGGGATTATTTGAAGGGCATAGAGATCTTTTATCAAGATTGAACTACTTCATGCCTGATGGATTTGAAATCAAGCTACCATCGGAGGAGGAACAATCTCTGGAACATTTTGAAGCTAAAAATGCCAGAGAATTTGTCAATGATGTTAAGTGTAGATTTATTCAAGTTAATCAGAGGGATAAGTATGATAACTTTCTGAATGTCTTGAAGGATTACAAGACACAAAGGTTTGATCATTTGTGACCACTATTTTTTTATTATATTGTGAAATGGATTTTTATTTTAAAGAATGAAATGGATTCTATTAATTTTTGTTGTTTATAATTAATGTGTCTGTCCACTTGGTGCATTTTGTAGAATTGATGCTGCAAATCTTGTTATAATAATGAAGGAAATATTTGAAGGGCATAAAGATTTAATGTTAAGATTAAATTACTTCCTGCCTGATGGATATGAAATCAAGCTTCCATCGGAGGAGGAACAGTCTCAGGAACATTGTGAAGCTAAAAATGCCAAAGATTTTGTCAATAAAGTTAAGCGCAGATTTATTCAAGTTAATGATAAGGATAAGTATGATAACTTTCTGAATGTCTTGAAGGATTACAAGACACAAAGGTTTGATCATTTTTTTACCTCTATTTTGTTTTATATTGTGTAATGGGTTTTTATTTTTAAATAATGAAATGGATTCTATTAATTTTTGTTGGTTGAAATTAATTTGTCTATCTATTTGTTGCATTTTGTAGAATTGATGCTCCAAATCTTGTTAAAATAATGATGGAAATATTTGAAGGGCATAAAGATCTAATATCAAGATTAAACTATTTCCTGCCTGATGGATATGAAATCAAGCTTCCATCGGAGGAGGAACAATGTCACGCTAAATTGGAAGGAAGATCCTACAAGTATTTGAATCTAATTGATCAATTTGAAAGTGTTGATCACCAAGGTCTGCCAAAAGGTGTATATGTGTTGAATTCATGCTTGTGAATGATGTTCTTGTAGTCACATTCCTTTAAATTAATTTATTAATTTTACTTTTAGTCTTCAAATATTGTTATTGTTCAATTTTGGCTTCTTAATTTTTTCGAATGATCATTTGGGCGCCTCAATATGTTTACCTATCTTGGTCACTGTAATTTGTTTAATTTTAGTCTCGTTTCAAATTGTGCATAGTCACAATCTGGAGACTAAAATTGCTTGATCAAAAGTAAGGGCAAATGGCGGAAATCTCGAACCGCCTAATTGCATAAGGTTATTGATGAGATGAACCAAACATATTTATATTGATGCTTGATTTGTCTTAATTGAACTTCTTCAGGTTACTACACTTTTCCAAAGCAATCCCGGCCTTCTTGACGAGTTTACTCATTTCCTTTAAAAACTATTTCTTCTCAAGTTACTGCTCAAAACTCTATGCCTCAAGATATATAGGAGATCTCCAATACCCAGCAATGGAACAAGGAGGTTGGTTTGTATGTGGATAATTTGACATGCTGTTCATTGGAAGATTTGGAAGGATCGAAATTATAGAATATTCAATAATAGTGTCAAGGAGGTTGATGGAAAATAATAGTGTCAAGGAGATTGATGGAAATGTCGACCTCATAAAGGTTTTTGTTTATCTTGGCGGCTCCATTGTTAAGAGTTTATCTCTCACAGTTTGTTTTGTTTGGTCTTGGCGTTTCTTGCTGTTGTAGCATTTTTCTCCTATCCTCTCCTCTTGAGCAGGAGTGAATTATTTATAAAGTTTTAGCGGTTCAAAGAAAATCAAAAACAACATTTGTGTTGATAAAGTTTGAAGAATATTTAACACATTATAAAGCTAGAATTTGAAAAACAATACAATCAAAATGATTTAATCGATATCGATCTTGGATATTTTGAATAAAACATGGTGAATTATATACGAGTATTAATTAAAGAAAAATTGATTGATGAATTATTGCAACCACAACAATTAAATGGATTTGTGAACTAGATGATCACATGACACCATATACCATGCCTTGTTTTTTTAATAAGCCAAAATTGACATTAAGAAGGAATATAATACAAGGGTTAATTCAACTTTGTTCACTATAACATAGATACATTTTTCTGTTGGGATCTAGGTTATATTAGAATTCAGATTGTTTCTCGAATGGGAAAGTTTACGAAATTAGAAACGGTTTACCAATGTCCTCATTTGGCAGAATATCTAGATTAGGAAGATGCTTTGTCTCAACAATTCCCAATGTTACATATCTTTCAAAAAAATAATTCCCTGTGTTATATTGGCTATTATAACAATGTTGATCTCCGAAGGGACCTAATTCACGGGAAGAAGATAGATGGTCGTAATAAATCATGTAGCTGTGTTATTTGTGTCATAACAACACTTGGTAAAAGACTTGATATGATCCGTTATAGGCACAATACCTTTATCAATGTTATGTAGACGATAGATGATGCCATAAAAGTTACCACTATACGGTTATCCAAGTTTACGTTGTACACTCGACATAACTTCCCCTATTTGATGGACTCTCGGGCGATGAAATTCTTATTCACAAATTCTAAGTCTTTTATCACTGTCATGATCGCTGAATGCATAGCAGCAAGTAAACCTCCATCTTGTATCGGATCTTGTGCTTATTTTCTTTGACATAGTGATATGCCACTTTTAGATCTGGCTACCTCAAATCCTAGAAAATATTTGAGTGCCTCTAAGTCTTCTATACTGAACTTGGTATTTAACAAGGAGTAAATATTCTTTATCTCAGCAGATCCAGTTCCTAAGACCAGACCATCAACATGTACTAGGATGACAGTGAAGCTTGTGTTGCTTTTCTTACTGAATAGAGAGTAATCAGCTTTTGATTACACATAGCCTGGAGAAATAAAGATTTCAGTTATGACCATCAACATATACACCGCTTCATTATGATCACCATGAAGAAAGGTTGTGTTATCATCAAGTTGGAAAAAGTGGCCAATTTCGAGATGCTGCATGCTAGTAGAACTCTGATGGTGGTCATCTTTACTACATGACTAAAAGTATCCATATAGTCAAGACTTTCTGTTTAAGTGAAGCCTTTGGTCACTAACTTAGCTTTGTATCTCTCAATACTGCCATCGGCATGTAATTTGAGTTTAAAGATCCATTTACAACCAATAGCCTTTTTGTGAGGGGGAAGTTGTGTTAGACTCCATGTGTTATTCTTCATCAGAGAAGACAACTCAGAGTTGACAGTTATTCTTCAATTCTCATTAGACATTGTTTCCTCATATAGGATAATGGAGAGATATTTAGAGTGGAGTGTTTGTGTGCTGAAGAGAGATTATGATAAGACATAAATGAGGATATATGATACTTACATTGTGCAGAAGATGATGCATCTGGTATACCAGTTGAACTTTGGATTTTATTAACAAGATTGCAGTGATAATCTTGTAAGTAAGCTGGTTTTTGATGCACTCTATTTGATCTTTTAAGAGGAATAGGATTGTCCGAATGATGTTGATATTGAGATTCAGATAAATGCAAGGACTCGTGTTTTATAGGTTGTTCAGATGAATGAGAAGGAAGAGAAGTATGTGAAACATGATGCAGTGAATGAGAAGTTTGTGAAGTAGAGAGTGAAGAATGAATGATGATGTCATCAAGAAATGAATGATCAGGAGGAGCATAGACAATTTTGGTCGTATTATCATTAGACCGTTTTGGTTGATATGGCATCTCTTGATAAGAAAACTTCTCTTGTAGATCATTATGTCAGAGGAGTGGGTGAATTGAATTCTTCTAGTTGGGTGTCACCACTGTCGGATCATTGCCCTTGGTGTTGAAACGTAATGGATTTCTATGAAGCACAGATACTTCAAAATGCATGATGTACCGCATCCGATATGTATCCTGCACTGATATGCCTCGATACGTATCAGAAGAGTATTTGATGGTTAAATTTTGTTTTTTAAAAGAAATAATTTTCAGATACATCGAGGATACACGAGTGATAGACAGTGGAAAATTGATACTCGCCTGATAATGATCTTTCGATTAGTTTTTAGATATATATGTAATGGACTAAGCAATATTGTTCTCTTTATGGGATATATCATATATGTAATTGACTAATTGTCACTTTCATTGTTATCAATATTACTAATATTTATATTAATGTTGGTTTTCATTATATGTTTTGTATCGTTTTGTTATTTTGAGAACTCTGGTATTGATGATTCCCTATTGCAAAAACTGCTTTTTAAGTCGGGTAAAAATAGATTTGTTAAGTCCGTTCCGCGTCCGTCTTATAGTAGCCGACATAAGAAGTTTTGTGTTGATAAGTCTGATTTTAAGCCGACTTAAGAAAGTAACTTTTTAAGTCTGTAAATAGTTAACAGACTTAAAAAGTATTACAAAAAAACAAAAAAAAAAAACTTGTGGTTGTACTATGAACCTCATATTTCAGCAATCAAACAACAGAGTTTTAGCAAAAGCTTTTATATACGATTTTAGCACTCTTAACCTTAAAAATAAAACTACAACACATTAATATGACTAGCAAGCAATACACCAATACACCACCTAACATGCTAATACAACACAGAGATGCAACCAACTATTAGCTAATATGGATGAAAAGTATCAGGATCCAACATTTAAATCAAAATATCATTAGATACAAGAAAAGCACAATAATAATTAGAAAACTTGTCCTATTACTTGCCACGACACAAACCATACTCACTTCGAGATAGTATTGATCAAGTAAATTCCTATCACCAATTATATCAACAGTAATGCTTAATAGCACGACAACTGTTGTCATGAAATGCAGACGACTTGTATTCCACAAGTCACTCTTTTCAGTTTCACAAATTTATTTTCTTTAAAATTTAATTTCAACCAAAGTTAAGCCTTTGTTGTGTGTGTCGTGCTTATGTCGTGCTATTAATCAGTCGTGCACAATAGCACTACTCTTATATCAATGCCCGACAATTAGAATCAAACCAAATCAAATATGTTATTCAATGTATACAGATGTGGCAAATAAAGATGCAAAGAAAACATGAATATAACTGTCAAGGTATGAAAGTAAATGGTATGCAAATAAAGCTGAAAATATTTTACCAATTACACTATGAATGTTACTTCCTCAAATATTGTCTCACCAATTAGGTCACTTCCTCTTGCCTCAGGTCGCATAACTTATACAAAGAAAACATATGAAAACTAACAAAGCATAAGCCCCACAAAAATAGCCTTAGTAGCACAATAGGAAACAATGTAAAATAAACCTTAATGTCTAAAACAATCTATTTCTTTGTATTCGACCTTTATTTATTATTCTACTATCAAAAAAGCTAAAGACCTTGTAATAAACTAAATATCTATTTGACTTA
>Ga0315915_1000426_pt1 | contig 42420 bp, 23 predicted proteins | sample MpolbnodulesMG_FD_207738 | JGI IMG/M metagenome (GOLD analysis project Ga0315915, IMG submission 207738) | Medicago polymorpha root nodule microbial communities from Los Angeles, California, United States - branched nodules | ecosystem: Host-associated > Plants > Roots > Nodule | place: USA... | reverse complement strand
ATAAGCATGGCTGAGGTATTGATTATCATTGCTTACATACAGAAGATATTGCAACAACTGACGGCGGTGGTGACACATACAAAGAGGTGTGGTGTGGTTACAAGAAAATGAGACTTTACCGACAATCCCATAATTGGATTACTTTGACTATTTTAATTGTAGTAATTAATTAATTTTAAATAAGAAGTAGCATTAAGTAATGTGTTTGCCGTGTTCTTGTTCGTGTTATGCGTGCGAAAAAGCCTTCGCACCATATAGCACTTCTGGTTTGTTTTTCTTTGAATTTGCTTTTCTCAAAATGACCAGTTTCGTTTCTATTGGATTTTCCATCACAATCACCTTTTCACTTGTGAATATTATTATGCACCGCAAGCCGAATATTACCACTATCAAGTCAACCATTGGCTAGATATTTATTCTAAAAAAATGTTTTTTCTAAAATACTATAATACTAGTATACAAATATCATTAGTAAACGAGGAAGAAATCCACAATTAACAAGTATACAAATATCACTAGTAACCAAGCATGAAATCCATAATTAACAAAAGCAAATTGCGTATGAATGAACAATCATGCGATTTTTAAGATAAAGTCTTTCGTTTCATTTAACAAAACTCATTTGTCAAAGAAAATATGACCCTTTTTCGAAAGATCCTCTCCATTTGCAATTGTCTCCATTTCCTCTATTTAGAGAGATAAAAACGAGTTAAGATCCTCTCCATTTATTATTCTCTCCATTTCATCCATTTGAAGAGATATAGACACACAAAAAATTCAAAAAACTAAAAAGTAATTAATGATGGTGTGACACACTTAATAGTAGGACCCACAATCTATTTTATGTGTTTATCTCTCTCCAAATTGCATCATCCATTTATTATACCAAATGGAGAGGATCTTTACCCGATAAAAACACAAAAAATTTTGAAAAAAGTATAAAGTAATTAATGATGGTGGGACCCATTTAATTAAAATATCCACTGCTCCCTCCGTCCCATAATATAAGAAAAAAAACTCATTTTCTTTGTCCCAAAATATAAGCAAAAAATACAAACTTTTTATCCTATTTAATCTTGTTTTTTTAAAAAAATTCTTTTCCAAGAAAAACTTTTGTTTATTCTCATAAAACTAAATGCAAATTACATTCAATTTTCTCTCTCTTTCATTTTTCCTATAACCAATAGCCAATGAAAATTGTTTTTACATCTTCCTATAAAACTTTTATCAAAAAAAACACAAAAAATTATACTTCAAATTCTTATGTTTTAGTTTTCTTAATAAGTGTGATTTTTTTCCTTCTTATAATTTGGGACGGAGGGAGTATTTCTTTTTTGTGTGTATCTCCCTCCAAATTGTATTCTCTATTTATTTTGACAAATGGAGATGATCATAACTCCCCTTTTCCATCCAAGGTCCCACACACACTCCATCTGTCCAATTCCCAAAAGAAAATTGTGGTTAATAACACAAGGAAAGTCCTTAAATGCCCCCATCGATAGTTAACTACCATTGAGCATTCCGGCAGCAATTAACTGTCGCTGGTGCCAGCGGTAGTTAATTGCCGCTTATCTATTATAAAAACGGAACAAACATAGGAGTTTCCAAAACTCCACTGTTGCGGATTGAAGTTCAAGACGTGGCAAATTTCTCAATTGTTGCGGATTCTATGTCAATTATGCTCACAAAATCAAGTAAGTTGTTACCATCCTATTACATTGCTATTTTGTGATTGATTTGTTAGTTTTTTTTGTTAAATTGTCACATAATTTGGTTTTATTGATTTTATGATTAGATGTTAGATTATAGTTGAATATAATATTGTTGTATAATTGTTAGAATTGTCAGGTTTAGGTATTGATTTTATGATAGTTTAGGTTAGAATTGTTAGAATTGTTGTTAGAACTTTTAGGTTTAGGTTTAAGTTTTGATGATAGTTTATGGCATTGTTATTTAGTATAGGTTTTGATCACCAACTTCTCTATGTAGATATGCCTCAGAATCAGGTTCAGTTGACCAAAAAGGAGAGTGATGAGAAGAAGAAAGAAAAATCGCATGTGACATGGCACATAATCGAATGTGATGATTTCGTAAAAAAAAAGATTCGAAGGTGCCGGTGTACAATCAGTCGAGGTTGAGGAGGAGCGGGAGGACATGCTACTTTGGTCCTCAACCAAAAGCAGGTGCCCCAGGGACTGGCGAGGACAACCCAATTGACTTGTGTGACGAGGAAGATGCTTGAATGTAGTGACTTGTAATGCCTAATTGTTTTGGATCTTTTTTTATGTTTTTTTATATGTCGCGCGCATTTTGCTACATTTTCCTTAACATTATGGTGTTTTGAATAAAACCGTGTTTTGAATAATTTCGATTACAGTCGCGTTTTGTATAATTTCGTATTCGAATAAAGACTAATCAAATCTAACATGAAGTCGAATAATTAAAATTGCGTAATGAATAAATAAATTCGAAAAGTGAATAAATTAATTATTTTTCCATTCAAAACAACATGTATTATGCAGAATCTACTATATATGTTATCACATCAAATTCCTTCATATAAGACGGGTCATCACATAAACAATGAGGTGCATTCCGTGAAACTCATCTTATATGAAGGAATTCGATATCATAACTCATATAGCTGATTCTCAATAATACATGTTCTTAAATATGTTCTATCATTACATTACATTCGGGTTGCACCTTCAAACTACAACAATTGTCTTACCTCTGAAATGGTAAATTCAAACTAGCTAAACACCAGAATTCAAGCATTCACCCGGAAGTTTTATTATTCCATTCAAAAGATTAAATTCTTGTTAGACTTGGTTTAAATGATGGTATTCAAGTGTCAAAAGAATGAGGTGCATTCCTTGACACTTCAATACTTTCATCTAAACCAGCCTAACATGAGTTTAATCTTTTGAATGGAACAATATAACTGCCGGATGAATGCTTGAGAACTGGCGTTAAACAAGTTTGAATTTTCATTTTAGGGTAAAACAATTGTTGTAGCTGGAAGGTGCATTCCATATCTAATCACAATCCCTACCTAATCACAATCTTCTGGCGGAATCAAACAATTGATAATATCTTCAGTTGATCTCAGCAACGTTACACGCATATCGATCCACTGGAACATGCTGTGCTCCCAAACACGCTCAACACGTTATCGTCGTTCTTTAATTCCACCCAACTGAATGATATTCTCCCCTCGTCGAGCGTTGTACGTTTATACCGAACATATTTCACTATCCTTGTGTCTCTAGGGTTGACTCCTTGGTTGAATTCATTCAGTTGATCCTTGAGACCTCTTAACGTTACACCAAGGCACCGAACCTTCAATCTCTGAGGTTCTCCGCCGTTGAATTGTGCATGAACGCAAACATATCGGTCATTGCTTCAAATCTACACAATAAGAAATTAAAAACAATCAATGAAAAACTCATTCAAACATTTCATCAAACACTTGGAGTGCAAATTATACATAAACCCTAAAAATCATAACTGCTGCCGGTTCTGAGTTGATGAAAGAGTGTCTGGAAGCTGAGTTCTGAGTTGAATATGTAACTCACGCAGCGGCAGTTAACTACCGCTGACACCAACGACAGTTAACTGCTGCGGGTTTGGCCAACGGTAGTTAACTACCGCTGAAAAGAAATTTTCATGTGTTATTAGAAAGTATTGTATGTCAGAACAACAATTTTCTTTCGAAGAGGACCTAACAAATCATGCTTTTGCATAGTCCATGGAACAAATCACTCAATGAGGAAAGAACCCAACCAAATATAATGCTAAGAACTAATTCGAGGATGAGTCACAAGATACACCTAAAAGACATAAATCTTCACCATACCCTAGATCCACTTCTGGTCGAGTTCGTTTACACCATAACAAAAAATGCTTATTTGATCACAACCCAAATAAAAATATTAGATCGCACACACAAATTATAAAAGTTAAAAGAGAATTAATTAAAGAGTGGTGATAGGTTGACACTCTTTGATGGCATACCACCCTTGTACACACTTCAACGACACAAAGTTTTCTTATAATTATTAAAATGTGTGTTAAAGAAAAAAGAGGACACTTTTCACAAATGTGTGTGGAGGTTAAAAAATGTATACAATTAAAGGGTGTCAACATATCATTTTAATTTATAAGAATACATTATTTTTGTTTTGATTTTTTTTCATTTTACGTGGGTGTGCCTAAATATTTTTTATATGAGATTGTTTCCATTGAAGACTTGCTCCTCCATACCATGGACCAGTAAATATTTGTGGTTATTCTCTACATCTGACGACCAAATTGAAAGTTTACTCGTGTTGGATTCACCCAACACTGTTATTGCATAAATCGTCAGTTGGTTTACAAATTATTGTAGTTGATAGCACATAATGACTTTCGAAAGCAATTAACAATTGATATGGTGCCACATTGTCACTATTTCACATCTTAGTTTTAATAGAATGATAAATAGATAAATAGAAAGATAGAAAGTCATGCCAACAAATTAAAAATGGTTTTTTATGCATTACAAAATAAAAACTTAGACAAATGCTCTAAGGTAGAAATCTGGGCAAAGCTTGTAAACACTGATCATCAACGAAAGCATGTTGGTTCTGAGAAAGTAGCATAATGTCTCAGTACTCAGTATGGCGGAGGATAGAATCCTGAAAGAAAAAAAATGTGATTAGAAGTTAAGCAAGAGATGTGAAAATTGAAATGGTTGGCAGAGAAACAAGAATTACTTACCAGCGTTTGGAGGATAACCTGGAGGTGGAGGGTATGAAGGTGGTGGATAGGCTGAAGATGGAGGGTAAGAGTGGGGAGGAGGGTATGGCGATGGTGGTGGTGGATAGGGTGATGGATTGTGTGAAGCAGCAGGGTAAGATGGTGGTGGTGGATAAGCAGCAGCAGGTATTGCTGGATTGTGATAATTAGAGTGTGGTTGTTGTGGGTAGTAGGAAGGAACCTGATTATATAACGGGACTGCCGGTGGTGTTGCCATGTAGGGAGTATGGCTTGAGGAGCCTTGTTTCTGCAATATATTACCATTACAAACACACTTATTAATCATCAATTCCAATTCCAATTCTTATATGTATGTAAATAAATTATATTGATGAAAATAGGTTACCTGCTGATTCACTTTGGCATTAGCATAATGCATTATGAGTTTCACTTCACCTGCGTGTCTGCCAACCAGCCAGACAAAGGGAAAAGATGCATTATGCATGGTCATATAGTAATAATGCACTATCAAAACTTGAACAATATATAGCATCGGAGAATCTATCTATGAAAGCCGGAAATTCACAATACACATATGTGTGTGTGAAAATTTTGAAAATTAGGATAGTAATATGGTCTAGACACCTTTTTGAAAATTTTGAAAGATGCATTGATAATACTTCATTATATATATTAATTATAAGTGGACACCCTTTTTTTTTTTTTTTACCATCCTTTAGAAGAGAGAGTGAGAGGCAAAATTGGTCAATCTACTATTGCTCAATATATAATTACAATGAATTCAAAACTAAGCCTTGCTTATACAATATCTTCTTTCTCACTATCTTACATAAAAAAAAAAATACATATATAAGTCTAGTTCATTAAGAGAGACAATTCTATCGACTATCTCACCTTTTTTATATCATTCATCTTTTCTATGATACATATATGAGATATCAATAAAATATATTTTAACAATAAATTAAAATATAAGTTTGATGCGTGTGTGGGAAATGTATACAATAGCGGAATATATTACAGATTTAGGCTTCATCCAAAATAAATGAATGAGTAAATTAAATTAAGGTATAGCAATAGGAGTGAAATATATACCTGCCATTTTTAGTTTGAAGTGGCCATGCAGAGTCATCAAAACCTTGAGAGAGAACTTTGTGCAATTGAACCCTAATGAAGGAGAATCATTATTATACATATAAATGAATAGGAATAGCAAATGATATTAAGAATAATTGATTGATATGTACTTTCCGGTGCCAATAAAGTCATCAGAGGTGACAGTATTGTAGTTCCAAACAGCAACATTGATCTCACGAAGGCCTTCAATGAGGGAAAACACGAACTTCTCTTGAAAAACAGGGTTTTTACCACCATCTGAAATCCAAATTGAAGGAGTCAACAAAAAGTCAAGATAAGGGACAAACTAATTAACCTAAGTACGTACCTGTGCATGTTTTGGTTCGGAACTTGTTGGTGGCGTATTCAAGGCAAACATAAGGATCTTGTCTTGAAATCCATTCTGTGTCCTTCAATTTAGAGCAACACACCACTGCAAATCAAACAAACCAACCATTCATCATTATCATCATGTCTTAATAATCAAATCAAATCAAATAACTGTGTTATGTTATGTTTGCTTACCGGTAACCTCGAGAGGTTGCCCTTGTATCCCAGCTATCGTTCCGCTAGACATCATCGTTAAGGAATCGATTCAATATGCAGATTTTAGATCCACAACAACGTGTCTTACTTATAAACCAAAAAAAACCATCAAAAATTAATACTATTAATTACCAATTTCTTTTTTCACACGTTTACATAATTACTACGCGTATATCCCATTTGTTTTTTCTTTTCAAAATACTAACTACTACTTTACCTTCTTTTTTTTTAGGAATACTTTACATTTTAAATGAGGAACAAAATATATTTTACCATAGGAAAATAAAAATAAAAAAAGAGATTCCCATAGTTTTTTTTCCCTTTTTTTTGGTAGTGTGTACCAAAAAAAAACGAACAGCAAATAAAAAAAATAAAAAAGGCATAGTCATGTGTGTGCCTATTTATATTTCTACTAGAGTATCCTTATCTATCTGGCTATCACCTTTTACAAGAATCTCGAGTTTTTAGTTTAGGAAGAGAAATTATTATAATTATCGACTATATTTTACTCGTCTTTCAGTCAACTAGATCTATATATATTTTGACAGTGTTAATTTATTTATCTATCGAAGGTCTGGACCAAAGTCTCTCAGCCCTCATCATATCATTATGTTGAGGTGTCCATTTATCAAAGCGTATTATCAAAAATTAAGTTCAAAATAATAATAATAAAACAAGTTCTATTTTATATTAGACTAAATTACACCATGAGTCCTTTAAATATGAAGTAATAAATTGATCATTTAATTTATTTTGGTCACAAATAAGTTCTTTAAGTTTGAGTTTTGTAACAAATTGATCCTTTAAGTTATTTTAGTCTCACATATGTCCTTTAAGTTTGTAAATATTTTCAATTTAGTCCTTTTATTAATCAAACGTTACAGAAAATGATGATGTGACAGAAGGACTAAATGGAAAATATTTACAAACATAAATGACTTATGTGACCAAAATAACTTAGGGTGTGTTTATTTCAAGTTTACAAAATTTATTCCTAGGAATAACATTCCTTGGAATATAAAGATGGGAATTTTATTCCAAGGTATTTAGAAAAAATATGTTTGATTAACTTTATAATATTCCTTGGAACCATAAAAATAGGGATTATAATAGGTAACTATATAAAAATTTATTCTCATCTCCATGGGAACTTTATTCCTACCCTTTTCCTTAGGAAAATTTTTCTATTCCCAGGAACATTTTATACCCGGAAATAAAATTCAGTAAACTTGTAACAAACATAGGCATGTATTTCTATCATTTTATTCCTAAGAATCAACAAATATAACTTGAAACAAACACAGGTCCAACTTAAATGACTCCGGTATAAAATAGTCTTTAATTTTCATTTCGAGAAGAAAATGTGTACCTTATATACAATAAATGGACATAAATAAAATAAACTTCCTAAAATCGTGAGTCTTAATTACAATAAATGGAAACAATTTTTTTTTACTCAATATGCACACAAAAAATATAAAATTTCTACACATAAAAATGGAAATAAACACAAAAATAAGATGGGTTTTTTTTACTCAACATGCACACAAAAAAATTCATTATAAAATATTTTATAATAAACGGTCAAAATTTAAAAAGTAAATTTTAAGTTAATATAATAACAAACAACTTTACCTTAGTTTTCAAAGCTCGTTTTTATGAACTTTATTTCAAAAGTAGTTTAAAGGTCATAAAAATGCAGGGCCAAAAATGAAAAAAAAAATTATTAAGACTTTCAATTATAATATATTATTTTTATATAAAACTAGCATTTAGACGATGTCCGCTTTTCTTATTGAGCTAACTAATGCATAAATTATGAACGATAGTTTTTATAAAATTTTGATAAAATTAATTTGATTTTGATTAAAATTATAGATATAGATAACATATATTTTGTACTTTTATATTGTAAGAAATTATACTTGTCATTTCAAATAATACCAACAATATTAAAGACAATGTAAAATTATATGCAAGGTTCGGGATTTGAACCCCGGACACCACAATAAAAATGATACCAATAATATAATAACTATAATATTTTTCAAAAAATATAACAAATATAATATAAATATTATCTTTTTGAGCGAGACCAACAAAATAGTATTATAATGATCTGTTTAAAGTTATAATCGAAAAAGATAGTCTAATTATATTCGTAGACTAAGTATTTTTAAGAGAAAAAACTCCAGTCAAAATAAAGAAAAGAGACCAAGTATTTTTAAAGAAAATCTCCGGTCAAAATAAAGAAAAGAAAAAGCAAATGGAATACGCGTGAAGCGATAACTTCTGAAAATAGGATAATATGGAGTTGGTATGATAATAAATGCCCCTGATTTCCAGTCAAAAAATAAGTGTCTTTGATTTTGTTAACTAACACTTTCTTCATCCTAATTATCTAAAAAAAAAAATCTTCCAAAAAGAGTAAGCCATTTTGCAAAGATATTCCGTCTCAGATCAGATGTTCGTTTCGTTTAAATTTTACATGTTTATCATGAAAATAATTAAGAATATTAATTTTAATGGTAAAATGTATTTCGGTTATTAAAATACTCGTATTAATTATATTCGGCAAAATAGTTAAATGATTGTTATACGATAAATAAAAATATGATAGTCCATGTGAGCTTAGCTAGGTTGTTAAGGACAATACATAATATATGCAAGGTTCGGAGTTCGATCCTCAGACACCACCAAAAAAATAAAAGTATGATAGTGAAAAAGAATAATAAACATTATAAAACAGACAAAAAATATTAGATTGAAAAATAGCGAAGATGACACGTAATTTGAGAAAGAGGGAGTATAGTACGATAATTAACATTTTCAATTTTTAATACAGGATTTACGCCTTTTTCCTTAAAAAAATTAATTATTCTTTTAATTTGAACCATTTAACTAATATTGCTGGCATAATTTTCAATGTTGACTTAGACAGGACTCTTTTTTTTGACGGAAACGTGTTTATAGCATTTCATTAATAAGAATAGTTTCAATACAAATAGGTATATCATAATAAACGGCGGGACTAGCTAAAGACGTGGCCTCTCGTGCAAGGGCATGAACAACCTCGTTGGCTTGTCGCCTAACAAACTCCACCCTAGAGTTAGAAAATAGATTGCGAAACAGAGAACGACATGAAGAAATAATACAACCAAATTCAGACAAGTTGTTACGAGTAGCAAGGAAGGCATCAACGGTCAACTTAGAATCTGTTTCAAAGTCCAAGTTATCAAGCTGCATATCACTCAACCATTGCAAAGCAGAGTGCAGCCCTAGAGCTTCTCCCACATCCACCGAAACAGTAGACGGATATGTAATAGACTACTTAGCCAGGAGAAAAGCACCTTCCGAGTCACGAACACAAATGCCAATACCTGTACGGTTATAATGAGAAGAAAAAGCCGCGTCGATATTACATTTGTATCTACCTGGCATAGGGGGCTGCCACGATATCCGGTTGTGCTGGTGTGGTGTGAAGGCCCCGGTGTTTGCAGCCATTGCATGCTGAGAGTGCGAAGGAGCTGCAAGGACATCCGGAGCATTCGCCAGTTGCCAATCTGTGATCATGTTCCTAGCACGTTCTACAACCACAACACTAGTTTATGTGATATTGTCCCAAACTCTAATATTGCGGTGTTTCCATAGACTCGAAATAACGGTTGACAGAAGTTGAGCTAACTCGGCAGACAACTTCTCTAAGAGAGAGAAAACGACATCTGTAGCTGAAGCAGTATGAGCAAGAGCATGTTGTACCGAGCCCCAAAGCCCAATCATATGCCACACCTGTATAGCAAAAGGACAATCGAAAAAAACATGCAAAAGATCCTCATGAGTAGAGGCACAACTAGCACAGTTAGTGGGACAAACAACACCTTTATCCAACAAACGGACACGAGTCGGTAAACAGTCACGGCACATGCGCCAAAGTAAATTCTTAACCTTCGGTGGGACTTTAAGGTTCTAGATACCGGACTAGTACCCCGGACGCCATAAGTAGGAGGAGTCAATTAATTCTGTTACGCACAGCCGGTAAGCACTACGTACCGAGTAGCGTCCGTGTCTTTCTGCTTTCCAAAGAATTCTATCATCCTCAATCGGGGCAATAAGTGGCGTTTGGAGTATTTTATCTGCAATGTCCACACTAAAAACCTGTCGAACCACCTGTTCATTCCAACTTTTGTCATATTCATCAAACTATTAACAGTGTAATTATGAACAAAGTGAGCACCTGGAGTATCACTACTAATAAACTCCCCATTCGACAATCAAGGTTCGTTGAGAATGGATGTTGACGAAGTTTGGCATAATTCAATTCCTTCAAAGGTGTTCGTGCTGGTGTGGCGCTTGCTTTGTAACAGAGTTCCTACGAAAGATAATTTGGTGCATCGTGGAGTTCTAGCCTCAACTGACTCGGCTTGTGTGGGAGGGTGTGGTACAACCGAAACAGCTAAACATCTTTTCTTTCATTGCAATATTTCGAGAGAGCTATGGTATCAGGTTTAGAATTGGTTAGGTATTTTTTCGGTGTCTGCAGGTGAGCTTCGACATCATTTTATTCAGTTCACTAATGCCTCTATTTATTCATCTATATTTCAATATTATTTGGTTCGCAACTGTTTGGGTGATTTGAAAGGAAAGAAACAACAGGATATTCCAACAAACGGTATCTACCCCTTTTCTTTTGTTAGAAAAAGTTAAGTTAAACTCTTTTTTATGGTTGAAAGCCAAGCAGGCGTCTTTTATTTATAGCTACCACGACTGGTGGAAAAATCCCCTTCTGTGTATGGGATTATGTCTGTAATTTTCTGTTTTTTGGGTGATGCTCTCTTGAGTATCATTGAGACTCTGTAAATATTATCAGTGTTCCTCCTTTTTCCACAACTTATGCGGGTGGAAACATCGAAGGTTGTTTATAATATCATTTTGATTTGTTAAAAATAAAATAAAATTCAATTCACGAACTTTTACTTTACCTTGGTTGTTTTTTCCGTTTTTTGCTACGCTTAATCCTATGTTTATTTCATTGTATTTGGTTATAAAAGATCTAACTTTTTTAGGAGAAATATCTAACTTATGTTATATTGTTCATATTATAGTTTGTAAAAAATTTCCTATTCTAGAATTCAACTAATCTTTAATTAAAAATTTAAATATAATACTATACTAAAATAAAATTGCAATTATAGCCTTCCGAAACAAATTGTAATTCTAACGGTTTCAATGCTATAATTGAAAGATGAAAAACCCCGTTGAAAATCGTGTATCTATTTCTTTCTTTTTTGTTACATGATGGTATGAAATTTTCTTCATCGTTTAACAATGACTAATCTCTGTTGGAGAATTTATAGGTACGCAAGGTGAGTTGTCTTCTCTTAACCAGATTTTTTGATATACATGAGACAAAAACTAAACCACGGGGTTTGATCACATGTTTAAGAAGCTCAATCTATTGTTGATAAACTATGTACCTCTATAAATCATGACAGTTTGATCTCAAATCAATGATTGATATTCATTGCAACATAAAATTGAGTGAGTTATTTATTGTAGGGAATCCTTCTTCTTTTTTTTGTTGCTTAAACCATATATCCTCCGCACGCAACTGCAAAGACTAATTAATCGAACCTTGTGGAACTTAAATGAGCGACAAACTCTCATTAGTAAAAATCTTAATTAAATTAGAAGAGACAAGTGTCATCTCATATATACATTACGAGTGGAATCCCGTTTTTTTTAAGTAGTTTCAATGAATAAATTATAGAAAATGTTAACGAGTGTTCCCAAGACACTTTTTAAGGGGCTTAAGTTTTTATGGAAATTCATGTAATCAGTGTATTGAAAACTGTAAGAGTGAAGATGAGTGTATATTTTAACATAAGAGGAGAGGGAAGTGTAATTCAAACATCTTTGAGGGGAGGAGAGTGTAATTTACTCTTTTTTAAAAGAACACACATCTCCTCTCTTATGTTAAAATACACACTTTCCTCTCCTCTTATTCAAAACATATTAGAAAATATTTTGTTCCCTTCCCTTGAGAGAAGCTTGAATTACATTCCCACACTCTCTTATGTTAAAATATAGGCTTTAGTCCGTCAATAATTTTTTTTATTTCTAATAATCTAGCAAAAAAAATTATCTAACACACTTCAAAGAAAAACAGTATTGCAGATCCACTTTAATATAATCAAAATTTGAATGCATATTTTTTACTATTTTTTATTCACAATTTCATTAATACGTACTTTTAAACACTATTATAAAATATGAAACAACCCAAAATAAAATTAAAATATGTGAAAAATTACTAAAGTCAATTACGTCTGTTTACTTAAAAGTGAATTTTATACTCCAAATCATAATATTAATAATTTTTTTTAAATTTAATTATCATTGACATTTAAATTATAAAGAAACAAATTTATTTATTTTAAATGGTGATTTTAAATTAGTATATATTATAAAAATATTTATTTATGTTAAAATAGATTAAAGTGTATTGCATATTTAATTATGAAGGGATGAGATGTAATTCAAGCATCTCATAGGGGAGGGGAGTATAAATTTTACTTTTCAAAGGAGGGGATTGTATATTTTAACATAAAAGGAGATGAGAGTATAATTGAAGTTTCTCGTGGAGAAGAGGAGTGTTATTTACTCTTAAAAGAGTAATTTCTAAATTTAAGATACTTAATGAGTGCCTCGGGGGATTCGTTAACAAGATCTATACATTATTCTTTTGTTGTTTTTGTTTGAGGTAGTAAATGAATTATTCTATCTATCTCTTGATTTTCTTTATGTGTTTTGTCAACGAGTGCCCCCAGACACACTTTAAACATACCAAAATAAACAATTATTCTTTTAAAAAGTCAATATTTGATTTGATTACTTACATTTTCATAAATACTTACTACTTATAGTTCTTAAAGAGTGCTCTGTGGGCACTCGTTAACATTCTCCTTTCTTTAATAAGCATGTAAAAGAGTTCTCCTAAAAAAACAAACACGTAAGTAAGGAAGAAAATCGGCTAGGCTGGGCCGGACTTTGTAAGGTCTAAGTCTGGCCTATTTCAAAAATTATATGTCTGAGCCTGATCTATTACCCGTCACACTAATATATCTGCTATTAAATAACCAAATCACATGAAGTTTTGAGTTTATGAAGGAAAAAAACTACAACAATATTAAATATTAATAATGGAAGATATATTATATACTAAATGTTTAATAGTCCGATCTGACGGACTTAACATGTCCTCTTTATTAAAGGATCTGGCTGAGCTATGCTTTAAATAGGTTAGGCCGCACGCCCCGTCGGACGGTCTAGTATGTTCTCACACGTGGGTTAACTAATTTTAGTAAAAAAAAAAAAAAAAGTAAGTGGGTTAACTTGGGGATGAGGATGACGTGACGAATAATAATATTTAATGAAGACACACACGATAAATAAAATAAAATCTGTGTGTGCATATTCAATTGATTCACTCATACGATGATGATGTCTGGGATTCAAGGGCAACCTCTCGAGGTTACTGGTAAGCGTAAGCGCAATTCAGTTGATTTTACTGTTTGACTTGGTTTTGATTTTATTATTAAGAATTGTTCCTTCCTTGTATAGTCGTTTCTTGCTTGAAATTGAAAGACACTGAATGGATTTCAAGACAAGATCCTTATGTTTGCATCGAATACGCTTCCACCAAGTTCCGAACAAGAACATGCACTGGTTCGTACTTTCAATTCTATTCTATGACTCACTTTGCTGACCATATTTGCTCTTTCATTCAATTCCAGACGGCGGAAAAAACCCTGTATTTCAAGAGAAATTCATACTTCCCCTTATTGAAGGCCTTCGTGAGATCAATGTTGTTGTTTGGAACAGCAATACCGTCACCTTCGATGATTTTATCGGCACCGGAAAGTAACTAATTATTCACTTCCACTACTTCTTATCTATAATTTGCTATTCATTCTCTGTCTTATGTTATGTTATGTTATGTTATGTTAGGGTTCAATTACACAAAGTTCTCTCTCAAGGTTTTGATGACTCTTCTTGGCCACTTCAAACTAAAACTGGCAGGTACCTTATTTTACAGTCGAGACATGGTTGATACCCTTGTTTCTTAGATACAAGTCATTCATGCTTTTTATTCATGATCATTCGTAGGTAGTGACATCAGTTACCATTAGTCAACACTTGTTTTCACTTCATTATAATTATTATTATTATGACTATGTCTGATGCATCTTTTCCCCTGTCTGCCTGCCTGCCTGCCTCACAGACACGCAGGCGAAGTAAAACTCATACTGCATTATGCCAATGCCAATGCCAATGCCAAAGTGAATCACCAGGTAACCTACATTTTCATTACTATTTATTTACATTTACATATATATAATAATTAGTGTGTTTGGGATGCTAATATATTGCAGAAACAAGCCTCCTCAAGCCATAATCCCTATACAGCAATGCCAACACCGGCAGTCCCATCATATAATCCTGTTCCTTCCTACTACCCACAACAACCACACTCTAATTATCACCATCCAACAACACCTGCCGTCGCTTATCCACAACCACCACCTTACCCTGCTGCTTCACATTCACATAATCCATCTTCTTATCCACCATCCTCAACATATCCATACCCTCGATCAGTGTCATCTCCCTATCCACCACCCTCATCATCATCACCATACCCTCCATCAGTGCCATCTCCCTATCCAACAACCTCATCATCATCACCATCACCGTACCCTCCTCCCCACTCTTATCCACCATCTTCAGCTTATCCACCTCCATCATACCCTCCACCTGCAGGTTATCCTCCAAACGCTGGTAAGTAATTCTTGTTTCTCTGCCAATCATTTCAATTTTCACATCTACTGCTTTAATAATTTTTTCCTTTCTAATCACATCCTTTTTCAGGATTCTACCCTCCACCGCCATATTGACACAGATATGCTACTTTCGCTACCAAGGAACCACCGTGCTTTTGTACATGATTAGTTTGTACAATCTTGCCCAGATTTTGTTTCTTATATCTCTACATTATGAGCATTTGTCCAAGTTTTTATTTTCTATTCGTCATAAAGATAGTTTTTATTTTCTAGATATACTATCTATCATTATTTTTTTGGGTACAAATCTATCACATTCAATTATAACTAAGATGTGGATTAGTGACATCATATCAATTGTTTGTTGCTTTTGAAAGTCATTATATGCTCTCAATTACATTATACAAGCGGACGATTTAGTATCCAATTTGGTCATACACAGTGACCGACAAACTTGGTATTCACCCATCCATGTTATGGAGTGAGTAGGCTTAGTATTCCCTACATTACACATTTCTTTATATTTTACGGTTTTTGCACAATCTCGCAAAACCCATCAAAGGAAATCCCGCACAAATAATATTTGCTTTTGTCGGGGGGGATTAGTTATAACTACGTTATAGTTTTCAATGTCTCTCGTGTTTTGTAGTTATCCTTTATAGGAAGTATGTAATTCGACCAATCCCTTTGTTTTCGGCATCGTGCCTCTAATATGATTAGTGAGCCAGTGGGTCTTCCATCTGACCTTTTATCATTGGAATCTCTTTATCTTTGACCCAAAAAAGAGTGCGAGCCATAAGAAGGCCAAGTGATGAAAATGAAGTGATTTTTCTTAGTACTGTAGAAATTTAGAAATTTTAATTGAGGAATGATTTCTTCTAAACCAATTCAAATTTCTAAATATTAATGGAAGTGAATGCACCGTAAATTGTTGTGGTTTAATGTTTGAATCATGGAGCGGCTACATTCATGTTTGGAAAAATGAGATGGATAATTTTCAAATATGTTAAAATGTGAGAATGATATGTGGGAATGATATTTGTTTTGGAGGAGAGTGATTTTCGAGGTACCAAATGCTGTTTGTGCCTTGTGTGAAGAACATATTGAAATAAGTTGTCACATGAAAGGTGTATTTCTCCTTTTATATATTATATGGTATTTCTATCTATCACTAGCTATGACTTGTGTTACTGATACCCCCAATCTCCCATCCATTCTCTATGATCTTTGCTTGTAGTTCATCAGGCAAGATTCAAAAGGGATTGTCATTTATATGACATTAAGTTTTGTTGTGATTTGGGATATGAGGAAAAGAGGAATGCGTGCATCTTCTCTAACAAAGTGATTGCTCATCAGTAAAACAACGAATAAATATTCTAATATCTCCAATATGGGAGCAAACATGTGAGGGTCACTTCATAGATCCGTTTTAAGGAATCAAACATTGAATTGAAGTACTAATCATGTTGCTAAAATGTGATATAGCAGCGATGAGGACCACTTAAAATACTAGCATTGGAGATGTTCTACGTGAATCCAAGGTTAAAAAAAAATCAAGTCTAAATATCGTCCCGCATAGATAGTTCAGTTGATGAACTAAAAAACATTAAAGAAGTTTTAAAGAGGAGATCCCAGATTCAATCCTGGAAACTAACATAATCACCAACTTAACGAACATTTGCCTATCGAATTCAATATCATAGCGTATTACAATAAATAATGTTTAAGAAAAAAATATTGATAGTTATAAAAATTGCTATTTAATGAAGGATACAATTTGTATACACAAACGGTGCAATGTTTTTTATTTTTTTCACACAAATTCAATGAAATCCAGATAGATATTTGTAGAGATATTTTAAAAACTGACTCATAAAAGTGGCACTATTTTTTTACTGCATATAAATTAATCTCATTAATGAAACAAAAATGCTACAAATAAACAAAATAATATCTTTGTACTTTTTTCCAAGGAGAACAAGGAGAGAGAAAAAAAAGGAAAGTGTGCATAATCTCAACTAGCGTTAGCAAATCCATGGAACATACATAATGTCCCTGACATGTCACAGATGCAATGCCTTTTAATGTTTTTGCATTTTTCTATTATCTTCGTGCATGAAAGATACAAATTTTTCTATGAAGTTATTCCTAACAGTAACATCCACGACTTGGCAAACCAGCCAAGGGAAAAAACTTCAACACATTCAACTGTACTTCTAAAACCCGAGGATGTAAACACGGGAATACCTTGTACACAGCCACATACCAATGTTGACCTGTCAAGCGGGCTTCCTAACCAACAGCTGATGCAATATGTCATTATTCTTCGTCACAGCTGGCAAAATTCAGACAGCACAGTACCTCATCATCCCATTGTTGACATTTGAATAATATTCGTTATAGTTGAGATATTCCCAGAAACGAGAAAGCCCAAAATTCACATGCCTAGGTTCCTTGACATAGCAGACGTGCAACTCATTTAGACTTCTTTCAAACTTTTGCTTTATGGAAAGCACCTGGAAATAATTAGAAACAGCTGGTGTTAGGATCCAATATTTGGTTCCCATCAGCTGGTCAGTGTATTGTTTACTCGGATAGGGTCAAAATATTTGATGACATAACTAACATGTTCAAGATAGGATGTTTCATTTTCTGTTACGTTCTTATCTAATGCATGTATGTTTTTCAAAAAGGCCTTTTGGCAAAGATAAGGTTGTTTTGAGGGAATCAGACCCTAATAAGAAGTGTGAACATTGAGAAGTTTTGTAGAATAAAGGGACGTATACATATTGCCATACACAGCAACGACAGTAAGAGTAATGACTCGCGAAGTCTATAATTGAGACGCCAAAATGCTGGAAAACAGTATAAATGTATCAGATATGTGATGCATATGGTGCATGGTTTACCTGGGATATATTGATTGTAGAAAGTTCTCCTAAAAAGTCTCCCCGACAAGCTCCTATTGTAAGACAAGACCGGAAATCGAGTGCACATTGCAAAATGCTCTCAATAATGCTGCCCACTGCCTTTGTTTCATCAGACAGAAAACATCTGCAATAATACATACATAAACCTCTTATTTACCCTCTGAGCTTATGGAAAATATTTTTAGTCCTAGTGTGTATGTCTTCCAACTAAAATTATGACACGTGACACTATAATGTTCTTTTTTCCTCTTGCTGTAAATTTCTTTAGAGCATCCACAATGGAGACCCCCATTTTTAAGTAGTCCCATGTGTACACATCACTCATTTATAATTTTTTAATAGTAGTACCTAATAAGCACTCAATCCCTCCAACCCAGCATCTCACAGAAATTTCTTAAATGAGACCCACAAATCAACTATCAATAACTTTATATCATTACATATCAATTTTTTAATACTAAAAAGGTATGGGTCCCACTTAAGATTGGGGGTCTTAAGTGAGACCCTGGGTCTTATAAGACCCCCAAAAAAATTCTCCCAAATGGAGGTACCTATTAGGTACCGGGTCTTAAATGGTGAAGACCTTACCATTGGGGATGGTTAGGAGTTGTGGAAGAAAACTTTCAAATCCAAAGGTTTTTTTGTGGGTGGGTACAAGTTCAAAAACTTGCACTAAATAGTTACCCTATTTACACATCAAACTTGCACATAAGCTTTACACTATTAATCAGTATGCAGATAACCAGTTACTAATATTACAAGGGTTTTTCTATCATGTGCAAATTTGCACATGTTAAGAAGTTTAAAATAGTAACTTTACATTGGAACTTGTATATTTTGTATTAGATATATAACTTTTTAATAATTAATTGTTGGTTTTCAATAAAAACTTGCTTATTTTAGTTTCTTTAACATGTGCAACATTGCACATGTTTTCAATATTAATTGATTGCAAATTAATCAGTAAGCAAATACCTAGTTAACTAGTAATCAGTATTACAAAGGAGGACTAAACCCCGTGGATGCCCACCAAAGCCCACCCTGACATTAATGGGAAAAATCCACTTTGACTAGGGCTTATGTTGGGGCAGTGATGGGTGTCGGATGTTGAAAAAAGAATTTAGAAATCATCCATGTCAGTCAATTTGTGAAGGAGTAACCGCACAGGAAATAGAGCTGGGTTGAAGATTATGCAATGAAGTTGTGGATGTGGACGGAAGAACTCTTCCCTACCCCCCACAGCCACAATTGCCAAGCCTAGCAAGAGCTTGCCTACAGGGTGGCATGCAGATATTGGTGAAGATCATGACTAGGAAAACCAGATTAGACAAATTCATATTCAATTTGTTAGCTAAGTAATCACAATTACCAAAATACTTTCTCAAAATTGACTTTCTAGTAACTGTCTCTATAAATAATAAGCAGCAATTAAATGTAAACTTACATGCTTAACGAATCAGCAAGATATTCCATGTGCACTGACTCGAGATCCATCATATCTTTCACCTGCATGAATGACGGGAATATCCAAAACATTGATATAGTGATTGAATTTTGAAGTCATACACATCATCATATCTAGCCATGTAGAGTATTTAATTTTTACGAAAATGTTTGGTGCTTTTTTCGTTCCCAATTCTAAGAAAAAGCCACAAATTTTAAGATGTATTAATTGCTGAAACTACTTAAAATCCTTCACATGTTTACTAGAAATACATCTTTCTCCATGTAAGTGGGTGGCGGAACAATAAATGACGCGGTAATACTTAAATTAGTCCTGAATTTTTCTTCTCATATATGGGACCAGAGGTAGCATTCATTAATAATTAATAAAATAAAGAAATAAACAGGCCGGTACAGCTCAAAAACATGTGGCAGATTGGCGTTGTCAAAGAAGATAACCCTAAAAACATATATTTTGCCCATAACCCCCTTGGCCCTCTTTAAAGAAAGGGTAATGAGATACTCTTTAAAGAAAGCAAGCATTCTTCTCAAACAAAAGGATAACATAAATTGCACACAGCCCAAAACCTGGTACTAAAACATTTAATTTTAACCAGCAGAAACTGTTCCAAAGCAGAGGAAGGTAAAAGCCTTGATCCTTACAGGATTAAAACTGGTTTCCTAATAGTGCTCGTAGAGCTAGATTAGAAATGAGATGCGAGTCAAATGCAACCTAAAGAATCATGTGCAGGATGTCTTTATCTTTTTTCTCTTATTTCCTGTCTTATATCAAGTTCTCCCACAATAAAAACAAGAATACAGTCTCCCAAGAAGGGCACAGCCCATACAGTTGTATGCAGTGAGCTTACCCAAAAGATAGAAAGTAAAAGTCAGACCTTCATTTCGACTAAGCGGCCACAGTTATTAAGACACAGATCAGAATACATAAGCAGTTCAGAAAAAGTGATTTTGCACTGAAAATAAATACTTATAAAAAATCCCATAAACGCATCAATTTATACATTGAAGAAAGGATACAGAGAAATGAAACTAAATAAATAGACGCATTGGCTTCAAACCTTATGCTGAAGGGAATGAAGAAACCTGCACCATGACACGTGTGATAATTGTGACTCCACATACTGCTGCAAAGTAGATACAAAATGGCTGATCTGGTGCCTGTCAATGAAAGTGGAACAAAGGATGCTTAGAAGTACTAATATACATAGAAAGAAGCTCATATTCAATATTCAAAATTTATTGAAGGAACTATTTGAACCAATGCCCGTTGAATTTCCCTTTATAATTAATGGATTTTTTTTTTTACAAACTTCTGTACATTTGTATCTCTAAGACTTCACAGGACTTCATCAAGACAGTGTCCCCACCTAGACCACATGGTCCAAACCTCCAAGGCATACATTAAAGACGATAATATGACCACAGAAGAAGGCCTATCATATAAAAAATAGTTCATGGTCCCAGACTTCCCAAAAAATATCCAGTACATATACCTCATCTTCATCAATATATTAAGATGCCCTGCCCCAGGCTGGTGTGGTTCAGCATTTAGATCCTTATTGGTTATATGTGCCATATCCTGTTCACCAAAATTGAAAGAAAATAAGCACTGCAGTAAAATCAAATGCCCTTATTCCCTTGAAAATTTAGAATATAAATGCAACTCATAGCAATAGAAACAATTCGGGATATCAGATTATACACTTCAGAATGATGCTGCAGACTTATGAAATTGCAGGCTCTCAGACATTGTTCCAAAGTTATTTGTAATGAAGTATAGAGAAACATGCAAGGCATGTCCAAACTTTAATATGGTATTAGAGTCGATCCAACATGTGGCATGTCCAAAATTGCAAAACTTCACTCCAAATGTGAAATATCTAATCCTATGCATGAGGAGGGTGTTGAAAATTTGAAAAACCACATCAACTAAAGATAGACCAAAGTAATCCAATAAGACATTGACAGTCCTCACTCAAAATTAGTAGAAAAATTTAGTTTAGAAAACATTAAGGCAATAAATAGTTACTCGTCGACAACTCTTTGGACATATTTAACCAATAAGTGTTCAATTGTTTTAAATTGGAAATTTCCTGCCAAGAAATTGCTAAACCAAAAACTTATTGAGGATAAAAATAAATGCAGTTACACAATAATAACAACAGGAAAAGAAAAAGGGAACGGATGCAAGAAACCAAACCTTTAATGAGCACCACACATCAGTCAATGAAAATAAGGCAAGCTTCACTTGTATTAAAAAGCTGAATATATCAGCATATATTTTTAACGCAGCAGGTGTCAGAATAATACAGAGTGGCCAATCCACATGGTAACCGAGTCCTAAGAAATCGAAAGAACGAACCCCTGCCATTAATTACGAATTTCCTTATCAGAAGCATAATTTAACCTTCCACAGAGGGGTGGGGGAAGCTTGTCAAACTTGAAATGAAAATGAAAATATTAATGAAACCAAATAAGACAATAATAAAAACAAAATACTGGATCTCTAGTAGAAGTATAGATATACCGATAGCAGATGCTGAAAGAGGCAATTTTCCATGTCCTTTCATGTACACAAACAACCTATTCTTATTAGTGTCTTGCTCACAAGAAGACTTCTGGATTGACAGTTCAAGTAGGCCTTGAATTTCTGGAAGTCTCTCAGTAGCTTCTGTAACAGACCACTTCTGTGATTTTAAGTAAGACAAAGAATGAATAAACGTGCAGTATTGTAGACTATAGTCAGAAATCAAAGCTATGAAATATCAAGGAAGTCATTGTCAATCAGAATTTAGGAATACATGTCGCCAAAGAGACAAGATGAACAAATCTGCCCAATCTGCTAATTCCATAAAATGATACCGCCGCAGTGCTAAAAGATGCTCTTGCAACTTAAATGCCTCCTCAAGCACATTGATGATTAGTTTGCTGACATAATTGTATCTGGCATCTTTAAGGACACGCAAAGCTATTACATAATACTTTCCAAAAGAAATATCATACCAACCCATTTGAATCTGAGAAGTTATTGATAAAATTCAACGTATTGTATAATACTTATTCTACATTGTTTCATCTGTCAACTTTCACACATAAATTCTAAACATGACCAATAAATTACCATTGTCCGCCTCAACATATTATATGTTATACAGGCTTACTGTATAATTTGCACCTTGTTTGGTACAATACTACTCTTAGAAAGGTTGGGCCTAACACAACCTCACAAAACCGGCTTGTGAGGTGAGGACTGCCCCCACTTATAAACACATGCTTAGACCATCTTTTGTCCGATGTGGGACTCTTTAACAATACTCATAGCACAGATTTACTATGGAGCATGAATTCTAAATGGCATCAATTAATTCATGTAGCTTGTCCTACCTGACGGGGTATGGTCTGCTTGTTTTTTTTTGAAAATATATTGAAGCACCACTAAATCGTTCTATCATTTCAAAATATAAAATATAGTACTAGGAATTAGTAATATTTGCATTTCCTTTGTGATTTTTTGCTTGTTGATTGTATAACTTTCTAACCCATCAGTAAAGAAGCTAACTGAGGCTGCGTTAACTAATTTATAGAAGATAATACAACTGACAACATTACAGATGCATGAACAGTATTGAAAGGACCCAGATATTATTGGGCGCCTAAGTCCCACATCGAGTAGTGGGGGATGCTTTGTGGAGTATTTAAGTGGTTTGGTTCGTCCGCTTGATAGCTAGCTTTTAAGGAAGGGTTCGCCAAGTGCTAGGATACGTATCAATTAGTATCAGATTTGTCGGTAGCTCGAAAAACTACCTAAGAAAGAACTGACTGAAAAGGCTGAGTAAAGCGTTGTAAAGTGTTGTATAGTGTAGTTGCTGTGACATCGCCTATCATTCTCAAGGGCATATTGTGATAGAGACTTGGGCATTATGGAGTGCCTAAGTCCCAACTCCCACATCAAATAGTATCAGATGCTTGGTTGAGTATTTAAGTGGCTTGGTTGTTCCACCTTGATTGCTATCTTGTAAGGGAGGGTTCCCCAAGTTCTTGTATAGTATACCTATCGAGTATCATGCTAAGAAATAATAGAAGCTATAGAGCAATGAAATATAAAACAGCATACCTAAACCATAAAATTAGGTTACCAGAATAAATATAAAAATAAGGATACTGAACCATGATTTCCTGTATTAAGCACTTGTCAATTATAATATCAAGTGGCATCTCAAATGCTGACAACGAAGTCTTCCTTTGAGTAGCATCACAATCAACAGTTTTCCGAAAACTGCCCAGCAGTCTTCCCCAGCTGCTCCCACCAGATGTATCTGTTAAAACATATTGTTTATGGTCCACCACATCCAGTGAAGCATCAAAATCATATTTGGGTTCATCAACCATCCCATCTTCATTACCACGGCCAGTTTCTCCATAATCATTATTCTGATTACCATAAGTAGATGCACAGCTATCCGGTGGAAATGAATATGTGTTTGTACAGATTGAATCGGTGAGTAACTTGTCCATATAAACCTTACAAGGGTCCTCTACAGTAGAAAAGTTGAAGTAAGGAAATGTCTGTGCACAATCTGCGGTTTGTTGAGGCAAAACATTTCTAGTCAACATTGGGTTCATACTAAAGGGATTACTGCTAGGTAGATTACAATGATGGCCAACTTTTAGTGGTTGAAAATCACACAACAATGAAGCCGGCGTATTATTAACAGGTTGGTTCTCACTCAAGGTTTCCCCACTCAAAGAATCACTAATGGAAACACGACATAACTGGGAATATTTCATGGATTGCAGGTGCTTTTCTGTCATCTTTTTCTCAACAGTTTCATCAGCATCAAATGATTTTTTCAGTAAGTCGTCCATTGCTGAATAACTGTCAATGCAACTACCTCTCTGTTCAATACTGAATTTACTTGAGTACCACGAATTCTCAGGATTTTGAGGGTCAAACATGTGACTTGATATCATTCCCTTATTGGAGGACTTCATCAAATGATCAACGGCGTCCATTTTATCACATATTTCATGTGAATTACTGTCTGGCTTTTCATGATGACAGGAATTTTGTATTGAACTATTTAAGGTAGTGAACTTCAAGAAGCTTAAAGCAGATAGATGATTTTGCTGTCCTGCTGTTGGGCAAGGCCAGCCACTAAGCTGATCAGACTCCAATTGCTCCTCAGAGCTGTTTAAGGATGAACTTTCAGATTGACCATACATATCTTCCAGCAAAGACATCTCGTCTTCCGTACTTGAGACATCCGAGTCCAAATTATTAGATCCCCTGAGAATTTCTACAAAACATCAATGACGAAATAACAAAGGGAAATAAAGTCGTAGGGACAAATAACTAATATGTCAAGCAGAGAATGAGAGAAACATGTTATTAAGTGCATGCATCTTCATGCACACACATTTTTCCTGGGGGTGGGAGGAGGGGAATGAAAGTGAGAGATTACATATTTGAAGAACTTTTATCTGCTGTTGGACAGACAATAGGTTCGTCTTCTGACATGAGCTGGCCTAGTTTGTCTAGAGTCCCCACATCATTATCAAAAGAAGAAACTGGAGCATGCATAGGTACCTGCAAAAAAGAAATTCTTAAAGCATGAGAACGAAAAACAGAGAAAATAAGTATCTACTCGTAGTTGGAAAAGCAGTTTTTTTCTGCTCTCCATCTAATTTTATTTTTGTCCCTAATGGACCCAATTTTATACTTCCAATGCTCCATGGTGGGAACAGGACCATGATGAAACAATTTTATTCCATATAAGGAGCAGTAACATTCTTGAATATGGAGCAGTAACATGCAAGCTGCACACAAATGTTATGATCAAAGCATGAATCCAAGAACCATTGCACTTCAGAGTAGCAAGTAATATATAACAATTAGATGAAAACAACACATAGCTCTAAACTACATAACATCCAGATGGCAAGAATCAAGCTTTTACTGATGTTAAAGAAATACAAAGTAAATGACAGTACAAAGTAAAAATACAAATAAAATTTAAACTACATCTGCTGTGCAAAAACATTGTTTGATGTTAAAAAAACCACATGATTCCCCATATCGTAGTATTAAAAAATAACAAACTACATCTAAGGTGAAGGATTGCCTGAGCATTATAAAAACTATTTTGGTTATATCTTCAGTCGACGTGGGATCTCAACAAATACTAATACTTATTCTAAACAAATAGGAAACAAATGATGAAAATAACAAAGAAATATGAAAACAAATCATAAGACATAATCTAAGATACTCTAAAGATAAGATCCAAATATTATAGGATATTTTTAATATCATCTGACATAAGCAAGAAGGAAAAGATCTTGGTACAGACATAATTCTAAATCAATAATGGGATGGATTTAGTTAGAAAGTATCACAATAATTTGTTTTCTTCCTTACGTATGACCTACATACATTTTAAGTGAATTTGCTTATAGTTTTGTTTCTTCATAAAATAAAAATCTGACGCCTTTTCTGTATTTCTTCATCCATTGGTACCTGTAAGATAATATCTTGAATTTTTGGCCTTGCAATCCCTTTCTATTATCTTGAAAGTAAATTATGTATTGGTATCACAAAATAACTGAAAGTAAATAGAGATAAAAAGTTCACTGTACAAGAAACCAAAACTATGAACTACGATTACCTGCTGATATCTAACTTCTAAGCTGCTCAAAAGGCTTTCAATTTTTTTATTCATCCTTTTATAGTAGCTTTCTCTTGCAAGCACCATATTATCTATAGTATCTTTGTTGAAAGTCAGTGGAGAGAAATAAGACAGACCATTGCTTGAAAAGCCACTCCAGCAGGGTAGAAAATCATCAGAACTATGTTGTCCAGCAGCAACATCAATGCACAGCTCAAGTAATTTCAATAGTACTTGAAGCTGCTGACCAGCTCTAACAAGTGGAACCAACGAGTCCTTGAGAAATCCAGGAATGGGAACTCCATCTCGCAACTGACATTAAGAAGTCCTCACTATGTGAATCAATATAACAAGGCAATAGTACATTATTAATACACATGAAAAAACAGGCTGCAGGTCAGCACAGAAAAGAATTACCCTGATACTTGCAGATGGGAAGTCAGCAGAATTACCAGCTTTAACATGCGACTTAGGAGATAAACACTCTATATTTTCAACAATGAACTCCTTGTAGGGATCATGGATTTCAGCTTTGAAAATCCAAGATCTAATAAACCCACAATACGGTTCACATGATTGAAGAAAAAGAAACTTGAGAAGAGCACAGTGAGCAGAATCAGCAACCTAAGTTTCAGGAAACTGTAAAGATCAGAAGAAATTTCAAAATGATAGTTTAAAAAAAACCAAAATTTGAGAAATCTAAAAAGAAACATGCACAAGTTCATTTATGAATCATATTTTTTGCAACGGTATTTATCATGAAATTGCATCTTAGTCAGGTGATTATCATACTTATATATACAGTGATTGAAATAAGTGGACTGACCTGTAATTGATGATACAAAAATGTTAATAGGCTCCCTCCTCTGTAGAAGTGAGCAAATTCAGAAGTAGCTTTAGCAATGACGTCTTCAAAATCAGTATAATGAGCCCACTTTTGAAGGTTACATATACTGGCAAGGGATTGAATCTGAATTCTGAGTTGTTTGGTATGTAGGTATAACTCAAGCAGAGTAATTTCAGAATGGGCAACAGTGTTGAAACAGCTAGAAATGGAGGAAGCACGTCTGAGAATGAGAGAAGCGTGGATAGTGTCGAGAGCAGAAATGTAACCTTCCAAGACCTTTCCAACGGCAACAGCAAAAGCTTGATTAACAAGAGTACAGGGAGGGAGGGAAATAGTGAAATGATCAACAAAGTGACGGAGAAGGAAAAAGAGAGAAGAGGTGGATGAAATGGATTGAAGGATATTTGAGAAAGAGTGAGTGGTGGAAGCACGATTCCAGAGATGAAGGAAAGTGGTGTTGGGATGATGAGAAGAAAAGAAGGGAGATAGGTTATGGATAGAGATGATGGATGATTTGGAACCTAACATTGCATTCATAACCAAACGAACCAAACTTGATTCCTGAAGATGAAGATGAAGATGAAGATGATTGTAATTAATTAAGATGAAGATGAAAAGAAAAAAAGAGAATATTGATTGAGAAATTGAAAATGAGTACTTACAGAGAGAGTGGTTTGATTTGAATTAGAATTAGAAGATGAAGATAATTGAAGAGGAAGAAGGGGTGTTCGTGTTCGTGTTCGTGTTCGTGTTGGTTGTTCCCAAGTGTTTGGAGGAAGCCATGGATCGTGTAACTTCAAATTCTCTAACAACGAACCACTCATTTCCCATTCCATATTTCGAAACTCGATTCACAAATTGGTAGTGTCACTCACTGGGACTGGATTCTTCTTCTTCTTCTAATCCTTCAATATAAAGTCATTTTTTTTATTAAACAAAACTTTGAACTAATTAACTTTATTTTCCTATATTTATTTAGGACAATTTTATCATTTTAAAATTATATATTTTTCTTTTATTTTCTACCCTTGTCACTTTAAAATACTCTAAAATTCCTCTCACATTCTTTCTTTTTAACTCAGTAAATAAGAAGTTGACTCATCCACACATGGAGTGATTTGTCATGAACCTAGCAAGCATGAAAAGAGATTGGAGTGAGTTGGGAGTGTAACCCTAAATCACAATCACGGTGAGAGTGAACGAAAACAACAACAACAACAAAAGAGTCGGCAAAGCATGGATCCTGTTGCAATGTATATGCTCCCTCTTGAATTGATCATCCAAACCCTACTTCGGTTACCAGTTTGTAACTCATGGTTATCTCTCATCTCCAATGATACCCATTTTGCACTTTCACATTTTCAACTCCAACACTCACTCGTAGAATCATGTTCATTAGACCAATTCTATCTATTGACTTTTAAGGATGATTCTTCTTATGCTTCCTCCAACATTTATTTTATGTACCCCCATGATCTTCACGGTTCTTTTGACATCTATCTATGGAATCCCTCTACTGGATTTCATAAACAATTACCTTTGTCTCGTAATTGTTCCTCGTATCGAAATTATTTCTATGGTTTTGGGTATGAGGAGTCAACAGATGATTACTTCTTGGTGTCAATTTCTCATGACCCCAAATTAGCTAATACTAAGCATTTGGAGATTTTCTCATTTGGAAAGAAATTGAGGTTACTCACTGCCCTTATACCAATTCCTCTACTGATTACCCCAAAATAACAGGCTCTCTTTTTAATGGGGCTGAAAACTTATAAAATGGAATAGGTTTATATTATCAACACCCATCAGTATTTTCCTTGTTTGCATGACTCTTTACAATAGAAAGATAAGATCATCATGTAAAGTTTCAAGAAATTGGGGGTAAGACATACATGTTTTAAACTTAAATTTAAGTGACACACCCATGTTATTTGACTCACAATTTCTGATGATTATACTATACACAACAAAAACCAAGCCTTATCCCACTAAGCAGGGTCGGTTACATGAAGCAAACAACACCATAGTTAATGAGAACCTTTTATTCCTTCATCAATAGTGTTCTATCAAAAACAATGCAGCGGCCCTTGCTCATTTGACACTGCACTCGAGCTATACAACGTGCTGCTTCTAAACAACGACCTAGCCTTAACACTATTGCGTATTTGATTCATATCAAAGAGATTGGACAAAGTTTTATGTTTGTTTCCCAAGCTTAACACAACCCTCTCCTTTTACCCGGGCTTGGGACCGGCAATGAATAGCAGAGCTAAACATAGGCAGGATTAAAATCGCTAGAAGGAGGGGTTGAACCTCAAACCTTGTGGTTAACAACCACACACTTTAACCAACTGCTACTCCAGTTTGTTTATGACTATTATACTATATGGTTCCTAATGCTATAATTTATATTTTTTTGAACAACAAATTTTATTAAACAACCAGATCTCTGCTCAAGACGAACAGAGACTGGTGAAAGTGAGAATACAAACAAAAGGCGCCGTATGGTTTCTAATGCTATAATCCCTTTAATATATTTCTTTGTTTGTGCACTATCTTCTATTTTCCACCTTGTCTTAAACTGGATGCCATGAGGAAAGAGGGTAAATTATTATGTTTGGAGTCTTGTGTCCCGACAAGAGTTAGGAACTAATCAAGTTGTAATTAGAAATAGTCATTGCTTCTATTTGATTTTTTAGTGTGCTGTAGATGAGAAGTGCTTTATGTGATCAGCTTGTATTCTTCTTATGGAATGATGTGTGTGGTTCTTTAATTTTGTATTAAATAAAGATTTGATATTGTTCTATGATCACGAACCTTGTTTTGTTATTTTGGGGGGCTAGATGGAACGTAAGTTTGATTATGAGATGAGTTAGAAAAACATAATTGTTTGTTGGTATATTTAAATTTGATTGTTGGGTTCAATAAAGAGATATAAGTGTTAGCATCCCTAATGAGTTAGTTTATAAAGTGGTAATGCTGAGCTTAAGCCATACTGAAATAATAGTGTGGTAAAGGTCTAAAATCAATGAGTTTTGTAAGGCAAGTTGAAATTCAAAGAACTATACCTTTTGTGTCTCGGGTATGGGTAGGTTTTCTACAAATTATGTTTGAACATTGATAATAGGAATCATGAGTACATGTGATGGGCTGGAGATGGAAAAGAAGCATGATGGCTGGACTAGACATTCAAGTGCTTGGGAGTTGTATTAAGGAACCAAATGTAGTTTGTTATTAAGGCTTACATATGACATTTCAGGTGCTTAGTTGCTGCATGATTATGCAGAAAAATATAGTTGAACAAGTTTCCTATCAGTTTAGAGTCATGTAGGCTCAAACTTGGTAAAGAAGATTAGGAAGCCTAAGTGTTGATTTAGACAAATCTAAGATAAGATTTCCTTTCTCACAATCTTACCAAATTTCTCAAGCTTAAAATCTCTAATATGGTTTAGACACTAAACATGAGGGCTATAACCAACTTGAAGGTATTTTGGGGTTCAATAGAGTACTGATAATGTGTGTTCTAACAGTTGTTTATGTTAATTTGTTTGCTGTTGTTGAATGTTGATATTCAAATCTACATTTGCTTATTTGTATTGCTCTAATCTATCTTGCAGTGTATGAGCTCAATTCAAAGTAGACAAAGGGTGAATTTGAAAACCATTGGTGCATACGACAATTGATGCTTTCGTTTGTTATATTTTGTGAAGGAACTTCAGCTTGGATTAGGAAGCAAAATGGTGCTGTGCCAAAGTTTTCCTTGCTTCCACCCTAGAGACTCTTCACAAGCAGCCAAATGTATTCATAGTTTTTGGAAATTTTAGAAGACCCTCCAAAATTGAATGAGTGGAATGTAATAAGCCATAATTTGAAGTCATTTAGCAATTTTTGTGGGAAAAAAGTAAGCTTCAGGGCTTGTAAATCAAGTGATATAAGGATGAAAAATTGAGAAATGTGAAAGTAGACTTTTTAATCATTTTATCAATATTTTTTAAATTTTAACTTGCTACATTTTACAGAAACAAAATGCATTTTGGAATTTGGACTAAAACAGTATAACATATACACAGGACTTGGAATTTGGAATAGAAATAATTGTCACATCAAATATTGCAATGTGCTCAAGAGAAAGAAGATTGAAATGAAAGCAATAGTTTTGAACTTGAACTGATTGGATTCAGAGTATGTATATCAAGAACAAATACATAAAAACAAGCACAACAAGCAATTTTTTTTGTACAGCAACAAGAATCTAACTATGTGAGAGTAAACTACTTGCTCCTTGCAAATCTTATGAAAAATATACCTGAAAGTGACAAAATCATAAGTTATCTTCTTGTATACAAGTCACTTCCTTGAATCTCTATACATTCTCTAGTATATAAAGATTAGGATAGAAAATGGGGACAAGCTGCGAAGAATTTGTTTTTTGAGAGAAAAGTGAGAGAAAGAGAAATAAGATGAAAGAGAGTGTTGTAGGAGATAGGGTGTGGTTTACGCCATAGAGAACTCCCTATAAGGAGAGGATCACGGCAACTCACAATCCTAATGTGGACGGTGCATGCAATAGAGTTGAAGGGTATCTATCAACTACAAGAACATGGGACATACATACATATACAACTAGAAAAAAAATAGTATAACTTTTATTATTCACGAAATGATGCACATGAGTCGTTACAAACACACTTTAAGGCATCAAATTGATAGCAGAATCTCAAACGGAAGAAGTTACAAAGATGAAACCAAGTGAATTAAAAAGACTGCTACACTTTGATCATAGCTCAAGAATTTGTCACCTCCCAACTCTTTTTCATGTATGGGGGCAAATCCGCTTCCAACTCAAGTGATTCAACTACCGAAAGGTCATAACTTGAATCTGATACTGATTGCACATTTTGCAGTGCTTGAGATATATTGGGCAAGACTATTTGCTTGCAATGAAGATGTAATCGAGGATGTTTGTCAGAGATGCTCCCCTTGTTCAAATTAAGGCCAAAAGGGAGTGCCTCTTCCTTGAGATGTTCTTCAGTTGAGTCCTCCAGATTGGACAAATCAAACTGTCCCCACTTCTTATGAGCTTGCCGTCCATACTTGTAGTCCCCAACTATCGGTGTACCTAACACTTCAGCACAGTGGACACGGAGCTGCAGAACCAGCACAAACAATCAGAATAGAAATTATGGGGATGCAGCATACGCATTGATTAAACAAGTTGTAGTACCAAGATCAGCTGGTTTTGATTTTTCCCTTTTTTCTATTACCTGGTGTTTTCTACCGGTTAAGGGGGAAAGCTCCAACCATGTAAAACCTGCATCATTACCGGTGACATGAGTAGGGGTTGGCAACTAAGAAGATCAGAAGAGACACATTTTGAAGGAAAACTCATCATAACAAAGGGGGGAGGGGGAAGGATGCATCACAAATTTTCAATATAACTTAGGCTCGAACATTTGCAATTAGGTCTGCTGTGATAAAAATCATGTAGGACATCATCTATTGGTTTAATTACTTGTGCCCGGACTATATTGATTTCCCAAACATGAAATTAAATTGAAATCCTGCTTTTTATGCAGCTATCAGTTCGCTTTTGTGTCTGCTTTTTCGAATAACATGTGATGATATGATATGTAATAAATCATTTTGTAAATTCGACTGGTTTGGAAGCATGCATTTTTTGCATTTCAGTAATTCCACAAGGAGGGATGTTAATTATTGCTTCTTATATCACTAATGACATTTTTATAATAACTCATCAGTCATTAGCAATAAGGATAACTTGAGAGGACGAAACTAAAGATAAGTTTAAAATGTCAAAGACACAGCAAAAGGGAAAAAAGAACCTGAACCCAGAATCATGCTGTGCGATAAAACAAAAGTTGACCCACACTTACTAGGACAATTACAAATGTCAATCTCTAAAGTTAAGGTGACTTAAAACTTAGAATTTAACTTAAACTTCAATACCAACCATGAGACGATGATGAAATCACTCGGTACTCTGTAACTGCATGTTGCGATGACAGTAATGCAGAATTATCAACGATAGTTATTCGATCAGATTTTCCATTGTCAACCACAACCTGAAACCAAATGAAGGGTTGCAACATTATTCACAATATGAGGAGCTTTTATAGCTCATTAAATCAATTATCAATTACTTAAGTACAAGAAGCTACTAAAGATTAAGCCTTTAAGGACTATTGCATATTGCAGATGTAAGGACCAAGCATTCATGTGATAACAGAGAGTTGTAGGCAATCATTGTGTATAAGTATCATGGAAACTAAAATTCTGTTTTAAATTTAACTCGGTGGTCCACAAGTAATGTAAAGCAGTAAAGAAAACATAGGGTAAAATAGGATTCACCAAGATTGAGAATATGGATACAACCTTACCGAGTGGAGCATTAACGACCCCGCCTGAACGTCTAGGACATCCAAGAACCAATGCCAAATAGCGTCTTTGTAGGATTCTATTATGAGAGTCATTATTATCATTTGAAGCTCTGGAAGTTTTTTCACGGAAGATGGAATGCAAAAGTGCGGTGCTTGTCTTTGTTCTTCCCATGAAAAGAATTCCAGAACAGTCTCTGTCAAGTCTATGGACCAAACGAGGAGGTTGAGAGTAATCATAATTTAAACAATGAGCAGCAACAGAATCTAAACTAAGTTTGATATTAGTGCCACCCTGAACTGGCAGTCCAGGAGGTTTGTTTAGAACAAGAATGTGAGGATCTTTAAAGATAACAAGAGAACGGATGAAGTTTATTTGTTTAGAAGTGAGAGTGAGAGTGAGGGGAGATTGATCATGTTTGGGAGGAATTTGTTGTTTAACAGAATTGGGAAGAAATATACGATCTCCTGAGTTCAAAGTATCCTTAGGTGTTACCCTTTTGAATTTGTTATGCTCATCTTGTTGTTGTTGTTGTGGGAGCATTCGAACCTGTTTTAAACGAAAGAGTTTATGGATAAGGGGTTTTGGTAATTGAGGGCAACATCGAATAACCCATTTCAGGGCACAACTGTTTACAGTAGTACTCACAGTCACAGGTGGCAGTGTAAGCCATTTTCCATCTTCCGCCACCGCCGAAGATGACAACTCACGACGACTCCATGATCTCACGCCGGCTCCGACTCTCACATACATTTTTGTTAGTGCTCAATCAAAAATCATGGCCGCCGCCCGAACCAGGTAGAACGACTGTCAAGATGGGTGGGCCCAAACCTATATGCTATGCTCTTCAAAACATATACTATATTCTAATAACACACCTTATTTTCCTCTTCACACCTACATTCTACTAAGTTCTAATAAATATCTAGAATTTTGTTTTTAAAACCTACAAAATCAAAATCAAAATTTTTACTCCTTTAAAATTTTCCGTCAACATTTTTAGACTTAGTCCCAAAAAAAAAAAATTCATAAGGATTTTTAGTCTATTTAATTTACCGTCAACATTTTTTATCCATAAAAATGTCAAAAGAAAACGTTACACGGACTAAAAAGAGCAACTTTTTTTGCAGGGACTAAAAATAAAATTTTGAATATTTATAAGGGATCATTTAATTATCTAGCCCACATATCAAATTTACTTTTATTAGGTTTCATTCATTCAGACCATAATTGTTTGGTTCGATTAATTCCGTACATTGTAATGACACATTTATCCATTGGAATTTTTTTTATACAACTCTAAACGTAGTTCCCTTGTTTTACAAAAATTAGGATTAACCCTAATCCTGCCCTTTTTTTATTAGCTTAAAAAAGCTTTATGAAAAAAATTCCTTGGTGGGAGTTGAACTAGATTACAGATAGTAATCTTTCATTATCTTTGCCATTAAGCCACACAAGTATTTTTAAAATTATTTCGCTTTCAAATTCTAAAACTGTCTTCCATTTCTTATCCCACCTTTTCCACTTGCCATAAACTGTTATTTTCTCTTCTATCACGCGAATCATTTTTTATTCTCAAATTGTTATTTTGGTGTGTTAATTGTTGTTAGAACTTTGGATGCACCCCCCATTTCTTTTCCCACCTTTTCCATTTCTTTTCCCACCTTTTCCACTTCTTCTCCCACCTTTTCTAATTCTCATAAACTCTCACTTTCTTTCCCTTCAGTTACGCGTATCGTGTTTGGTTCTTAAATATTTGTTCAATCAATTATTTTGATGAATTGAAATTAAATAGTTATTTTGGTGTATTAATTGTTGTTAGAACTTTGGTTGCACGGGTTGAACGACTTATATTGAAATACATAATTTGAAGTGATTAGAAGATTCGTCATGAGTTTTAGATTCTTTTTATACTCTCTAAATTTTGTGAATTGATTTTTTTTTTCTCTTTTTCTTTTATTGTTTCTTTCCATGCATGTAAATTGTTCACAATAATAGTGATAATAGTTAAATATATTACTGAATATTAAATGCATATGAATTAACAAAAAAACCCGTACATCGTACGGATTAGTGTCTAGTTTACTTTAAAACCTATCATTGAAGGGTTATTGTTGAAACTGTAAAATTAGTGTTTATGATTATCGTTATTACAAGCTTATATCAATCAAGTTCAAATATAAAAAAGACAACACTTGTTTCTGGATGTGAAAAAGGTGGTAAATATTATATAATGGGAAAAAAAAAAGGTGTTATAGCAAGGGATTTAGGAGAAATGGGTATATAGTCTGGATGTGAAAAAGGTAGTATATATATTTTGAAATGTACAAATTATGTTATACAAAAACAAAATAAAAATAGATAGAATACATCAAACACAACCACGTGTTTAATATCGCTAAAATCGTAAAGGATAAGTTTGTGAACAAACTTACGACAATCCAATAAATAGCATATAACGTTAAAATGTCTACAAATAATACGATAACATTAAAGTGACCGGAATGTCATCGTACCTTCAACGTTGACGTTCAAATTATTGATTAAATATGTAATTGGCTGAAGCTAATCTTTCAGTCGGAACCAAACGAACACCGTAACAAAACTTGAAAACAAACAACACCGCATAAGACGACGAATAACACAACGTTGCACTCAACAAGGAAATCACGAGGAAAAAAAACTTAAATTTATGTGAAAATCACTTAATAGAAAGAAAATGACGACGAACATACATCACCACTTGATCACGATAATTTAATAACAGTAATATTTTCTCTCTTACATTTTTACACCTTTGTTAATCCATGTAAAATATTTATGAGTCGTTTAAAATGGAACACATAGAGTTATTTATCTTTGTTCATGTTAAGTCAGTACTTTATAATTTACATCGTTTACACCGTTGAACCTAATTTTATTTTCCATTAATTTTTCTTGTGGTTGAATGATATACATGTTTCAATGTTCAATTGAGTGTTGGTGGAATTTTTATTTTAAAATTCTAGGTACATGATGAATCAGGTAAACAATCATTTCTTCTTAAGGTAGAAGTATCACTATAATTATCAACGACATAAATCCTGAAATCGAACCATAGAACTTATGATGTTTGATATATACCTACTCAATTGCTTCCAAGTTTCATCAACCCCTGAAATTTTGAATAAGGAAACCATTGTTTGACTTTCAACGGTTAAACCATTGATAAGTCAACGACTAAGAAAAAAGTATGAAACATAACAGTTTACTCACAATTTTAATTATTGATACTCCTCAATAGGGATTTCATACCTACAAACACTTTAACGTTCAAGTCAATTGAGGTAAATGAGAGGTTTAACATAATAATGAAATGTGTACATTTGTCATAATGAAGATGTTTAGAGCAAAGGATTTACAAGAAATGGGTGAAAATTTGTAAGACCTAGCTAGGTTGTCTTTGAAATCAATTAAAACCAATCACATGTACTCCATCATAGTTAGTGGAAACACGTGGTTAGTAATCGGTTGTGGGTAGCTTATCCACAGTTTTCTTTAATGTGGTGATTGATTGTTAAGTAATACACTATGTAGTGATGCAATGTCTCTTACTTGTACCATTGTCGATGTGTAGATAGTCAAATAAATGATCAAAAATTAGAAATGATATTTGTACAACCACTTTTAGACAACTTTTGGAACAATTCCTCTCTCATATTCACATGTGCTTTTATTCTCTCTCTTATTATTTCTCTCTCTCTCTCTCTATATATATATATATTGTTTTTATCCAATAAGAAGAGAGGAAAAGTGGTTGTCACAAAAGTTATCTAAAATTGATTGTACAAATATCATTCCTCAAAAGAAAAAAACAATCAAAGGGTAGTAAGAACGTTAGAACTGATCAATGCTAAAAGAATTGAATATTTCTATCTCAAAAACCTTTTTTTAGCTAAGAGGTAACAAACACGGCTATAATATAAGAAGCAGGGCGAAAGAGAGAGATATGTGGATGAGATACCCGAAATGAAAACATAGCATGTAAGAGGAATGTAAACCGTGGGGGTGTCGCAAACACTAGGCAACATAACATTTTACATATTAGAGCATTCAGAGTGATACTTAAATGAGTTCTACGTGTACACATCATTCATTTATGATTTTTTAACAGTAGTACCTAATAAGCACTCAATCCCTCTAATTCAACATCTCACATATATTTTTTAAACAAGACTCACTAATCAACTATCAATTATTTTAAGGCACTTGTTAAGGATTCAAAAATGGAAACAATTGATGAATTTTATGATGAAAAAGTTACTTTTTAATGTTTCAATGTGTTGAATACACAACTTCCAAGATAAATTACCACTTTAAACTTCTTATCAAGTGCTCGTAGGGGCACTTGTTAACATTTCTCATTATTTTATATCATTACTTATCATTTTTTAATATTTAAAAAGTGTAGGTTCCACTTAAGAATGAGGTCTTAAGTGAGACATTGGATTATATAAGACTCCCAATTTTTGTCTCCCCAATAAAGGTATCTAACAAATACAGAGTCTTAAAAGGTTAAGACCCTACCATTAAGGATGGTATTGTTCTTACACGCGTTTAGCCGAGTAGTGATGGTAGGAACTTAGTCCTTGTAGACCACATTCATGACTAATAGGACTGTAGTCTCGGAGCACTTTTATCCGTAGAAACGTAATCATTGTTGTGAAATATTAGCGAAATCGTTATCTTGCTTAATTTCAAGTTCGCTAACACAGTCTTTAGTTTCTTTTTATCGCTCCCTGATAATACGAGTGAATCATTATTAGAGGGATGTAATGTTGTCAATGATATTCAATTCTATTATTTTAAATTTCTAAGTGGACAAATTCAGTAGCAAGTTTTAGTATTCATTAGAACTTTCAATAATATAAGGCAAATAATTGAGATTTTTTTATGTGTGTGGGTGACTTTACACCAAATTTATAACCAGCATATCATACTTTTTTTGACAGAACCAACATATCATACTTATAACTGCACAAATAAGGTATTACCCTGACTTAAGAGAGATACATATACATCTAACCTGACTATAAATAGAAGAATATTGTTGCAAGGAAAATATATATGATGGCATGATGCCAAATATTTTGAGTGGATATTGATAAAAGTTTTAGTTTTAGCCGTGGATCATTAGATACAAGTTATAACATATTATCAATAATAGAATGAATAAAGAAATTGTGTACCTTTGAATTAGGTTGATGAAAGATAACCGCCGACAACACTGACAACTATGAGAGGGAAAAACTACCCTCATTCCGTCTAACTTTAGGTTTTCACAGTGTTGTTCAGAATGCTTAACCGTCTGATGAGACAACGTTTAAATAGCTAAACGGCCGAGGGCAGAGACCTCTCATTGGGCTTAACTAAATGGTCCAACCCATCACGGTCCATTTAAAAAGAATAGTCCAATCGCACATATTCATCAACTAATTAGTGCTTAACACAATAGACCATAATTTATAATATAATATTAACTTATAGTAATTGATTATTGTCAATCCATAGTTGATTAATTAAATAATTAATCTAACAATCTCCCACTTGGATGACAATACTCAATTACTAAAAGAATATAAAATTTAACTTGTCATAAAGAATTTTAATTTTAAAATTATATGTATGGTCAAAGCACTAATCATTCAAAAGAGAAGTAAGCTTTAATGCTGCAGAAATTGAATCCGATAGGAAAAACAAATCATACTGATCAAAGACTCACTTTTCTAACAAATGATAAATTTATAGTGACACATTTGAATTAAAAAGGATGTGTCATTAAAGAATGACCCAAGCATTTTAATTACTTATAAAATGTTCTACGACATTCAATTAATCCAAGTTTTAAAAAGGATCCGCCAATGAGATTTTCAATTATAAAAGTCATATATCCACGTAGAGAATAATAATTACTTATAGAGATAACCTATTAAGAGTGTAATTATATTTAGTCAAAATCAATAAATGTTCTACGACATTTAATTAATCCAAGTTTTAGCAAAAAAATGTGACTATGAAAATCCATAACCAAATAGGAAATTCAAGAATCTCCAAATTGGATCAACATAGAAACTTAGTTTAAAGAAAATAAAATGCGGATTAATGTGGCCACTAGAATGTCAATAATGAACGAACATTTATGATTATCTCAGTTTATAAGTACTTCAAGAACACAATATCATACTCGATAGGAGTATTGATATTATACATTGTACTTATTATCTACGACCTCATAAAATGTGGAATGTTGGCAAGAGAGGAGCACAATATATATATGCATGCTAAGAGGTTTTTGTACATATTCCATCAAAATTGACTTAAACATCCAATTATGATGCTTATTGAGATTAAAAGAATTTTAATATATACCTCAATATAATAGAATGAGACTATGTTTAAAGTCTCTTAAGCTATGCCATTATTTATAGTGTGCACAATAATATATGACAATGATGAGAATTTTAAATTGTATTTATATAATATTGTGTACACATTTCTCTTGATCTCACATATATATAAACAAGAGTGAGATTTCTCATTTGAGCTCAAAGTATATAGTGTTGTGTACACACACTCCCATTGATCCCACATATATATAAACAAGAATGAGTGAGATTCTCATAAGTGATCACTGATATATATATATATTTTAATAATGTAATATTCAACAGTGGGATACTTAATTATCAGTGCAACTTATCAACATAAGTGGTTATATAATTTTAACTAATAGAGTTTCATGAACTCAACCACATATTTTGCACAAGAGTATAGCAGAATTATTAAGACAAGTGATAACTCAATGATAATATGAAACCCTGTGTATATATAATTTATTAATGGCAGATATTATTCAGAATTGAGTTTCGTAGTTAACCATATATTCTGCATTTAGAATTAAGGAGAATGTAAATTTTCATTCAAGAATTTTATAACACAAAGATCTCCTTTTCACAATTAAAATTTCAAAAAATGTAATAAATACAGTAATCTTTATATGACAAAGTATGATGATTATATAAAAGGTTTATCATCATATGAGTGAGATAAGTCTCTAGTATTATAAAATAAGATGTGAGACTCTATTCACAATTTTAGTAACTCACTCAAAACTCAAATGCTTCAATTATATTTACACACATTTGAGAAAAGATTAGGTAACACGCAGTGGAAATACATAAGACTTATATTAATGAGGATATAAGAGAAAAGGGTCATAAGCTTCCATAAGTATTAAAGAATAGCAATAACATAAAATATGTCAAAATTTAGTGAAAATGGTGAAATTAAATATCTCAAATATACCATTTATAATTATTTAGAATAACGGTATAAGTAAATTTTTCACAATGGAGTTGTTAAGAATTTTAGTTGACGTATTGCTTTTACAAAATAAGTTTACAATAATATAAAAGGATATGGAAGTGTATAATAATTTATGAGAAAATAATATAACTAATATCCTCAATATAAGTCTCTACAATAACTTTATATCTAGAGTTATGAAACAAATAAATATATTTGTTTATGAGATATAGATAATTGACATGTAGAATTTTCCTCGCTTGTTGAAGAATTATATGTTCTCCACTTGGTGGAGAATGATAGTTAAACTAATACGGTATTTTTCTTACCCGTAAAAAGATGTTTATGTTAAGTAATGTCATACCGATAGGGTACGTCCATCACGTTACATAATACATAGCAAAGATTCTCCCACTTGATAGAGAACGGATGATGATAGTTGAATTCAAAGGTTTGAAAGATATTTCTCTATCACAAATTGATATGTTAAGTAACGTCACACCGATAGGGTATGCCCGTCACTCACATAACAAAGGGGATAGTAGCAATCCAAAATATTTATATATATAAAAATAACATTTAAATAGAAATTTAATTTAAAATTAGAATAATATTGGATTGCAAAATCTATATATTTTTCTACATGACTTTTAACAAAGTAACTTACTTGTTGTAATCCCATTCAAGGATCTTAAGGATAATAAGTAAGAACTATGCCATCAGAATGTACCATTCTTATGTCTCAAAAGATTTAAATATTAATAGAGTACTCTAATTATATTTGACATAAGTATAAAAGTTAAGGTACATTGAATAGTAGCAATTATATTGATAACAACACATGATGACTATCATCAATTTAATGCTAATCTATTTAAAGAAATTTGCATAATTGTATCCACGATAGGTGAGATTACAATTACACAAATCAATAAAGTTTATGGTTAAGAGAATATGATAAAATAATATCATACATAAACAATTGCACTTAATTTACTCAACTTCGGTCATATTCAAATTCAAATAATAGAAAGACATGCTTGACAATATTTTAAATTAGCACATCATAAATATGACTTTAGAATTTATTTATATGAAATAGTATAATAACAAGAGTTATTATTTATAATACAAGTGTGTCAATTAGTTTTCTATTTTATCCAGAGTAGAACTCTTAGAATAAATTTTTTCAATACTCCCACTATAAATTAGGATTAGAATTTAAATACAAAATGGAGTATTATAGTAAAAATATATAAGAATTAGAGTTCTATTTAGACTCACAATTATAACATTTTAAAAATAATTCACATAAGTGTTATTACTATAAAAGAATATTTTCTCATATGATATTTTAGACTCAAATCTAAAGAATATATGATTTAAAAGAATATATGTTCATATTGTTGAGGACAAAATCCTTATTTGATGTTTTAAAGATTACAAACATTTAATACTTGTTTTTCAACTTGTTATCTACTAATGAATTTTGTGAGAAATGTTTCATGAGA
>Ga0315915_1000425_pt1 | contig 42461 bp, 22 predicted proteins | sample MpolbnodulesMG_FD_207738 | JGI IMG/M metagenome (GOLD analysis project Ga0315915, IMG submission 207738) | Medicago polymorpha root nodule microbial communities from Los Angeles, California, United States - branched nodules | ecosystem: Host-associated > Plants > Roots > Nodule | place: USA... | reverse complement strand
CATTGGCAGACCTAATGATGCTGAATACTCATCAATAGGAAGTTTCAAAACGTCAAAGATCTCTTTATCTTTTTGGAGGTGGATGGATCTCAAGTATGTGACAAATGCCCTTTGGGCCCGCTGCTGAAGTTCTGGGTACTTGACCAGTAAAGATGCAAGCAAACTGGACACCGGTTGCAGCAGTTGCAGCAGTTCTTTCATTGGCTGAATAATCGACAAATAAGGCACAGTAAGCAAAGCAAATATGTCAGAAAACATGAGACAGACAGACACCAAGTCATATAAGAAAATGACATCCTTAAATCTAACACATCGATGTTCAGATGCATTTGCAGAGCAAATTTACCTTCGGACGATGAACTGGAACCTTTGCTGCTTTTAACTTTTCAAGCATCATAGTTTCTGAAGGCAATAGAAATAAAACTGACTTTCCATCAGATTTATAACGAGCAGTACGGCCAACTCGATGTATGTAAGATGCTACATTCTCGGGGCAATCTACCTACATAAATGTAAGAGAAAGGTTAGATTCTAACCATAATAACACACTGTCACATACCCCCACCTCAAAGCCTTAAGACTTGCACCAAGACAAGAAACAGAAGCAAAAGACTCACCTGAACAACCCAGTCGACTGCCTTATTAAAATCAAGGCCTCTTGCAGCCACATCAGTTGAGAAAAGAACTGAGCGCTTCTCCTCACAGAACTCGGAATATATTGCCATTCTTTTTTCCTGTTTCATCCTCCCATGAAGGCACTTCAACGGTATGCCAGGGTGAAGTTTCTTAAATGCCTCAAACACAAATTTTACCTATTAAGAAAGGATGTGAATGTTTAATGTTATGGAAGATAGTTGAACTCTAAAGTGGAAACTAGCACCAAAAACACACGGTGAACACGAAACCTTTTCAGATGGAAATAATTTCTCACTGTTTACATGTAAGAATAATCAACAACTCGTCCTGCAAATCCTTTAAAAGCCTTCCAATTACAATAACCACAATCAGCACGGCTAAAAAGCCAGAACCGAAGTTCGGCAAATGCAGACTAAGGGCCTCTGATTGATTGTGTTCTTAATTTTTCGTTTTGGCAAACTGTTTTATAAAATAATTTGAACTATTTTCAAGAACATGTGATTCGAATCAAGTAAAAAAACCTCCTTGATAAAGGACAGAGAAGTGGAGTTACCTGTTTACAGCTTGATAGAAAGACCAGTGTTTTTGACTGTAGATGTTTCTTTATGAAAGTCCATAGCATATCTAACTTTTGATCCAGTGGAACAATCATCACCGTTTGCATCAAAAGAGTAGGAGTTGCAGCCACAGACTCTTCGTGCACACTTATATACTCTGGGTCCTTCAAACTTAGTCTTGCAAGATCTTGAACCGACTTTGTTTGAGTTGCCGAGAAAAGCATGGTTTGTCTGTGCTTTGGTAATTGTGAGATGATTGCGTTTACTTCCTTCTTGAATCCACTATCAAGAATACGATCAGCCTCATCTAGTACCAAAACCTATAACCAAGAAGTCCACTCAATCATCAGCTATTTTTGCAAAAGATAAGTATATGTGATCAAGTTCATCTAACAAAACAACAACCTACTTACTTTGGAAGATAAAATTAGAGCCATTTTCAATCAACTTCTTAACAAACACTCATTGAAAAAAAATTAAAAGAATCTATCTACGAGTTTTTTTATGAAGTTAGACATATCTAGAGTTTTTTAAACCAATAGTTTCTTGTGTAAGATGAAACTAAGTTGAATCTCTCTACTTTAACTTTTCCATACATTCCTTAAGTTTATAGGAACTTTCCTTTTAAAGGAAGAACCATAAACTTGTTTTATTTGAGAATCTCCTATAACTCTATATAGGTTAAAAGCTAACCCAACTGGGCCATGAATAGCAAGGTTGCAAAAGAGCTCAACTCAACCACATACAAATCTAGTCACATATATACTGTGCATCAACCACAGTTACTAAATCAAATAGTAAGCTGCTGGAAGAAAAAAAAGGAAAAACAAAAAAAAAACAACAAAATTTGACAATTATTCAGGCTGGTAAAATTATGTTATGTTTTAGCATGTGTTTGGAACCACGTCAAGTGGCCAAAAAACGCACGTTTTTCCTGAAGCTACAAAACTTAGCTTCACAAATTTCATGATGAATGCTTCTTGGGACACGAGAAATGGCTGTGCAACGTGTATCCAAACACATACTTAAAAGAAATTTGGAAGCCAAGTTTGAGAAAATGAATTAATTGTTCTCATTTCATCTATTTCCAAATAGTAAACAAAGATTATATGGACCTGCATCTGTGAACAATCAAAATTGGGAGTTTCATCCATGTGTTGTAGAAGGCGACCGGGTGTGCAGATCAATACGTTTAGCTTGTTGACACATTCTTTCTCTGCGGCAACATCCCTACGACCACCAATGAGTAGGCCAGCACTAAAACCATGGTGCTCCCCAATAGCTTTCAACACACCAAAAATCTGACTAGCTAATTCTCTTGTAGGGGATATGATTATGCTCCCAACCCCATCTTCCGATCCCCATCTCTCTCTATACAATTTCTCCAACACCTATCATTCACAAAATAAATCCCCAAAAACCAAATAAATATTAACTTAAAAAAAATAAAAACAAATGAATGATCGTTTTGATCTCAAACTTGCAAGAGTCGGACAATTAAATCTTGAGAAAAACATTAATTTAGTACATCAAGTTATTCAGTCCCTAAGCTATATGAATGTAATAAACAACCCTTAAACTATATATACAAACAGTCCTTAAACAAGCATCACTCTCTTGTATTTTCATATAGTTTAAAGACTAACTTGTTAACGAGTGCCCCTAAGGGCACTCTTTAAGGATTCTTAATAAAGAAATTATTCTTTAAAAAGTCAAAAACTCCAATTTCCAATGCATTGATTTCATAAACTTTGACAAAAACTTACTATTTAAAGTTAATAAACAATGCCCTAAGGGCACTTGTTAACATTTCCCATTGTTTTTATATACTTTTAAGGACTAAGTACAGGAGAGTGATACTTAGTTACTGTTTGGATAAACAACTCATTTGCAGCTTATAGCACAAGCACTTATCATGATAAGCATGTGATTATAAATAAGCTTACATAAGCTATTTTACAGCAAAAGATAAAATAAAGTTAAATTGTTTTTGTATTTGCTATAAGCTGTCTTGGAGAACTTACGAAAATAAGCTGAAAAAAGCTTATGAAAAATGGCATAAGCTGTTTTCATAAGCTTTCCCATACAGTCTCACAAAACTTATGTCATTAGATAAGCTCAAATAAGTCAACCAAAACAGGCCCCTAGAACTAAATTGATGGTTTAATTATTATAACTTACAAAATGACAACTAAATCCCTAAAAAATGAACACTTTCAACGAATTAAGTGACTAAATTAATCAACACAGACAATTTCTAGCAGCAAAATATTAATCAAATTAGTGATTAACTAAAAAAACACAAATTTTAATATCAAACAACTAAAACCCTAAACCCTAAACCCTAACCCCTAACCCAAATACACTAATGAAAACACTCACAGGAATAATGAAAGCAAGTGTTTTTCCAGAACCAGTTTTGGCAGCACCAAGAACATCACGACCACAAAGCGCATGAGGAAGAGAAGCTCGTTGAATGTCAGTCATGGAAACGAATTTCGTATGCAATTCTTTTTGGGTTTTCTTGGATATCAATGCGTCTTTGGTTTTCTTCGATATCGGTAACTGGTCAAACCGTACCACGCCGGCGTAGCGAGAGAAAGTGCCGTCAGCAAGGCGGCCAACGGGGGAGTTTCTGGGGAGAGGTGGAAGAGACATTGGGTTTGAACCGGAGTCTGGTTTTTGAGATTGAATCCATGAATTCAAGAGGTTGATTTTTTCTAGTTCTTTGTCTAGTTCTGAGACGCGTTGTTGTTTGCGAAATTGCTTTGATTTTAATCTAGGTCTTCTCATTGTTAAAGAGAATAGTGAAGAAGATGAACAGAACGGCGTCGTTTAGGTTTAGTTTAGTTTAGTTTGCGGCAGAGTTTCAAAAATGAGGACGCAAGGTGTTTGTTTCTTATAACGGGTTGATGGCAAAGGGTGGGTCGGGTACTATATTACCCGAAAAAATACTTACACCTAGATACGTGGGTAGCAAGTACCAACTTCATACCGTATTCGTACTTGTTTGTTATCCGTACACTCTTTCTCAATTTTTCCTTCAAAAGACCTTCATGTGTCTTTTACAAACTAAAATTTTATAATGATTCAAACAATTATTTGGTTAATAGTCATTTTGATCCCTGAAATATACAACGAATAGTCATAATTGTACTTGAATGCATCAAAATTCTAAAATATTCTTTGATTGTGCACTTCCTTAATCAAACTAGTCCCCTTTATTAACTTGTTTCGTTAATATTGTCATCATATCGATTATCAATATACTTATTTATTATCGTATCAATCTTTATACGTACTTACTCTAAATATATTGTGTTTTTAGTTTTTCTCGCCCACTTTCTCTCTCTAATATTTTTGTCTCAAAAGAAGAATAAAAAAAGGTTATTTTAAAAGTTGTCTAAAAAATATTGTAAAAATATTATTCTCCATTTATAACAATCTCAATTAATTAATCAAGTTAAAACAGATGCATGGGCGTTTGATTTGCTAAAAAATTAAAGACATGAGAGAACAATTTAAATTGTACAAAATTTGATTTGTAAAATTCAAAACAAGGAAGCAAGAGACATGACAAAAAATTTAGACCAGAGAAAATTTTTGTTTTACATTTTATTTAAGGAATTAGTTTTACATTTTTTTTAAGGTTGGTTATAAATATTTGTTTGGGGAATAAGTGGGGTGTCCGGGGTTCGAACCCCTGACCCTGCATATAACAATGCATGTCCCTGTCAGGTGAGCTATACTCACGGGGGACGTTAGTTATAAATATTTGTTCCTCATGAATTGATTATTTGTAAAATTTGACCAATAATAACACAACATAACATTTTTAACCTTTAAAAAAGTAACATTTCTAAAAAAATAATAATAATAATAACATTGTATGTTTTTGAGGAGGATAACACTGTATGTTATGCATGTTTTACATGGTATGTGACATGTTTGTGGCTTGAGCGAGTGAAGTGGCGATTTTGTCTCTCTGCCATGACAACGCAACCAAGCATTGCATTGCACTTCATCTTTCTCTTTTAATCCATATCAGGTATCTTCTCATTCTCCCTTCTTTTTCATGTTTTTCATTGCCTCAACTTTTGTATTTTTCTACTTCCTAGTTATTTATTTCATATTGTTATAGCATTGCATGACTTTCGAAATGGAGGAAAAGTCAATCACAAAATGGGTTTAGCTTAAATTATTGATATCAATGGCAAGTTCTCATTTTAATGTGTTTGTTTCCAACTTTTATTTCTCTTAATAGTTCTGGATGAAGCTTATGATTCTGGGTCAGCTTTGTCGTAGAATATTGTGAGGGTTTTGAATATAGGGTTATTGGTAAAGGGATACAGTGAGTTGAAATGAGTGTAGTAGGGTTTGACATTGGTAATGAGAATTGTGTCATTGCTGTAGCGAAGCAAGGTGGGGTTGATGTTTTGTTGAATAGTGAATCGAACCGTGAAACCCCTGCTGTCGTCTCCTTCGGAGAGAAGCAACGATTTTTAGGGTCTGCTGGTGCTGCTTCTGCTATGATGCACCCGAAATCGACAGTATCTCAAGTCAAGAGACTAATAGGAAGGAGATTTGATGACCCTGATGTTCAAAATGACCTAAAAATGTTTCCTTTCGAGACTTTTGAAGGTTCAGATGGTGGCATTTTGATTCACTTGGAATACTTGAATGAGACTCATAAGTTTACACCGGTTCAAATATTAGGAATGCTCTTTGCTCACTTGAAGACTATAGCTGAAAATGATTTGGGGTCTGCTGTTTCGGATTGTGTTATTGGAGTTCCATCATACTTTACTGACTTGCAGAGACGAGCGTATCTCGATGCGGCAACAATTGTTGGGTTGAAGCCTTTGAGGTTGATTCATGATTGCACTGCAACTGGTCTTGGATATGGTGTTTACAAAACAGATTTTCCCCAAGGTGATCCTATTTATGTTGCATTTATTGATATAGGGCACTGTGATACTCAGGTTTCTATTGCAGCATTTGAAGCTGGGAAAATGAAGATACTTTCACATGCTTTTGACAGAAGCTTAGGGGGTAGAGACTTTGATGAGGTTCTATTTAGACATTTTGCAGCAAAGTTTAAGGAACAGTATGAAATTGATGTGTATTCTAATGCCAGAGCATGTAATCGGCTGCGTGCAGCGTGTGAGAAGTTGAAGAAAGTTTTGAGTGCAAATTTAGAGGCACCTCTGAACATCGAGTGTTTGATGGATGAAAAAGATGTTGGTGGATTTCTCAAGAGGGAAGAATTTGAGAATCTTGCATCAGGATTATTGGAGAGAATTTGTATTCCTTGCCACAAAGCATTGGCGGACGCGGGCTTGACCGTTGATAAGATTTATTCGGTAGAGTTAGTTGGTTCAGGTTCAAGAATTCCATCTATAACTGGATTATTAACCTCTCTATTTAAGAGAGAACTCAGCCGAACACTGAATGCAAGTGAGTGTGTAGCTCGTGGTTGTGCTCTTCAGTGTGCAATGCTCAGTCCTGTTTTTCGTGTCAAAGAATATGAGGTTCGAATTTAAACAAAGCACTGATGCTTATCCTATCCATATGATATATATTGCATACTTGATTTTTGAGTTTATACATTATAGAGATGCATTGCTTTGTTAACTAGGTTTATTTTCTGTATTTGGGTTACCTATTTCTCTTTCTTCCATTCAAATGGAGATATAGCCAAGTTTAATTTCATAAAGATATTATACATCCTTTTTGTAGTATTTTCTGTTGTCTTGTATTACTCTCCATAAAATTTATGTAATATCTCTTATTTATTCAGATCCAGGATTCTATTCCTTTTTCTATTGGACTTTCCTCGGACGAAGGTCCAATTTGTGCAGAATCAAATGGTGTACTTTTCCCAAAAGGCCAACCCATTCCTAGTTCTAAAACTCTTACACTTCAGGGCAGTAATTTGCTCCATTTGGAAGCATTCTATGCTAATCCAGATGAAGTACCAAAGGGGACATCTCTGAAAATTAGTTGCTTCACGGTAAGTGTTCTTTAGAACTTGTGCTGCAAAGGAGTCCAGAATTTTGATTCTTGTGCATATTTCTATGTGATTTACTGATTCATATTTTCGGTTCCCATCCCTTTCTATATTTTCCCCTTATTCAGTTTCTTTTCCTGCTTCTTGTTTTGTTTCATGAAAGGCCTGTTGTGATGCCTCCGAGTTTTTTTTGTCATCTTAATTTTGCTGTTTGGCACTCAAAAACTCTTATATAGTGACATTCTAAAGAGAAAAAAATGTGATTACATAGTAATAAGGTTATATCAGTGATTAAAAAGGTTGATGTATTCTGCATGCCTATACACTGTCATAATGCTTATACATTTGTTTGCCACTTCTATTCAGATTGGTCCTTTTCAAAGATCCGGTGAAAGTAAGGCGGGAGTTGAAGTTAGAATTGACCTAAATTTGCATGGCATTGTCAGTATTGAATCATCTACAGTAAGTAAGAAACCTAATTTTAATCTCTTCAATGTTACATCATCAGTTCTCTTAGAGATCTAGCTACATACATGAACCTTTATTTGTCTTCAGTTGATCGAAGATCGTGTGGAAGATTCTGTTACAATGCGTCAGTATCAATCCAATTCTGAAGCAAGAGATGTTGAACCCATTTCTGAGACAGAACAAAATGACAATGAACATAGTATCAATGAGAAGCGTGGATCTCCACATCGTTCTGTAAGTATGTTGTTGATGAACCCCTTTCTTAAATGGAATATCTCAAATGTTAAAGATTTCTTGCAAATCATCCTTCAAACAAGAAAAACCGTATAGCTAAATTTTATCTGATCATTTATGATGTTAAATTATATACAGTCTCTCAGGCTATAACAACAGCTCTTTAATATATCTGATAATCATATATGTTTATTTTTATTTTTTGAAGATTGTTTTGATTGCAGATATGATTCATGTTGATTTGAGTAAATAAAGTGTTACTATCATGCCTTTTTACAGTCTGATGGTACAAGAAAAGATAAGGCCAACATAAGGGTTCATGTACCAGCGAGTGAGAACGTCTATGGTGGAATGACCAGGGCTGAAGTCACGGAAGCTCAAGAAAAAGAACGCCAATTAATGCAGCAGGATATAACAATGGAGTTAACAAAAGACAAGAGGAACTCTTTGGAGTCTTACGTATACGACGTGAGGAATAAGGTATAGATTCAATATCTTAATAAGATGCAGACATGGTTTTTGTGACTAGATAATTTCTGCTGTCACACATTTCATATCTAGCTTTGACTTTTGCTATGGTAATATGAAAGTATTGAATGTTTCAAATGTGAATGAGTAAAGGCTGATGCATATTCAATGATGATTTCGTTTTCAGTGACTTGATGTAGTAAATGTTAGGTAAAACTAAGATAATGAAGTTAATGCAGTCACACATTTCATATCTAGCTTTGACTTTGGCTTTCGTAACGTAAAAGTGTTGAATGTATCAAATGAGAATGAGAAAAGGCTTCTGTATATTCAATGATGAATTGATTTTCAGGGACTTGGCTGTTCTGATTCATGAATAAATGCAAGGTTAAACTAAGATAGTGAAACTGGTGTCTAGGGATATTGTTTTATTCTGCTTTGTATCAAATCTGCATATGAAATGAAATTAAAATCTTTATCCTTCTTTATCTTTTATGCCAATTATTTAATGCACGGCTTTATGTGTGTATGTTCTATATTTCCTGATGGAGTGGCATTTAATAATTTGTGCATTTTTATGAATAGCTCTTCAATGAATACCGAAATTTCGCAAGTGAACAAGAGAAGGATGGCATATCCAGGAGCCTGCTAGAGACTGAGGAATGGCTTTACAGTGAACGCGATGATGAAACAGTACATGCTTATTTTGCAAAACTAGAAGATCTAAAACAGGTTATCTTTTTGTTCTCCGATCTCCATGTTTCCTCTGCTATACTTCTTGTTCTCATTCTACACTTTATATAGCTGGTGGATCCAATCGAGAACCGGTACAAAGATGAAGAAGAAAGAGTGCAAGCTACCAGAGATTTGTTAGGTTGCATTGTCGAGCATCGCATGTCTGCGGCTTCTCTTCCAGAAGAAAATAAAGAACTGGTACATTAAATAGGAGAATAAATATTATTTCGAGTTGCAGCTCTTAATACAGCTTTCAAGTAACAACTTTCATGTTTTAGATAATCGATGAGTGCAATAAAGCAGAACAATGGCTAAGACAAAAGACACAACAACAAGATGCTTTGCCTAGGAGCTCTGATCCAGTATTTTGGTCAAGAGATATCAATAGCAAGACACAAGATTTGAACTTGTATGATTTTACTCTTCTGTTTTTTCTTTTCATAAATGCATAATTAGAGTGTTATGATACACTTGCTGGTGGGACCGTGTGACACATTGTTCATCTGGTGCAAGTAGTGTTGTCAAATAGCTGCTATGGCTCTATGGCATAGCAGAATCTGAACAAAACACTATTGTTCCACGACACATTATGTAGTACAAAGTGATGTCAAATAGCGGTGATATAGAACTGTAGTGTAGCGGAATTTGAACCAAACATTATTTTCCACAATCCGCGATTGACAATACCACCTGTTATTAACACTTTATTCATTATATCCATTGATTTTATCTCTAGAATCAAACTAATGAATGTTTTATTTTGATGGGTTTTAGAGTATGCCAAAGCATATTGAGCACCGAGGGTTCTCCATTTCCAGAAGACGTAGGGGAAGACAAACAGAATACTTCTGAGCATCAATGAAGACACTGATGATGGTGATACTCTGAACAGAAGATCTAAATTTTCATTAATTGCTAACTTCAAACAAATGTATATTTTTTTCTTTTAACACTTTTACCTATTTGGGGAGTTGAGAAAGATAAATATAAATATTTGGAAAACACCTTTTTAAATATCATTTTAAAATTACACTTCTGTTCTTAAATGAGGTAAATTTCAAACAACCAACTTGGGTACAATTCTTTAGGTGCTTTTCGTATGGTTCATAACTAAATTCACCATGATTTCTCTCAAATTCATAATTTTCTCAAAGTTTGTTATAACCAAAAAAAAAGTGTATTTTTAGTTAAGAACCATACGAAAAGTATCTAAAAATTATACCAAAGTTTTGTCTTTTTAAAAACAACCGCGTTTCTCGTCCACCACAATTTATCAAGCACCAGACCAAATATAAAATGCCAATGGTTGTCATTTGCTAGTCTGTTATTCATAAGATTCGTGGTTAGTCAATCTATGTCATCAAAGAAATTAGTCTGAGCATGAGGTATGAACATCTGCCAAAGCCTTTTCACCACATTCACATTGCAATCTCTAAAAACAAGAAAGACGTCTTCAACATCATTCTCACACAAGGGATAAACATCAGAATTAGTCATATGTCTTCTGATAGTGTCATAAACACGTCCCTCCATAGAGTGTCTTCTTTCAACACCTTTACTGCCTTTGTAAGAGGAGCAGCATCAATGCCTTCATCTTAGTTGCTTTATTGTCTTTTGATTGATAGCAAAATTTAACCTGATCAAAATCAGTTTGTCCTACACTCTCAGCATTAACTATCAAAGGACTTTAAGTAGAAGGGTGGTGATTTGCACCAGATACAATAGTATCCCTAAAAATGATACAAAGTTTATCATATTATTGTAGAGTAAACCCTCATTTGGGTCCCTGAAAGTGTACCTCGCTATCAGCCACGTCCCTTGATCAATTTATTGAACCAAAAACTCCCCTATTGTGTGATCTGTTAGTCAAATGCATCCAAAATGTTAACATGATGTTAACGGTGCTGATGTGTCCGTTACACATGTCACTTCAGCTGCTGTATTGGCTTTCCACGTAGACGAGGGACCAAAATGACAAGAATTATGTTCCTGCCTTCATCTTCTCCAACACCTCCAATTCCTTCTTCTTCACCAACACAACTCATAAACTCATTTTGTCCAACATCTCTTCCCAAAAATTTTCATATTCATACAAATACCCAAAAAATCAAAATCGGAATTGATTCTTCCTCCTTAAAAAACCCCAAAAAATTAACAACAAAAGAAACATTTGAAATCGATTGTGAAAACAAGAATAAAAAATAGAAACAAAATTCCAATTTTAACACACCACAACATTACAACATCATAGGGCACTAATTGGAAGCTCACTATTTCTCATAAGACAACTTATACTAGATAAAAAATAACATAATAACCAAGCCCGAATTCACTTCAGCCACACTTAAAATAAGCAAAAATCTCAACCCATGCTTAAATTGCATAATGACTATTGCTGTAACAACAGAAAGGAAATATGCAGAACAACACATCCTGAAGCTGAAGCTCAAACCACTCATACCAAAGACCACCTGTGAACCGCTCCATATGTACAAAAACCTCATAATCTTGAAACACACTACACATACTTCCACTAGAAATGATCTCACTCACTCCCTAAATGAAAAAGCAAACGCAGACATGTACCTCGCTTTGGGTCCCTGAAAGTGTACCTCGCTATCAAACATGTCCCTGGATCAAGAATTCGAACCATCATCATCTTTCTCAAAACCAAACATCAACAACATCAACAACAACACCATTATCTTCTTTCTGAAAACCAACAACATCAACTCTCATACTTAGGGTTCTTCATTTTCTTCGTTGTGTATGTGATTGTGGTATTTATGTTGTCGGTGTTTATTGATTTCCTTTTCTGTTCTAAATTCCAGAGAAAGAAAACATTTTCGAAGATTTCTACACCAATCTTTAGTTTGTTTGGTGAAATATAAGAAAAATGAAAAATATTGGTTTTTGAGATGTGAGATTTGAGAAATCTTGGAATGGAGGAAGAAGATGAAGATTTGAGTTTCTTCTTCATTTTCCAAAAGTTGAAAGGGGTTTTGTTATCTGTTTCGTCCCTCACCAACATGGACATCCCATGTAAGCATTTGACATGGCAAAACTAAACGACACATGATTAGATTTAACAGAAGTTAACGTTTTGGACGTGTATGACTAACGGAACAGACATTGAGGGAGTTTTTCGTTCGTTTTCTTGATCCAAGGACGTGGCTGATAGTGAAGCACACTTTCAGGGACTAAAATGAGGGTTTACTCTATTATTGTATTTTACATTACACGTGTTTTTTTAATTGCTTTAACACATGTAATACAAAGTATTACAAACCCTAATAAAAAAAACACTTAATTTGATCATATTATTGTTTACGTAAGAAATTCAAATCAAACGTGTTATTATAATTTTAAGACCGGATAATTTCTTACCTCAATTCCAAATTGCAACAACGATCATATATATTTTGGTGGGAATTGATTTTCAGAGTGCTCTACATAAGTATTTGGGGTCCAGTATTTCCAGATGTAATTCCAATAAAAAGAAAGTTTATCGTGAGTGTTTCACATCATAACACAGTTCAACAAATTAGCTGCGCTTGAATATACTTTTTTTACGTAAAAATAAAAAAGGGAACCAGAGGTAAACCTTGCATAAACCAAATTCAGGGACCTTATTATGGTTACAACTTACAAGGGGTTTGAAAAAAAATATCCTAATTTCCGGATTCATGCATATATATGCCGCAAGCTTCGCCACTTACATTTATAATGTAGAGTATAGCATGGTCCAAATCTACGTTGAAACGACCACTAATCATTATATATAATAATTTGATTACCATCAACTATGTTATAATATACTAGCGGTTATTGAACATTCATATTGTAAATCAAACTCATTTGAATCATACTCTATACACATCCTGGCACACATCATTTAGAAGTAAACATTAATTCCTAAAGCCAGACCACTTGCAGTTCCTTGTACACTCAACTCGAGATAGAAAGAAGGGTCTTCTCAATGTCTATTAACTTGAACCATCTTATCCTTCTTTTTATATCTCTCATTTACAAATTGGGATAGCACTACAGGAACCAAGTAGTGAATCAAAGCTTGGTGCAAATAAAAAGTGAATCAATATCTCAAAGCTACAGTTTCATGGTATCAATATCTCAGAGCTTAGTGCACGCACTTCACAGAACCATCTGGATAAGATCATGACAGTGTCTATTGTTAAGATTGTTTTGCTTTGAAACTTCACTGAGCAACAAAAGCCCCAAATCATGTGACCCTACATGCTAGATTGGTAGCTTCTTTTTCCCATCCAGAAATACAACAACAGAAGTTTATGTCAATAGAACACAACCAAACCTATCAGGTAATACTAGCCATAAGACCAACCAGTAATTTACAGGATGCCGTCGAAAAGTAATTTAATGTGGACCTGGCAGGGAACAATGTGTTGCATCAAATGCTTAGTTTCCCTTCTTGGTATTTGCTTTCTTAGCACTTGTTTTCTTTTTGGATTTCTTGAATCCTGATCCACTCTCCTGTAAGCATAAAAGGAATTCAGTGCCATATCCCATCCAAATAGACCATAAAACAACAAAGTTATTTGCAAGTAAATGTACCTTCCGATAGTGTTTATAAGCATTTCGGCCAGTCAACTCCTGTCCACTTTTGCTGACATAAACCTACAATGTGAAGATAAAGATTCAAATTCTGATTAATTGATAAAATATGCAAAAAATGTGTTTATTCCAGCTAATTAACAAAAGGCTCAAGACAATCATATGGACTATAATGTGGGTGAATGCCAACAGTAATTGGCAATATTGCTATTCTATGTCCATTGCTAGAAGTAGATAAAAGGATTTGGGGAATCAATTGCCATTTGCTGGATCTATTAAAAACCATCAACTTCACACTTCGGTTATGAGAATGTTGACTACGCAAACAAAAACACATTCGGGCATACCAAAAACGGCTTTTAATCCTTTGACTTCTACCATGAGATGTAAAACACTGATATTCCATATGGAAATATGGAATACAATGACATAGTATAATTATTATAATTTGAGAGTATGACAGATATATTTGTATTATGATTAATGTCAGATATAGTATCTTAATCGTCATAAAAAAAAGATATAGTATCTTAACGCAACTATTTATCTTATGGCATGTGATGCTCATTTTATCATAAAAAATATGTATCAAGAACCATATTAGAAATATAGAAATTTGGGTTCAAATCATACAACAATATCATGTCAAAAGGAAAAGAAAGGCAATACATAATGGTGTGATAATTTAACTCCCATATGCATCTGTAAAACACTCAAATAATATACTACCTGGGTGGTTTTTGCAATTTCCGTTAACAATATCACACATCGGTTCACAACTTCTTATGATCAGCATCTAGCTATAAGAGTAAATAAATCAAACCACCTAAAAACAGTTAATGTTCTTCAGAAATTTTCACATACCTTTCTTCCATCTGATCCTGTATACCAATGACCAGCAGATTGACTGCTTGCTTGTACACGCCTTTTACCTGCATCTTTCGGCATACCGGTGCAGCTCTTTGGTTCCACCGAATTTCCCGAAACATTTGAAGGGTTTAATTTGCATTGTGCATTTTTAGCTTTTGACACACTTCTCTTAGTGTTGTTTCTCTTTGTTGCATTCTTTCTACTAGATGTTCCACTGCTGAAAGGAGAAATGATATTGGGATCCACCCAACCTTCAGAAGCATTAAAGGATTCCTCAACATTCAAATTTGTTGGTTTGCTTCTTCTGCTTGTTGAGCCATTAACACGTCCCGGCGTTTTAGAAGATCCTCCATTGTCAAATTGTCCCCTGAAATCAACACAGAAAACATAAGTTGATTAGAGTTCTTCACTGTTATCAATAGATAAAATTGGTTAAGGAAAGAATATACTGGAAAGCTACTTCTTACATATAATCGATATGCGAGACATTTTGTTGCTGATTCACACTGTTGACACCTAATGGAAAAAAATTACAAAGGCGGCTGCGAACCAACTGCTGAATTCTTGGATCCTCATGTAAAAAATAACGATGAGCAGGAGGAAGAGGACCCGCCGCCTCCCATATCTGTTCATCCTGTTGGTATCCAGAACTAACCCCACAATACGTCTCATTGTAATTTTCTGACATGCCAATCCCTGATCTCGGCACTTCTGTGCTCTTTCCAGAACAAAAGTACTCTTCGAACACCTCATTGAACACGGGTGTAGGAACAGAAAAATTCTTCATGGGAGAAAAATCTTTCCACAAATCCTGATTTTGGTTCACATCAAATTGCATCTTTCTATCTTGTTGTGAAGAATTCAAAGGCGCACTTCGGTTACACCTTTGCCTCGTTGACGAAGAGGGGCCAACTTTATTCTCACCACCAACGTCCTCACCAAACAAATCATCATCATCATCATCAGAATCAAGCAATTTAAACCTGGGTATAGGACTAGTCGCTAACTTGGGAAACACGGAGCTACTCTGACCCGTTTCCAACCCAACAGAAGCTGGGATATCAGAAGCATGGTCTCTTTTTTGGTTCGCATCAAATTGCATCTTTCTATTTTGTTCCAAAGAAGTTGAAGGTGTGCTTTGGTTATATGCTTGCCCCGTTGATGAGGATGGGCCAACTTTATTCACGCCAAAAACATCCTCACCAAACAGATCATCATCATCAGAATCAAGCAATTTACACCTTCGAATAGGACTATCCACTAAATTAGGAAACACGAACCCACTCCGACCCGTTTCCAACCCAACTGAAGCCTGGACATCCAAACCCTGCTTTCGCTTTTTCTCCATAGAGTTGCTGCATGAATGTGGAGTTAAAACTCCAGCACCTTTCAATGAGACTTTTGAGCTGCCGCATACAGAACGATTGTGAACCGAGGAATGCGCAGATACTAATATCACAAAACAGAGACATTTCAGAATCAAAATAAGAGAATAATTTCTACGCACTGATGGTGTAAAATGTCTTTACACATGCATCCAATCAAGTTATGTCAAATAGATATTTGTAGAAATATTCTAGGAACTAACCTAAAAAAGTGACATCACCATGAAATGTGTTAATTGAGTAAATGTCGGTGTACAAATTAACTTCATCAAAATAAACACTGTAATTCAATCTATACTACTAATAATTCTTGAGCAGAAAAAAATAATTATTTTATAAAAGAGTTCACAATAATGAGATAATAATTTGTTTGCTATATGTTTCTATCAGATTGAGGGCCTGTTTGGATTGGCTTATTTGGGCTTATCTACTGGCATAAGTTTTGGAAAGCCGATTGGGAGAACATTTAAAAACAACTTATGATATTTTTCATAAGCTTTTTCAGTTTATTTTCATAAGTTCTCCAAGATAGGTTATGAAAACAGCTTATAACCTATAGAAAATCAATTTAACTTTATTTCATTTTGTTTTTTTATAGAAATCGCTTATGTAAGCTTATACGTAAGTGCTTATCAAGATAAACACGTGTGTATAAGCTGCAAATAAGCTGTTTACCCAAACAGGCTCTTAATTCTAATTCAATTTGTACTAAACCCTAACGAATTAATTCATTGTTCATTTTGTAAATTAGACATTTTTAATGGTAAATAAGATAAGGATTACCTTGAAGAGGTTCCTCTTGGGAAGAGAACTCTTCGATATCATCGTCGTCGGGATCAAAGAACGAAGGTAGTGGTTCCGTTTGAGAGGAGGGAGGGGGAGCACGACGGAGGCGTTTGAGGATACGGATAGGTGGATCCGGTTGAGATTCTGGATCGGAATCGGGGACTTCTTGTGGGACCGGGTCGTGGTTGGGGGAAGTAGATGGAGAAGGTGGTGGTGGTGGTGTATCGTCAAGATCGAGACCTAGAGAGAATGAGGGAGCTTCAAATTCAGCCATGGAAATTGAAATCTAAGGATTGTGATTTCGTTTTGGTTGATAAGGTTCTGTGTATAGTGTGGATTTTTAAATAAACTGGATTAAAACTTTGGTGCAAAATAGTAAATGATTTTGGCGGGGATTTGAATTTCAGGGTACTTTACGAATCTGGGTTTCATGAGTGTTTACCCAAACTAAACAATCTTCATCGTTAATGCAAAATCGAACGGCACAGATTTGGACTAAACCAAATGTTTAAGGATCAATTGTTTCATAATATATGTTGGTATGTTAATTTCTTTAGTTTTTTTCTTTACGTTAAAGATAAAAGTCTTGTGATAAATTAAAAATTAAAGGTGTAGAAATATAACGTGAAATCTCTTTAATCTATATACAATCGTATTAACAATATAACCATCAATCTCGACGCTCATTTGAACTTTGTGCCTAGATAAAAGCTCAATCGATCCTAAAAACCAATGATGACACTTTCACTCTAAACCGTGTCAACAAAGAATCTATCGGAAATCAAAGTCGTCCTCCTTGTCACAATTTATCTTCAACTCGCATATCAAAGGTTGAGTTTCCCCGTTTTGACGGGAAAGAAGAAAAAAAAAGGTGTATTTGGTTATACAAATGTGAGCAATTCTTCCCCTTGGACGAGATCCCTCGAGAACCTAGGGTTCGCCTAGCATCGATTCACTTTGATGGTTTTGCCCTTCAATAACACTTAAACTACATGCGGGCAAGATACGATACTCCTCCTCCATGGCAACAATATGTTACTAATGTCACTTAGAGATTTCGTGAGGTGTATGAAGACCCCCTGGCTACTTTGATTCACGTCCAACAAGGTGGGAAGATGCAAGAGTACACTGAAAAATTCAAACTCGTTTTAACCCAAGGGTCAATACTTCTTAACATTCCTTAGCATTTTTCTTGTTGGTTTGGAACATAGCACGCATATGCACGTGCGTATGTTCAACCCCACTTCAATTCAACAAGTTGCATGCTTAGCTTGTTCCTATAAATCATCCAAACATGCACCCCTTAAACCCTTCGGTCACCCTCCATATTCACCTTTCAAACCTCCATCCTCAAACATTAAGCCTAACCCCACCAATACCACAACAACCAAAAACTTACATGTGACTGCACCTATTCCCCCAAAACCTTTATTCATTATATCCAATCGAACTTACTATGCAGCAGATTAGCTAACCGAAAGACCAATCACCTTTGCATGTTTTGTGATGAATCATTTGCACCTGGTCACCAACTCAAACGCAAAAAGTCTTGATTATTAGTGTTGGAATTAGATAAGCATGATGATGGTGAGGTTAATGATGAATAAATTGTCGTGGAACATCGAAATAGTGCATCTCTACTTAACCCTCAATTTCAACTCTCCCTTCAAGCCTTAACTGCATTGCAAATTACTAAACTACGTGAGTTTCGGGAATGCATGACAAGAAACCACAACTTCTTGGACTTGGAGACAACTAAGAAACGTGTTTTAAGTTAGAGGCTATTACTCTTATGTAGGTTAACGGAGGGGGTAGGGTGCCATCAATTAAATGTTCCTTACATTTACAATGGTTTTCACCGGTATCTTCATCAAATTCATTTCACGTCTAATGTTGTTGTTCTGCCATTGGTCTACGGTCAACCTCCTTACATCCATATCCCTTACCTTCCTGGGGAGTCAACTTCCATAACAGTAGATCCATCCCTTTATGTGAGGGAGGAAGTTATTAAGATGATGCAATTCCATTTACTCATGGCCTAAAACCGCATGTCTCAGCAAGCTAACAAGTATACGAGTGATTAAGTTTCCTCCATTGGGGATTTTTTCTATTTAAAATTGCAGCCATATCGTCAATCCTCTCTGCGTGGCCGTGCTTTTCACAAGCTGCTACTAAGTTTTTTGTTCCTTTTCGGGTGTTAGATGGAATAGGTAACATGTCTTATAAATTAGAGTTAATTGCTTTTATTGGATTTCACATGTGTTCCATGTGTCTCAACTCAAGATATGCTATCAACTTGCTGCAACAACTGTCACCCCTCTCCTTGCTAATTCACTACCAGTTCCGTCCCTAAAAGAGTCGGGGCAACTTGATTGAAAGATGGTTAAGAGGGTCCTGTTGTTGTAACCAAAGTTTTAGTTAAATGGAAAGATACACCTCTTGATCAAGCTTCATGGGGATTTTATTCTGATTTGCCGCAAAAGTTTCCTAATTTTCATCCTTGAGGACAAGTATGTTGCGGAAGGGACGAGTGTTGTTACGGTTCAAATTTAGAGCCCGTTTGTTATAGATTTTTTTAAAGAAAAAATCACTTTTAAAAGTATTGCATCTGTTTGTTATATTTTTTTTTTTAAATCAAAATTTAAAAAAAAATTAAAAACGACTTTAAACAAAAAGTTATTTTTTTTTTTGAAGAAAAACTTTAAACGAAAAGTTGTTAAGAGTAACTTCTAAAAAAAATATTTACTTTTTAAAGGAGATAGAAAATAAAGGTTAAAAGATTGAACTAATCTTATAACATAAAATTCTTTTTATATACTCCCTCCGGTCTCAAATATAAGAAAATATTCTTTTTTGAGGTTCATCGAGTAGTTAATGTATCTGGTCTACAATGTAAAGCAGATACATTAATTATTCAATGAACCTAAAAAAGGAATCTTTTCTTATATTTGAGACCGGAGAGAGTAGTTGTATCTTTTTTTTTTGTGGTGGCAGGGTTCGAACTTCGGACCTTGCATATTTTATGCATTGTCTCTATCAACTGAGCTAAGCTCAAAAGGACTTTTATATAGTTGTATCTAAACAAACTAAATTATTTTAAAAGAAAGGATTTTTATTATGGTAAATAAGCACAAAATAAATTTTGATTTTTTATAAAAAAAAATCCCTAAAAAATGATCTCTAAATTATTTAATATCAAAATCACTTTTATTTTAATCTATGATAACCCAAAATAAATTCATTTAATTTATGCTTTAGTATGAATATGAATTACGGTTGCAAACATATTTGACAGTTGAATCTTTTCTAATCTTTTTGGCTGTTATTTCTCCCGCGAAGGGGCTTTTGATTGTAACTAACCTCTCCTTTTATTTAAACCCTACAGGCTGAACGAAAATCATATCAAAATTATACTCTCTCTCTTATTTGTTCTCACAGGTTCATCTTCACCAAATATTCTTTCATATTTTGGTTATCTCTTGAGTGAACTACACTTCCCCAACAATCCAAACACCATGTCAGGTTCCGATTCCGATAATGAAATCCAGAAGACGCAAGAAGAACGCAAGAAGTTGGAAAAGCTATTCGCATCTTTCACCGGACCCACCTTCCACGCCGATCTTTACAGCGATAACGATAAAGCTTCATACTATCCTTCAATTCCCGCTAACGAAGAAGAACAAGAACACAATCTCCTCGAAGCTCCTCACAGAAATAGAAACTTCTCGTCACTTGTTGATCCTATCCACAATCCTAACGATGATGTATTCCCTAAGTCTCGGAGGATAATTGACCGTGAAGATGAATACCGGAAACGGAGATTGAATCAGATTCTTTCTCCGGATAGACACGATGCTTTTGCTGCTGCTGCTGGTGAGAAAACTCCGGATCCTTCGGTTAGGAGTTATGCTGATATTATGAGAGATAAAGAGGAAACATTGAGAGCAATTTCCATGAAGAAGAAGAAGAAGAAGGTAGAGGAAGAAGCCGGTGCGCTGGAGAAGGATAATAAATCTCAGCAGAAGAGGAGGAATAGATGTGATCAGAATCGGGAGGAAGGTGGTGTCAAGAAAGCTAAGACTTCTGACTGGGATGCACCCGATTCGAACTCAATGACACGAGGGAGAGTAATTAATGCTACTCCTGGGAGGAGGAATAGGTGGGATGAGACACCGACACCTGGGAGATTGGTTGATTCTGATGCTACTCCTGGTTGTGGTGCAACTTGGGATGCTACTCCTAAGCTTTCTGGTGAGGTTACTCCAACTCCGAAGAGACAAAGATCAAGGTGGGATGAAACATCTACTACTATGGGAAGTGTAACTCCGTTACCTGGTGCTACACCAGCTGTTGCTTATACACCTGGTGTTACTCCTGTTGGTGGTGTTGAATTGGCTACTCCAACACCTGGTGCTTTACAAGGGTCGTTTACACCGGAGCAGTATAATTTTTTGAGGTGGGAGAGGGATATTGAAGAGAGGAATCGTTCTTTGACTGATGAGGAACTTGATGCTATGTTTCCACAGGAAGGGTATAAGGTTTTGGACCCTCCTGTTTCTTATGTGCCAATTAGGACACCTGCAAGGAAGCTTCTTGCTACGCCTACGCCGTTGGGGACTCCGCTTTATCAGATTCCAGAAGAGAATCGCGGTCAGCAGTTTGATGTTCCTAAAGAAGCTCCTGGTGGTTTGCCTTTCATGAAACCTGAAGATTATCAGTATTTTGGGGCTTTGTTGAATGAAGAGAATGAAGAGGAGTTGTCTCCGGATGATCAGAAAGAGAGAAAGATTATGAAGCTTCTTCTTAAAGTGAAGAACGGTGCGCCACCACAGAGGAAAACAGCTTTGAGGCAGCTAACTAACAAGGCTCGCGAGTTTGGTGCTGGTCCTTTGTTTAACCAGATACTGCCGTTGCTTATGCAGCCTACTTTGGAGGATCAAGAGAGACATATTTTGGTTAAGGTAATTGATAGAGCTCTTTATAAATTGGATGAATTGGTTCGACCTTATGTGCATAAGATTCTTGTTGTTATTGAGCCCCTTTTGATTGATGAAGACTACTATGCCCGTGTTAAAGGGAGGGAAATAATATCTAATCTCAGTAAAGCTGCTGGGTTGGCCACTATGATTGCTGTCATGAGGCCTGACATAGATAGCATTGATGAATATGTTAGGAATACTACTGCTAGAGCATTCAGTGTTGTTGCATCTGCTCTTGGTATCCCTGCTTTATTGCCCTTCTTGAAAGCTGTTTGTCAGAGTAAAAAGTCTTGGCAAGCTCGGCACACCGGTATTAAGATTGTGCAGCAGATTGCTATTTTGATTGGCTGTGCTGTGTTGCCCCATCTCAGATCTCTTGTGGAAATTATAGCAAATGGTTTGAATGATGAGAATCAGAAGGTGAGAACAATTACTGCTTTGTCTCTTGCCGCTCTTGCCGAGGCTGCTGCTCCTTACAGTATTGAGAGTTTTGACTCAGTGTTGAAGCCACTGTGGAAGGGTATTAGGCAACACCGTGGTAAGGTGCTGGCTGCGTTTTTTAAAGCAATCGAGTTTATTATTCCATTGATGGAAGCCTTATATGCCAGCTATTATACTAAGGAAGTTATGCTTATTCTAATTCGGGAGTTTCAGTCACCTGATGAAGAAATGAAGAAAATTGTTCTGAAAGTATTGAAACAGTGTGTGAGCACTGAGGGCGTGGAAGCTGAGTATATTAGAACTGATATCCTCCCTGAGTTTTTCAGAAACTTCTGGGTAAGGAGGATGGCTTTGGATAGAAGAAACTACAAGCAACTTGTGGAGACTACGGTTGAGATAGCAAACAAGGTCAGTGTTGCTGATATTGTTGGAAGAATCGTTGAAGATCTTAAAGATGAGAGTGAACCTTACAGACGAATGGTCATGGAAACAATTGAGAAGGTGGTCACTAACTTGGGATCATCCGATATAGATGCACGGTTGGAAGAGCTTTCGATTGATGGTATTATTTATGCCTTCCAAGAGCAGACCAGCGATGATGCTAATGTGATGCTTAATGGGTTCAGCGCCGTTGTAAACTCGCTTGGGCAGAGAGTAAAACCATACCTTCCTCAAATTTGTGGTACTATCAAGTGGAGGTTAAACAATAAGAGCGCAAAGGTGAGGCAGCAAGCAGCAGACCTCATTTCGAGGATTGCTGTTGTCATGAAGCAGTGCCATGAGGAACAATTGATGGGTCATCTTGGTGTTGTCTTGTATGAGTATCTTGGAGAAGAGTATCCGGAAGTTCTAGGTTCAATTTTGGGTGCTCTCAAGTCAATTGTTAATGTTATCGGTATGACGAAGATGACTCCACCTATTAAGGATTTGCTTCCCAGGTTGACCCCAATTTTGAAGAATAGGCATGAGAAAGTCCAGGAGAACTGTATTGACCTTGTAGGTAGGATTGCTGATCGTGGGGCTGAGTTTGTACCTGCCAGAGAATGGATGAGGATCTGTTTTGAGCTTCTTGAGATGCTTAAGGCACACAAAAAGGGAATTCGTAGAGCTACTGTGAACACCTTTGGATATGTTGCAAAAGCCATCGGACCACAGGATGTCTTGGCAACTCTGTTGAATAATCTCAAGGTGCAGGAGAGGCAGAATCGTGTATGCACTACTGTGGCCATTGCTATTGTTGCAGAAACATGTTCACCCTTCACAGTTTTACCAGCACTGATGAACGAGTATCGTGTACCAGAGCTTAATGTGCAAAATGGTGTGCTCAAATCTCTTTCTTTCCTCTTTGAGTATATTGGTGAAATGGGAAAAGACTACATCTATGCTGTGACTCCTTTGCTTGAAGATGCTCTTATGGACAGGGATTTGGTTCATAGGCAGACAACTGCATCTGCTGTGAAGCACATGGCACTGGGGGTCGCTGGTTTGGGCTGTGAAGATGCGCTGGTCCATTTGCTGAACTATGTCTGGCCAAACATATTTGAAACTTCTCCACATGTGATAAATGCTGTGATGGAAGCCATTGAAGGGATGAGGGTAGCCTTGGGTTCTGCTACTGTTCTTAATTACTGTCTCCAAGGACTGTTCCACCCTGCCCGAAAAGTTAGGGAGGTGTATTGGAAGATTTATAACTCACTGTATATTGGAGCTCAGGATGCTCTTATTGCAGCATACCCTTCACTAAAGGATGAGCACAGCAATGTTTACAGTAGATTGGAGTTGATGATTTTTATTTAGATTGCATTCAGACAAATGAATACTTTTGTTAGACATCAATATATTGGTAATTTCTCTCTGAATTGTAGTTTTTGGTTTAATTTTTTTCTTATAAAGTGCTAAATTGGAAAGTTGGTTATGTATTCTGTTATTGTATTCAATTATTTTCGGGTGAGCCTGTTCGTCGTAAGAGTTTGTAAGTTGAAGTTATTGATGCTGCTCCATAAGTTTTAGTACACTCTTGAATTTGAGACTTCCGAGTTTTATGCAGTAGTCATCCTAATTGCTGTGCTGAATGTTTTTTGCTAATTTGGTCTGATTCAAAAGTAGTAGGTTCAGAACTGTTGGCCACTTGGTAAAATAAAATGTTCAAGAAAAATGATGTCTGACGAGCATAATTCTTTTGTCTGATATTTTTGCCTCTTAGTAAGTGATTTTTGAACTGAATATGTGAATTTGGTGATCTTAAATTGAGGAAGGTAAGATTAAATAAATATAGTGCTATTTATTTGATAGAAAATATTTAAGGCTTCCACTTTTTTTTTTCAGAATTGTTTTCACAAATCTTATCTGGTGGAGTGGAGCTTAATACTTAAGTCACTCTTGATGAAGACTGGAAATAGAGGAGCATTCTATCTGTGAGTGTGAGGTATATGCAAATCAAATGCTAATAATGTTATTGCTCCTTGGTCAGTCATGCATAGTCGTCTAACTAAACTGTTGGAGCAGCAAACATTCCAATGTTGAAAATAGTACAAACAACCCCACAACTTGAACACGGAAGGAAACTTTCACAATGAAGGTAGTCATTATCATTGTCATGCCAAAACCTCCTATGTCAACAATAAATATCAAAACCAAAGTGGATATCTGTAATTCATCAAAACATTAATTAATTTCCACACTTTAATCTGCTCATGTCCTAAGCATATATATCCATCCTACGTACTAAGGATTTACACAAACATATGCACGTTGAACACGACCCTGACACAGTGACACTAACATGTCGATGTCAATAATGATTTGACGATATGGAATTATTTAATATAACCACATGTCGGAGTCGTGTTAATGTCCAACTGAGCCTTTTAAGTTGGTGCTACATATTCAAAAATTTCAATATGTTGTTTAGAACACTCTTCAGAGCAATTGCATGCACTCTTGAGGTCATAGAGGAAAATAAATAAAAAATTACTACTAACAAAGTTGAACTACTATCGCAAATTAGAGATGAAAAAAGAAAGTTATTTGTTGTTAAGTATTGGAGATGTTAAAATTGGAGGACAATTTTATTTTTTCCAGTCTTTAATTTTAGTAAGTAACTCAAGTTTTTCTTATAGAAAATGAAGAGACAAAAGTAGAAAGAAAGATTATGTTTATTATGGTTTTTACCTTGAGCTTCCTAGGAGCATATATGATGTACATTATTAGGTATGCAACTTCCATAACACATCCAATAGAATTGATTGTGATAAGAAAAATAGCATTGGTCTTTAGGAAGCCATAATATACAAATAACAATGTACTAAGAAGTGTAACCACGTATGGGATTGAATGAAATCCTTCAGATGATTTTTTCTTGTAAATTGAATAGAAAGGTTGGCCTGCAAGATATTTGTAGTATTGCAAGTTATGATTGATATTTTCATTTCACAATTATATATTATTTAATTTGTTTGAAGGTGCACTTACAATGGAGCTAATAACGACATGAATGACACAATGCCTATAGACAGAAAGAAAAAGAGAGAGAGAATCAGAACCAAGATATAAAGTAGTAGACAAAATTGTGTTAAAGAGAAGATGTAAGACAAACCAAGAATAATGTGTTTTCAAACAGAATGAAAACCATGTTTTGACATTTTCAAAAAATTTAAAAATACTAGATCTAATTTAAAAAATTGTTAAAGGAAACAGAAAATATGAAAAGTAGAATTTCCTAAACATCATCTTAAACATTTTCAAGAATAAAAAAATCCAAAAAATCAGAAAAATATTCAGATTCTTTTCCAAAAAAATTTTAAAAAAATTTCAAATATTTAAAAAATCATTAAAAATATTCGTTTTTTTTTTTAAAGATTCTGGAGTTTAATTTTCAAAATAAAAATAATTAAATTTAGAAAAAAAAATTTGAAATTTAAAAAAAGTCAGAAAAAAATAGTTTTAAAATTTTTTCTACAAAGAAAAAAATCTTGAAAATCTGAAATTAAAATTTTAGAAAAAAAACTCATTTTTTTTCCGAAATTTTGTAAATTAAAAAGTTAATTTTTTATTTTTCAATTGAATATATTAATTTAAGAATAAAAAAATTAAAAAATCTGAAAATTAATTTTCGAAAATAAAAAATATTGTAAAAATTCAGGAAAAATATTTTTAATTTTTCAATTCTAACAAAATATGATATAAATTTTAATTTTTTTTTATTTTCAAAGAACAGTTTTTAATAATCTTCTTAATTTTTTCGAAAAAAACCTGACCTTTTTTTTAAAATTTCAATTTTTTTTTATTTTGAAAATTAAATTCCAGAATTTTTAATAATCTTCTTAATTTCAAAAAAGATCCAAATTTTTTTAATTTCGAAAATAACTGAATGTTTTTTCTGATTTAAAATTTTCTAAATAAAAAAACTGAATTTCATATTTTAAATTTTCGAGAAAAAATCTGAATATTTTTCTAAATTTTTAAAAAAACTGAATGTTTTTTCTGAATTTTAGAAAGAAAAAAAAATCCAATTTTATAAATATTTTGAAAGAAAAAATCGGAATATATTTCTGATTTTATCTAATTTTTAATATTTCGAAAAAAAATATAAAAGTTTTTTCTGATATTTTTAAATTAAGAAAAAAAAATCTTAATTGTTTTAGATTTTTAAATTTTTGGGAAAAAAATCTGAATATTTTTCTAATTTTCAAAAAAAAATCTTAATTGTTATATCAAAAAATATATAATTTGGAAAAACAAATTTCATAGTAAAAAAAAATTCCAGAATTTAAAAAAAAATCGGTAAATAAATATAAATGAATTTATATTATATTTTTAAAAAAAAATAGGCATAAACGCCACCTATACACTTAAAAAAATAAAAAAATAAAATTAATTATATAGTCAGCACGCCACATAAGCATATATGCACAATCAGCATGTTACACAGTGTACCACGTCAGCAAATATGCACAGTCATATGGTGGAGGGGTGTTTTCCGAAGAAAAAAAAGTTTTACAAGGATGCAAATCAAACCGAAAATTTTATAAGAGCGAAAATCGAAAATGACCTATATTACAAGGGTGAAAAACATTATTAACAGTAATGACCACACCCGTGGATTTGAGGCAAGTGTTTATTAACAAAGGAGAAATCTCCAATGTGCTTTTTGAAATGTACCAACTATTTCCTTCTTGATTAGGGTTTTATTGACACGGCTTTCTATTTTAGTACTAGTATAACAATCAATGATCAATCAATAGGCTTCCATAATCTCTAAGCTAATTTTCTTTTTTGACAATAAAATAATTAAAATATTATAATATGAAATTTTAATATAACACTATTTCAGTTTAATAAAGTCATTAAATATTGTACACGTAATTTAAGAAGCCTATTGATTATAATAAAACAGAAAGCAGTATATCAACAAATAATTATACTCCTCCCCTAAAAAAAAATTACACTCCCCACAAAAAAAAAACTTTTTTTTTGAGAAAGCAAATAATTACATTTTTCATACTACTTTTAAAAAGAGTGGCTTAGATTTTTATTAGTAAATCGTAAATTTTGAGCTTGAAATAAATAATTATATTTTTGAAAATAAGTAAGTCATGCAAGAACGAAGAGAAGAAAGGGTACACGTGAGAATTGTCTATGGAGGTTTCATTGACTCCACTGGGATCAAGCCAAACCATTTTCGTGACCTCGAACGGAGCTTGCAAAAGAGAACCCTAATTCTTTTGGTTTGATGTATGTATTATGTATAATAAAAGGGTTAATAAGTAAATTACCAGTCTATAATACGAGCATCAAAATATATTGTATATGAATATGTGACACTGTTTTGACATCAATATTTTTAAAAGAAAAAAATTGATATGAAAATATCATTTTTCTTGATTATGATAGTGCACCGTGATTTTGCAATGATAGTGCTATAGTGCACCCTGATTTTGCAAAAATTACATCAAATTCAGACAGTGTCTAGTAAAAGAATCCTCAATATTTTACCAATAATTTTTTTAATTAATTTCAAGATAAGGTGATTCGCTTAAGGAGTCGGCATCTTCTAATAAGTGTAATTCTTTACTATTTATAGTATTATCTTCGATCCTATTTATAAGAGAAATTATGGTTAATAAAAGTTGGTGTATTCGGTTGAAAAATTGAACTATACTAACCTAAATCTTTTTTATAAATAAGACTTGAAGGAGTATTGCAAATGGAAGATTTATAACCATATCTAGGGCAATTTTATCTGGACATTTTGGACTAAACCACGTGTTTAAGATCAATTGTATCACACTATACATTGGTCTGTTAATTTCTACTGTTATATCTTATATCATGACAAGACTTGTTAACACAATTAATTTTTACACGATTTCCACATCAATGCCACATTATATATCATATCTTAAGTCACATATATGAAATTTATGAGGTAAAACTGTTTAACTTATTTGGCATATGAAATAATAGTCTTGTAGTTCGTATGAAATTAGTATAAAGTGCTCTATCAATAAAAAAAAATGGTATGAAATGCTTAAATTTAAGGGTCAAACATGGTTTTCCTATAAACATGGTTCTGTTCTTTACAAGTATTTCAACTTTTTGTTTTAGCCCTCTAAAATTCTTCTTCGACTTTTAGTCTTTCGAAAATTTTCAATTATCACCATTGGTCATTGTTTTTAAATCAACTTAAGTATATCATTCGAAATTTTTAATGAGTTTTTACATGAATTTTTAGAATACTATAAGATATCTCCCAAAAAAATATTAATTTTTTAACTAAACATGAATTAAATATGAAATTTTAAGCATCAAAAACATATTCACATGTTGATCTAGTCGGTGATTTGTCTGAATAATACATAGTAGGGATGAAAATTGATCACACAATAATGAAGGATTTTCTGGTTAGACTGAAATTATAACCATGGAGAGTGGAATTTCGGGTTCTCCCAGTCTGGTGGAGTTGCTTCCAATCCGTTTATTTAAGAGGTTGATAGTTTAGTTTTGCTTGTAAAGTAATGTAATATTCATTGATTTATAAAACCAATCATATTTTAGTTGTTATCAATCCTTCAATATTTTTTCAGTCATAGTGTTTAAGGACTAGATTGAAGACCTTTTGCATATGCCGTGATAACGAATTACCCTTTAGCTAGAGCTTCAATCAACAATTACAATTATCAAACAAGGGCAAATTTACAAGAGTTGTAATCAAAATGAACATAAGAGAGGAGAGGAGAAGGTCCCAGCATTCAAGTATAAAATTTATCTTTTTCTATGCCAGGACCACATCACCCTTGTAAATCTTCTACAATACAATCTACAACAAAATCCTAAGCAACATCAGCAATGACAGAAAATCAAAATCTAGAATGCTATCATCTATATTTTATGACAATTTGTTTTTACTTGACATTTGCCCTATTGACTAGAATTGATACAGCACAAGCTACATGCTTCTCATAGTTTATCTCAAGACCCTATGCAATGAAGTAAGGCCACTTACAACATATTACAAAGTAAATCCTTTCCCAACATATTCCATTGTTTTGAGTTATTATATTTATGGCACAAGGGAAGGAAAATATAATGCTTAAGGGTATGTGCAATCCATTCATGGCTTCTCATAATCTGAGCAGTTTTTTTTTTTTTACATAAGCAGCACATTAGTACCTTCTTCACAATCTAAAATGAACTGCTTCCCTTAAGTCATTGCAGAAGGAGAATCCATGCAATGGCTCTATTGCTCAAATCTAAATCTTCTGTTTAAGAACATGGCGCAACTGAACCTTCTGGCTCTCCATTCTGGCCTCCAAAAGTTTAGCTTTCAAGCTATGCTTCTGTGCACCACGAGGAATGCATCCTTTCATACCCCGTTGGGTATGTGGACTTGCAGACTCAGAAGGACTAAACTGGTATTGAAGGTCATGAGGGCTCAGCCCCCCTTTACCTGATCCACGGTCAGGAGACACGATGCTCCCGTTGGATAACCTTCCATTTGAGAGCTTCCCATTCATTCCCTCCACTGAGATTATCTTGTAATTACCTTCATTGGTTGGGCATGACTTCCAAAGTCTCGTAATGGATGAGGCCTTTTTTGATTGCTTAGTTGGTATAGAGCACACTTCGTTAATTTCAGTTATTGGTGTCTCCTCACCTGCATTTTCTTCCCATTCAAGTACACTCCTCCGGGAAACATTATTGTCTCGATGGTTCCTGTTCAAAGATTGGACACATTCTTCAGGAGAATAACTCGAGCCTTGATCCTCAGCTTGGCTCACGGTTTCCCATCCACTTTCATCACCCTCTATATCACCATTGTCATCCATATATACATCGGAATGCCTCGGAATGCCATTCTTACACATTACATTTGCTTCAGGACTCACTGTGTGAATCTTGGAGGCATGACTAGGAGGACTGTGAGAAACACAATGTTCAATCTCCCTCTCGTTGTGCTCACCAAAATTTAACTCTTCAAAAATGGCATAGATATCATCTGACTTGGGGGGTTCGTATGAAAATTCCTTAACATCTTCAATGTTCATTGCAGCTGCAGCCTGTTGAAGTAACTGTGCTTCTTTAATCTCCTTTGTGTTTAGATTCACATTTTTTAACTTGAGAAAAGATTCTAAATCTGCAACAAGTTTATTCATCTGTGAATACTTCTCGTCAAGAGCAACTTTTGCATCTATCAACTTCATTTGAACACGTTCTTCACGCCATACTTCAGCCATCTGTAACATCTTTCTCTCCTCTTCTAGTTCTTCCCTAAGTTTCATAGATTCCCTCTTCAATGCTTCAACTTCAGCCTTGTCTTCTCCAATTTCCTTGGCAAGCTCATCACACACTTCCTCAACCAGTTCTCTTCCCTTCCTCTCCTTATCATAATCCTGCATGTAGCGCTTTGCTGATAGTTTCACATCTGCCAACTCATTTACCAACCTTGAATTGATAATTTCAATCCTCTGGCGACTTTTCCTTTCTCGATTCAACTCTGTTTTAATATCATCAATGTACACACGGATTTTCTCATGCTCTCTGCTTCGCCATTGGGCCTTTTCCTCACCGACTTTCTTCAGAAAATGATCAAGTTTCTTTTTGGAGGAGTGTTGTTCTGTCTCAAGCTCCTGAATGCGTGCGCGTGCCTGCTCTAGTTCAGCTTCAAGAGCAGATACAACAGATACAGTATTTACCTTTTGGTTAAGAAGTTTCGCATAGATGTGCTGTGCCACTTCTGGTGTTTTTAGGCATACAGGATCCCACTTTGTTGCACCCTCCATTTCAGTGTTGAGCAACTGGAAAGGTTTGAGCTGAAGAACACAGTACACAGAAATTAAAACTGAATTGTTTATTCCTTTGCTTTAAAGTTTAAACCCTTTGCTGAGCTAAAATTTTTAAATGCTATTTACAACAAGTGGGAATGAAAAATAACGAGTGTTTTGTCCAAGTCAGAGTTCATAAATCTCTACGTTCATACTTTATACATAGGATGGATCTATGCAACAATCATTATTATCTGTTAACTACCAAGGCAAACCCCATGACCCAACTCATCTATTTCTTTTATTGCAAAAAACATAGGTAAATGAGTACAAAAAAATAAAAAATAAACTATGTGATGTAAATTCAACCATTGAAATCATGTTTTAAACATATATGTTGTTCATCTGTCTTGTATGATATTGCTATTTATTTAGTTCAAAGTTCAATTAAGCTACCCTCTAGGAGGTGGGGGTGCTCGCCACATATATTATTAAATATTTCCACTACTAAATCACAAACAACATGTTGGCCATGACTATAGTTTGTCGATATCTACAGCCTCGCTTTATAAAATCATACCCCCTTGCAGAAAGATGAATAAATCAATAAAACATGTAATCACCTAAGTAACCAGGTAACAACCACAAAGAACACCATGCAGTACAGGGTATAAACTTAACTCAGGTCATTTACATGTATAAGACCTAAATTCAATAATCCTCAATTATGAGAAGCCGTAACATTGTATTGGTTTGATTGAAGTAATAAGATGAACCATACCTCACAGTTGTGTCCACTCTTTGTCCCAAAGACAGAACGGGGACTTTGAGATTGATTCTTCAGATCAGAATCGTGAGTCATGCAATTTGGACGTCCAAGGAACGGGAGGCCTACATGGCCACTTCCATTCTGCAGACAAGTGACATCAGTAACATGCTAAAACTAAACTACAAGCCTATGCAATTTGATAACGGAGACCAACTACCAATATCTGAAAATTAAGAGATTGGCATATGAAAGCTAATAAATGTTCAATTCCCTAATTCAACTGGATATCACTAATACCTAATAACAGAACCTCGTACATCAAAAAAATATAAATCACCAAATCAAAATAAAGTCCCAACTTATTTATAAACAAGCATAAAAAATGTGGCTTCACAATACCAGCAAACCTACAGATCACCATGTTTGTTTAAAACTCTGCCAAACATGACCCAACAATAAATGTAGTCTGGGCATATGCTGTCTGATCAACAAGTACAGTATACTATAAAATAATGTCACTTATCTATCTACAAAGACAAACCCCACACAACTCATTTCTACAATTATTACATAGAATAATTTTAACTATACCAGGTTGCAAGTAGAGAACTTCATCATTCATGAGTAAACCAACAAAAGCAAATATTCATGCTTTAAGGCCAGTTTGTATAAACAGCTTATTTGCAGCTTACAGCAAAAGGGCTTATGTATAAGATATTTCTATAGCAAATAATAAAATAAAGTTAAATTGTGTTGATTTAAGCTATAAGCTGTTTTTATCAGTTCTCTCAAACAGTCTCACACAACTTATTGCAGTATATAAGCTCAAATATGTCAATCCAAACATGCCCTAAGGACCTGTTTCGATTGGCTTATTTTTGCGCTAATGAAAAACAGCTTATGCAAATAAATAAGCTTTTATGTTGATTCATAAGTTCTCAGTTCATTAACGAAAATTGTACTTTCATAAGTTGTTTTTTCATAAACTTCCTTGACAAGCTTATGAATAATGCATAAAAGCTTATTCATTTGCATAAGCTAAAAAGTAAGCCCTAATCTAAAACTTAACTCTAAACACTCAAATCGAATTCCGTACAATAATGATAAGGGAATCAAGGGTAAGATAGAATCTGAATTCAAAATTCACACTTCAAAATCAAGCAACAATAGAAGATTAAACTTCAACAATAAGCTAAGCTATTTTATCCCAAATGGAGGGACCTACAAATCACAATACAATAGTATCACATAGCATCAAAAAATCAAATTTTGAAATCAGAAACAAGGGATCTCATAAAAAGATAATATTTTTATTTATTTTCTTCAAAAAAAAAAACCAAAAAGGTTTAAAATTTACCTGAAACCCAAACCGTTTCTGACTACCACCCACAACCATCTCCGGATGCTGCAACCTCCACAAACCAGCAGCAAGCCTCCGTGCTGAGAAACCCAATTCCGTCTGCTTCTTAACATTCCTACCCGTTCTCCGACTTAACTTCACCGGCGACGACGGCTTTTCTTTCTCTTCGTTGTTTTTATCATGGATCTTCCATTTCAACAAAGGAGTTTCTGGTCTACTCCGTTTAGCATTACTAGAGGACTTGAATTTCTTGAAGCGGGTAGTTGTTTTTGGGGTTTTGGGTTTAGGGCAAAGTTGAAGATCTGAGTCGTGTGAAGTAATGCTGAGTGGTGGGTAGTGGAATTTTCCGGTATGTTTCATTGTTTCCGACGAGTGAAAGCCATTAAGATGAATAGTGAAAGTGATAGATAAAGATAGAATCTGTGTGACGGAGTTTGTGAAGTGGAGGAGAACGAAACACGAGAAAAAGTACAGAGCAGAAGAGAAGAGAGTGTTTTTTATTTTTATTTTGATCAAGAAAACGACCAAGAGAGTGAAATCATATAGAGATAGGAGTGTATTATAACAATCTTTCTCATTAATAAACCTCATAAATTATTATATTTCAATATCTGTAAATATATTCTACTAATAGAAACTTATTTAAAGTTAATTTAATAATATCATCAAATTATTATTTTTTAAATAAGAATCATAAATTATGTTAAATGAAATTGTAAGTTTCATCAATTACTCCTCTAACATTAACAAAACTTCAATTACTCCCTGAAATTGCATAACGTTAGTCAATTTGTCCTCTTGGTCAAAAAAATCTGGATTTTTTTTCGGTTATTTATGAGCAAATACCCCCTTGAAATTTAGAACTTATATGCAAAATGTTCTCTGAACTTAAAAATTTATATTTTTTTTCTTTTCCTCAACTCAAAATATATATTTTAAGGGGGTATTTGCTCATAACAAAAATAAATCCAAATTTTTTTAACGGAGGGGGCAAATTGACTAACGATATGCAATTTCAAGAGGTAATTGAGTTTTGTTAATGTTAAAGGGATAATTGATTAAACTTATAATTTCAGGGGAAATTGACTATCTACTCGTTAAATGTCTTTACAAAATAGGTTGAAATATTTTTTTTAATAAAAAATTGGTTGAAAACTTGAAATATATCTTTGTACATACAACCCCAATTTTGTTTGCTCCTTGACATTTATCCTAATTAACTTCACCAACAAAGATATTTGTTTCTCTTCAATGGAATTGTTATTTTTATCATGGATCTTACATTTCAATACAAGGGTTTCTGGTCAGCTCCGTTTACCACCACCATTACCAGAATTGTATTTCTTGAAATAGGTATTTCGAGTTTTAGGTTTTTGGGTGGGGTTGAAGATCCTAGTCGTGTAAGGTAATGTTAAGCGATGGGTAGTGGAATATTTTGGAGTGCTTTGCTGTTTATGGAGAGTGAAAGTCATCTATACTATTACTAGATACAAAGAGAATACAAGGTTTTAAATTGATTTTTTCACTTCTAATTATACTGTAAACAAATTTTCATATAAGAATGTTATATTGTTGGTGTCATTCAAAAAGATATTTATTCATTTTCAAGTGTGGTTTTAGAGTTTTAACACAAAAATTGCATAGTATATTTTTGCACACTTTTTTCTTATTATACCCTCATTTTAATCCACTAATAATTTTCTATTTTTTTCACACACTTTATCTTTCCAATAAATTTAATATGTAACAAACAATTGTTAGTTACTACTATCTTTCTCCAACTAATTCCTATTTTTTTGCGCGCTTTATCTTTCTTTTATAACAAACAATTTTCAATTTTCTAAATATTATGCATATCTCTTGAAATTTTTAACAAGTAATACTCATGTTATTTATAGAATTTTAACTCTTCATGCAATTATTATCATAGGTAATCCTCGTGAGCTTAGTTCAGTTGGTATGAACAACGCATATTATAAGCAAAGTCCGGGGTTCAAACCCCGACCACCACAAAAAAAAACTACTATAATAGGTAACAAAATTTATTTAAATTTGAAGAAACAAAATTTGTTTTAAAACAAAACAAACAAACTTTAGTTTTTCAAATATATAGCATTAATTAGTTTTATTGAAAAATATAAGAATGATTGACAAAGGTATAATTGACAAATCATACCCTTAAAATACCAAAATAACAGTTAAATAGGAACGAAAAATTCACCTTAAAAAGACACGTAAACAAGAACGGAGGGAGTAAGAATTTATATTATATTTGTTATATTGTTGGTGTTGTGGAAAAAGATAACTATAATCTGTTAAAATATGAAAATGCAAAATATCTGTACCTATTCTTTTAATCAAAATTGGGATAATTTTAATCAAAATCAACGTTTTATTTTTTTAAAGGAAAAGCAACTAATTTATCTTTCTCATACAATTAATTTAGGATAATTTTACAAAATAACATATATAACTTTACTTTACTCTACAAAATTAATTGCATTTTTTAATACATGTGAATTGACTGAAATAACTTACTATAATCTAGGACAGAGACGGTAGCATCTTTAATTAAGTCAAATTGGTATACCATGTTGTTTTTAACCATCCACTAATATCATAAAAAGAAGACAATCCTCAAATACAACATTAAGAAATGCTACACATAAATTTAATATTTATTTTCTCTTGTCTCATTTGCATTTATGTGTCGACCATGCTTTGGCTCATGGGACTCAAGTTGAATTCATTAAATAGTTAAATTAGCTAAAACAAAAGAGATGATACAAGGAAGAAAATCTTCAAAATTCAATCCAAGTTTATGGAACTCAAAGCGAAAATAGCTAAATGATGAGCAAAAATATTAAATTAAAAGAAGGAAATACTAATCTTCTGACAATAAATAGTCACCAGACAAAAGCTGGAGAAACCTTTGAATTTTGCATGCATTTCTATGATGGTATTGAGAAAGTTTCATTCAAAGACAATGCACTTAAATCCAAGAGCAAATTGAAGAGTTAGTCTCAAAGTTGTGGCTTCCGCAACATCAAAATCAGAAAGATCCTCAAAACACCTAGTGGTTGCAACCAAGTAGACGGGAATGGTAAGGGGAGATCAAGTAAATGGAGAAGCAGAGGCATGGGATTGAGAATTTAAAAGATGTGTAAGGGTGGTCAACATTGTCTTATGATCATAAACAATACTCTAAGTTTTGCAAACAACCTCAACAATGTAAATGTTTATCCTTGCAAAATAAAATTTGTTTCTAACATACCAAATATCATAACTCAAGGACAAATCAAAACCATTTTCTCCATTTGAGCTATGATTAATCGCTTTTTTCAGAGACTGAATAAAAGAAAACATGTAGCCCTTAAAATGAACACTTAAAAGAGAGTGAAGCCAAATTTATTTTGACCACATGCAATCCTTAAAAATATTATCGATAACTTTCTCTATCGAACCACATCTAAGACCAAAAAACTACATATTATTTATTTGTCAAGAGACAATAAATATTAAATTTGTATTATAAAAATAATTTGAGACATAAATTATAAATATTTCAAATGAGACAAATAATGTAGAGGGAGTAACTTGTAAAACAAAAATGTTATTTTGACAACAAAATTTGATGCCAAATACCCTATATAATACAATTTTGATTCTTTAATTTATTTCATCTCTCTTTTCCAACCAAATCAGCTTTTGAATTGAATGTATTTTTATACGACATACGGTATCAACATTTTATTTTTAAATTTCATTTCTCTTTATATAAGTTTGTAGTAGACCTGCTAAAAAAAAGATTGCAGTAGGCAAGAGCACACGTGCAGCGGGGACTTCGTGTCCATTAATGATTAGAAAAAGAAAGACTTACATACCATGTTGAGTTGCTGACCATGTTCATTTCTTGACAAGCAATTATTATAATTAGAGACCAAATGCATCTTTTTGTATTATAGTATAGTATTGGTTGTAACTTGTATGGATATTATAATAGTCTAATAACCACGTGACCAAATAAATAGAATTTGGACACACATACATATAGATATCATCTTTAAAATATTCAATCATAAATAGTATTTGGGTACGAGAAATTCTTACGTGAATTCTTACCCAACACATCATTCTTACATCAAACCAATTAAAATCAAACACCTCATTAAAATAATAAAAAGAATTAATATCAGAATTTTTTCTCATTATTTTTAATATTTCTCTTTCCTTTTTCCACTTTTTTTAACCGACAAGAACCACCCACCACCATTTATGTTTCTATTTCCTTAATTAAAATCACATCTTTTTTAAAGTTAATAACATGTGTCATATTTTTATTGGTTGTGTGTAAGAATAATGTGTTGCATAAGAGTTCATGCAAGAATATCTTTTTGGACACACATACATAAAGATATCATCTTTAAAATATTCATTCATTGTTTTATTAATTTTCTTTTTATTATTAAAAAAATGCTTCTTTATTTAGTCTTGTGGTCATATTAGTCCTCCATGAAACTGATATAATACGTACATAACAGGATATGCCCAAATAATAATGTCAAAAACTTTACATTTCTGTTTGTTTCTCAATACACTAAGGTAAACTTTCTTAATCATCATTTGCTCTATAGGAAATTATCTATTACAATTTAGACCCTCAATTATGATTTCAAGATAATTTCTTTATTAACAATTTTAATTCAATATACATCCACAGTCCAAACTATAACAACAATCACAACTCCTAATTACTAAAGGAAATTCAATAAATATGTGTACAATATTGTTACCAGCAAAAAAAAGTAGAAGAATAGCCATAACAGCCTTTTGAGAAATTGAACCCATCAAGAGGAGTGATTCTGTGAGAAGGTTCATACAATTTTTAGAATTACTAATGTTCACAATTTCTGCTAATCTCTGAAAAGACATTTTGTCTTTTATTTTTTGGTTTCTAAGTTGCCAAGACAAATACTTTACAACAAAACCACACATATAATAGATGACAGTATACAACTCTAATTCATGGCTATGCCCATTTTCAAGCTCAAATACAGTGCCGTATTGATCCCTGAGGATAAATCCACACTATCAACAATTAACCATAGCACCGAATTGGGTCATTGCATCCTTTAGCAGCAGATTGCTTGAAACCGAATCGACCACCTTTCTCAAGGTACTGTTGATGGTACTCCTCAGCCCTGTAGAACTTCTTGGCAGGAAGAATCTCAGTAGCAATCTTCCTGCCCAATTGTTTCTCTTGTTGTTCCAAAGACTCTTTAGCTATTTTCTCTTGCTCAGGAGTGTAAAAGTATATTCCAGATCTGTACTGTGTTCCCACATCATTTCCCTGTCACATACAAAGATCCAGATGTGTCATTATTAGTAAGCTCTTACCATTCATGGAAAGCAAAAATCAGCACTCAAGCATCACAACTCACAATTTTATATTCAAAAGTTCATGCATTCATATAGATTGAATTGAACAAAAGAGAGAAGAGAATACAGAAACAAAAGCATGCATAAGAAAATGGAAGAACAAAAGAAACCACGGTCTTCAACAAAAAAGAAACAAAGGGACAAGACAAAATGTTAGGTAAGGAAAATAGATTACTCCAGATAAAAATGGTTTTTTACTTCTCTAGATACTCATGAGTTGTTCTTTCTGAGCTATCTAACACAAACTCAGTGCAACACAAATAATTTTTCCTGGGAATTTGATTTGGTCCAAATTCACTATAAGAACATGTTTGAAACATAATTTACATGATACAATTAAATATAGAAACATAAATGCAGCTATTAGATACTGCAACAGAGAGAACCAATATTGCTTCCGACAAATTAATCATGGAGTCAGGAAATTGTTAGCAAAATGATTAACTCTAGAAGCACTTCGCTGTTAAAAGTGAAGTTAGAAACACAGTCATATAAATTGAAAACCATTAACATTGTCAATCCAGAAGTCTAGACTAATTATTCAGACCAGCAAAGTCTGGACATGCCACTTGAGACAAAAAAGAATTTATAATTCACAAACAAGAGGAACTCAAAATTATCAAGTTTATAAACAAACCAATAGCTCGGTATATACCTGTCGATTTGGCGTAGTAGGATCGTGTTTCGACCAGAATGTATCAAGCAGACTTTCGAAGGTACCTTGTTTGGGATCATATTGGACCCTTACAACCTCGTTGTGGTTTGTGGTCCCTGAACACACATCTTCATAAGTAGGATTGTGCAAAAGCCCCTGGGTGTAACCAACCTCTGTCTTACTCACTCCAGGCACCCTCTGGAAGACTAATTCAACACCCCAAAAGCAGCCAGCCCCAAACTGAGCAAACTGCTGACCTGGTGCTGGTATATCGTCATCTGGTCCCTGAGGAATGGTTGAATCCATGCTCTCTGATGACCTTCCACTGCCAAATCCAAGTTTGTTCAGAAGATTCATGGAGGGCTTGGTTACAGTAAAATGGGGACGGGTTGGTGTAAACAAGCAAGAACGCTTGACGGAAAATCTAGAAAGTGAGGGTAGGAACTTGGTTTTGGCAGGAGTGGAGAAGGAAGAAGAAACAGACACTAGCAGGGAGCTGGAAGTGGTGCTATAGGCGCTGCTGGCTGCTGCTAAGAGTTTGAGTAAGATGAGAACCCTTATCTAGAAATTATAATCATTTTCAAAACACCCTTCAAAAACATAAGAACCATTTTCAAGATATCGTTAAAAAACATAAGGGTCACCAAGTGGGGATGCCAAGAAAACTGAGAAAAATATGAACAAATAAAAGACATTTCAAAAATGAACATTTAAGATGGACCTATTATCAAAGTAAAAGAGTTTTACAGTATCAATAAACAACAGGGTGCTGCACTCAAAAGACGAAATGGTAAAACCTAGAAAGGACTCAGGAATCAATTACTAAGTACATGACACTGGTTTATTGATAATGTAAAATTTAACACTAATCAAGGATTTTATAAGAGAATGATAAAAATCAAACCACGAGCAGCAATTCTTACCCAGATGTTTAGGTATAAAAATAACTTTAAAGTTTCATTGTTTTATATTCTAAACTTCAAATCAAACCACTAATCATGCATGTTCATTCCTCTGATCCTCATGTTGCAAATTTACCCTCCTAAAAATGGACTATGAGTTGCAAAATCACATACCATTATCATTAAACAATAATTTAAAGCTTGATGATGCTACAACTATTTTTTGATAAAAAATATTGCTGATGCCTTTTCTTCTATACATGTATACAATCAGACAGACAAAAAAATGAGCCTCTGTTTTTTGAACGGAGCCTCTGTTATTATCAATATAAAAGTATTACTCCGTCCCTAATTATAAGACCATTTACAAAAAAAAATGATTGCCATAAATATAAGAACATCTATAAATTTTCTATCGCATTCATTACTCTTTTTCCAACTATACCCTTTATCAATAAAATCATTTGTCTTAAAATATGAAAAAACAACATTGAATGCATTTATACATAAAAGGGCAGTTTAGTAATAGTCACATATTTTTCAGACAAATTTATTACTCATATTAAGGGAGTATATGGTTTAGCTATTAGGATTTAGGACTAATTTAAGGGAACATATGCATATTATAAGCTTATCATTTCATAGATTTTCCCTTCAGGCCAGCTAGACAATAATACAAATGGATTCATAATTGTAACAAAGATTGAACTAATAAATAAAAAATTGATATTTAAATGATCTTCATGGTCAGTGATATTTAAATATCACTAAAAAACTAAAAACAAGGTCACATGATACTGAATTGTAGAAACATAAAACGAAAATACAAAGAAATTAAATATGAACACCATACCTGCTCCACAAATTCTCATCTTCAACAACCCTTCAATAAATTACATGAATCAATGTCCAGAAAAAAAATTGATAAATAATAAAGATAAAATCTTTAAAAAATTTGAACTGAAATTAACATAACACAAAAAAAATTATAGATTTTTTGAAAGAAAAGGGTGAATTGAGTTTGGAAGTAAGAAACAAAGTGTAATTGGAAAAGGGATTGAAGAAGAAGATACGTACCCAAGTGAGAGAGTGAGAGAGAAATGGGAAAAGCTCCAATGGTTGTTAGAGAGAGAGAGAGAGAGAGAGGATGAGGATTCGTTCACGCCAAAAAGAACCAAATCTTGGTTATGACTGGTAGAAACGATGACGTTTTTTATATCTAACTTTGTTAACTTGAAACATGAAAGACTAAAAAGCCTAACATAAACGTATCACAACAACACTTTTAAAAGGGTAGAAACGTCACTTACAAATAATTTATTTTTACTAAAAGTCGAATATACCATGAACTATCTCTAGTATGGTCTATTTGAGTCAAGTTAGAATTAACCGATTTAACTACGTAGGTTGATCCAATCATTTTTTGACGCTACGAGTATTTGATTTAACCATAAAATTTTGGAGGTCTTATTAGTTTGATCCTTCAATATATTTTTTAACATTATATTTACACTCAATGAAAATGGTCGTTCAATCGGTTAAACTAAAAATCGATCAATTGTTAAGTCATCATTTTTATAATTTACGTTTTGATTTATTTATCAGTTATCTATATTTTTTAAAGGAGAATGCTAACAAATACATTCGAGGCATTGGTTAAAATTAGTAAGGTTGCATCAAAAAATGTTGTAATTATTATTAAAATATAAGTAAAAACTTATACTTCCAAGCTAAAATTTATATTAATAAATTCCAATGTTCTTAGAGCACTGGTTGGCAATTATTTAAAGAGTTTAATTATGGTGCACTGACTGTGTAAAGCAAGATTACACAGTCATCCAATAGGAATGTGCCACATCATTTACTCATAAGTTGTGTTATTTAATTTATAAAAAAATCCTAAAATTAATTTTG